>Ga0265780_10000648_pt1 | contig 52746 bp, 50 predicted proteins | sample P1T30metagenome_FD_192432 | JGI IMG/M metagenome (GOLD analysis project Ga0265780, IMG submission 192432) | Plant litter microbial communities from East Loma Ridge, Irvine, California - P1 T30 | ecosystem: Environmental > Terrestrial > Plant litter > Unclassified | place: USA: California... | reverse complement strand
ACTCTTTGATGAGCATAAAGTACGTATGACCCAGAACGCCAACATAAGGGTCATTTTTCTTTTCGACAAGCATCATGATTGTCATATATGGCTTCCCCGTCGTAAAGAATAACATTAGAGAGGGCTGCGCAAAGAATAACAGAAGAGAGGATTTGGCAAAGAACAACATAAGAGAGGATCGTGTCGACGTCGGTGGCGATGATCTCGTTGGTCATCCACAAAAGAGCGTGGTATGTCGTCAACAAGGCTGAGCAGACTTGTGATTGAATGGAAGAGCTGGTGACATATGAAATGTGCGTGGCGCTGGTTGTGGCGTGGTGGATGTGCGGTTTCGTGGGCAAGAGCTCGGCAGGGCATGAGAAGCCTAAGGTATTGTCGGCGAGGAGACTTTCGGCGACACGTCCATGCCGAGGCTCTTATGGTTCGGAAGGCAGGCCGAGTACTTCCTGGACGTCGATTTGGCAATGTTGTCGGTGCGCTCCGAAAGGCCGTGGCCTCATAGGCAGCCGCAACATGGATGGCAAGAGCTTTACTTGCGGGGTTTTGCGGCGGCGCGGCCCAGTCCGAGATGTTCCTTACGCTGATGCTTCAAGAGCGCATCCGAACGCATATAAACCTGTCCACACTCACCGCAAGGGTATTCCTTTGGACCTTGCGACAAGCCGTGTTTCAAGCGCATATGTCGTTGGCGTGTCCCGCGGCGGCACTTGCCCTGGAATACCTTCGAGCACCCGTCGCGTAAACACAGTAAGACATCGGGCTCATTCGAGGGTGTGATGCTGGCCGGCGAACATGCTTCGATATCGGATGCAGCGTTGTCATGAGAGGAAAGGAACCGGCGAGATTGTCTATATCGAGGTCAGCGAACTCTGCCCAAGCTCCGACTATGGCTACCAACTTCGATGGGTTCGCAGCCTTGCGCCTACATCTACGGCCGTTTCGATCTCGAAAATCTGGAGCCTCTGGTGCGGTGATGACGATGGGAATGTCATCAAGCGTGTGCTGCGCATCCTCGGTGATGCTCTGCTCCATATGCGTCAAGTTATCCGCCGTCAGCGGTCGCAGTGTCAGGGTGCTCAGTGTCAAGTCGGAGGGCACGGGGAAATGTGAAGAGTCGGAAGCCTTCGTGTTCTCCCTTCTTGGGAGGAAGGAATGTTCGCCATGGAATATGCGCTCATTGGGTGTCTGGCGTGTCGTGTGTTCGTGAGGGCCATGGCCTTGGTTAAAACCACTTTGGCAGGGGTCTGCCAAGGTGAAAGGTGTCCAAGGCTGACTCGACCCGACTCTGGCAGTAGTATGGACATCGTCCACAGCAAGCTGCTGGCTAAATGTCCCGCCTCGCTGACCTTCCATGTACATGCCGCCATAACCAGGTGGTCCATACGGCAGTTCCTCAGCAACGTGTTGTTCGTTTTGGATGAACTCGTAGTACCAAGCATCATTATCGGCTCCAGCGAAGGGCCATTGGGATTCGAGATCGCCTGAGTCAGGCTGCGCCGGAAGGGCGTTCTGAAAGTCTCCACTATTCGAAGCCCAACCTAGGTTTGAGAAGAAGCCATTGGACTGCGAAGTGCTGTAGTCTTCTACCATGTCTGGGACACTAGATGAATGATGGGACTGTAGCTGATTGTTGCTGGCCTGCTGGCCTGCGAGGGCATCCGGCCAGCCCATCGGAGCATCGTAACCACTGCCGTCGAGATGGCAGTAGGAGTTGTCGTTGAGATATCTTCCAGAGTAATGATCAAACTGATGAAGATGGGTACCGCCCACGTTTTGTGCTGGCTCTAGGGGCGTCTCGTAATCCGTGTCAAGTCGGCTAGACCCTTCGGCGGTCTGGTATTCTTCTTCCTGGCTCTCGCATGACATGAGGTCATAGTCTTCTCGACCGCTGTGGAAATCAAGATCTCCTTCCATCGCGAAGGAAAATTAAGAGCACTGCCTCAGGGATTTTGCTGGTGTGCACCCAAGACGAAGGATCAGACGGGCGTGAGGATCTGAATACACTCCTGAACGTTACCACGAGGCTTCTTGACTTCAACTACGCCCGTTTCGAAAAGAGACTTAGGATATCAGGTTCTGGCAGGCGAGAAAAACCGTGGCGGCGTTGTGCTGAAAGCGAAGGTTGTCGTGAAAGGAGGGTGGTGTGAATGAAGGGCTGCCGACCGTGGAGAGATGAAGCTCCCGGCGGGCTCCTAAAATCAAGAAGACGACGATGAAAGTAGGCTTTTTTGTGTGCGTGGTGATGAAGGTGGGAGAGCAGGAGGCGGTGGGCTGAATGAAGACAGGTCTAGTCGCTCGGGTGAGGTCCTCCCGCTTCGTTGTGGAGGACCTGTCACGGAGACTCGAATCCAAGGAACACCAGTCGGCAAAGCAAGACGGCCGGCCAGGGGACGATGGATGTGCAGAGTTCTTGCGAGTTGAAGAAGTTAACGTGGGTACTCTGCCTGATGATCATCAGCATGAGACGATACAAAAGGGAGGTTGTAAGTACGTACCCGGGTGCGCATGCACGCTGCGCTTGGTACCGATAGCAGGGGAGTACTGCCGGGTGTCTCGTGGTTGGTAGCTGACAGAAGCAGCTTGGTGTCAGGTGGCGCGGCGCTCACTCCTCGGTCGGCTCTATGCTCTAAGAGCCTCAAGCGGAAGTCGTAGTAGTCTGCTACTGTTATAAGAACCGCGATCGGACGGTACTTGCAAGTCGTGGGTGTGTGGTACTTACAGCTGGTTCCGCTAATGTTCGTTTCCACGTCAGTCAGATCCTCCTGCACTTTGGCAAAGGTGGTGCGCCAAGTTGTGAGCCATCACTGTGATGCGCGACGAATCATCCGAGTAGGTGGGGCTTCTCACACACGGCGAACTCGAAGGCAGACTTCCAAGTGCCTCGACCAAATCGTTCTCTCTCGAATACACCAGCCAGAACCTACAAGTGATCATCCTTCTTGTGTAGACCGTTGAGTTCTATCCTTCGAGGGTCTTCGGCTGCTACACCGCTCTGTTAAGGGCAGGCGCCCGGTCAGTCGCGTTGGGTAAAAGACAGCTAACATGGGCAAAGACCACGTAGTTGTGCCGGAAACGCGTGTGAAGTGAGTCGGCACGCAGGTGTCTTATACTTATCGTCTACGATGGATCCAACAGGCAGATGGCTTGCTCACGCATTGTGCCCTAGGGGCCGCAGCTGATTCACACACCGGTTGGCAAGCAGATTGGGAGCAAATGAGTGGGTGAAATGGACGGACAGAGGCCGCCATGTTCGATCTTTCGAAAGTGAACATCGCTGACAAGTAGCGACGGGGCGTTCTAAGGTTGTATTCTTCTTTCTAGCCTTGATCGATCTTTCGCGACGAATTCACGCCATCCAACTGCAGTGGTTGCATATCACCTGCAGGCAGAAGCTCGCTTCTAGCCGTGCCTCCCAGCTCGAAACAGATTGTTCTTGCCAGGTGTACTGCGAATTGTTTTGATACGATGGGAATACGCCTTCGAATCCCGCGGCATGCAGGGTGTATGGGGGCCGCAGAAGTCACTCTCAGCGGCTGTCTCGCTAGCAAGAAACCAAAAGTCTCCTCGCATACTTCCTTCATCAGTGTATCATTACTTGCGTGTACAGTTTCGGCTTGTTTGCGCGAAGTCCACACAGCCGTCTCATAGCCTTGGTTTCTGCTGCGAAGAGAAAGCTGTACACACTTCTGAACCCTGCGGGAGGCATGTAGCCGTGGCGTCAGGAAGTGTTGGTCATTAAGCGCTACTCCAACCAAAGCGGCACCTGTCCTGTAGCGAACGACGATCTCGGCACGCCATGGGAGCGGCATGCTAGGGTGGATGAGAAAGCCACTGTTCTCAACGAGAGTATGGCAACTGTTTCCAACAAAGCATCCGTCCTTATTGGTGGAACCGCACACAGTTTGTTCCACCATGTCTGAAAGGAGAAGATACACGGCTGAGTAGATTCAAGCGCTTAGCCAGAGTACGCTCTGTTGGTATACTGTTATGATGTGCCGTTTTGAATTACGCAATAACATTGTAGCGGCAACAGGGCTTGATTCTCTACTACGACTTGAACTCGCGCCGCAAAGGCACTAGCGGTACAAGGTTAGGCGAGACGTATGCTCGAAAGTACACCAGCCGTCTTTGTAGTACAGGTGATTAGCAACCATGCATTGAAGGGTACTCCGCTCAGGACGAGGACGATTGGCTCGGCTTGGTTAGCCTCGTTAACTCAGGACGCAGTCAACACAGTATGCAGTTCGATTGAGTAAGGCATGTCGCAGAGCCGCCGAGTATACTGTTTGGCTGCTTTGGTTCTCATTGTCATATAAGCATGGCTGGATCGCATATTCATGGTGCCGAAAGCAATCTTCTGAGGGTACCGTCTACGTCTAACGGTATAGACTTAAACGTTCGTCATCCCGACATTGCGAAGTGATAGGTATAGAAGCTAGCCCATCTCAAAGAAAGATCCCGTCGATGAACATCCAAGTACCTGTTACCGAGCTCACTAGTCTGGATCTAGGGAACGGGCGTTTACCCGGCAGCATGGTGCAGATGTTGGTTGGAAAGGAAGGATTCTCTTAGTAGCCCATTGGTGGAATTAGACGAGCAGAACACCCTCCAAAATAACACCAATTCGTCGAGTCCTTAAGTAGAGCCATCCCGTCCAGTTCACGCGGGTCATTTGCGCCACTAATAATGGGATTGACTGTTTTTGGTATGTATTGCGCCCCACCTCCCGCGCGAACGCACTTGTTCATGCACCAGCCTCCTGCATTTCTCACCCCTCCACTTTGAGTGAAGATAGACATGGCAGGTGGGACGGCACACCTATTCGGCATTTATTTGCAACCACAATATCAACGCAGTCTCGTCTGGAGCACCCGCACCGTGCGCACAATGTAATGCTCGACTGAGCTGCACTTCACGCATCAAACGCATGCAGAATGACGTCTGACACCACACATAGCGCTATGGCCTGAATCGACCGAGTGTGGAGCATTAGTTCGAGATCGGCTTCATTGCGCCATTGCTTTTGGCGGATCAAGATGTGGTGGCATTGCGCTGCCGCTCTTCGTGCTGCACGTGGTAAACATGTATGTCATGATTGTGGCTTGCGTACTACTCGCTACGGAAAACCACCCGCGACTTCCTCAGTAGATACTTCGATTCATTGAAGCTCGAATAGCCATAGTCTATCAATTTCCAAACTGAGACTGAAGAGAAGAAACAACTGGCGACAGCACAACCAGCAATCGAGCTTTTCTCACTCCATACATTTCCACACTCCCATTACACTAACACAGTCTCCCTAGAAGACCGCCGGCTTGCACAAAGTCACATAGCCCTCCTCCTAGCACTCGCAGTTCTAGGCTCTCGCCTCCATCGCTCCATCTTCGCCCTTGCTTTATCCTCGCCGTTGGCCCACCACCAGATCGCCCATGACTCGTCTCCCCACTTCCTGGGAAACACTTCGCGAATGTATCTAAGATGAGCGCCCTTATTCTCATGCAACTCAAATGCCACCATAGCCCGATCGTGGTAGTAATAGTGTGCAAGATCTTTCAACTTGTACATTTGCTCGTGCGTTGGCGCTCGAATGACAGACGAATAGTCAGTCGTCGTTTGGTGGAACGAAGAACGCACTATGATGTTGAGATGGTTGAGACTCGTTTGTTGTATCCAGCCCTTGTAGCGTTGGTCCCAGAGATCGGCTGTCGCATCAAGTGGAAAGGCAAATGCTGTTGATGGGCGTTGCCATTGGACAGTAGATGGTGAAAACGTCGGGATTGGATAAGGATATTTTCGACTGGCTTCGACGCGAGCGATCAGCTCAATCATATCGCCTGGTTGCAGATAAGTCTGGCCTGCCGTAAGAAAGAGTTGGAGGAGTCTGCTGTGGGTCAGGTTGACGGAACGGCAAACAAACTTGGTTCGCGCAGATCATACCTCGAGCTTTGCGCGACGTCTTTTTTGAAGTCGGAGGCGAAAGTGAATGGTAGTTGCGGCACCTTGTTGTCTGCTAGATGCAATCCATGCAATGGGAGTAGGTGATGATAGATGAACTTGAACATTGCTTGCTGATCCAACTCATCTAGCAACTCTTCGCGCCTCAGTCCCACGATCTGAGCCTTACACATCTCCAGTAGTCGGACTTGCACATCGAAACGTATTGGATAGGTGAAGTTTGTCAGGGCCCAGCGGATCTCGTTGAGGAGCCAAATACATGTCACAGCTGCGTGGAAACGTGCACGCTGGTCGGCTTTGAGTGTGGTGTAGTCTGCCGACTCTGGACTCGACCTTGGAGCGAGTTCTTGGTCCCGGAATGCCTGGTGACGACTGATCAGGTAGTTATACGCGTGTGAAAAGTCGTCCGGGTCCGATGTATCATCTACAGAAATGTAGTCGTAGTCACCAAGTTGCCGCTCCAGCCAAAGGTTTTCGAGCACGCGTAAACCTTGGTAGCGCGCCAATATGTCGTGGACCATCTGATCCGGAAGACAGTAGGCACAGATGGTATCCTTGCAATCTTGCGGTACAGTGACACAGAACAAGTACTTCTCCCAATCGTTCAACTCATAACCAAGCACATTGGATTGCGTTGCTGGAAGTATGCCACCGTCGTTCTGGAAATGACATACAACGTGTCCATGGAACTTGAGAATCCAGTAGAGTTGAGCGTCGTATCGGTGCTGCGACGCTCGAGTAACGACTGATCGCATGATGTTGGTGTAGGTTGTTTGGCGTTCAATAACGCCAGCGGTCTTCGTACAAGTTCTTCCAAAGAGGTGGACATCGTCGATAGTCCCGAGATAGTGAAAGATCATTTCCAGGACCTCGACTGGCAAGTCGATTAAAAGAGCCATGTTTGGCGAAGAAGAGTGTGGGTAGTTTGAGGGCCTAATTTTCTTACCTCGACGTTTATTCAGTGTTGGTCCTGTAACGGACATTATGCTACTTACACGCGTTCAGGGCCCAATTGCTGCGTCTTAGCTTTTGGTACTGGTACCGATAGTCGGGCATTAGGGTGAGGAGGCACAGCCGGTTCCCTTAGCGGTTCCGGCGGTGGTAAGTTAAGGATTACCTAGCCTTGCCCCTCACCACTTGTGTTTGCAACAGTTCAGCCGCACGAATATCACTGCGAAATGCCACAGTCATAACTTAGCACAACTGGATTGATCGTGACGACATGCGTCTGTTGGGTATAACAATCTTACCCCGGAATTATTGGCAAACGGATTCACAAATGGTGAAGCACGGCTATCACAAGTACTCCTTTGAAGTGTTCGGCTCGCATTGCACATAACGCGGAAGACGATACATCTTCCAACCAAGACTATAGATCAACAGCCTCAGGCCATTCAAGCAGCAGGGAGTCCTGGTGAACTGTATTTTTGGCTCGTTTTGATTCGTCATTGTACGAATTGAGAGGTCTGGTAGTAGAACAGAAAAACCGGCTCGGCGTGTGTGATTGTAGCGGTCAATATTTAGCACGTTTGGCTGAACTGTTGTAGTATTTTTACTAAACAACGCGTTGGTGCGGCTCTGCATTCTGCTGACGCTGTGATGACGCATCGTACCGAACGCCTCCAGCCCGGTTGGGACGCACGCGGCTGGAGACAACGAAGTGGGCGTTTAGCGGGCCGGCCGTCGGGCGGTTGGTCCTAAAGCCTTACAATTTCACTTTCACTTGAGCAATCAAGTGCGTTCAGGATGAGAGATGTGGCGTGCGCACTCGCCTACCGCTCATGGTTCAAATGTAGTACTTCAAACTCGGCCACAGATAAACGAGAGGATGTCAATGGTTTTTGACGATGAATCAAAGGGATGAAAGTGTTTGGCGACGTACCCGGGCTGTTGGATATAATCGAAACTGTCGTAACATTTGGTGAATTCGCACCACAGACATGAATGAGGCTCTGCTCCAGATCCAGGATTGTCTATACGGTTTTCAGCGCGACCCATGATGCTTACAGAGCCTGATCCGGGGTAACCGACGGCCCCACTTCGTGAAAATCGTGGGGTGAAAGGGTGGTGTGGCACAGTCGATAGTGTTGCGAGGTGCTGCAGCGGCTTGTTCTTAACCGCTGCAGGCCTATCAAAACCATGTTTGGCACTCCCATAGTGCCACACCTCTCCAGAATCCAATGTGTCTGCCATTGTGCATGAAAACAGGCCGTTGATTGAATATGGCGTAGTGGGTCGCTTGCTTGAGATGGTCGTGGTCAGGATCATCGTCGCCACAATCCCCTCTTTCGCGGTCTCTTTTGGGAATCTTCGATCCGTCACGGGCTTTTCAGAGGCAATATAGCTACGGTAGCGAAGAGCAGCATCGCTTAACAGGCCGGATGTGATCAATCTTGCCGTCCCACCGCGAACGCGGCTGCAGATGCACTCAGCAGCGACAGAAGGTGTCTATCCTCTCGACGCACGCGAACGGACTGTTCGTCCGTCAAACACTGATGGCCAGACCGTATAGGAATTGCTACAGTCCCCCATGATGTTTAGGCGACCGATCAAATTTTGACAACCATGGTAGACTATGCTGTTCGTGTTGAAACAAACCCATCCGGTACCCACTGCAAACCAGTATGGTTGAGGCTGGAAGCTATTGGCTCAGAAGCAGCAGTTGACTTTACTCGTGACCGTTGTTACTGCTGTGAACGAGAGCGTCCGATATGTCTGAGCAGTCCTCCTCTACGTGTACATACTCTGGGATGCCATGCAGCTTGTATGATCTGCCTTCGGCGTACGTCGTACCACTTTATTCCTAGTGCAGCCACTGATCATGAACGGATGGCGAAAAGATCAACAGTCCACGTTTGTATGCGACTTTACATACTCGAACCGACTTCCCGTATTTTTACCGCCGTCAGGGTAGCGACGTGCATTACACGCTGCCAGCCGATCGACTTCCGCGGTATTGGTGCATGTAGATCAGAAAGCCCGGCTAGATGTGTTGAACAATGCATCCTTCAGGAGTGCGCATGGGATTCGGGGTATCTGATTAACTGAGCCTTGGCCCCCCGTCTGAGCTACGTCTCTCCACGGCCTAAGTCTGTCTCCTCAATCGTTCACATCGCTGCGATAGCTTCTTCAACTTCACGAGGCGCACTCGTATTCGACTCCAGGCGCTCTACGACGGACTGCCCGCCTCACCTACTGGCAAATGATAGAGTGATGCAGCTGAGAACAGGGTTAGCTAAAGAGTCAGAAACAGCCATGGCCCACGGAAAACCCGGATCGTAGACCACGAGGCTGTGTTCAGTTTCCGCCCTCAGGACAGGCACTTGAAACACCGCGGCCACAGAATGTAGGCTCCATACAGACCACATTTAGACAAGAGCAACTGTTTTTAACACGACGAGCAGATCAACGTCAGCGCTGATTGTAGTCGATCCGCGGTTCTGAGGCGACGTGCCCTTCAGATTAGTCTCGCGGGGGCTCATGCTGATGTTGCCCTTCGCGCCATCAAGTCCTCCACGCCTGGTTGGTCTCTCGATATAGCCACGTCGCTCCGGTAGTACACCGCTACTTGATGAAGGGCCTCACGTCGACCGCATCTGTAACCCACTCGTTGGATCCCGTCGTCGCTATAGAGACTGCGCCTCCTGCTTGCATAGTCGTTCGAATGAACTCGGTGATGACCGCTATCATCTCTCGTGGGTTTGCCTAGCCAGACGAGGCTCCGACTATAATGAAGCGTACTTTCTATCTCAAATGAGGTTGCCTGGGGGCATATCGAGGGGTGTCGGGTACGCAGGAAGCCCTCGCATAGGGCAGATTGTGCTTGTCGTACTCCAAGGTTCGTTGGCAAAGCACTGCATATCCTGGCACTGGCCTCATTATCCCAAGCTTCTGTCACGGGCCCTGCGCAGTGCCCCCTCAGGTGGTACATGAGGCTGTAGAGACGAATTCCCGGTAGCCTAGTACACCCTCCGCATATGATAGCCCCTTTCTTTACAATGCCACGAGCCCCCACATCTTCCTTACTCTTTCAGTATCGACCCATAGTATCTTAGGTGATGATCTCGATCCATGACCTTTTGGCCATTACTATCAACAGAATTAGTTTTATATTTCCAAGTGTACGTACCGCCACATCCCTCAACCGAGCATCGTAGACACTGAGATTGGTAGCAGGATAGTTCGAGCCTTTGACTTGGACATCATACCATCAAGTTAGTGCAAACATTTGGACACGGCCATGGATGGGCGATCTGGAGACGACCGCCAGCGACGACGTACTCGAAGACCTCCAGCGCATGAACCGATGTACGACACGCCTGCTGCCCGTTCAGCTGCCTCTGGCTTCGGCACGTTCCCAAATGCCACGTACGTGCCCGAAAACGATGGTGACAGGCCAACGGACAACTACGGCTATGATCAGCAAGAGTTGCAACCGACAAGGAATGAGGTTGCCTGCCTTGGCCAGGATCTGTACTGGGCAATTGCTAACAGTCTTGACCATGACGGAAATGGTGGTCATTTAGCACCGACGAGACAAAGCGATCACAACACAGCTGACGAACGATCAAGCACGCAACCGTCGTCTCTGTTCGGAAATTTGTCCAACCTCTGGTCGCCGACGAGAGGCGATGCTCACGACGAAGGTACGCAACACCTCTACCCGCCGGAATCGCATCAGGAGCATGGCCCTCTTCCTCCATATATCTGTACGCCAGCAGAAGTGGTCGATTCGATCGAGTATGACAATGGCCCATGGTCATCCATGAATCCACGGTATAACGCATTATCGGCAGAGATAGCGCCACATGCGCACCAGGCTGCGACTGTTACCATGCTTTCCGACGCTTACGAGCCTCTTCGAGATGATGTCGATCATCTTCTTCTGATCCCCACGACAACTCCAGCTTCCTACCCATCTAATATTGGACGTCCCATGGCTATCGAAGAGGCGCGAAACATGTCGGGTGCGTGGGGTGAATCAGATGTGCCGCAATTTACATACAGCGTCTCCGAGGCGGGCCCCAACACGTATGCACCGGACCCGGAAGGAGTTGTGTCGCATCAGAACCACCCAGAATCGTCTTCTCGGTAAGCTCAATGTGAATCTCGACTGATATATCATGGTTAACGTCGATTGGTAGTGTTCATCGTCTCTCTGTCTCTTCCAATAGATCTTCGACTTCAGGTAGTCTTCAGTGCGGGTACCCAGGCTGTGTAGCCACGTTCACTGGAAAGCATGGACAAGGAAACCTCGGTCGACATTGGAGGCACGTATATCCGCAAATCGACTGTATGTGAGACTGTCGCTGACATCGTGTATGAGAGTTTAGACAGAAACACCGCGGGCATGAACCCGAAGAGCACCTTTGCGAGGCTGATGGCTGTGACCGTATTTTCCAAAGGAAGGATTCTCGTCGAAAACACTACAAGAAACATCATCCGCACTTTTTGTAGACAGTCCTGCATCGGGTGTGGGGCTGAAACGATGATCGAAAGCATGGAATCTATGTGCAACGGCACCTCTTGCTTGTGGAGATCGAGTCTGTTGTTCCTGCTCCTTCTAGGTTGTATCCTCAGAGTTACATGAGTGTTGGTCTCATTCCTCGATGTCGGCATAGCTGAGAACCTCAATCACGACGCAGACCGCAGGGGAGGCGTAAGAACGTCTTCGGCAAAGAGCCATTCTGAATCGGATCGGAGTCTCTTCGAGCGGACGTTATCTCGTCCATCACCCGATGGCCACAGAAAGCACGTAGTGGCGGCCTTGCTTGTGGCCACCGGCGCCAAAGCGCGAGGCTCGTGCTAATACGTACTGAGACTTTCTTTCCATCAGACAAAGGACTTGAGCCATAGGAGTTCCGCGGTTCGTGGTGCCGGAGTGGCGAGTGCGAGGAAGGAAGGAGGCAAGGTCGAAGGTACTACGGGCTGGGCGGCGATCACAAGTTAGCGGAGAAGCTTCAACCACATTACAACCACGTCGGAGAACATATACCTGAGTCATGGGCTGATACGCAGAACCCACCTCAATTTCCTACTGTTACGACGTGGACTACTGCAGCGAGGCATTATCATCCGTCTCCGGCGAGGGTCGAAGAAGATAGATAGGCTTTGCGACCCGGCTGGGCATGCCCATACCTATGCCAGACCAAGCGGCCTCAGGCACCCGGCCATGTTATGACAGCGATAGCCTCACTTTTCCTGCCGCAGGACGCGAGACAATCGATGAGCATAGCAACAAATAAATGAGCGGCGGGCCACAAGGGTCTCTACGCTGTTATACCGCCCCGGAACGTTCTGTCTTGGCCCGTTGGTGTTTCCAAAGGGGCAGGGCCCGAAAGTGAGGCGACAGAGAGCGGTCGACCACATCTATTCTTCCAAGGTTTACTTATTGTGCCGAACGCAGTTTGTCGTCTTTTTCAGGTGGTCGTGGGCCAGGGCTTAGTTCATTGGCTTTTTTTCTGAGGCTTCGCAAGAATTACAATATTAGACGGTCTAAGATTGTTTCCACGAAGCGTTCACCCTCAATACCATGTACCCGTCTCCTTTCTAGTCACGAGTAAAGCCTTGAACGAATGAGAAGGTAAGAGCAACAATGTCATCAAATCTGAAATGTATTGAAAGTAGCTTAATTGCTAGGGAGTTGAGACGATCTCTCTTTATAGATATTCAAGCGCATCAACGCTTGTCAGACGCGCACGCCACGACATATGTCGATGATACCACTCCCCAATACGCTACGCTCTTACCGATGTTGCAAAAGATTCGATTCGCCCTCCAAAACTCGCGGTGTTACACAGCAGAATATCTAGACACTAATAACTGCCAGCTGCACTCTCATCCTATCAGTATCCGAAGATTTTGCTGCTGGACATCGTGGCAAACTAAAACAACAGACGATGACAGACAGCCGGTCGCCTCTCGACGCTGCACAGCCTCATTTTTCAGCAGCTCCAAGCACTTACGTCTCAGCTTTGCCTCCATCCAGACGGGCACTCCGAATGCCAAAATACCGCTCTCTGAAACGAAGTCATATGAGGACAAGGAGCAATGGCCACCTTTCCAAGTCAAAGTCTGTGGTAGGCGAAAGGTCTGCAGGGAATACTTCAACGTGCATGCGGCTCTCCGCTTTCTCAGCCTATCAACACCGATTCCATGCGATGGCTCCCAAACGACAGCTCACATCTCACTTTCTTTATGTTCCCTACTCGACGCAGCATATCAGAAGACACCAAATTCGCAACCACGAAGCCCAAAACCATCTGGCTCCTGTCCGGACTGGGACACTGCCCAACGACCAAAATTAAGGACAGGCTCTTGCAGCAGCCCAAAGGCACTGTACTCGCAGCCCAAGCTTTTCTACCCAACATCACGCTTTTCTACTGGAAAACAATGGGTAGCTGTCAGGTCAAGTAGTATCTCTCAAGAAGGAGGAGTATTGCTGTGAATGCCCCGGCACCTAAAATTTCTCCTCTTATCCAACACAAAAGAGAACGCACATCAATTTCAAGGCTGCCCAAGTCAAACGTTGTTACGAAACAAGCCACAAGTACATCTGCATAGTTCAGCCCCCTAGTCACGACTAAGGATACGAAGGTGCTCGTATTTAATGAATCAACGACTTCGGCGTTTAGTGTGTCCTGAAGGTTGACACATTGAATACGGGCACTTTTGTACGTCAGCCACTCCCAGCAATATGCTGACCAATGCGCCTTGCTCCAGATCGCACCGTATACGAACGCAACATGGAAACTCCCGCAAATCTGGGGAACCCTTGTAAGAGTAATGAACCGGGTGAAGCGGACGCGTATTGCATCTTGACCACGTAGGCTCGCATAGAGCTTTGTAAATATTCTGAAGTCATCTGCCCATAGAACCTCGGAAGAATTCCTTGGAAGGAAGCGGAGAAGACGGTCGTACGTAGTTCGACGTTCCGCGGTCAATCCGTGACATTGGCAATCGTGGCTAAATGGTTGTGATCTGGTTTGTGAGCACCGAGAGGAATGATTTTGCTTGGCCTGGAGAAGGGTCTAATTCTGGCGCGTGGCTTGTCTAAGATATTTGCGGGCCGGAACGAGGCGACAGTCACTGTGTTTCACGATGAATCCCGGTGCTAGATATAATCGTAGGATGTCATGACGCTGCCGGTGACTGTTGTGAATCTTTACACGAAGTCTCCAAGGAACCGAGCCGTAATCAAAATCCTGCAGATCGACGTTGACCATGCGGGTTCGGAGTGAGTACCTGGTGACATCTGTACTTTCGTATACCAAGATGGACTGGCCATGTTCCGTCTCGGCCAATTGAGACGATCATTAACTTGGTTGGTGGGCTAGCAGATACGAAAGGATAGAGACGTGATCTAACACGTTACCTCATAATTGCTAGCATCGAGCAACTTTCCTACTAAGTACTTGCAAGCTCGAAAGTGCCAGGCCAGATGGCTGGGCCGGCATGGCTATCTAAGACTGATGAAAGACATCCGTACATTCGGCAGGACTCGGAACGTCATCGCGTGCGATCCGCTTTGCCGGCCCAAGATCGAGGCAGGCGCCGATATGTTCATGAAGGCGCGCTGCACCACCGGAGTGCTAAGCACGAAGCTGTGTTGGCGAATTGACTGTTGTAGTGCAAGACATGTGTCATCCAGATGGTACACATGCAGACATGTAGGCAGCAATTGAAGAGTGAGGGGTCGTCACCATTTTAGGCGTATCGATAAAAAATGATACATGCAACATTGGAATTAGGAAGGCATGACAGTGAGAGAGAGAGGGAAGGAGAGAGAGGAAATCGGTGAAGATCCAATCTGACATTCAAGTAAAAGATGCTCTCTCGCTCTGTGAGCTGGGCTCGCTCAATCTTTGCTCGGCTCGTGCGCGTGTACCAATATTAGTGACCATATTTCTGCCGAGCGACAGAATTTCTCCAAATCTCCCCGCTAAGTGACCTACTTCCTCCACTCTCCACTCTGCGCTCGTCTCACGCACACAAGACAATCAATATTCGTGAACGCCTTGGTCTGCCTTGAGACCCTCGCTGCCGATACGCCCATTTCGCCGTCGCTGTCAGCGCTGCCAGTGTGCCTGAAGCTCGCTCTTTCCTGTACCTTCCCACGACAACGACCAACGACGCCGGCCGCCTGTCCGCACGTGTCGACCGAGTAGCCTGTATAGCACTCAGCCTTTGATTACGAGGTTAGTAGCGCACATATTACCACCCACGCCTGCGTCCGCTTGCTACCTGCCAGTTTTGTCGTGGGAGCTTGTACCAGCACACGTTTTGCGCGACTTTACTGCCCCCCCCCACCATTTGCGCATTCAATTCCATTTTTTTCTGCTTCCATTTCACCACATTTGCTTTTACTCACCCCACAGTCTCGGTACCGTCGCTGACAGTCTCGGTACAGCGCGCACTACCGGAAATTGTTCCGCCGTCGGCTACCTTGGGGATAAACAGCCTCCACTCACGCTTCGAGGCACGCACGCACGTCACCTCGACTCACTCTCTGACACGCCGCGAAAGCGCACTCGCTCGCAAAAGCACGCCGCGAACGCAAGGTCTGGGCACATACCAGCGAACAACGTGCGGGGAGGTTAGCAGACCACCTCTCCACACACCACACAGCGCCAGCACCGACTGTATTGGCCAGCACACCTAATTAAAGCGCACAACTGTAGCGCTCCCGTCGGGGACAACGAGCGACCGCCTCAACAGCCAGAGCCTCTTCTCCTGTTCAGACACACATCGATCCAGCGAAATGGCTGCATCCACCTTCTCCTATGCGCAAGCCGCAAAGGGCCTGTCTACGCCAGTAGCATCCAGCAAGCCCACGTCTGGCGCTGCCACACCAGCAAAAGACGCCGCACCCGCCGCCGGCAACGGCTCTACCGGCCCCGTGCCAAGCTGGGCGGACGATGCAGAGAATGAGTCCGCGACCGCGCAGTCTACCACCTCCAGTCACCGCGAAGCCCAGTCACAGGCGCCCGCTCCAGCGACGTCGCAGTCTCCTCCCTCCGCTGAGACCCCGAGCATATCATCGCCGGACCTCGGCGCGTCATCTGCATCCACAGTCACCAAGGACGACGACGTCTCTTCACTCCCCAATGCTTCCTCCGAGTCGACGTGGGACAACAAGTCGCAGGCGTCAACTTCAGTAGACAAGTCCGCGGAGCCGGTCGAGAAGACCTCAGAGAAGGTCAAGAAGGGCAAGAACGTGGCGAGCAAGCCTCTGCAGGAGGCGCCTCTACCCGCAGTGAACATTTGGAAGAAGCGAGCGGACGAGTACAAGGTCAAGGCACCGAAGGCCAGCCCTTCTCCTCTTCCCAATGGCGCGGCCTCAAATAGTGCCAGTGCAGTAGGTAAGAAGAACGACGCAGATCCCAAGGGACAGCAGTCGACGGCTAGTGCGGGCAAGACGCATGCGCGCGACGAGGAGAAGAGCTCTCGCCGAGATGCAAAGGCAGACGCTGAATCGAAGAAAGACAGCAAGAACAAGTCTTCCGACAAGGAGACCAAGCCCACAGCTAGCGCACAGCTGCCTCCTCCCAAGCGCGACGAGGAGTCATGGCCAACGCCGGAGACCGTCATACATGAAGACCGCAAGAAGGCACAAGAGAAGGGTGAAAAGGAGCCCAAAGAGCAGAAGGAAGGCACCTCCGCCAGCGGCAAGCATGAATGGGTGAAAGTCCCGTACACGCCATCGGTTGTGTTCAGCACACCGCTGCCCAATGCTGCGAACACCCGGAGAGGTGGTCGTGGAGGAAGCCGAGGAGGATCGCAGGCAGGTGGCAGGCCCACAACTCATGGAGCAAATGGTGCAGCTCAGCCTGAGAAGGATGGATCTGCGCCTCCTACCACGACCAACGGTGACCACACGAGGCGCGAGCGTACCGACGGAGCAGCTCTCCGCGACGCCTCGCCGAAGTCGAAGCGCACTGGCAGCGCTGCGTCACCGACCCTGAAAGACCAAGTGCCTGCTTCGGCGGCGGAGAAGCCAGCGAAGATCGCTCCTCCTCCTGGCTCTGAGAACGACTTTAGGCCTAGGACCGCACAATCTGCGCCAGACTCTTCCCAGTCGTTCAGCCAGAACGGTTCGTACTCTCGTCAGTACCCCAGCAGACCGAACAAGCCGCGACGAGGCGACGCATCATATGGTGGAGAGCGGAGGCGGGACGGAGATGTCTCACCTACGAAGGATAGCACCTTTGAGGACCGCCGAACATCTTCGGCCACGCAGACCGAGTCTTTCGGAGAGGGTGACCGCCGAACATCTACTTACTATGAGGGTTCCAATGGTCATCACTCTAAGGGAGGGCGATTCAGCTCCTTCTCCAACGGGCGCAGTGATCGTGGGCGAGGAAGCGGGCGCGGTGGACGTGGGAACTATGCCAACGGACACCAGTACGCGAACGGGCACATGCCGTCACAGTCGTCTTCGTCCTTCACTATGGGCCCGCGCTCGCCTACCACTTTCAACCCAGAGAACCCGAGCTTCTTCTCGTCACAGGGCAAGTACGGCCGTAGCGGTCACCGCTCGCAGTCGGTCACCACAGATCCCTACCGATTTGCACCGTACCAGGCTGGACCTCCAGTTGCTCCCCTGCAGACATCATATGGCATGTATGACTACAGCATGATGCAGCAGCCCATGAGCGCCGTACCGTACACACCATATGTTGACCAGTACGCTCTTTTCAACATGATGACAACTCAAGTGTACGTACCCTTGTGTTTCAACTCAGATCAATGCTAACAGCGTTAAGTGAATACTACTTTTCCGTGGACAACCTGCTGAAGGATCTCTTCCTTCGCCGACGCATGGACTCCCAGGGTTTCGTGCCGCTTGACTTCATTGCTGGGTTCAATCGCATCAAGCACTTGTCAACCGATCTCGAATTGATCAAGCTTGTGTGTCAACAATCGAGCGTAGTCCAGTACCGCATCGGAGAGGATGGACAGGACAGGCTCCGTCGTAGGGAGGGCTGGGAGCAGTGGGTCCTCGAAATGAAAGATCGCGATGCGGTCGCACAAAACGATGGACCAAAAGAGCTTCGCTACCCACCCGTTGCGCAGCCCAGCTTCGACCAAGCAGCCGCTTCTCAGTGGCCGATGTCTGCCGTCGAGCCCTCTGCTCAGTATGGAAATCACTCCGCGTTCCCTCAGACGAACGGATACAGCCATGGAGGCGTTCAGGACGACGCATCTGCTGAGGACAGCCTTCCGAACGGCACGACACCAGATGGCTCGCATGATGGCGCCCTGAATGGTCACCCCATCGAGGCTGCGACCAAGGCTGTGAGTCCCGAACCTGATTCTTTTTCTGATGCACAAATCACAAGCTTGACGGTCGTCGTCCGAAAGCAAGACCCGTCGCCGTCTCATACACCTCTTCTCACTCCACGAAACGTTTCTAATGACTCTGTCGATAGTAACCGCGTCGTTTCAGACGAGCAGGAAGATATGATTGCGTGCTCACTCAAGGTCAATGTCCATGGCACGGCATCATTCGATGGGTAGGTTGGAGCTCTCGCGATGCTACGAACAGTGTGTGCTGACCGTTCTCAAGTAGTGACGCTAGCGACCCATCGCCTTCTTCTTCTCGATCGGCTTCTCCCGCGCAACTTTACTGGGTTAAGAATCAAGACGCTCCCGTTCTCTCGATACCACAAGACTCGGCTCATGAGTCCTATCTCCTTCTTCGGTCAAAAGCGCTTCAGCAGCGTCAAGACGCCCCTTCTGGCACAACACCTTACGACATGGACGTTCTCTACGAGTTTTGGACTCACTTTCTTCTGCGAAACTTCAATTTGTCCATGTACAACGATTTCCGCCATTTTGCGCTCGAAGATGCTACCGACCGGAATGCCAATGTTGGCCTCTCGAATTTGATCAAGTTCTATGGCGAGTCTCTGCGATCATCGACGACGGTCATTCGGGTTCTTGTCGCTCAGCACTATGTCGAACTTATCAAAGGCGAGCATGGTCACCGTCGTCCTGGTTTTCAGCAACTGCGTTCGCTGTTCCGCACCGGCAAGCTTAACCCTCGCAACCGGCAGCGTATTTGCAATCTACTCGACCAAGACTGGTTATCCTCACTGCTTTCGTAGGGCGACTACCGCTACACCTCGTCGCCTCTAATACCTCCTGGGCGATATACACACCTTCAAAAAAGTTTGTGTTCGGCGTTGTTGCATGGCTTGCCCTCGGCTTGTTCTTACTGGTAGATGTTGCGCACATGGACTTTTCATTTCTCTTTACATCACATTACAACCCACGACAACGAATCACCCCCTCCCCGATGCAAATGGCGTGGAATGGGTTTTTGGCATAAAGGCTGGCGTTGACACTGTTTCTCTTTTTTACATCCTGTTTGCATTCTCAAAAGATCCCCCAAATTTCGATTCTCTCCTCTCAGCATAGCGGCATTTTCGACAATGTTCGTTCCTGTGTGGTGGTAGTGCGACTCTGGTACATAAAAAGCTACGGCTGTGGGGCTTGATTTCGTCCGTCTATCTGTAAAAGTACGAAAATGATACGAGTGTGTTGTTGGGAAGATGCGTGTGCTGTGGATGTGATGTGACGTGCGCTTGAATGGACTGTGGCTTGACTTTGGTGAGGCATGTTTGACGACTTCGTTGACCATCTACGGTGATGAAAAGAAATCTGAACCTCAAGATCTCCTACCCGTCAGTAGCGAACTCTTTCGCTCCAGCTCTTGTGGCCCAATTCATTGCCTTCAAAAAGCCACCACCAAGAGCCAATCACATGGTGACCTGTGGTGTGCGGGCCGAGGGCGGCGTTGTCGTCATCGGCGCTCCAGATCTCCGAGGTGGCAAACATCGCTGCACCGCCACGCAGGCGTCAAGTCTCCCTTCCCCACACCACTTCTGCACCTTCCCTCACCACCAACACTGGTAACAAGACATCATCATGGCACCGGCGGTGGTGCAGTTACATACCCTCGTGGTCAGGAACGCGAAAGCGTTCAAGTAAGTAGAGTCAAGTGCCGCAACGAACCACCTCACTAACACTAGGCCAGGGCTGCGTGGCGGCATGTCTCCAAACTCGTACAGAACCAACTTCCGGCTGGTTCGCGGCCTTCCCAGGCTCAGCTACAGCCAATCCTCGCTCGAAACACACCTACGCATCCCACCCACCGCATTGCCTATCTAAAGCAGAGCAAGGGCAGATGGTACACCACACATAGCTCGATCTCCTCCGCGGTCCGACGCTTTACGACTGCCGCATCCCGTCAGTCCGGCGTGAAGTTCGACAAGGCGTCGCTCCCCAAGTCGCGCATCGGCGGCATCGTCAATGCGCAGAGCGGCCGCGCGCCATTTGCCTCGACATTGCGACCCAATCTCACTGGAGGCACACTCGGCAGGACGGCAGGTGGCTACGGCTGGGGCTCAGGCAGGGCTGGAGGTGCTCGGTACTTCAGCCACGGCCCAGCAGCACCCGCTCAGGTCATCAACAACGTCTCGCAAGCCGTGCGAGCTTTCCTCGTGGGCGGCCAGAAGGCGCAGTTCGACGGCGTGAACCCGCACAATGGCGAGAAGCGCTTCAAAACCGTCTCTGCGCTCCAGGACCAGGTCAACCGCACATTGAACAAGGTGCCCAAGGCTACCCCCGGCTCATACATCAGCTTCAACGTCAATCCCACCGTCACCGCTCTTACGCCCCTCAAGGCCGTCAAGGGCTTCGCTTCATTCGCGCAAGAAAAGGACTCGCTCAACAACGAGGGTCTCCTGGATGTTCTCTCCGTTGACTTCTCGCGCGCCGTCAAGGAGCTCGCGGCTATCCTCAAAGACCTGCAACGACTGGCTGAGCTCGGCGACTTACCGATCGTGTACGAACATTCAACTCTCAAAGTCCACTTCCCTGGCTGTGATGCCGAGAGTGTCGAAACGCTCTGTAACGATCTAGGCGTACAGCGCGGCGTCGTACACCAAGACGAAGATTTCGACGCTTTCGTCGGAACCGACATCGCTCTGCTCTTCCCATTCGCACCCAGCCAAACACTATCCGAATGTTCATTCTACGACAAACCAGTCAACGGCCGCCAACACATTGCGCCTGTGATTGATTGGCGCACCATGATGACGCCGCCGAGTGTCAGCTCAGAAGCATATTCCACACACTCCGAACACAGCTTCGACGACCTCGCCGATTTCACCGAGGAAGCTAACCCGTGGCTTTCGGTGAGTTCGCCGTCTGGATACGAGAGCTTGCATACGAGTGAGGCGGATGATATGGATATGCACACACCGTTGGAGTATCAGGGCGTGGAGGGCATGTATAGGTTTTATGCGCAGTGCGAGTCGAGCAGGGCTTGATTGTACTGTGGCTTTTTGGGTTATACCATTTTTGGCTCGAAATTGATGGGCTGGCGTTGGGATTTTTATGTGGTGATGATGGTTGTGTAGCACTGCGCTCACTACTTTCTTATGTAGCAAATACTGAACATGTTAACAAAAATGTAACGCAAGAAGTCGTTGAAGGCAGTATCTTCGGCTGAGGGAACATTCTCTCACGTACATTATGTCCGAAACATCTGCGAGGCATACTGTATCTAGCAAATACGCCACAAGCCAGTGTTGAAGCGCGTTACAGCCAATCAGAAACGCGGGCTTGAGGAGCGTCTACGTAAAAGTTTGGATTTTGAGGCGTTCGCGTTATTTCCGGGTAAAGAGCGAGTGCCGGACCTCCACTTTTGGCGCCCTTTGGGATTCTGGTGACTGACTCCGCGATGGAAGGCTCTTACATGTTACTCACTTGCCCTGTTGGATGATGAGATTAGAGGTATCAAGTCATTAAGGGTACTGGGAAGTTTACTACTGTGAAGAAGCAAGGAGGGCACTGAAAGAGTTATTCCCGAACAACCACACACTATGACGACTCAACCGTTATCCGCGCAGAACGAGAACGAGAAAGAGATTGAAACGGGCGAAGAGCTGGGAACCACAATATCTGAGAAGAGCAGGAATGACGATCTCGAGAGTCACCACCAAATCAACAGCACACCACAATCCGAAGAACCCACATCACCACCACCCAACAGCACACCACTCACCAAAACCCCCACCGACATCCCCCCCAACGGCGGCTACGGCTGGATCTGCGTCGCCGCCAGCGCCACCATCAACGCACACACCTGGGGCCTCAACTCCTCCTACGCCGTCTTCCTCGCGCACTACCTGTCCACCAACCTCTTCCCCGGCGCCACGCCCCTACACTACGCGTTCATCGGCGGCCTGTCGATATCGCAAGCGCTCATCGTCTCGCCCATTGCCACACTAACCACACGCGAATACGGCACGCGCACGACGTTACTTACCGGCGTGGTATTCGAGGTTGTGTCCTTCATCGGCGCGAGTTTTTCAACGAGGATATGGCATTTATTCCTGACGCAAGGGTTGTGTTTTGGCTGGGGAATGGGGTTTTTGTTCGTGGGGAGCGTGGGTATTGCGGCGCAGTGGTTTACTACGCATCGCTCTCTCGCGAATGGGATTTCAGCGGCGGGATCCGGGCTCGGTGGGCTGGTGTACAGTCTCGCTGCGCAAGCTATGATTAAGAGCGTGGGATTATCGTGGGCGTTTCGCATCTTGGGGATTGTTGCGGGCGTGGTGAATACGACGTGTGCGCTGGTGATTAGGGATCGGAATAAGCAGATTGGGGCTAGTCAGTTAGGGTTCGATTACAGGCTGTTTAAAAGGGGCGAGTTTTTGGGGTTGATGGTGTATGGGGTGTTGAGTATGTTGGGCTACGTCGTGCTACTATTCAGTCTACCTTCATACGCACGCTCCGTCGGTCTAACCGCCAAACAAGGCAGCATCATAGGCGCGCTGCTTAATCTCGGGCAAGCGCTGGGTCGGCCGCCGATCGGGTACTTTAGTGATAGCTTTGGGCGGTTGAATATGGCGAGTACGATGGCGTTCTTGTGCGGTGTGTTTTGTCTGGTTATCTGGATGTTCGCGAAGAGTTTTGGCGTCGTGGTGTTTTTTGGTATACTAGGGGGTACGGTGGCGGGAACTTTTTGGGCGACGGCTGCGCCGGTTACGGCGGAGGTTATGGGGCTCAGGGGACTGCCGAGTGCGTTGAGTATTACGTGGTTGGTGTTGGTTTTGCCTACGACGTGTAAGTCCATGACCTACGATTCTACTACGTACTCACTTTGCTAACGTGTAATGAATGTAGTTTCCGAACCGATTGGGCTTGAGATTGTGGCGTTTAACAATGGGAGCTACACGGGTGCGATTTTGTTCACGGGGTTCATGTATGTTGGGGCTGCGGGGGCATTGTGGATGGTGAGAGCGTGGAAGATTGGGGAGGAGGAGGGGAGGGATAAGGAGGTGGAAGGGGAGGGTGGGAGTGCGGTGGGAAAGTCGAGTTTTGGGAGGAGGATGGTGATGTGGAGGAAGGTTTGAGGGTTCTTGGTTGTTGTATACATGGGCGTTTTGTCATTGGTGCTGTAGGTTGATGGCACCTAAGTATGCTTCCTCTGTGGTTATCAACGAGCGAGTATTTGCAATGCTGTTGGGCGTCAGCAGAGCAAGTTCACATATGTGAGCTTAGGCACTATTCCGGACTGATCTTTCAAGCGCATATATAACTGCATTCACTTTCAAGTTTCCGTTGTAAAGGAAAACCTACGACGCCTCTCTAGTCAGATTTCACGATCAACAACATCCTGCCGCCGTCCAAGAATCATGGTACTCCTCTGTAAACTGAATTACTAGCCAGGATCCCTTTATGCGTGCATCGATCATCCCAGTCCTGTCAAGATTGTTGTTGAAACAAAATGTTGAAGTGTTCTCGGATGAGTGGCTGTCATTAATCGAATTACGAGGCAGAATTGTGATTGGGTGAGAATTATTGTGCGGTTCATAGTGCTTGTCCGGCCGGACCTGACAGGTGCGAGACAGCTTGTAATTGCGTACCACGTACCAACGCGTCCGATGCTGAGGAAACGCGTTTGGAAACGGTCCACCTTGTCCATGAGTATTCGAAAAGGTGACGCCAACTATTAAAATGTCGAGAACGAGCTTCGAGGAATGCTTCGATGTCGTGGAACGCGCCGAGGTCGCACCTGCACATGGCCGCTTCGGTTGGCTTTCCAAGCACGGGCGGCCACGTTCGTGAACCCACTTTCGGGGCAGGTACGACCAATCAGCGGTGGCCTGGGATTACTACCACATCCCCTTTCGCCAACACCTTTCCGACGACCACACCTCCGCGCGCGTCTGCATTTCGCATCTTTGTTGTCGCTGCTTCTGCCACTGGGATGTTAGCTCATCCTGCTGTCTACAGATCAGTCTCGCTCAACTACAGCCACTCCTTTAGCTGCTCTTCATAGCATTTTCTTTCTAGTATACTTAATTACGTGCGTCATATTCGTCCTCCGCCTCGAGTCTCATACCACACGCGTTTCTATAGCACCGAGCATCGTGCTGCCTTCCTCCGACATATACCATCCAATCCCGACGCGTATCGAATCTCCTGGGACGTGATCAAGCTCACCGGAGCTGTTGAAGAGAGGCACCATTGAATGACAACCAGGCGGTCTTCCTCGCCATCACTGCCTCCGCCTTCATCGCCTCCATCTGCTTTCCAGCATTTCGGTGAAGCGAACAGTCTTCGCGAGGCCGTCTCCCCCACACAAACGCTCTGGACTGCCCCATCTCCGGCCCGCACGCTTGGGTACTCGAGCCCCGAACTTCCTCCACTCCCGTCCTTTCCGGCACTTGGAACCAATCCACGCACGCCGTCTACTGCTGCGCGTCACGAACGGACAGATACATCCTACTACACGGCTAGTTGGGGCAGTCCATATAGGCACCCTCCTCCAGTCTTTGATTCGCAGCGCCAGGTCTCGACTAACTTCGGCAGCGACGATCTTGAAGGAGAATCGTCGATTCTTCAGTTTGGTCTTGAGCATCTTCTTCCTTCGCGACTTGAGGTCGAAGAAGAGTCGCCAAACCGCTTCAGTCTCGACCATCTGATCCCGAGTTTAGATCGCAACGCGTCGCCAAATCGATTCACGCTCGAGCATCTTATTCGATCACGTCTGCCCAACCTAGAGACACCAGAGAAGGAAGCGCATCCAGCTGCCATCACGCCACGAGCGACCGACTCAAATCCGACTTCGGCCGAGTGGGTACAGCGCTTCTTGGAGCGGCGCTGGAATAAGGAGGCCAACGACTGGCGAAGTGACAACAGCGCTGAGATAGACAAGGATTCGGACGACGAACCAGTCTTTGCTCTTCCGCCTCCGCCAAAGAGAGGCCACAAGGCAAGGAACTCCAACAGGACTCTGAACCAGCAGGACTTTTGGCGGCACTTCAGCAAAGATCAAAAGGACGCGCTCGGCAAGATGATGGCCTCAAAGTATGCGGTGCCCGGGGCGAACTCACATGCGAGGCAAACCTCAGGGACTGCTCCTTCGGCCAAGCAAGCAACAAGTGGCGGTGACACGCAAGCCCAGATATCAACAAGTCCGATTGCTGCGGCTTCTGCAGAGACCTCCAGGCCTACGGACGAGAAGGCTGAGAAGGCTACAGAGTCTTCTATCACCAAGCCTGCCGAAGGGACTATGGAAAAACCGCTCCCGGAAAACCCTTCCAAAGGACTGGCATCGGCTGAGCCTGTTCGTGTAGCGGCTCCTCGCGTGCGGAAGAAGGTCATGGTCAAGGGCAAGGGCTGCATGATTTCGATCCCTCGCGACATACCCAGAGGCACACCCGGCTACCCACCGAAGCCTTTAAGCGCAGAAGCAGTCGACACCAAATTGCGACAGCTAGAACAAGAGGGCTACAACACGCGTGGGTTCAGTACTGGCGGCCTAGAGCCACACAATCGTGCCATTTGGCCGGGGGAAGATGACGTGCGAGCTGAGCGTGCTAATGCCGGGACCCGACATCGTGTGCGCATATCCAAGAAGGCTGAGTGGGATCAATACGTTGCATCACTCCTAGAGGCAAAGCTTGCTGCTCTTGGCGTTAGTGTTGGCGGCGAGGAAGATATACCACTGCCCTTGTCAAGATCGGCCTCCACACAGCAGCATCCTGGGCAGGTCTTCTCGCCTCCTTTGCCCACGTCCTCGGCGGGTAGTCTTCGCATGGCTCGTCATGGGAGCATCGTTTCTGGTTCTTTTCCGCATGGTCCTTCTCCTGGACACATGTCTCGACAGTCTATTGCATCACCAGGTGCTTTCGCCAACCCACGCCCGTCCATGCACATGCATCGTCATTCGACATTTGGCTCGCCCGCAAGTTTCGCGCAGCATGCCATCTCGCCTTCCGGTACATGGTCTCCTGGAAACTACTTCGGCTCGCACGATGGTCGCACAGGATCGCCTTTTGGTAGACCTGATCTTGCTGGGATCATCTCACCTGTTTCTCCGTATGGCATGCGTTCCAATGCGCAATTTCCGCCTACGCCAACACAAAGAGACGATTTCCTCATGCAGATGCAGGTGCAGCAGCAGCAATTGCAAGCTCAGCTTCTTCAGCAGCAGCAACAACAAGTCATGGGCATGCGCCCATCGTCGACCCTTGCCGAGGTGCCGGAAGATGAAGACGAAGAAGACGAGCTGTCTGCTATGAAGCGTGCCGCTCAGCCCGCAACAGAGATCGTCGTGCCTACTCCTCGTGGCCACCGTCACAACATCAGCGAGAACCTGGAACGCGAGGCTGCGGATGCCGAGTACCACTTGGAGGAAGCTATCGACAAGCAATTCGCAGAGGGCGGCGACTTCAGCACGGAACCAGAGATGAAGCATCAATACAAGCCTTCCAACGCCTGGGAGGAGCCTCGAACAATTCTTCACCAGCCGCAGCCGCACAGCAGGGCTCATTCACTTGCCAAGTCCCAGAAGCCGGTGTCGTTTTCCTTCCCTGCCCAGCAAAATCCTCGAGGCGATAGCGATGGTGCAAAGACCAACTTGTCTGAAAATACAAACCCTAGCCTGAAGGACGATGAGATTCAGGATACCACTCAAAATTCGTCACAGCATTCGAAGGCGCCTTCACAGGTCAGTGTGTCGTGGAGAGACAACAAATTCGCGTTCAGCAAGCCCTCTTCTGCGATCCACAGCAAGCACACCTCGAATACATCCATTTCGAAACTCAACATTGAAGCCAAGGAGTTCAAGTTCAATCCTGCTGCATCCTTCAAACCTGGATCTTTCTCGTCTAGCTTCGGATCTGTACCGGCTACGGCGCCGCAGACCAACAAAGCAAACATCGATGACGCGTCCAGCTTTAACGTAGCTGCACCGGCTTTCAAGCCAGATGTGGTTGCTTTCACACCAGGCGCATCAGCCTTCAAGCCTGTTGCAGAGACGCCAGCCCTCAAAGCTGCCGTGAAGGCACCAGAGTTCAAGCCAGTTACTGCAAAGGAGACCGCGTTCCCTTCCGGTGGCTTCAATTTCTCCAGTCCACCTTCGATCAAACCGGACGCGCCAGTGTTCAACCCCACGGTGTCACCTTTCAACCCTAACAAGCCAGCACCTGCTCCCACCAGCTTTTCCTCCAAGATCTTTGGAGATGTCAATCTCTCGGCTAGCGACATCATTAAGCCTGCTTCACGTTCGAAAGCTGTTCCAATTATCCGCCCTGATCTTTCACGACAAAGCACGCCTGAGAAAGAAGAAGAAGAAGAGCGCGAAGATGAAGAAGGTCGCATTATGCCGGCGGATGGACGGGAAAAGCGTGCTCGACGCGGCCGTGCTGATGGCGATGATGTGCCCAAGTTTGCTCTTCGGCCTATTCTCGCCTCGCAACCTTCGGCTGAGGGCCAGCCATCACCACTGGTTAAGGAACAACCTGACTTTAAGCCTGAGGACCTGCCAGAGGACAAGGAGAATCTATCGCCTGGTGGCAAGAGGGCCAAGTCGATGTCGAAGAGCCCAGAGCCCCTCTCTGTGCAGCACAAGGAGCCTACTGGAGAGCCCAAAGCGATTACCAAGCACGTCGGTCGCCCCATTGATGTTCACGAAGACGAACTCACGCCTGACGCGAACGACGTGCCTACGCCAACGATCGAAGAGCCCGAGCCGAAGGCGAAGAAGCATGGGCACAGAAGCACCCTATCCGCCAGTGCCAAACCCTTCGAGTTCAAGCTCGGGTCCTCTGGTGCTGCTTATGATTTTGGCTTCCACGTTACAAAGCCTTCGCTCATCGACGAGCCTGAGAAACGACACACCTCACCTCCACGACAAGCCAGCGGCAGTCCAGCCACCACGTATCGACCAAGTGATGACGGATCTTACAAGACCGCCTTTGAAGGAGGAAGGCGTGCGATGCGCTACCCAGAGAGTGAGAGTGTCGATTTCGATCATCTGGGTGATGCTTCATTCAACGACATTGATGCTGTGATGAAGCATATGAACGATGAAGGATCGGACTTTGGCGTTGAGCGCGACGAGAACTCCTGGGACCAGTCTTCACCTCAGAGAACACCGCATGAGTTTGAACGCTCAGACCTGCAGCCAAACTTCAAATTGCGCAGCGACGCACCCAGTCCCAGTCCTCGCAGACTTTATGCTGCGCGGGACATGCAAGGCTCTGGGACTTCCGGCCAGGATCCATTCGATGACGAGCGTGCGGCCTTGGTCTACGATTCCCCTGTGCACCGTCTCAACAACGCCGACGATGTGCCGGTGAGCGACTGGGATGAGGGTCTTGTCACTGACGGCGAGAACAAGATTCAGACCCGCAGCCGCTTCTTCGACCAGCACGTTGATGACCTCATGGGACGCCTCCTGCAGTCCCGTCTTGGCCCACTAGAGCAAAATTTGCATGGTATCCAGGAGGCCCTTGCAACGTTGTCACAGCGGCCTGGACGTGGTCGCCGAAGCCTGTCTACTGCTGAGCGACTGGACAGCGATGCTGATGATGAGGATGATGATGTTGACGTCGACTCGCATTACCGCAATCGCTCTCCACGGAAAGACAAGAGGTTGGAAAAGATACGAGCCGTCGTCAAAGAGGCGCTCACGTCGCACCAATCACAAACCGCCGTGCCGCTTTCCACTGCTGAGCCAATGCACCCTGAGACGATCCGGGAGATCGTTACCAATGCGCTTGCGGCTCACCAGCCAGCGGCTGCACCTGTCCAAAACGTGCCGGCTGACCAAATTCGGGCTATTGTAGAGGAGGTCGTTACCGCCAACAAACCCTCTGCTCCTGAGCCCGTGAAGTCTGATGACATTCGCTCGATTGTCATGGAAGCTTTCGCAACACATGCACCGCAACCCATGCCTACTCCTGTTCCTGAGCAAATCTGGCCAGATGATCTCAAGGCCATATTTGCTGAGTCTTTTGCTGCTCATCAACAGCATACTGCTGCATCAGAGTTGAAGCCTGAGACTATTCGCTCGATCGTTTCGGAGGCGATGTCATCCTACCAGCCACCATCATTACCGGCGGTGGAACCTGTGCAACCCGACGCTCTTCGCTCAATCGTCGCAGAAGCCTTGGCGTCACACAAGCCAAATGCACTCGAAGCGCCTGCTGATATACCCCAGCCTCAAGTTGATCTTTCTGGAATCTACCAAGCTTTCGGTAGCCTCAAGGCTTCCATTGCGCAGACTACGGATGGTCAACTGAAGGCTGACGACGTTCGCGACCTAGTGGACGACGCACTCAAGCGACAGAGCATGGAAGTTGCGAAGCGCGACCGAGACCAGGCTATGCAAGAGAAGGATGCAAAAATCGACAGACTTGTGGCTATGTTGAAAGAATCCAACATGCGCGCCGACGAAGAAGCGGAAGCTCGCGCAGCTCTCAAAGTCAGGGAAGCGGAATCTACTCGCTTGCTCAAGGTCACTGAAGATGAGCTTGCGCTCCTCCAGCAGGCTGCTAATCAAGATGAAGACAGGATCCGGTCATTGAGCGAACAGTCGGATCGTGCCAGCCGCAGAGACGACGAGGTACTCGACAAACTTTCAGCGCTCGACAGCGAGAATGAACATCTCAAGCTTAAGAACATTGCCTTGGAGAGCTCAGAGGAAGACCTCAAAGACAGGCTCAAGACTGTCAACGCGGAGAATGAAGCACTCTCCTCAACCCTGGAAGAGCACCGACGTTCCGCCAGCAAGTGGCGCATCGACATCCAACAAGCCCATGAGGAAACCGAGCAAATGCGCAAGGTTATTGATCAAACCCGCTACCAAGCTGAGGAAGCTACGCGTGTCCGAGAGGCAATGCGCACCAAGCTCGAGAAGCTGCAGGACGACATGGTCGCCGCCGCACAGCAAGTCGCCGGCGAACGCGCCCAATGGCAGAAGAACGAGGAGTCCTCTGCCACAAAGTACGAGATCCTCAGCGCCCGTATCGAGGCTGAGGGTCGCACTCGCGAGCGTCTGGAGCGCGAGCTTGAGCGCCTAGAGACACAAGAGCGCGAAGGCATGAAGCTCAGGATCCACCTGGAGCAGACCCAGAAGCACAACGCCAGGCTTGAGGAGACTATTGAGCAGCTGAGGAGTGAATCGATGGAGCACCAGAAGAACGCCGAAAGATATGAACGCGACATGCGCGAAGCCCGCGATGCGGCTCACGTCGAGATCCGCCGGACTCGCGTGCTGATGGAAGCCGATATTGACGCCGCCAACAACCAAGTCAACATCGTCCGAAATGATCTCGAAAGCGAGAACGCTCGTGTTCGTGCAGAACTTGACCAAGTCCGCCTGGATGCCGATACTGCGAAGGAGAAGCACGAGCTTGACCTAGAAGCCGCGTCAGATCTCAAGAAGCAAGCTGTTCAGGAAGCACTAGAGAGCAAGAGGCACAGCCTTCAGGAGCAACAGCGAAACTTTGAACGCCAGCTCGAGCACTTGAAGCAAGAGCATGCTCGGGGATTGAACTTCGCTCTCGAAGACAGAGAGCGAGCAGAGGCATTTCACAACGACAGACTTTCACTTGCAGACTCCAAGTCAGAGCATCTCAAAGACAAGATCGCGCTGTTGCAAGAGAAGCTTGAGGTTGCAAGGGAGGCTGCTAATGCTGCCGTCGCTGCTGCTGCCAAGTCCCCAGCATTCGATTCATCGTTCACTTCCAGCGGCCCAGAGAAGATCTCGCCTCAGGCCCTGCGCGAGTCCATTGCTGTTCTCCAGGAACAGCTCCAGGAGCGCGAGCAACGCATCGAGTCTCTCGAGCGTGACATGGAAGAGATGGACACCGAAGCCCCAGCTAAGCTAAAGGAGCGCGACACGGAAATCAACTGGCTCCGCGAACTCCTCGGCGTCCGTATCGACGACCTGAACGATCTCATCAACTCGCTCGCCCAGCCAACCTTCGACCGCGAGACCGTCCGCGACGCAGCTATCCGCATTCGCACCAACCTGCAAATGGAGCAATCTGAAAAGGAGCGCCTCATCTCAGGCGGACAGCAAAACTTTCCAACTCTGAGCACGCTCTCCAACTTCGCATCGCCCAAAGCAGTCCAACTCGCTGCAGCGTTTGGCAACTGGCGCAAAGGCCGTGGAGAAGCAGCATCCGCACTCGCCGGCAATTCTAATGCTAGTTCGCGCAATCAGACTCCCTCGCGCGCTACTCCACACTCTGCCCAGTCCTTCCTCTCGGGTCTCATGACGCCTCCGACGTCGAACATGCGTCGCACACCAGATCTATCATCGTCGACATCCCGTCCAGCGGCCATGCGCACCAACTCCAGCAGCTCGAAGGCTTCGACTGAAATGGGCTTTCCTGGCCTCAGTGGCAAGCAGCCGCAGACTCCACCGCTGATGCGTAAGGCCAGCTACGATCGCGATGCGGAGGTTGAGCAGTTCAGTGAGAGTGGGTTCTATGATGATGAGAGTACAGTGGATGGGGAGGTTACACCGCTTGCGTCGTTGAGTTTCGGAAGGGATTTGAGGCGTGAGGACTCGCGGTAATATCTTGTTGATCGATCTGAGAACATATTTCCTTTGTACACATTTTCTTAGCATATAGCTCGATATGAGCGTCCTGTCATTGTTCATAATTCTTGTTTTTGTTTCCTAGTGTTCTTTCGTTCTTTGGTTGTATGTAATGCTTGCTTTCCTTCGTGTTGATATTCGCCCCAGGATGGAGATATACCCCAAGACCGGATTTGTATAAATTGTATACCCCACAGATGTAGGAGGATAGTAGGCTAGGATTGTGATCAGAATGGTACTAGATTGTTTAGAAGTTTGAGGTTCTGGGCTAAATCGACATGCGTGCATCACGCATTACTGCATGAAGCTGTTGGGAATCGAGCCACAGAGCAGATAGCCGAACATGTGATCACATAGCCCGTGCGCAAGCTCGCACAATCCGTGTGCGAGCTGCAGCCTTGCCCTCAGAATCAATCAATCAATCACGAACCACCACCGTTGCAACGACTGTTACTTGATTCAACCTACCTTTGCCGTATCAACAGAAGCCATCCCTACCTTTGCTACCAAGGGTAAATCGCAGGCGTGCTAGTATACCATCCAGATCCGACACGGCAGGTAACTCGGTGTCAATAGGGCCGAAGTCACGGTACATGCAAATTGAAAAGGGCGCGCTTGCTTTCGAGACATTATTGACAACGACGACGCTTTTCGAACTTCCAACTTTACATTCAGGATGATCCTCCCCGGCCGCATCGTTGCTCAGCGAGGCATTCTGACGAATCTCCGCTCACACACACACCAGATCCAACCTTGTGGTATCGACTTAACGCTGAAACGCGTGCTAACTTGGACGTCTGCTGGGACCATCGACTTTGATAATTCACAGCGCCAAGTCGCTGGGACACTTGAACTTCCATTCGAAAGCAACACTACCACATCAAAACCACAATCCGCATCCACCTCCCCCTCTTCCACACCTCCACCAGACTCCCTCCACCTCCCCCTAGGTTCCTACCTCATCGAATTCCGCGAACGCGTCGCCATGCCCCTCGACCTCATGGGCACCATTTTCGTGCGCAGCTCGCTCTTTCGGTCGGGCGCGCTGGTTCATGCTGGCGTTATGGATAGTGGGTATGTAGGGCCGGTGGGGGCGATGTTGCAGGTGGTGAATCCTGGGGGGCTGAGGGTGATGAGGGGTGCGAAGATGGCGCAGATGGTGGTGGGGGGGATGGGGGAGGGGTGGGGGGAGGGGTATGTGGGGGTTTATGGGGGGAGGGAATTTGGGGAGGGGGTTTGAAGGGGGAGGGGGAGTGGGGATTGGATGGGGTTGGGTGGGGTTGGTGGTAGGGGGAGTGGATGGGAAGGGATGGGGCGGGCGATTCACTTTCGGTAGCTTTGGCAAGCTTTCTGGGGCATTCATTACTACCAATGTTGCTCCCAATAGTAATATATACCTTTTTCTTCAACACTGTATGTATCGAGCTTGGTTGAAATCATTACTGTGGAGGAAATTGAGGTTGATTCAGGAGCGAAAGCGCTGCAGGTTAAGCCTGAGGATCGGTCGCTATATATACGGGCTGCAGGGCACGTGATAGGCGCTTCTGAGCGTCACAATTACCATATCCTAACGTCACTCATAACAGCCGTACTACTAGTTGTGGCTGTTAGTGGCCTCTTGTACGATAGGTATGTAATGACGGCGGAGTACTCTATTTGACCACAACATCTAGACTAGGTACAATGATTTTTTTGCAAGGCTCCTATTGGCCTGTTTGTGCATCTCAGCCTTGTAAACGTGGGGTAAGTATGGACAATGTCCTATTGGAAGCGCCTACCATATCGACTCTTCAAAGCCTCGCGCGAACACACACAACCCCGTTCACCTCCACACCCACAGCCGCCGGAGTATATCTGGATACAAACACGACACTCCTCGACATGGCAGTAACACAGAACGCTGCTATCCAAATGTTCCGACACCAACCTCTCGACCACGCGCTGCGATCCATCCGTCTCATCGAGATACAGCCTCATCTATCTGCCGACTCCATCCTTCAATGCACGATGAGACACGCGACCATCGATGCTGAATACATATGTCTGTCATACCGTTGGGGCGATCCGCCAGCGACACGACAAATCCTCGTCAACGGTCAAGGCTTCATGATTCGTCAAAACTTATTCGATTTCTTGACCATGATACGTGAGACGCGTCCCAGGCTTCCGTATTGGATCGACGCCGCAAGCATCGATCAAACTAACGTGGCCGAAAGGAATCACCAAGTGGCGCAGATGGGAAATATCTTCTCCTGCGCACAAAGCGTACACATCTGGTTGGGATCAGCGCAGCGCCTCGTGCCTGTTCTGAAGATACTTCACGATCCAGAAGCGGCGTCGAGTGGCGATTGGTTCCTCGTTCGATCAAAGCAAAATGCCGATGCTCTCACGACTTACATCTGCCATAACGAATACTGGAACCGCGCTTGGGTCATACAAGAAATATTCCTCGCGAAGACTGTGATGGTTTGGGCTGATTCGATAACGCTGGCATTCGATACTCTTCACTGGACTATAGACTACTTCTACATCTCCTGGAAGGACACTCCCATCGCGCAGTTCAAGCTCTTCACAACAGCTATCCCACAAGCTCAGACCCAGTCGACGACGTTCTCTGAAGCGAAAAAGCTATACCACGGTGCCAGTCTCTTGACACTTTTGGCGAACTTCTCGAGCAAATCCTGCGAGCAACCTCGAGATCGGGTTTTCTCGTTGTTGTCCATGTGTGGAGAGGGGCGCGACATACATGTGGACTACAGCACATCGGACGAGGAAGTAGCACTGAACGTTCTCCAGTGCTGTGATAAGTGGCGTTGTGCTTGCGTTCCCTTGATAGTTTCGCGCTGCCTCAATCTTCGAAAGAATAGTGAAGCCCCAGGAGTGCCAAAAGAAGCCGGCTTGTATCTCACTATACCCATCTCTGGTCTTACCGTCCATCGAACACGAACTTGTCGTAATACGACGGCCATAGATGTACGAAGAAACACCTCTCTATGCGCGTATTTCACCTGGCTGAAAGGAGAAGAGAGAGAAGATCCTAGCACTCCGCAGCTACCTTTGACCCTCGATGAACCGATAAAATATCTGACGTCGGCCCCGCTTGATACCATAACGAACCTCAGACGTGGCCTCAATCGGTACAAAGCAACGTATTATACGGAGTCGGTCCAAATCGATGAAGCACGAGCTCTCAAACGAACACTCTCATTGGATTCACATGGGCCTCGGACGTTCTCATCCAATGGCAGATACTTCGAGGTGTGTGATATCGACTCATCTAGGGCTTCGGGAAAGTGTGATGCGGGTGATTTGCTGATCAGCCGGCTCGTTAATCTGAAATACGCTACTGAGGTCAGTCGGACTTGGTATCAGTGGACGAAAGATCGAGAATGTGTCGGGACCTTCACTGAAGAAGTTTTGCAGCAGCTACTTGCGGGCAGGCCATTGTGTGTTCAGGAAACCGCATCCGCGGGAGGAACACCCACATTCGCGCTTCCAACGGGTTTGCATCTCGAGCCCGAGGGTTCAGAGCCATGGACACTTCGTATATCTCTTTGGGCCCTAAGAGAGACCATGGAGCATTTGCGAAAATGGTGTAATTGGAATAAAGATAGCAGTCAGACGTCTGATGTCCCAGAAACTGGCAACGTAGGGCATATGATCCTATGTACGGATAGCGTCTTCTCTCCTTCTGAGGATGTCCCGACCTCCTGTGAGCCGAACGTACTACACTGACATCCGTGAATGGGAAATTCAGTGCGACTTGCGGCACCAAGATGCCACTCACATCGACACTACTCTTCGATGGAACCTTGGGATCCCACAGCTCGTACGACTAGTACATCGCGACCCGCTATTACCAAATTACCGTTGCGCTATACGAAGTAAGCACTCCACGCTATCCGCAGGAATTAACACTTCGCCACTAAGTCTGCTTCTCTTTCCGATCCCGGCACGTCATAGACCATGTCGATCTTCATGTGCATGTAATGCTTCCAGCATAAATGCAAGCCGGGCTGGGGGGAATTACGCGGCCGAGACGCGGTATTGACGAGCTTGTGATCCAGTTCGAAATGGCTGGTCTCCATGAACTTCAGTTGAAATAACCAGCTCATGTTTCACAAAAACCGTTCCTGTTCCAATCATCGTACAAGCGGCGTCGACTCTGCTCATGATTCATATTACGCAGTGAATGTCGTCGAGTGATCAGAGACGCGCGCTAGAAACCTCTGCAGTCTGTTGCGCAGTGTCTAGCTCACCGAAGACTTCTTTCACAGCCTCTTTCGTCTGTGAAACAATGTACTCTATCTCTTTTTCCGTACTTACGTACGCGGGCGCAATAAGAACGTGGTCGCCTAGGGTGCCATCCATGGTGCCCGTGCCTGGGTAAAGACTGATCCCCATATCAAGTCCTTTGAGATGAATGCGGTTGGCGATTTGGTCGGATCTCGGAAAAGGTTGCTTGGTAGCTTTGTCGGCAACAAATTCAATCTAGAGATATGATCAGTACCGGCTGTATGAAGCATGGAGATAACACGCACGCCCCAAAACAAGCCTTTTCCGCGGACGTTGCCAACGTGAGCATGTCCATCGAGATGCTGGTGCAAAAGCGTTTCAAAAAGCTTCCCCAAGCTCTGGACGTTGGAAACGAGATTCTCCTCGCGAATGATTCGCTGCACTTCTAAAGAAGCAGCACATGACACGGGATGGCCTTGGTAAGTATGACCGTGGGAGAACATCCTTGAAAGTGTGTCAGCGGTATTTTAACGCAAGGAGGTACTACCAATAGGAAGGAAGCTACGTGCCCAGTTCCTTGTCTTAAAGCATCAGCTACTCGATGATTAATCATCATAGCAGCAATCGATGCGTAGCCACCGCCAAGGCCCTTTGCGATGGTTTGAATATCGGGAACTACGTCTTCTTGCTCCCACGCATGTAGCGTTCCGCAACGTCCCATTCCAGACATAACTTCTGTGAGGCTGTTAACATCTATATTGAGTATACAATGTGTATAAACCTACCATCGAAGATGAGAAGTGCTCCGTATTTGTCGCAGACCTGCTTCATGGCCTTGAAGTATCCTTTGACAGCAGGAACGCAACCGAGAGTCTGCAGAATGTTTGTCAGCCCCAGAGCCCTCAAGTGATGTCATGTGTTATGTGACTTACCGCTCCAACCACCGGCTCCGCAACGAACGCGCAAACCGTTTCTGGGCCCATCTCCCGGAATTTCTGGTCCAATTCGTCGGCCAATTGCTGGACATAATTCTCAACAATCTGGCCCTCGCTCATGCCCCTGTATGCGTTGCAGGCCGAGACACGGCCAACATTAGGTAGGAGCATGTCTGTGAAAAGACCTCTACGAGCGACGTGACCACTCATAGCCAATGCGCCCAATGTGGTACCGTGATACGAGCCTTCACGAGCGATGAAGTTGATTCGCTTTGGCTGCTGGGGACTCAGCTCCATGAAGTACTGACGTGCCATTTTCATAGCCGCTTCCATTGCTTCGGAGCCTGTCAAGGTCAACAACAAGACTTGCGAATACATGCTCTTGACGCTCACCTGAACACACTACGAACACTTTGGCCATGAGGCCATTGGTACCTCGAATCAACTCAGCAGCTAGCTCTTCTCCGACAGGGTGACCAAAGAACATGGAGTTGCAGTAACAAAACTTGTCGATTTGGTCAATCATGGCCTGCTTTACACGCTTGTTGTTGTAGCCTATGCATGCCACGCCTGCACCGCATGTCGAGTCCAGAATTGTCTGACCATTTGAGAAGTTGAGTTCCTTGTCGTTCGTTGATACCATTTGTAGCGGTGCGCTATGGAGAGTGCGATGCAGGACTGCGCTTGGTGGCTGGGTGTTTCGCGGTGGTAGGAGAGTCTGGTCGTAGGTCAACATCGAATCGGGGCCTTGGGCGATGCTTGAAAAGTCTGTCATGGTGAAAGGTAAATGTTCCGTGTTCTGCTGGAGAATAACCCTTGTGTGAAGAATATTTCTTAAGTTCTTGTCAAAATTCGGAGCATAACGTTATACGTCTCTTTACTTATGATGTAGCTGGATGCATGCCGGCATCGCTTACTGACCAGATATGCCAACCGACGGAAAGATACCAGACCATGCCGATAGCGCATCAATTCACCAGTGAAAGCGTGCGGCTGAATGCACCCGCACTTCTCTAAACCCACCTGGGCACATATGTAGGTTCGTCGACCCAATGATCGAGTCTTATCGGCGGGGTTTCCGATCAGCCTCTAGTCTCTTTGACGTTAGCTCAACGTGGTGCGGGCTTTAATTGCGGCTGGATCATCTTTGATTGGTACGAACTACCCACATTTCCAGCGTGTGCGGCGTCAGCTTGTACGCAGGACCGACGAAGATCGTGAAAGCTCCCGAAGTAACCACAACCTCACCTTCGAATACGCACCATAGGGAAATAGTCGCGTTAGTTTCTCTCCAGCAACCTTATTTCTTTTTCGGGTTTGAGTAGAATCCAACATCATGTCCGTCGAAAGCGCGATGCCACTTGACGAGGATCAATCTTGGGAGCAAAAGGTGTCGTGGGCGAGGGCAAAACGCGATACCTCTCTCGCCAGGGTCGAGCCGAGCCTTCAAGGCTTCCCAGACGAGTTGCCCCTCAACTCTCGAGGCATACCTCAGCTAGTCCTTACTCCACGCGAGATTGAGATAACAGAGAACTATACAGCCATTGAGCTACTGGCTGTCCTACGCGAGAGAAAGATAACAGTAGAGGAATTAACACGAGCTTTCTTGCGGAGAGCTGCAGTAGCTCACGCTGCTGTAAGTCCTGGTGCTCATTGATCCCAAACTGCAGAGACTGACATCGATTGTCAAGACGAATTGTCTCGTAGAACTCATGTGGGACGAGGCGATTGCTCGAGCACGACAGCTGGATGCTCTTCCTGAAGCCAAAGGTGCGCTCTTCGGCTTGCCCATATCAACCAAAGAACATCACGGCATGGTCGGTCCGCACGTGACCTCAAGTGCATCGCTCGTCGGCTGGATTGGCAAAGAACATGGGTCAAACCTACTATACGATACCCTCTGGGATGAAGGCTGCGTGTTCTACGCCAGAACAACTCAGCCCCAATCTATTATGCATCTGGAGACGAACAGTAATGTCTACGGACGCACAGTGAATCCATACAATCGCAACCTGACTAGTGGAGGGAGCAGTGGAGGAGAATCGGCTCTACTAGGTATGCGTGGAAGCATTGTGGTGAGTACACCTCCCATAGTATACGCTGAGTTGAGCTTATGCAGCGCAGGGAATTGGTGGAGATATTGGGGGCAGTGTCAGATGTCCATCCGCGCATGTCGGACTCTACGGATTCAAGTACTTTGCTTCGGCCACCATGCATTATCGACATGGCTGACACGTAGTAGGCCAACAAATAAACGCATATCAGCGACGGGTCAGAGAAGCCACATGATAGGCAAGGAAGCCATTGTATCAACCCCAGGGCCTATGACAGTTGACCGAGAGTCTATGGAACTAATCATGCGTGTCGCGCTCGCCGCACTGCCATGGCGTGTAGATCCATCACTGACCGTGAAAGACTGGACACCGTACAAGTTCACTGAGCCCCTCAAGATTGCAGTGCAGTGGTGGGACGGTATTGTGCAGCCTCATCCGCCTATGACGCGGGCGCTGAAAGAGGTCGCCGAAGCTTGTCGCAAGGCGGGTATGGAGATTGTGGATTGGGACTCGGTTTCATTGGATCATCGTAAAGGCTGGGAGATCCTCTCATCTCTGTATTGGCCAGATGGAGGCGAAGAAGTCATGGGCGTGATCGAGCAAAGCGGAGAGCCGGTTTTGCCGTTAACAAAGTTCATCATTGAAGAGCAACCAAGCGTTAAAAACATGACGCAGCACGAACTCTGGCAGGTATGGCAATCCACGAATCTCCAGAGAAGTACGAACTGATGATACTTTCCCACAGCGTTGTGCCGAGAGGGATGAATACCGAGCGGCTTACGCACGAGCCTGGAACGAGACCAGCGCAAAGGACGGAAAAGAAGTCGACGTGATCCTTTGCCCGCCTTCGTTCGGTGCCGCGACACCACACGACCAGTCACGTTACTGGGGTTACACGGCTCATTGGAACTTGGTGGATTATCCTGGTGTAGTATTCCCCGTCACGACTGTGAACCCAGAACTAGATCCCAAAGACGAGAGCTACGTGCCGAAGAACGACGAGGATCGGTTTTGCTACAAAATGTACAGCCCCGAGAAGTACGTGGACGCGCCGGTCAGTCTGCAGATTGTTGGAAGGAGGCAGTATGATGAAAAGGTTCTTGCTGCTCTTGTTGAGATCGAGCGTGCTATGGGAAGAGTGTGATTGGTAATCCCGTTAAAGGGCTAGAAATATTGGCCAGGAGGCATACCATTCTCGGTCATGAGATCTCATCATGTTCTACCTTCTGCATGTCGCTGTTACTCGTGTGAGCTTCGATTTGGTGGATTAGCTTCATACTCAAGGGGAGCACAGCCCTCCCACAGCTCATTTTCATGACAAATATATCTGGCGACGTAACCAACCAAGTCTACCAAAACCACACTGCGCCTTGGCAAGCCAGACATTTGGCCGAAAGCATGCGCAGTGAAAGTTAATCAGCTGCTTAACATGAATCCTCCACAACGCCATCAGCTTGTCCATGGGGTTCGTAGCAGGGTGCGGAGTTCAGTGATGTACGTGATGCCAAGATGAAGGAACAGTATCAAAGGCCAAACAAGTCACTGCCAGGTTGACGGACAGTGGAGATATCGGTGACAAATTTTTGGGATCCGAGTATATATAGCAATTAAGGAAGATCTAGTCCGCAGAAGCGTTTGTAAATCCTACAAGGGCTTCAGATGGATGGGGTAAACTTCTTCGTCAGCGAATGCACTTGGAAAGGTTTTCAAGAAGCATACTTTGGCCGTCTGAAGCTAGATAGTACCCTGATTGGACCGGCGCAACTTCTGGGGGCTGTGGAGGATAATACATTGAGCCCTTAGCGCCGACAGTGTGGGCTCGTGGTTGCATATATTGCTGGTCTGGACTGTGAATTAGATCGATGCGCTATTACTTTGGGCAACGATTTGAATACCGTTATTACCGCAAAAAGGTTGTCTCATAGCAGGCGGAAGGGCAGCAATTGGCGTTGTTGGTGGGACAGTGCGAGGGCGTGCTTGTTCAGCATTGGGAGCTATCATGGTATCAGCCAAATCACTCCAGGGTTATGCCTTGGAAGACTGCTCGTACCATATGTGGTGGGGGGTTGCTTTGCAACTTTGCTAGAGTCAGGTCTATCCGCCCAGATGGTGTTTGTGAAGCCTGGAGCATGCAGTCGTTAATGGTTGCTCAGACACTTCGCATTGCACATACCATCTACATGCCGCTCCAGTCTGAAATGATTATTGTGTGCCGGATCCCACTGCCAACCGCCCTCGTCTTCGTCTTCGTCTTCTTCTTCGCTCTCGTCCTGGTCTTCATCATCCCTTTCGCTGTGCTCATTTGAATACGCCCCCGTTGTCGCGTATGTATGGGCACCGCAATTTGGGTGTGAAACTGTTTGGCTGTGTCCATACCATGGGAGAGTAGCTGGCGCATATCCCTGCTGCCGATTATCTACTCTGAGCTGCGCTGCAGGGTGAGGTCTTCTTTCTCGGCTGTTTGTCCCCCATGAAGACATTGTTGGAGTTCTACCGGACAATGCTTCTGGTGTATCAGGGCCACGAGTATTGATTGGTAGCGGAGGGATTTCTGATAGCCAGTAACGGCGTCCATTTTGAGAATTTACCTCGATCATTTGCTCGTGGCTTTTATTCTTCAACACGAAGCTTCTGCCTCTACTAGCCTGTGCTCGCTTGAATTTCAGTTGACGTCGTATTCTTGCGACGAGCTCATCAACATCGTCCCATGCTGTGCGCCCAATGATAGCGTCGCAGCCTAGGTCCTCAACGATGAGCCAATCATACTGGTGCCATTCGGTGAAGGTTTCGGCCATCCAGGTGATGTTGACTTTGCCATATATTGGAACGGGTTGGCGTTTTATTGTGCAATACTTCTTGCCTGTATAAGGCCTGATCTCATCTGTTAGTCCAAGCGCATCAACGTGCGCCAGATCTATCACAAGCTGTTCTGTTCCCGTGTCAAAAAGGGCAGGTAAGACCTCATGGCCCCTTCTGTGAAAGCACAAAAACGAGATGTCAATGAGGATTTCGGGGCTATCCTCTTCATCGGAAACCATTGCAGCGGATCAAGACCAATACGTCGAGCTTTGGCGTGATGGTAGTGCTCTGAAGCGTCCGTAAGTCTTGTGCGTAAGTACCAGGCTGAACTTTGAGGGGAAACTTTCTGTACCTACCAAGGCGCCGATATGTCCGTAGATCACCCCAATTTGGACAAGGTCGGAAGTTAAGACAGCTCCGTTGATCTGAAACCTGATAGCAAGGTATTCGTGATCGAAGTGGAGAGGAGAGGTTCGCAGTGGAATTTCTTGAGAAAGCATAATAGGTAGGCTATTCGGGCGATGCGCCGCAATCTGATCTAGCCCAAGTTCACTGCCAGCTGTGCATCTGCATGTGTGCCCAAAGGTCTCATAGCGAGTGGTTAACGTGTACGGGCGCACGGAGTTGCGTATACACTATACTAAATCCGGCCGAAAGCAATCTGATGGCGGTTGGCGCTGACCGATAAACGCCTGCATAACCCACATGGGCTCTGGCGAGACTCATGTGGGCAGTCGCTACCGCGTGGCGACAATTCACAGCGTTTCTCGGACTATTGGCTACCTAGCTAGAAACACCATACCTCATAGGCCATAACGTCAAAATCAGCTTATAGGCTTCAATTGAGCACCAATCTGTCAGCTTCAGGTTTCAGTGATGTATAGTAGCTGTGTTTCGACACAGCTCTTGAGCGCACACACTTCCACCTACATCCGCAGTGCCCACGAAAACGACCTGTACAGAAGCAAAGCTGTCGCTTTGTTAGTTTGTGACTTGTCTCAGAGCTTCGCATAACGTACGCTGCGGTCGCAGTGAAGATCTCAACAGGACGTGCGGTGGTGAAGATGGCAAGAGTCAGCGAAAACAAACACGAGAAAGCAGCGATAGCTCCCAGTCGTCTAGTCTGGCTGCCGATGAAGTGGAGTACCAATACTGCGATAGCTGGTATGGCCGCCGCCAGAACTACCTGGCAGCATCGCGCCACGGTTTCCAGTACCTTGAGGTTGACGCGGGAATATCCAACTACCCGCTCAGATCCTCGAATTGGTTCCTGTACGCTGCGAATCAGCTTACTGAGTAACTCGACAGTGATCACACATACTATCCAATATCGCAAAATGCGTTCCGGAAGCCGTGGCACTACCTGTGTCTCCAACCACCGCGAGAATCCGTCGTTTGCAGCTCGGCTCGAGATCGAAAGAAGGTCTGCGCGCTCTCGCGTGCTATATGCCTTGTACTCGATGCCTTTCAGGAAGTCGCGACCTCCTTCAGGGTGTCGAATCCAGCCTTTCAAGAACGACAAATCGTGCTCATTAACTCGATCAATCTTCGCGATTTGTGCCTGCTGAATAAGGCAGGCATCTGATGGTCGTGAGAGTCAGAAGGAATGATTTCACGGGGTGGATGAGGAACGTACTGTATGCGCTCAGTCTATCTCTAATTTCAAGCACTTTCTTCCACTGCCCGCGGTCCTTGCTTGTTGTCGACTGTCTCATATCCTGCACGCTGCGAGAGAAGCTATTTGCAATGGCATCCGGACCATACTCGTCTTTATAAGTCTCGACGTCGAGTTCTTTCTGAAGGCAGATAATCTCAGCCTGCATGTAGAGTAGATTCTTTGCATTGAGCTCAGCGAATTCTCTGAAAATGCCTAGTCCTTGATCGATGTTGGGACCGATCAGCCTTGCAAGTCCCGGATAGCCATTTTGAACGGTGTCTAGCATTATGGAAGGGCTGGCTGTAGTCATCTTCCAAAGCCATGTGCTGATTGTTGATTTCCATGAAGATGATAAACAGAAGTCAGGCTGTAAGAGTGCCTTGTGATAACGGAAGCAGCCCAAAGCATCGATCATGCAGTTAGCCTGCTTGGCACGACCACGTCAACAATGTTCAGCCTTGTTCACTTAACTTCACTTCGCAGCTACGTATGAGAGCACTGAAATGTACCCAGGTATCACACACTGGCTCTTGCGATGCCTGTACCCCGTAGGTCTTCCTGTAGTATTTGAACGTGGCAAGTCAATGCTGATCAATAAAGAGGAGCTTATCACCATTCGTGTTAGGGACGCCGTGGTGAGAGAGGGCTGTCAGGAAGATTACATTGTTCAAGCTATCTACGATGATCGATATACTGGCGTACATGTGTCCCGCGATTTAGCTTGTAGATTGAAGCCAGAACTCGCGAATGGAACCGCGAAAGCATTGTGGGTTGAGGAAGGAAGCCACAAAAGCCATCGCGACTACCTACAAGTCATGGAGGGGCACCAAGGAGACGTGATGGTCCTTGGTCATGACCTCGCTCAACACATCGAGATTGGTCGGGCCCCATTGATTGCTCCAAATAGGCCGAAGGAAACCAGAGGTGACTGCCACTGACCTTCATCTGAGTACTCGACACTGACATTAGTTAGAGGAACGCGAAGAACGTCTAAGGTACGAAGCAGCAGCTGAAGCTGCAGCTGAGGAGGATGACAGGCGTCTCACTGCAAAGTATTGTGGTGAATGGACATACAGCGAGCAGCATCGCCGGCATTGGCGCTTTGTCTGGGACAGTCATAGTAAGGAACTCGTTCAAACAATTAGATTCTCGCTCACCCAACACTCATAGATCGACGCAGTGTCCAGTGGGATTAATTCTCATTGGGACTGATTCTCAGTGGGAGTGACTCTATAGGAGTAATCTTGCGTGGGAGTAATTCTCCGCGGAGATCACATGCGACCTCATGCAAGAGTATAGACCAAAGGCGAAAGAGCCAAAGTTTTGCGTCAGACGTCCTCGACATTTCAATACTTAAAGTGAGCAACTGTAACCGATCCAGAACAATAGTCCTCGAATTCTAGAACGCGGATATCATCATTTCATGTCCATTCTTCTCTCCATTCAGCATAGCGAGAACTCTCTCGTTTCGCCTCCAGGAAAGTCATCGTCAAGCCACTGTTGCGGCACACAAGCCGCACTGACCAATTCCCACAAGCCGTCTCCCGCCGGTCTGATCACGAACATAGCAGTGGGATCCATGTCGAATCTCACGAGCATGTCACCGTCCACGACAGCTTTCGAAGTGACTCCAGTGCAGACGCCATTAGCCACAAATGGCTCGAACGGCTGATTTTTACTCAAAGTCAGGTAGAAATACTTCCACGCCCGACCTAGGCGCTGCATCGTCTTGTCCTTAGTATCCGTCGGTATCGAGACAAAGCACAGCTCCATCCTGGCTGCATACGACAAGCTCCATAGCGCAGACGAGCTCAGCATCCCAGAGTTACGCATGACCTTCATCATGGTTATTGCGCGGTTCCACGTGCGATCGAAGCCCCTGCGGTCGTGTCCGTTAGGGTCGAAGTCGGGCTGGTCAGGATGCTCCGACCACAGCTGTTTCACTGTCTCGATGCTGTCGAATGGGAAACCAAGTTGTAGCCCCAAAGCGATGTTTAGCATGAAGAGCTGTTTATCGAGAGCATCCTCGCGTGGGAAGCTATGGCGTAGTGTGCTGAAGAGTCTCGACAGGTAAGGCACCATAACAGTGACGGACTCTTCGGCCAGAGATTTAGTCGAAGATAACTTGTTTGCTCCAGCTATACCCATTAATTTGGAGCAGCCCAACCGCCTGATGGAAGTGTAGGCTTGACCTGGCAGAGTGAGAATGTGCTTGCCATCCATGTAAGACTCTCGCAGCGCTATATTCTCAACGACATCGTCGTCTGGTAGCCGAAGAACGCCTTGGTTGTACGCTCCCTTGGACCAATCGGGGACCCATGACGGTAAGTCTCTCTCACTGCTAAGATTCAGCGCCCATCGAAGTACCTTGTTCAGACCGCCCTCGAGTAATGCGAGTGCGGTGCTCGCGTAGACTTGGGCACAGTCTAGCGTGTAGTCCGGCTTGATCTGCCGTTGGCCATCTTTCCAGTCTCCCACAAGGCCGAGCAAGCCGTAAATGATATCTCGCGGATCCGTTGCCCTTAGATTATGGCCTTGCGATGGGTCCTGGAGAGTAAAGTTCATTATGCGATCGAAGGTCATGAGATGAGCATAGCTACATGCTCCTCCGCGAGGATTCGATCCATAATCTCTGGGCATCACAATTGTACCAGGATACATGCTATACCCGGCCCTGAAGCATTGTGCGATTTGTTTTTGTGCAAGATCCCACATGTCGCCTGGCTTTGCGACATCGATGGCCAAATTTATTGAATGGTAAAATCGTAGGACAGGAAACAGTTCGTATTGGCGAAACGACTTGCAGCCACACACGAAAAGTGGCGAGGGGGAGAGGACGTATTCCTGCAATGCTTACAAAGTTAGAACACGGTCTCATGTACACCTCGCATACTACACTTACTCCAGATGCGCAGCCACCAGGGCCGATTCATTAGAGCCGACAGCAGTCCGAAAAACGTCGGCTGGTGGGGATCAGAGCCGTTTCTGGACACGATAGCAAAGACGAGATCTTCAAAAGACCCCGGAGTGACAAGCATCAGTTCCAAGTTCCCTTTCTGGAGCGAGCGTGTAGCGGACTCGAGAGATTTGAGAAAAGTAGTGTAGTCTCGAAAGAGTCCCAGATCGATAGCAATTGTACTAAGACGCGCGAAGAAGTCTATGGCTGCATCTGAGTACTCGTTGCTTGTTCCAAGGAAGATGAATGTCTCTGCTGCATTTTTGTAAAGATCTCCCATCTGCGCTACCTGCCAGCTTTTCTCGAAGCCGTCTGATTGGTTGATACAGATAGCGTCGATCCAGATGAGCAAGTCGTCTTGGAAGTCGTAGTGGTTGGTGTCGTTTGTGGATATCGATCTCGCCTTCTGATGCTGTGGGTCTTTCTCCTGGCTTGATGAGCGACGCATGACTACTCCCGGACTTGCAAATGTGTACTTACAGGCCTAATAAGGGCTGTAACATGAAGTAATGCATCCTCCAGGTTCTTAGTGATAGCGAAGCATTCACCGTCCTCGATATATAACCTCGAGCTGAAGACTGGTTCGCCCCACACGTACGACAACGCGTTGTAGACGGGCTTGTCGAGAAGTGAGACATGCTCGATGCTACCGGAGATTCGTGCCTCGCATCCTGCTGTTGCAAGAAAGACTGATTGTAAATGAAAGAGGCGGATCTCCTTCCTCTCCTCGCTGAGGGGCTGGTACTTATATCTGGTGGATATGGAGTTTCTCGCCTGTTTCTTTCGATACTACTGCTGGATGAAAATGCCACACGCATTGACTTGTTCTCTTCTAAGCATGGTCCATACTCGCTATGATGTGTAACGATATAAAATGTAAGAAGTCGAAGTTGAGCTGTAGGTGATGTCGAGGAGGCTGAGGAAAGAGGAGTATAGTGCCCTGTCCGCCAATTTAAGGAAGTAGCGCACGGCTATTGGATCAGCGATGGGAGTTGCATGACAGGGCAGAGAAAGGTGATATTGATCGATGATCTGATCCGCCACCATTCATCTTAAGGTAAGATGTAGAGCAGTTCAAAGCGGTATCATGATAGGCCTTGAAGCTTTGTATTAGGCGTCAGCCGGGCAAGGCATAACACGCATCCTTACACGACTGCGCATTGCAGCTAGCACAAAGTCGACGCAAACCATACCCATTTCGCCCTCCTCGTTAAGAGCTCTCCGCCACAATCCCAAACGCCTCATACGGAAAGTCCACCAGACTCCCCAACAACTTCGCCCACCCATCATCAATCTCCCCCGGCACACCAACCCTCCTCTCTCCGTTCACAACCTCCACCTCCGTCCCTCTCAACTCCTTCTCCTCACTCTCCTTATGCTCGCCCGTCAGACCCGCAAGTACCTCCGGCTCCCGTCCTTTATACTCCACCAGTAGCTCCGGATGCGGACACCACACGACCTGCATACCCGCTCTCCGCCCCGACTCTACGCCCGGCACACTGTCTTCAAAAACCAGACATTCTTCGGGCTGTATCGGCGGCTGACCGTTTTCTTGGAGTGTCTTGTTGAGTGTGGAGAGGGCGAGCAGGTAGATGTCTGGTGCGGGCTTGCCGCGGCCGGGCGGTATCCGCGCGTCGTCGCCGAGGACCTGGTGTTCGGGCGCGAAGTACGTGAATAAGTCGGTGAGATGTGAGGCTTTGAGCTTGAAATTGCCTGCGTGACTGCTCGTCGCCAACGCCATATGTACGCCCTTCTCCCTCAATCCCGCTAACAGATCCATGACACCCGGTAAAGGTTTCGTACCCGGGAACAATTTCGTCTGTAACTCTTTCTGCTCAATCATGAACTCTTCGTGAGTGATTGGGAGTTGCGCCCAGTCGTGGAAGATCTTGCCGGCTGTGGGGCCGGGGCGGCCTTGCATTTGGGCTTTGATGGACCAGGGGAGTAGGGGCTTGTTGTAGCGCTGTAGAACTGTGTTGGTGACTATTGTGTAGATATCTTCTGAGTCGATGAGGAGGCCATCCATGTCGAAGAGGGCGGCGCGCACGCGGGGTGGGGGGTTGCTGGGGGTGTTAGCTTGATGATGCGGTGGTGAGGGGGCCTGAGACATGCTTGGAAGCCATGATGTTGTACTTGAGGTAGTTGGGAGGGTTGCTTTTGCGCAGTATTGGGTGAGTGGTAGGTCAATTGCAGTATATAGGAAGTAAGTTAAAGCTTCATCCCGCACTTACACCCCCACATCACCGAGGCTAACTTAGCGCGATCTCGAAAGCGACGTCACTTCCCAAACACCGCAATCACAGCGATCAACACCAAAACCAAAACCCAACTGCACCACGCGTCCGACGCGCCACATCGCCCTCCCATACCGACAATGTCATCCCCAAACCCCACAGACGTCTCCAAAGCTGCTGCGCCCACCAGTACCACAACCCCTATACAAACAGCCCCACCAGAGCTCTTTTCCCCAGATGAAGAAGCCCACCTGCTCTCAGACTCCAACACCGAAAAAGCCTCCGCCAACTCAGCCTTCATGACCGGAGAATACACCGGCGCAATCCAATCCTACGAAAAAGCCCTCGCCACATGTCCAAACTACCTCGAATACGACATCGCCGTGCTGCGCTCAAACATCGCTGCATGCCACTTGAAACTCGAGGAGTGGAAGGCAGCTGTTGAGTCGGCGACTAAGGCTTTGGAAGCGCTAGATAGACTTGATCCGCCGCCCCCGACAGATACAGTGGGTGACATTGAAGGGACGGGAACAGTCACGGAGGTAGACGACACCACAGAAGTCCTCCTAGCAGCGCTCACACGAACACACCACACCTTACACGACGTGCACAAACTCCGCACTAAAGCATTGCTTCGCCGCTCCAAAGCGCGACACTCGCTTGGCGGCTGGGCGTCCCTGCAAGGCGCGCTCGAAGACTACACTGCGCTGACGAAGCCGCCGAACCAACTGTCTAGTCTAGACATGAAGGCCGTGACAGCGGCGTTGCGCAAGTTACCGCAGGAATTAGAAGACGCGAAGGAGAAGGAGATGGCGGATATGATGGGCAAGCTGAAGCAGTTGGGTAACGGTATATTGAAGCCGTTTGGACTGAGTACGGAGAACTTTCAGTTCAATAAGGATGCGAGCAGTGGGGGGTATAGTATGAATTTCAACCAGAATGCGGGGAAGAAGTAGGAGTGGCGTGGTGGTGCGTTGTTGACTTGGTTCAGATGATACCCTAGACTTTAGATATTGCTCCATGTAGCCTTCATGATATGTTCAACAGCTATACGCTGCGCCTAAACACCTCCCGCAATATCCATGATTCAACACCGCAGAACAACCTCCCTCAGTACACCATAACCACTCAGCTCTTCAGCGCCTCCAACCGCCCCCTCATCTGCGCCAACAACTCCGCCTGATCCTCGCCCTCTTCCTCCTCCTGCACCGGCGCACTCGGCAACTCCTCCTCCTTCGCCTTGCTCGCGGGCAACCTATCCTTCAACACCTCACCCAACACCTTATCCACCTCCTCCTCCGCCTCATCCGCCTCGCCCTCCAACATCTCATTATCCATCAACGTATCATCAACCATTTCCTCAATGATACCCGCGCGCATCAACTCGCTACTAAGCTCGCGCATCGTACCCGTCAATTCCGGAAGGCGCACCAGACTATTAACATCCTTCATAATACCCGTGCTCGCCTTGATACTACCCTCTATTTTCCGCACGCTAAACGCCTCGTTGACTTGCATCTGCACGGACTGCAGCTGCGCTTTACTCGTCATAAGCCGGCTGTTTTGTTTCCGCACGCGGATCAGTTCGCGCGCAAAGATGCGCACGTCTTGGTTGGCTTGCGTGGCCATGGAGGGGTTGCGTGTGGCGCGCTTGGAGGATTGTTGGATCAGGGATTTGGTTTTTGATTCGGTGGCTTTGAGCTGTTGGATGTCGCGGTCGAGTTTGCGCACGTTTTGGCGGACGAGGGCGTTGCATTTGCGCTTCTTGGGAGAGAGGGTTAGTATTGGGGGGGTGGATGGGAAGGGAAGGGAGTTGGTACGTACTTGCTCTTCGGGCGTGGGCTTCCAGAGGAGACCGCGTATGGTCTCCATGGTGGGTGCGTGGTTTGGGTGTGCGCGCGTGGGCTTGGAGGGTGCTTGTATCCGGCGTGTGGTGGTGGTTGTGCGCGAATGGGTGAGCGTTGAGGGTTATGGCGAGGTTGCGGTGGTGGTGTTAGGTGTGTGGAGGGAGCAGAGGGGCATCAGGGTTGCGGAGGTAAGAGGTCAAGTCTCGTGAGGGCGCGCTGCTGAGTGTGCATGTGTAAGTTGGTCGCGGTTCGGTGCCTGGGTGGTTCGGAGCGGTGACGTTCTCCCGCGGGGCAGCCAGAGACGCCGCAACCCACCAAGCACCGAGACATACAATCGGATTGCCTGCCAACGCGACGCTGTCTTAGCTTGCTGAAGATATCGAGTCTTCTCAAAGACAGTCCCGTGACCCCGCAATTTTCTGACAGAAAATCCATACCTAATCCAACACCTGGAGCTCAAGATTCTACAGACCTTCCACTCGTTTCCACGCTAGTCCCTCCTCCACAGCACCGCATTTCTTCATCTCCAGTCCGCCGCCCAGCAAACACAAACACAAACTCGACCTCAACCACACTTCACTCACCCACCCCATATCGTCGAACACGCCTACAATACCGTACAAGAACATCGTCGCCACCACAATTTCCACGATGTCGACCGTCACACCTGAAGGTAAGCTGCAGCCTTGCCCGTTCGAGCTTTTAGTAGCTATCCTCGAGAGCTGCCAGCCGGCGCACACTATGTACTGTCACTCGCAGACCTCTACAAGTCTAGCAGGCGCCTAGCACTCTTCGCACTCTTACGTCATTCGAGCAGAGCCTTCACAACCACCTCGTGCAGTCGCTAACATATCCAAGTCACCTGGGCGCAACGCTCATCAAGCAGCGACCCCGAGAAGAACTACGTCTTCGTCACCATTGTCGCCGCCGACGTCCCCGAATCAGATCTCAAGCTCGACCTCAAGGAATCGTCGCTCAGCTTCAAGGGCGCCTCAACCTCCAAAAAGGTCACATACGCCATCGACCTCGAGTTCTTCGCCGAGATCGACCCCAAGGAGTCCAAGATCAGCCACAGCGGACGCGACGTCTCGCTTGTGCTGCGCAAGAAGGAGCTCAAGGAGGAGTACTGGCCCCGCCTGCTCAAGGACAGCAAGAAGATGCACTTCCTCAAGACGAACTTTGACAAGGTACTAGAATTCCAGCCAGCACTGTGCGATTTGGAATACGTGGGCTAACATTTGCATGACAGTGGGTCGACGAGGACGAGCAAGACGAGGTCCTCGAAGAAGACGCCAACGCAATGGCCGGCATGAACCCAATGGGCGGCGCCGGCGGCGAAGGAGGCTTCGGCGGCATCGACTTCAGCAAGCTCGGCGCAGGCGGCGGCATGGGCGGCATGCCTGGTATGGGCGACATGATGAGCGGCATGGGCGGCATGCCTGGCATGGGCGGCATGGGCGGCGAGGGCGAGGACAGCGACGATGACGACGACGACATGCCTGAGCTCGAAAACGACGAGGACAGCAAGGCTGCTGCGGCCGAGTCCACCAAGGCCCCGTCTCAGACTGCGGATGCGCCGGCTGATAAGCCTAAGATTGAGGAGGTTGCTTAGGCGGCGAGACCCCTTGCGATGCGGTAGATGGTGATGGTGATCGTTGCGGAAAAGTCGAATCGTGTGGCGTAGCAGGCTTCTGTTTTTGTCTGGAGTTCGGCAGAGGACAAGAGCGTATCTGGAGGCTGGCGACGAGTGACTGGTCTATCAGGCGCTTCGACACGTTGATCTAGATTGACGATAATGGCACATGACGCATATACATACGAATCATCTCGCGAATCATCTCACGGCTTACATCAAGATTTCATGACAATACACAGGCTATTGTGATGGGCCATTGCTCTCCAATCGTGAGTTGTAATCTGTTGACACAACAACTATTGATCTCGTCTCTCAAGATCAGTCCAACTTTTGGGTATAATAGCGCGCGCCCTTCCTGTCCAGTCCTAGCATACTCTTCATCCTCAATCCCCCCTCAAAATCTTCCCCACAAACCTAAACTCCCACTCCCCACTCTCAACCCCCACAAACGCCCTATCTCCATCTCTCCTCTCATCCAACATCTCAACACTCACCCCAATCCCCTCATACCACTTC
>Ga0265780_10000647_pt1 | contig 52765 bp, 50 predicted proteins | sample P1T30metagenome_FD_192432 | JGI IMG/M metagenome (GOLD analysis project Ga0265780, IMG submission 192432) | Plant litter microbial communities from East Loma Ridge, Irvine, California - P1 T30 | ecosystem: Environmental > Terrestrial > Plant litter > Unclassified | place: USA: California... | reverse complement strand
AGCCAAACGCCCACTTAATTAACAACATCGTACAAACATAAGCAATGTCCACAACTCACCAATAACCTCCACGCAAACCCACCCACCGCCCCGGCCTCTACCAACACCCTCCAACCCCCCACCCCCGATCCCAACCCAACTACTTCAACAACCAAACCACCCTCTCCCCCTCCACCCCCCATATCCACAACACCCTCTGCCGCTGCCCCCACCCCCAACACCCTCGCAGGCCACGACACCGCCGGCAAACCCATAGACTGGCAGACCCTCATGCACCGCGTGATCGATTACTGTGGCACGTCCACGGTGTCGCACCAACAGGAAATAGCTGCTTTCCCGTATATTTTGGATCATAAGAGTGCGGAGGAATATGCGAGGAGTTATGAGTCGTTGGAGAGGGATGTGGGGGTGGGTATGGCGTTGCAGATTGGGCAGGGGGTTGAGGTGGAATTTTTTTCGGTGGATGTGGGGAAGAGGAGGGCAGTTGGGGAGGAGTGGCTGCGGAGTGTTATGGAGGGGTAGGGTGGTGAGTGGGATTATTGGGGCTGGAGTGGTGGAGTACTGGGACGATGAATTGAGATGCTTACCTAGGTAGCAGATACCGAGGAAACATGTATAATTCACTTCAAACTCTGACTATAATAGCAATGCAACTTGACAGCAAGCAGATCGGAGTCACCTCACTTCCTTCGGCCCCGGCTCTCCGGACATGTGAAGCTCTTGAGCAAGAAAGCTCTAGTATCACGATACGACCTTCGCTAAAAGAGTTCTGATTCCGGCTCTTTCAATTCGGCATGTACTTCGTCGCCCATCGACTCGAGCGCATCGTATCGAGCTGTCTCAGCTGTCTTCTTTTCTGAAGCTGCGTTGCTGCTAGAGCCAGCGTCGGGATCTGGAATTGGCTGGTAGCTGCGGCCGTCTTGCCTCTTTACCAGCCAAGTGATGATCAAGCCCAAGACTTCAATGACGATATTGAGGATTGACAAGATCCAGGCAATTTTCTTCGGAACGTAAGCACAAACCTATACAGTACTAGGCTCTTCAATCTATACTCACACTGCCCGTACAGTTCCCATTTGCACCGTTCACGTCATTCATCTCCTTCCCTTGCTCGCTACAGCTCCAACCCCAGAGGTTCTTCTCGTCGCCCGTACCGGGATTCGTGCGGCATACGGTTGCACCGACAACATATGACAGGGTCTTAACGCCAGTGATCCAATAATGCAAACGTACTGCGAAGCGAAACGCGCGTTGAGCAATCGGTTTGTGGGGCATCAGGTATGCTATGAGAGAGCAGATGTCGAAAGCGAGGGCCATGGCGGCTACGGCCAGGAGGATGAGCGTGGGGAACAGCAACGGACTTTTCGGCCATGCCCCTGGAATGTCCTTTGTCTGCTGATACTTCGCGTAGGTGAGGGCCTGTAGGGTAGCGATGATCATGGATACAACAGACGTGAGTGTATGTTGTACGACTCGTAGCACTTTGATCTGGCGCTCGCGGTGCGAGGATGGGTTGCTTGAATCCTGTCGGAATGGGACTTTTGTCATCAGTGTGCTGCTTTGCTCCGCCGCCGCCTCCATGTCGAATTGCGGCTGTTGTTTCTTGTTGCGCACGCGGTCCAGAGCCTCCTTGACTGAACCGATTTTCCATTAATATGTCTTCACTAAGAGTTCTGGTATTGGCAAGCAACGTACATCGAAACGTCGATCTGGCAAATGCAATGTTCTGCCTCTCGTTGACGTTTCTAGAATCTGATAGGACGGCCTGTTCTCCCGACTTTATTGCTTCGATGTTTGGTGGTTCGGATCCTCCCGTATATGGATCGGATCGCTGGTTAGATATTTGTGTAGTCATAGTAATAGTAAGATGTTCGGCACGGTAAGCTCAAGAACACGACAGTAATGATATCTGCAGCATATGCGCAGAGACTGTACCCTTTAATGCTCGTCGCCATTTAGCGGCGTTCAAGCATGCGGCCACGTGCTTATTCACTGTTGACGCTGACGCCATAGTACCAGAATGTGCTGACATCAATCTTGCCATATTCCAAGACGAGCTGAGTGGCTGACTTTAGTTTTTCTAGTAGCTGCAAGCCTCCTCAACGGCAAACCAACCGATTTATGAATCCAGGCAGAGGTGAGTGCACGCGTATTGGCTACCTCGAGTGCGCCGTGTTTTGCTGACCACCATATCAATAGTCCGTCTGCTAGCACTGCCCACATTGACGACATACAACCTCATTCGTAACGCCCCGTACATGTGCGCATGGATCGTCATTTTGACGGGTCTGACTAAATACTCACTTCCGTTACAATGAGATGTGCTCATCAAAGACACAACTGGGGTGATCACCAGGTAAAGGTGTTGAGTATAGCAAGTGGCCCACGATGCTTTTGTGGTCAGTATCCATGTGAAGCTACCAAGAATTGATTCAGGTTTGTTCTTACTTCGTCCAAGAGTCATTGTCGCTGTCAGTTCCAACTCGCAGTGTTGTCGTAGCTTACGACCGCGGCAAATTCCGCTGCGTGGAGTTCTCACCAGTATAAATCATGTTTAGAATGAGCAAAGTATGTTCGAAGATTCCATTCATCATTTGAATGTTACATGTCTATGTACATGAAAAAGAAGCCGATCTCGCAGCAAAAAGAATTGGGTCAAGCCCTCCAAGAAAATACTCTCATAGTCAACCAAAAGATGCGAAGGTTGTATTGTTCCGTGACGCCTGAGCTATGCAGGCGTAATGCGATGTGAAGCGCTTACAAGTTGAAAGCGCGGGCGTGGCGGCGAGCCTTGGACGAACCAGTCTGCTGCTGAAGCCAAGCAATGAACTGAGTGATCGTGAAGGTCTCGGGGAGGGAGCCGGAACCGGAACCGGCACCGCTGGAGGGAGCGGGAGTGGCGGGCTCGTCCTCAGCGATGGGGGTGGCAATGGGAGAAGCTGCGGCGGAAGATGCGGCGGGAGCAGCAGTCTTGGATGGGGTCGCAACAGGGGTGGAGGGAGTAGCAGGAGTAGCAGGTGTGGTGCCAGAGCTAGCACCGTCCCAGACCTTGGGTCCGGGGATAGCGTATGAGGTGGCGCCTCCGTACATGTTGAAGAGGACACCTGGGTCGGTGGCAGAGTATGCCTTGGTCATGTCCACACCAGTAGCGGGAAGAGCAGTCTTTCCACCAGAGACCTTAATCTGACCACAGCCGTTGTAGAACTGGGCACCCTTCTCCCTGTTACCCTCGTGAAGACCGATCATCTCAGGGCGAATGAGGTACTCGCCATCAGCGAGGTCAGGCAGAGTGATCTCGATAAGACCCTTGTTCGCGATGAATTTGTCGACGGCCCACTTGCCTCCGGAAAGACCATCCTCGTAGATCTTGGTCCAGACGGCACCGACACCGTTGCCCTCGGCCTTTGCGACGTAGACCATGACGGGTCCCTTGTGCGAGGCAGCAATGGGCTCGTCCTGGTCACCGGCACTGGTCTGTGGGTCATTGTGGTGCCACTGGAAGCCAATCTTGGAGCCAGCAGCGACCTCAACGAAGTCGGGCTTAGCAGTGCCGCCGTTGCAGATCATGGCAGTGCTGGTGACATCGAGGATGGGGTTGTTGCCGTTCGAAGGAGTCTGAACACCGACGTGCTGGCCCTGGTCCTTGCCATCAACGACGAGGGACTGGAAGGTAGTGTGGGCAGCAACGAGCTTGGCAGCAGCGAGAGCGAAAGCGATGGTGGTCTTCATTTTGAAAGGTGAGGTTGGTTCGTTGGTTGGTGTTTGGAAAGTGAGAGTATGTTCAAAGATAGGATTGGACCTTGGAATGAATGGATGATCGAAGAAAGTGAGTGTATGCTAAAGAGCGTATGGAAATGAATGTCAGCTTCAAGCGTGATGCCTTTCTTTCCTCGAGGCGATGGTACTTCTTATACTCACGCCGCAAGAACGGCCCTTAGCCGCCACCGTAGGCGCAAAGACCTTCTCGATACCCACCGGCCAGGATCCAGTTCTGATGCCAAGCAGATGCCGGAAGCTTTCATCTATCCTGCGGGCGCTACACGAGGCACGGAGCTAGATCTAGTTTAGTGTCTGCGGGTGCCGTCCTCAGGACATTGGAAGCGGTAAGCCTAGCTCCTGCGACCCAGAAGTTTTCATAAGCTGATAACCGAAGAGATTTGTAGGAACTCGCTTAGATGCATGTTCCTCGATGGTGGCGGGTCCAGGTCCTGTCGTCGAATGACAGCGGGCTTGTGGGTGACGTGAAACGGCGTGGAATGCTTGTCCGGAAGAACTCTATCATGTTCATTCGGTGGCTGTCGCAACGTCATGCGCTGACAGCCTAAGGCAAGTGCATCTCACGGTTGTTATTGCATGATCTTGAGATCATGAAAACGACTATTTGTTCCTGCAGCTGACTTGGTGTTGCACATTAAGACACTGGCATACCTACTGCGCTAGGGATATGGACGTTCCATATCGCTTCCATGAGCCCCCCATCAATCAACAGCAGGTATGAAGGGGCATGGTCAGGATGCTAAAGTGGCGCTGCAGTGGGGCGATGTTTTGAATTTCCTTTGGAAGGGGAGAAACGGATTCCTGTGGTGGGGAGATTGATGGTCCGTGTGTCCTCCTGCCGTGTTTCAGCAGTCGATGGCCAGCAACGCGAAACAAACACTTCGTTCCTTTGGTTCAAGCCAACGTTATGCACACGCAGTCGCTCATGCGTTTGCCCTGTGTCCACTCACATGACGTATCGGTGTCAATGCCTCAAGCACGAAACAGCCGGTGGTTTCTTCGAAAGGCGCCAATGGGATCGGGTCGGTGGTCGACGTGCCTTCACAAGTACCTATCGTGTTATTGAGACTTTGGCCTGTGTAGAAATGTGAGGTCCAGCATGTCTTTTCGCTGTTATGAGAGGAGGAGCAGGGCAGTCGGTGATGCTGTGCAAATTATTTGACCCCAGCTCCACGTGAAAACAACACAGCGCTTATTTTCCAAGTCCTGATCTTGAATGGATTTGAAGCGCTTGTGCGGAGAGACAATCGATTATTTGACGCTGATTTCTGCTTTCGAGTATCCAGAGCAGGTCTGACTTGCACTGAAATATTGGTGAATCTTTGACAGCGGAAACTTAAGGGTACACTTTGATGGTTTCCATGGTTGATGATAGTATCGACTGACTCTGAGCTGTACCACCGTTGAGAACCTCATCGTTGGGAGGTGATGCGCGGTCGAGTGTTTTGCGTTGATGAAAGGTCTCGCTTGTCGCTGGCAAGATGCAGTATGTTGTCCGTGATCTTCGTCCGCTATTTAGGACACCACCTGTATGTGAATAAGAGTTTGTTAGAATGGGAAGTGGAGCGCTTTTATTTGTTCGATGGAGGATGAGATCAGCCTTTAAGGCACGTGAGATCTTGTGCATGGCAATACGGGCGAATTGAAATCGTGCTGCAAATATGAGCGACTTTGAGAATGAATGAGACAATTGATATCAAACAGCCGATGGCAGGTCGATTTCCAGTCCGCCCATTCGTCGACTGCGAGTGACCGTACGGGTGCCTTGGTAGCCATGGAGGAGTAGAACGTATTTTCTTCCATCCATTACGAGATTACGAGCGAAGGTCAAAAATACTTTAAGAGGAGAACGCCGTGCGAACGATAGTCCGGTGTAGCATTGTAGTGCTGTAGCGCCTCAGAGCGACGGAAGTAGATCTGTGTCTCGGATTACGTTGAATGAGCGCGATCATGGGAAGCACGACTTGCATTGCGTAATTACTTCGAATGTGAGTCCAAGTCGTGGAATCAGCAGCGAGATGTGGTAATATATGCCAACCGATCGTTTGTGTGCGATGCATCCGAAGCTTGGTGTTCTGCGGACTTCGTTCCACCGGACTTTGTTCCACCATGCCGTCATCCTCGCTCGTAGCTGCAGTTACTCATACACTAGATTACCTAGCATCTTGAGTAGCTGGTATGACAGCGGATGCTAGTAGTAGCGCACCTGTAACGCGACGGATTTCTGATGTAGCACAAACCTTGTGTTACACTTCACGTTTCAACGTCGGTTAGCCAAAGCTCGTTACCCGCAGCCCGCTGCACTCCGTTTCCTCCAGTCGGTCACCTTGGTCTCCTCGTGATCTTTCGCATGTGTCACAAGCAAGAAGAAGCTCTGAAGCTGCGACTTGCGCCGGCGCACAACATGAAGCGAGTGTACGCGCTTGCCACCAGAGGCTGTCGGCTTCATATTCGGGCGTCTCGGCCAATCGAGGCTGTTATAACCTCGAGACTGGTGATAAGCGTTGGCACCTATCGTGGATGATGAAAGAATTGACGCTGCAAGGTCGGTATTCCGTGGAGACATCAGATGCTGCTTGTGGCTGTGTAGACGCCACACCCGAAGCTTTCTGCACGCAATCTAGATACGATTACGTTGCACATGTCGAGGTGCATGTGGAAACAGGGGTCGCAAGCTGAAGACGACGATTGTGTGTTAGAAACAGAGAATGGCGGCTAGCTCCAGCCAACAGCGACCAAGAGAGCAGATGAGTGCCTGTGGCTGAAGTTCTAGACTTGAAGAGACACTCTTGATGCGCGGCTGAGTGCAGCACCTGTCAAGTAACGTCGTGGCGCAATTGTCCTGCGAGCAGCACAACGAAAATGGATGGAGATGGTGTTGCAGTTACTGTGTATGAGTTGGCAATTCGATCGCCATCGTTGTGGGCACTGGGCGTCGATCGTGGCATGTCTTCCATGTTGCGGGTCGCACACGCCCAGCCACGAGTATGACGACTGTCTTGTCTTGTCGACTGTTGTGATGGCTTGACAAACCCCAGAGTGGTAATTGAGTCGCATGGCCACCAATCAGGCATGTCAAGGTATCGATTTGACTGTTTCTGTGCGATCAGTCGCTGTCGCGCTGGGCAACTACTCATTTCCCCAGACGAGTTGAATTTTCCAATACCGCCGGGCTTGCTTCTGTTTTTCCAATACTGCCGGGCTTGTTGCTGACCGCGCCACGGCTGCAGACTGTCGCAATCCACGACGCGTCGAGCTTGAGTCTCCAGCGTGAAGATGCGCACAGTACAGCCCTCCAGCGGACACTCCGAGCTGTAAGAAGCTGCAAGTCAGTACGAGTTGCGCCGCAATTGAGGCTGGTGAGATTTCGGATCGTTCCAGATGCTCGTCAGGGATTGTGACATGGGATGGATGTGGGACAAGAGGATGCAAACAGCCTAGCGTGCATCGTCTAACCTGGCATCTCCTTTCAGGGTGATAGGCGCACGTCATGCCCTGCATTGCCAGCGCCCGTACATCAGGTCGCGATACCCTTTGCACCTACGACTCTGTGCCAGCTACGAGCCTTGTCGCTCCACCTCTCCTACATCCTCCCAACATCCATACCCAAAGGCTCGTGCGATCGCCCACTTGCCCGCCATGTCCGCCAACGGAGGGTAAGTCAACAAACCACCGCATGTGACACGATGTTGACATTTTACTCGCAGTGACCAGGGAGGGGCTCGCGACTCGCCCAATAATTCAGTTTCGTCGATGGTTTCGACCTTCATCCCAGCCGCCATCCTCGCCGGAGCCTTTGTGACGGCGTTCTTTATTGCGCGCAAATTCTTCCGTCGCGTATACGCGCCGCGCACCTATCTGAACCACCTGGGCGAGCAGCGCCAGACACCTGCGCAGAGCGGGGGCTTCTTTGGATGGATCAAGGACTTCAAGAACCTCAAGGACGAGTACATCCTCGACCACCAGTCCATCGATGGCTTTCTCTTTGTGCGCTTCTTCAAGGTCATGATCGCCATCACCTTCCTGGGATGTCTCATCACGTGGCCAGTCCTCTTCCCCGTGAACGCGACTGGCGGCGCGGGCAAGGAGCAACTTGACATCCTCACCATGGCAAACGTTGCTGTCGAGCCAAAGCGCAACATCAACCGCTACTACGCCCACGCAGGTATCTCGTTCATCTTTATTTGCATGATCCTGCTCATCGTTGCCCGCGAGTCCTTCTACGTCGTCAATTTGCGCCAGGCCTACCGTCGCTCACCATGGGGCGCCAGCCGTCTGTCCTCGCGCACCATTCTGTTCACTAATGTCCCCAAGACACTAACCCAGGCTGCTCTCTTCGAGATGTTTCCTGGTGTGAAGCACGCGTGGGTTGCCTCCAACACGAAGGAACTCGACAAGCTCGTTGAGGACCGCGACAAGACCGCCCTGAAGTTCGAAAATGCTGAGGTTCAGCTCTCCACCGATGCCAACAAGAATAGGCTCAAGGCAGAGAAGAACAAGAAGCACTTCGTCGCCAGCGATGTTACAGACGGCAGCAAATGGATTAACCCCAAGAAGCGCCCCACCCACAAGCTCAAGTTTCTCATTGGCAAGAAGGTCGACACCATCGAGTACGGTCGCTCGCACCTGGCGGAGCTGATTCCTAAGATCACCCAGGAGCAGGACAAGCACTGGAACGGCCAGGGCGAACTCGTGGGTGCCGTCTTCCTCGAGTTCGACACACAGACACACGCGCAGGACGCCTGGCAGATGATGCAGAACAGGAAGACCAAGCCCAACTCGAAACTCCAAGCACGCCAGCTTGGTGTCCTACCTGAAGAGGTCGTTTGGGGAAATTTGCGCATCAAGCCCGCCGAACACCTGGTCCGGTGGGCAGCTGCCACTGCTTTCATCTCCGTCATGATCATCTTCTTCGCCATCCCTGTCACCTTTGTCGGCGCTGTCTCCAAGATCAACGACCTGTCTACCAGATTTGCCTGGCTTGGCTGGATTCAAAGCATCCCTCCAGTCATCCTTGGTGTTGTCACTGGTCTCTTACCTGCAGTCTTGCTCGCCGTGCTCATGGCGCTCGTGCCTATTTTCTGCCGCTTCCTGGCCAAAACAGCCGGCTATGGTAAGTTCGACCGACCAATGTCCAGCTCGAAATTGTGCTAACATTATCCAGTCACGTACAGTCAGATTGAGCTCAAGACGCAGAGCTGGTACTTTGCCTTCCAGGTCGTTCAGGTATTCCTCATCACGACTGTCGCCGGTGCTGTGACAAGTGTCATCAATGACATTCTCGACAACCCAGGCTCGGCTCTCACCTTCCTCTCAACGAACATACCCCGAGCTTCTACCTTCTACGTAAGCTATTTCATCCTCTTGGGTCTTTCTTCGGCTGCCGGAACACTCCTCAATATCGGTGGCTTTGTCGTCGTGGTACTACTCGGCCGCATCCTCCCTGGAAAAACGCCTCGCAAGATTTTCGACAAGCTTACAAAGATGTCCGCGCCTGCGTGGGGCTCCGAGTTCCCCAAGTGGACAAATCTGGCTGTCATCGCCATCACGTACTCTGGCATTGCGCCCCTGATTCTGGGTTTCGCCACCGTCGGTTTTTGTCTCATATACGTTGCGTACAGGTACAACTTCCTGTACGTGTACGAGACCCACATCGACACCAAGGGTGCTGCGTACCAGAAGGCTATGAAGCAGATTCTCACCGGTTGCTACCTGTCCGAGCTCTGTCTCATTGGTCTTTTCGCCATTGCTGTGCCCGACAACATCATGGCCATTGGGCCTCTGATCATTATGGCTGTTCTGCTCGCAATGACTATCGTTTTCCAATTTACCCTTGGCAAAGCACTCATCCACGAGGAAGCCCGCCTTGCCTACACCGACCCTAACGGCACCAACGGCCACCACGAGCACGGTCTCAACGGTGCCAACGGCGCGAATGGTGAGAAGACTGCGGCCGCTCACACCGGCGCTTCTGCTCACGCCCCTCGCGCCTCTCGCATTCCGCTCTTCCTTCGCAAACTCATCAACCCCGAGCGCAACTCTATCCATACCCTATCAGCCTCTTTGGATCAATTCTACCACCGTCCCCAAGAGCCACTACCCGTCGAATTACAGAAGCGCGCCTACTTCAACCCATCCGTCACTTCACCCACTCCCATAATCTGGATCGTACGCGACGACATGGGCATTAGTCAGCGCGAGGTCAGGGACACACAGAAAGCTGTACCGGGCTTGGAGATCACTGACGAGCAGGCTGTCTTCAACGAGAAGGGCAAGGTGTACTGGAAGGGTGTTGATGACGGTAAGGCACGTGAGGCACCCGTCTTTGACGAGCGCATCGTCTACTAGTGGTAGAAGCCACTACGAAAAGTACCTTTTCGATTGGCACGAATGAAGTTGGCTGTTTTAGCAGCATAAGGATGGTTGAAAACCGGAGTTTGATATCCTATGGGAAGATCACGACCTGTTTCTTTAGTTATACACATACCCATTCCTTTTCCGTCAAATCATGACGTCCGACAATGAGACTTTCAAGTTAATTTGGTATCTTTCAAAAGTCAATAGCGATAACATATGTAGTAGTCAATTGTAATGGATCTAGCCTCTCTCATTTTCCGCGCCTCGCATGGCCTGATCTCTACTCATGAGCCGTGCAAAGGTGACTAACCACGCACACGACGACACGCAAATCGGCCACTATGCGGCGACTAGCATCGCACTCCAGACGATCTGGCAGCTCTTTACTGCTTCTAGGTAAAGTTCGATGGTCGCGCCGTTGCTGCTGCACGCGCATGATATTATCGTGACATCACGGTGGACCCTGATGATGATGCCGTGGGTCAAAAAACATCAACAGCTACAACAAGATTCTGAAGCTCGCACACGAACAAGATTAAACACATCTCTTGCAACAATAACTCGACGATATTCTGTTACCATATATAAAGGCGAGTTTTACCACAAACACAATGTCTGCAAACTTCCAAAACACCACTCCTCTCAAGGTCGCCGAGCAAGCTGAGCGCGACCTCAACTCCGATGCTGCGAAGAAGGGACACGGTGCGGATACTGGTTAGTCTCCTACTCTCCCAGCACTCACCTCATATCTGGAATCTTTCACTTCTCTAACACACCCCAGGCACCGACCGCACCGGCGTCGACGAATCCGTAACCGCAAAGTTCCCCGGCAGCACCGTCGAGTACGGCTCTGGTGGTAGCAACAACCGCACGCTGCCTGAATCCGAGGGCGGCTCCATGAACCCTGCGACCGGCAAGCTGTACAAGACTGGCGACTACGCGCATGGTGGTGTCGGCGCCCCGGAGGCGAAGGCTGAGGGTTATGCGAAGAACCATGGGGGAGAAGATGATGTTAGGGGGAACACGGTTGATGGTGCGTCGTTGAGGCAGACAGGGGCGAAATAGAAAGATCGTTGGGTTGAGGAGGTATGAATGAAAGAATCTTCAAGTAACATCATGATGGTATTTGACAACCTTCTCTGACGTGTGCCAACATACAACCGTGTGACAGGTTTACGTCCTTTGGTTGTACTAACCACCGCAGTTTGTCTTCTGCGCCATCTCAATTTCTGATTTTTTAGGAACCGTGTAAGTAGGCCTCGCGTATATCGGAGCAATCGTACGGCGTTTGCAGCTTGCATGCTGTATCAGCCCCCATGACCTGCGCAACCAAGCATAGCAAGCCCCCATCAGTCCACCCTTTGCAGTGGATCACACCTCATTCCATCAATCACTTCAACTCACCCGTCATATGTTCCGATCGTCCAACCCAGTTCATAATCCCTACACCTTCAGCTCGAACATGTTCACACTCAATAACGTTGGGTCACGAGTCGTCGCTGCCGAGAAGAAGCTACCTACAGAAGCTGAGAACATCAAAATATTGGAGCGCAAAATGATGGAGATGTTCGGATGTCATTTGGAACTTCTGGTGGGACTTGAGAGAGAAAACTGAAAGATATGGAGAAGAGACTGAGCGTATTGGAGAAGAGTGGTGACGTTGAGGATGCAAAGGGGGATGCGAAAGACGATGTGAGCGAGGAGGAGTATGATATGCTGGACGACGTAGAAGATGTCAGATACCGAAAGGGCCAGAAGGGAAATGGTAAGGTGGGTACGTCCATATTACCAAGGTGCGCAGGGATACAGGAGCGATGAAGGGGAGGAAATGAGACAGCGCGAGAAGGAAGTGAATAAGGGTTTTGCAGTGGGCGTGATTTGGCGTGGGGTTTGTGCTGCACGCTTACAGCATGTAGGTAGCAACGCCGCCAGCTACTCACATCTAATCGCCCATGAGTACAGTGTTGTAGTGCGCGCCCATCACGACTGACTGCGTGATGACGTGGACAGTACCCATACGTGCTGTGCTGAATGGAGTTCCGAAAGGCGAAATTCGCGTCTCGGTGCTTTGACCTTTGGACAATTGTGATTGCGAACATAGACAGGACTGCGCTCGGTTGATCAAAAGGATGGAGTGACTCCGCTTGGCCACGATGATACCCCCCGCTTTGAACTCTTCGCGCACCATACGCTCGATCTGTGTCACCGGTTTCCATTCAGAAGTGTAAAGTTGCAAATGTCAGGGGACGTTCAATCAGGGGAGGCGTGCTGCATTGGCGACAACGTGAAGGCGGGTCGGTACTTGTGTAGCCTGAGCACGTCGTGTGTGCAAGGAGGCTGGTTGAGGCTGGAGTGACACAAGTCGACGATCCCAGCGTCCCCGTCAAGCGACTAGCGCGGAATCACAACCGCAGTCGTGGCAGTGCCATCGGCGGCCTGACCAACACATCGAGCTCATTCGTCAATCTCAATGCCTTCGTCGGGACTTTTAACTGCAGTATGTAAGGCTGCCATGCATAGCTCCGTGTCACTCGTTCATGTGGGAGGGTCTTTCCTCATTTGGCATCCCGGAACGTGCCTGCGCAACGAGCGTCAGCCGCATTGTCCATCAGAGGACGCAAGATGGAGAAGCTCCTAGACTGCGTTTCTAATCCTGGCGCTGTGTTCTGAGCTTAGGCGATGACCCTTTGCAGAACGTGTGAGTGTACGAAGGCATAGAGATACATATATGATGGATGTCCTCACGACATCACATCCATCAACCCCAGAACTCATCTCTACTCCAGACTATCCTCAATCATGTACTGCATATCTTACGTCGTAGCTGGGCTGCTCGCTGTGGTCACAGCACTTCCAACCACCACCAATTCTCCCGCGAGCACGCAAAGTACTGGCACAGCTGGTGAGGTATCAAGTTTCAAAGACATCCCCTCCAGTCCCGAGCTACACTGGACGCCGTGCTACAAGCATTTCAAGTGCTCCAACCTCGAAGTTCCCCTGGATTACGAAGACAGATCGCTCGGATCTACCGTAGTAGCATGGATTCGACTGGACGCAGCAAACGGGACTGGCACCGACATCATCTTCAACCCAGGAGGACCGGGCGGTTCAGGAGTGGAGTACATGCTGTCGAGCGGCACCAGCGAACTGATTGAGTCGATCGGTAGTGGCAAGTACAATGTCGTGTCTTTTGATCCCCGGGGCGTGAACGCCAGCGCCATCGACTTGACCTGCTTTCCCGAGGATCCCGAGGTCGCAGCGCAATTTGATATCGGCAGCTCTGGAACCGAGCAAGAGAAATACGCTGCTGCGGTCACATACAACCGATGGTGCGCCAGTGCTACGAACGGAACCCGCGCCAGATATGCAGGTACCGTGGCAGTTGTGCAAGATATGATGCACTTCACTGAACTCCAAGCCGCGCAAAGGGGCCAGAAACCCAAGGAAGCGCTCATCTGGTACTACGGCGTGAGCTACGGGACAGTCATTGGACAGACACTCGCATCGCTATTTCCTGACCGCATCGGCCGCGTTATGGTCGATGCAAATGTCAACGGCGAGGAACACTATAATGGCACCACAGATACCGCAGTGGAAGACGCAGACGAAACCGTGCGCTACTTCTTCAAGCTTTGCCACGAGGCTGGCAACAACAAGTGTCCTTTTGCCAGTGATGCCAAAAGCCCACGAGACCTCGAAACGCGCTTCAATTCCATCCTCCAATCGCTCGACAAGGAACCTCTCCAGTCTATCGATCCTGCCTTTGGTGGCCCATTAATCATCACCAAGAACAGAGTCCTCAATCAGATCTTCAGCTGGCTCTACTCTCCTGTATCGTACTTCCCCTACATGGCCGTGGGCCTCGAAGCCCTATGCAAAGGCAACGCCAGCGCCTGGCTTGAAGTCGAAATCGCCACGGCGCCGGAAGTTACACCTGGGCCATTCAACTATACGCCCACAGCAGCTCGGGAGGTACTCCAGCTCGTCACCAATATCGACGCCGCAGGGCGATATCCCTACAAGAATGTCGACGAGTACATGAAGGCTGTGGACGAGATCGAGAAGAAGGACGTCTGGTTTGGCGAAGGGTACTCCGCAACGAACATGCTCATCAATGCTGGCGCTACCATCATGCCGCCCAAGAGCCAGCTGTTTCCTGGCTTCAAGAAGACGAACACCAAGAACCCGATTTTCTTCCTCAATAACAACGCCGATCCCATCACGCCGCTCTCCAGCGCAAAGCACATGTCGACGTTCTTTGAGGGTTCCGTTGTTTTGACACAGAACGCTGGGGGCCATTCGGTTACGGCTGTGAAGTCGAAATGCACTATTGGATACATTCAGGAGTATTTGAACAGTGGAAAGCTGCCGGCAGAGGGCACGATATGCGAGGCGGAGGAGAAGCCTTTGGTGGACGACGAGAAGAGGCAGAGGAGGAGTGTGCCGCTGATGAGGAGGCGGATGTAGGGGGCTGGATGTATTCGAGGAGCCTAGGAACGTACATAGAACAGGCTTGATACCCTTTCATATGTAGCATCAAATTCATACCAATTGTAATTCAGCAGGCCCATACCGTCATGAGCATCTAGACGCCCTAACGCCAAACTGAGAGTATACCAAACTCCCAGCACCTCATGCAAATGATTCCAGCTACCTTGCCTTCACATTGAACGCGCTCTCCTCAGCCGCCTTGTACCCATTGAACGCAAACAAGCTGATAACATACAGCGCCACGAACCGCACGACCACATCGCTGAAGCCGCCGTTGCCCACCAGCAGCCGCTGTAGCCCCGCGAACGGGCCTTCGCCAACAGGCTTGCTGGGCTCTGACGCTGACCCGAGTGTGCGGCCCTTGGTCTGGAAGGCAGTCGACGAGGCGCCGGGGCCGGAATTGTCGTTTGCGGCTTTGCGTACAGCGGCGGTGAGGGCAGACGGATTGGCGCCGCGGATGGTCTCGACGACGGAGGAAGACTTGATGACGAGGAAAGTCGGCATGCTGTGCGCGCTGTTAGCCATGGTAGCATGGTGAGGTGAGGGAGGGCAAAGCTTACGCAGACACGCCGTACTTCTTGGCGACCTCCTGCTGCGAGTCGACGTCCACCTTGACGAACTGCAGCTTGCCCGGCTTCGACTCTTTCTCGGCGAGGCTCGCGAAGACGGGCGCAATGGCCTTACATGGCCCGCACCAGTCGGCGTAGAAGTCGACGACCGTGTAGGTAGACTGGGAGAGAAGCTGCGAGAAGTGCGAGGCCGACGTGACGGCGGTGATTTTGCCGGGCATGGTGGCGACCGTGAAGAAGCTGAGGTTTGAGTGTGTGAGCGTGGTGGAGTCCACTATGGACAGCTTGCGGCAAGGATGGTGAGGCGGCGCAGGTTGGGCGGTCGATACGCGGGCTGCAAGCGCGCCGATTGGCCACACTCCGCGTCAGACTTCACAGCGTGCAGTTCACGACAATGTGCTGAAGCCATAGTTACATGACATACTGAATTCATGACAACATTGTGCTTGCGGCGCCCATCCTGTTCGTTTCGTCGATTCGAGAATCTCTCTGCTCCGTCCTTCATCTGCCTGCCTCCGCCCTCATGCTCTCCGCCATGGCCTGAATCCGTGCGACGTTTGGATCGACCACCTCCACCGCGCGGCTCCTAGTCTTTCGAAGCACATACTCAGGCTCAGACTCGCTGTCCGACTCGCTTCTCACAGGTGCTGCCCTCTTCTTGCCCCGCTTAGGTTTCGGAGTCACCGGCTCGTCAACTTCTGCAGCCGGCTGCTTCTTACGACTCTTCTTGGGCACCACCGTGGGCGGCTTGGGTGGTTCCATCACCTCTCCGGTCTTCAGCGTATCGAGTACCACCTTCTGCATTTCATCTGAGAGTTCTGAAGGAATGTCGAAACAGTCTTGGGAAAAGCGCCCCTGGATGGACTCGAGGTCGTATTTGGATATGCACTTCCAGTGCTTGAACTTCCACAAATCTAAAATCGTCACGATGATAGGATCAGCTTTCGTCTGAAGTGAAGCCTGGAGACGTTCACTCACCGTGGTCTCCGTCGTACGATTGGGCGATGCCGAGCCGCAACTCGCCCTTGACGATCTTGGACTCCGGCTCTGGACACGCGTCATTGCGGCAGCCGCAAACTCGCTTGCCGACGTCTGATTTGTACCTGTAGTAGGGCAAAAGGTCAGTGAGGTCGTCTAGGCCACAGTACGAGCTAGAGTCGTACCCCGTGGCATCAGTGAGCTCGAGATCTTCGCGGATGCCCTTGAAATCTTTGTTCAGGACCTTCTCGTTCTCAAAGACGAGGCGCACTTGCTCCTGGGCCTCAGTGCTAAGACCGTCGTAGCCAGGCGCCTTCGTAGCGTCATTGTCTGTGACCGCGATCAAGCCCTTGATCTGATGCGAAGTACCGCAAGCCTTGTGTGTGTCAGAAGATAGCAACATGTAGGCTTGATGCCTTCCAAGACTCACCAGTGACGCCAGGCCATGCACCAGCGGTGCTCTCCCTCGCCGTCGAACAGCGTGTGGGTGCCGATGCGGAGCTCTCCCTTCACGGACTTGACCTTATCTCTCTTGCATTGTGCTTGATTTCACACTGCTGTGCCAGCCGGTGCATGCTCTAAACGATCGTTAGTCGTTGCAATGCGTGGCCGGATCGAGGCAATACCGACCCAGACGCCACTTCGGACCTTCGCCCTGGTAGCCTTCCAAAACAGACGTGCGCGTGCTGCTGGTGATTGTCGTCATTTGGAGCGATGATGTGAGGGTTGGTGGGTGAAGCGGAGTGAGGTGAGGTGAGTGTTGAATGCAGCTTATCTTAGCGCGGATGAAGAGGAAGGAGCGAGCATGAGGCGCATCGGCATCGGGACGCATCACACAATGCTGACCGTTCTCGCAGTCAATTCCGACAATGGATCGATCAACAGAAGTTAGGAGCTTATGAACTGTATTAGTTAACCACTCCCGTGAGCGCGTCTGGTGCCGTCTAAACTCACACCTTCACTATTCAGATTACCCATCTAACAGCTAATCCATATGCCCTCCTCCGTCGAAAGGACCAATCTCTTGCAAACCAACCCCTCAATCATCCCCAGACGCGTCGCGCTCCATGTCGAATTCGTACTCCGACTCATCCTCATAGCGGAGGTACGCCAACCGACCATTTTGGTTTCGGTTCAATCCCTCGCTGGACCACTGCTCCTTGTTTGCTTCCACGTAGTCGGCTGGCGTGACACGCAATGTGAGGCCAGACGGCTGAAAGGTCTGCGTGTCGTCTGCGTCGAACAGTGAGTATCCGCCTCGAATTTCCGCTTCATAGTCGTCGCGGTCCTCATCCTCAACGCGCGCTTCTTCCCCATACCCTCAGCATCCGATTCATACTCTTCATCATCCGCGTCCATCATGGCGGCTCGATTACCGAGAGCTTGGCGTCGACGGACGAACCTATCGATCGCATAGTCGCGACGAGCTTCCTCGAGCTCGGCTCGAATGCGTTGTGTCCGCGCGATGGCGGTGGCTGTCTGGTACACATCGACGTCGTCTTGCCCTGATGCTGGCATGGTGGAGTTGAGCTCTTCCTCCTCATCGTCCGACACGTGAACCGACACGTGAACCGACCCGTCTACAGTGGACAGATCAGACCCGTCTACGCTGGTGGCATCAGATCCTTCGATGCGGACAGTCTGGTCACTAGTAATTACTCGTACAGGCCTACGATTCACGCAAATCTCATTCCGGCACTCTGGACATAAGTTGCTGTTCTTGGCGACTCCGTTCAACCATTCATCGATGCAGTGGTAGTGCGCATGGTGACCACAGTTCCGCAGCCGTACGCACGTGCCTTGCCCATCCTGGATCCTGTACGATTCGGCGCAGATCGTGCAATTCTGGTCTAGCGGGCAGTTCGCATCGTTGACCACATCCGCAAAGTCGATGGGATCGATGTGCGGCCCGTATACTTCAAGATTCGCAGTGTCGTGTATATCTACCAGATGGAACTCTTGTGGTATGCCCTGGTCTGACTCCTCCTCTTCCAGCGAAAGGAAGAATTGTTCAACCACCTCGGGCTAGGTCGAGAATCCCGGTGGTGGACTGTAGGGGTAGAAGCGACGGCCCCAGTGGCATTCCATTAGCAGTTCGCGTGTTCTGAATGCGCTCGCAATCCACCAAAAGTGTCAGCCTTCCTCTCAGCGTCAGTGTATGCAATGAGGCTTGGCGAGACGTTTCCTCGCTTGCGACCTGTCTCATGATCTCTAACTGAGCTTCAGGTAATGCGAATGCACTTCGCTCGGACATGGTCTGAGATCCAACTCAACATGTAGTAGTGGAGACGGGTACTCGGATTGTACGTCCTTGCGCAGAAGTCTTTAGCCTCGGCCCAAAGCCGATCCCAGCTGTCTACGAAGGACACGATTTTCAAGATATCGCGTAGCTGGTGCGGAAGCATGTCTTCTTCTGCCTCGGCAAAGTCCTGGATCGTGTCGATGAAGTCAGCCCGTGAAAGCTGGAGACCTATGGCATACCACTCGTATGGCGGCAGCTCGTCCGACTCGCGGATACCTTGGGTATCTGTATATGTCCAAATATCAGCCACCTTGGTCGCATCCCGGAAAAGGAATCGGACGAGAGCGCGTAGTGCATAAGTATTGCTAACCTGAAAGGCGCTGCGTATCGCGGCCATCAAGGCGCCCCATGGGCCAGTGATTTGCGGATTTGGTTTTTCTCGTTCCGATTCCCGAACTACATCAGCCCGCTCGTACCGCGGCTGAGGTCGAGCTATGTGATCCAGGTGGCGTAGGAAAAGTTCATCCTTTGAGGACTGGGCGCCGGTTTCATGAAGCTCTGCGCATCCCACCAGCCATGCATTTACACGCCGCACACACCAATACGATCCAGGCTTCGACAGGTATGTCTCGTGCCAGTCGCCGTTGAGATTATGTAGGTGGGTCTTCAACTCATTCCACACCTCGCGGCAGTCGAAACGGCTGAGAATCTGCACCACTTGGAGGGATTCAGGATCTCGCTCGGGCTCTTCGCGCATGCCCGTCAGCTCGTCCTGCCATTTCTCTTGCAGTTCTGCGTCAGTCGGAGCCTCTAAGCTGCAGAGATCGTCGATGAGGTTGCTGAAGACTCCAATGACGATTCGCGTGCAGTGATATGAGCCGCGGAAGGGCAGGAGCGCTTGGTTGAGAGTGGAAAGTACGACTGGAGTGGCATGGCGCGCCCGGACTGAGTCGTCCATTGAAGTCACGCAATGGGTTCTGGTGGAAGAAAGACTGAGAGCACTGGTGAGGGAATTTTATCACGATTGCGACCCGAGAAAGTGATTTGGAGGTTGAGGGCCCGTGAGCACGTGCTTAGCTGCAGGCATGAGCTTCTTTCACTCAGCTCTGTCTAGCGCACCACATGTCAACAACCGAATGCTCTCCCAGATTCGAATCTTCGACTATCCATGGAATCCATCCCGACCGAAGAACCTCTGGAAATAATTATCCGTCATAACACACCATCGAAAACCTTGCGAGGAAGATGTCAACAAGCTTTTGCTAGTATGTTGTAAACTACTCGACTACAGCTGGAGGTCTACGCTGTGGTATACGTCAAGCCTTGACCATCAATGTACCCTTGCATCGCTCTTGGCACATGCAATTTGTGTCGATTGCACGCCAAAACACAGGCAAGATATGTGACACGTTGTTCGGTTTGCGCGAACGACAAATGAACTGTGCGCAAAGCACGAACGACAATGCAAACATCGTCATATTTACAATATTGACACATCATCTGCAACACCGAGCATACCACTGACGCCACCACCAACATTCCTCATCATGGCGAATCTCCTCAGTTCCACCACAAATGCCGGCATTGTCGTAGAGAAGCCAGCAGCGACCGCACACACCCCACTTTTGCCAGCAACAGCCATGACCGATGGCCCCAAGGATCCATACGATGCTTTTGTCATGGGCTACCCAAGGATAACCACCCAAATGAGCTTTCTCCCTGAGACAGCAGCATTCCGCCGTTTCGGCGCCCTGAATGCGCGAAACCTGCTTTACCTTCAAGCGGACCTCGCGCATATCGAGGAGAAGCTCTTGAAGCTTGAAAAGACTGACAATGAGAGCACGGAAGGCAAGAAGCATAGGTACGCCGTAGATGCCTACTGGCTAAACTCCGCGAGGACTGAGAGAGACGACGACTCGAAACAGAAGGACTTGGTATTGAAGATGCGCGAGACTCTGAATCTGTACAGTATGATTGCATCAATTCTCCTGAACGCTTCCTCCATTGATCATGTTGGCTAGACAACGCACTCATTCAACAGCGCGCCATCCTCCTCATGAACAGCCCTGATCCATACGACCTCGATGTGATGCAGCACTTCCTCGGCAGTGAATGCATGGCTCACGGCGTTTTGCTGCTAGGCCCAGACTCGGAAATTTGGGGCACGCTACTTCGCACTAACAGTCATAGCGGAGAGCTCGTTGTGCTCAAAGAGCGCAACACTCCGGATCTATTCTTGCGCAAATTGTCGGAGTGGGCTGTTCCGCTCGTCGAGATATTCGCGCCTGCGTGGTTCAAGAAGCCCGATCCGCAGGTGGGTGTGGTATGTGTGAGAGATGCTCACATCTTCAACATCACGATGGGTATTACGGGAGCAGTTGCTGCCGCCATGCCAGTCGTGGCCATGGCGGTTCTGCTCAGGATGGAGACGTTGGCGGCTACGTTGGGCGCTTGTGCTGCGTTGAATGCATTGCTAGCGGTGTGTCTGATGGTATTCACGGAGGCGAGGCGGACGGATGTCTTCTACATCATCGCTCTGTAAGTCATTTCCAAGCCGAATATCCCGTCATTGGGTGTAGCTGACCAAGAGTACAGCTTCTCGGTGATGAAATTGTCTTCGTGGGCCAGGTTCTCAAGGCATAACGGAGAAGGGAGGCATCGTCCAGGGGGACGTCATCATGTTGCCTGCTCAAAATCATCAGCATGGTATGAGCATGTAAGCGTCTGAATTACACGTGCTTGATCGTTCGAGGTTGTGTTTTCGATGTGTCTCCTTCGCGACTGCTTAGTAAGTCAGACTAGTCAGTCTGAAATGACGTCATCGTGCTATTCGTGTCACTTCCTTCACCGACACCAAAACAATGACGTCGAAGCTTTCTAAGACGGACCCAAATGTTCCTTTTTCTCAAATCCCTTAATTATTTCTTTTCGATCAATGCGCACGCCATGACCACAAGCCAGCGGCATTAAAACCTCCAGTCCTGGCTGTGTTCATCCTCTCCACGTTGCAGACGTGCGTGTCTGTGCAGGAGGCTGAAGGAGGTACTCTTCGTCGTCGTGGAAAAGCTTAGTCTTCACGAAAATGACCAGACAACGTCACATGTGTCCTTCCGACCGCCGTCTAGTTCTCCCAGCAGACTCAGGTGACCACCTGTAATGATGCACTCGCTGGCATGATAACACAGGTTTCAGTTTACGCAGGGTCGGCCTTACCGGTACTCTCACACCACGACATAACATGGTCACATCGCTGCCCAACACAAGCCCTCGGCACTTTTCGTTAGCACGACATACGTTAATTGTGGTACAAGCTACAGCCTCAGCGGTGAGGCGCCTCAGATTCAGACATCGCCCTGGTCAGAATGCTTTTGTGTACGAGCAGGTCCCGATTTCCACTGCAATACCGAAGGCTACGCAGCGATGCCCAGATCATGCCACGACTGTATCCAGGTAAATGGTATGGGCATCCCCACGGCGCAGATACGAGCGCTAGGTCATGATGTCTCGCGAGTCCGCTCCCAGCTTGGGAAACCGTGCAGACGATGGCGTTTTCTGACAGTTACCTCGGGCATGGAAACCTTCCGCGGAGTTCGGCCCTCATGCAGGAATGCCAATAAGGCAACTACTCAAGCACGTGTTATCAGACGTATGGCAGCTCAAACGAGTAGCACCATGCCGACCACAGAAACTTTCACCCCAAAGGGCGTTTGGACTACATACTGTACACCCTACCCTGACATGCTATCACGTTCACGGTTCCCTCGAAACGCATGATCGTCCGTTCCTCAACATCGTTCATGCAGAACGGCCTAGGTTCCCGCGCCAGTCACCATCCTCGTATTCTTCCCATCCAGCCAGCTCGACTGAAACGACCACAAGGAGTCATGCTTAGCAAGATCATCAGATGGCGCCGCCGCGTATAGCAGTAGCACGGATGAGCAGCTCAACGCTGTTTCGCCGACGACCCGAACAATCATTCGTTGCTGCTGTTGTTAGCATCTTCCGAGGACTGGAAGACCGTTTCGTGAAGCGGATACGATAGCCGTGCCTTCGACGATATTTGTGTGGTAATAAGTCAGCTCGGAGAGTGACGACGGTGAACTTTTGGTCTTCGAGACTTCTACAAGAGGTGCTGAGACCTCTCGATATCAGCGTTCAGAGCTCCAACTCACCATTTCCTCTTGCAACTGATTCAGACTTCGTTCTAAATACAAACTGCTTTGTTCAGCACCAAACATCTTCACGACTTGCTCCACTGCTTCCTTGCATAGGCGCCATGGCTTCCATCATGCAATCGAGCGAAGCGACTTTCGTCGGGACGAACACCATCATCGTTTGCATTCACTGTACCAACCTCGCCATTCACACTTGCCATGATTGCGGAGGACACCCAAGGTGAGTTTGACAACCTATTCAATCCACATTTCCACAACAAGCAGCGATGGAAAACATTTAGATGACTTTCCCCACTTGATTCTTTCTCTGTTCTCTGAATCGAATATACTATTGAGCTAGGAGCCACGACTAATACACTCTTTCAGATTCCGTGGCAACTTACCCTGCAAAACGTGTCAGGGTCGCGGAACGGTCGGCGATCCGCGTCAAGTGCGAGGATAGAGTCTTTTGACTCTCTCATATCGAGTACGAATTGGTCGGCGTCCAGCTCAGCACCACACCGCCAATACAGCACCAATTGAGCAATTGGACTTCCGACTTGCTACATTTCCTTACGGTGCCGCGTGGTGACACGCACAATCCTCCTCCCTCAAATATCCTATCCAGCATTCGGTATCGCGGGCCCTGTGCCCTTGTGGATGAGTTCAACCAACATATCTCTTTTCCACTCTCGCTTGACCACCTTCTCAAGCAGTTTTACAACCAATATAGGTACCCAACACTGTTGATGACAAATCTATAAGTACAATGTCGCTAGCCCAACTAGCACACAAATTCCAATCCAACTCTACACCGCTTCCTCTCTGCTTCACATCTACCTACGACATCTGAAACGACCATGTGACGCTATACAGACATGTAACGTGCCAATTGCCCACTATCTCGGTGTATCCGATGCGCAGGACTTGGGCCGAACTTATGTCGGGTGGGACCGCGCAGTCGGATTACCTATAGTGCGGTCTCACATATCTAATCGCTTGTGTTGGGCTGGTTTCACGATGTCGTGTGATGACAGGAACAGGTTGAGCTGTGCGTACAGTACGACGTGCTAGCGTGCGCTTACTGCACACTTCAGCTGTGGCGGTACGCACTATCTTCATAGATTCGCACCTCACCTGTTGTAGCTTCGATTGAGATGAGAGATGTATTTTAGCCTGGTGCCGACAGATCTGTTGTGTGAGACTCTAGGTATGCATTTTGTGCATGGTTAGAGTTCGTCAGTGAGCAATTATAATATATAGACTTGCGAAAGGGTCAAGAACCAACATTGGGCAATGTTGAGAGTCACATTTGAGATCTCAGACACGATTAAACTATCTCAATGGCTCAGTCTCAACGAAGGCCGCAGCGTTTAGAGAGGGGTATGTCCCGCCACCACACCGGGCGATCGTGGCTGTCCCTTGCCATCTGCCGATACATCATCGAATCTACCCATTCACCCTTACACTCCCAGGCTCTTTTCTCGTACTTGGCCCTCGCGAACCCCAACCTCTCCGCCAACTTCCTGCTCCCAGTGTTCCTCGGGTCACACTCAATCGACAACTCAACATCATGCTCAAGATGTCTCTCTAGCAGCCCGCCAATGAGAGCCTTCACAGCCTCCGTCGCATAACCCTTACCCTGCATCGAGGGCAAGAACGAGAACCAGAGGTTGAACAGGTCAAGCGGCGGGTCTAATTCGATGTGCGTCAAAGCTGCCCCGACACGGCCAATCATACGACCTTCGTAGTCGACTGCGAGCTCCCAAATCGTTCTGGGATTAACATCGATGTTGCGCATATTGGCGAAGACGAGCTCACGCGCTTCGTCCCTCGTACGGGGCTCCCAGTCTTGGAACCTTGCGTTTGCTTTGTTGCTTTCCAGCTCGTAGTAAGCATCAACATCCCTTGCTTCAAATTCCCTCAAGGACAGTCGTCCAGTCTTAATCTCACCCCATCTCTCCTCACTAAATTCTGCCTTGGCGAATGTGTCGAGGTCCTCAAGAGCGAGCTTTCCAAATATTCTGAGTGTTTCTCGCACGATTTCGCTCTTCACTTCGATGGCGTCCACGTCGTTGATGCCTTTTACGGCGAGGTCGAATCTGGCCTTGGCGTATTCCGCTCGAAGATCTGGGCGCGAGCACAGTGTGTCGCGCAGTGTGAGATTATCGCGAGTCTCAGCGACTCCGGCCACACATACGTAGATGTTCCGACGGGGTGATTGATCTGGGTCTCGCATGAGGTGATGGTTTGCAATGCCCAGCACGCCCAGATAGTCGAACCCGCCTCGAACGACGAGCGCATCGACGACGCCTTTGACATCGGCGCGGGCCACGATGATGTCGATGTCTATGGTAGGTTTTGCAGCCAGCCCTGGCACTGACGTGATTCCGACATGCTCGATCGATATGTAGGATACGCTCTCTAGGAATGATTCGAGTCGCACTTTGAGATCCTGGAAATGCTGTGCCCACTCATGGTTGTAGGGTTCGACTTTGACAGGCATCTTGAAGTCAGATAATGCAAACAATAGAACTGGCGGTGCATGAGGAGAAGAAGTAAGAGGTCCCGCTTGCAGCTGCCCTTCCGGCTGGCCTCGGCATTTCTGATCAGCAGTCACACCCGTGGACGGCATGCGAGAAGGGCGGCACAGAAGCTAGATCAGGAAGGAACTAACCCACAACACAAGGTCGAGAGTGTTTATATCACAGAGCGCCCTTCCAAGGATCAAGGTAGTTCGATCAACTACTCGTACTTCTCAACCTTGACTTCTGGGATGCTGCTGTCCAGAAATCGTCTCCTCGACCGATTCTGTGCTGTTCGCGGGTACCTGCTAGGCGTTGAGATCGAGCGGCATCCCCTCGAGAGGCAACGTGCTGCGTCCGTCCAGCCGAACCGAAGGCGTGAAATCGCCATCGAGCGTCTTCACGCTGAAATCCAGGCGCTACAAAATTATTAGAGGGTGGTACTTCCAGCTGTCCCGAATATGTGCGCACCAAAGCATTATCCTGTGGTGACCTTTGCCAGATGGGATCTGTTTTCTCTTCAATGAGAGCAAAATGATATTCTGGGCACATCAAAATCAACAGATATGTCTTGCTGGGTGCGACGACCTTCAACTTCCGGTCGGTGACGACCAATCCATACAGGGTGAGGCTCCAGCTCAGCCGTTGCGGTGAGCAGAAATCGCTCCCACGACAGCAAAGAAACGCATCTTTGCTCAAGGTTGAAGAGCAGGAGGAAATAATCTGCAAAGAGGATGTCCGCTGATGGAAAAGAAGCTTCGGGGGCCGAACGCTAATGCTGCAGGGCTGACTTGAGTCTAAAATAGGGTCCCCACACCTCCATTCAGTTATTGCAGACTTCAGCTTCGGGTAGAATGCTTCAAAACACTTCCTAGCTGGCCTTCTTCGAAGTTCTTCGAAGAGCGACATCGCAGAAACAGCCCTTACATGGATGATCAAGCCTCGAGTAGTCACATCTCCTGGACCTCACGGGCCTCATACCTATGGTGATCTCGCATAGACCCCAACTCATCACCTCATCCAACCCTTCAGCCTTGTACCTATATCACAAACCCCGGGAATCCTATGCGCGAGCGGCCAATGCCATAGGCTCGCCTGTATGACCAGGATGCTTATGTTATGTCAGATCTTGGGGGCCCGGACTCAAGCACATTTCGGCTCCTGAGGCACCAACGTCGGATTCCTCCATCAAGACAATGACATGCGTGAAATCCGCCTCATCGAGCAAATCGCTCCCGCTAGTGTAACACAAGCACGGGAGTTTCCATAAGTGCACGTCCAAACGACATCTAAATGACCCTAGCTTCATCACACCGGTTGGTTCCACAGCCACAGTCGCGGGTGGCCTGATGCATTGTCGATCTGTTAGAGCTGTGCCCGGAACTTAAGAGTAAGCTGATCGCATTTGAATCCGGGATTCGCACTTGCGCTGTTATTTCAATTGACGTCTTTCTCTGTCTGTTCAACTTCCTTATTTCTACGAACGTATAATCCCGCCTGTTACTTTTCAGCCCTACGGATCATCATATCAAGACTCGAGTACCTCACACTTCCGCATATCAATCCACAGCGCCCGAATCAACCACCTCTATCAAGCCATTACCGCTGCTACATAGCAGCAGCCCAAATCTCAAAATGACCATGGTAGTGAAGCAAGACTGGCGCTACAAAGGCAGCGAATGCTGCACGCCCGTCTCCTCCTGCTGTCTCTCCTGCTGGTGTCCCTGCATTATCTTCGGCCGCACAGCGCACCGTCGCAAGAACCAGGGCAGTCTCGATACCCATTCGGCGTTCAACGGCAGTGTAAGTACACAAATTGTCTGTCCCAGCTTCTTCTGCGTACTGACAATGTTTCGCCACAGTGCCTAGCCTTCTGCGGTCTCTCCTGCCTAGGCATATCCTTCGTGCTGCCTATGCTTTCGCGCGGCGACATGCGCGCCAAGTACCAACTCAAGGGCAATGCGTGCGCGGATTGCTTGTGCGCGTGTTGCTGCCAGCCGTGCGATTTGACACAGCAAGATAAGGAGGCACAGTACCGGGAGGAGCAGAATAAGCCGATGTTGGCGCAGCCCGGCAAAGAGGGCGGGATGATGTATCAGGCGCAGCAGCAGCAGCCGCAGTTTCATCATGGGTGAGGAGAGGGTGGATGGAGTGTACGGTGGTTGATTACCGAGATTGGGGAAAGAAGAAGAGGGAAAATACCGATGCTGTTTCGTATCAAGAGAAGAGTGGATGAGAGGTAGAGTCGGAGCCTGTTGTAGAAGACTCTATGTCAAACTGCCCATCGCAACAGTCGCTGTCGATGGCGGATGAACGCACCAGACTAGAGCTTGAAGATCAAAATCGTGGATGCGGATTGTAAAAGTACAATATGTACATGGCTGGTGTGTACACGGGATCGCTCAAGGTCCATGATGCAATCGTGACCGAATTCCGAATCTTACAACGAGATCTCACCCTTCCATGTGCCTTCAGTCAGACCCAGAGTCTCAATGCAGTGCTGCCATCTTGGACCACCACGCTCCTTCCTTCTCAGGTACTGCAGCAGCTTCTGCCTCTTGTGCACCAACACCCTTAGATTCCGCTTGTTGTGCTTGTCGCCCTTGCCTCGCGTCTCCAGAAAGTTGGCCACGGTTCTGATCTTCGCCGTCAAGATAGCGATCTGGACCTCGGAAGACCCTGTGTCTTTTCCAACACGTTTCTCTGCTGCTGCGACGTTTGTCTCTGGCCTGATGGGGTGCTTGGTTTCGCCCAGGTTGGCTAGAGGGGGCGCGCGTGGTGGGAAGATCAAGTCTGTATTGTGCCGCCCGAAAATCTCGACACATCGGTTCTTGTTGACGCGCATGCGGTCTTTACTCGAGCCGTTGTTGAGAGCTGTGATGCGGGCAATCGCCTCGACGGCCCGCGCATGGTCCTTCTCAGTCTGTGCGCTAATCTCTTCTGCAGTCTTCTGGATAGTTACTGAAGGGGTCTTGTTCATTCCGCTGTCCCAGGGGTATATTGGTCCAGCTGTCGCCTGCTTCGACTCGAGCTCACTGAGCGGAACTGCCAGCTTCCTACTGGCCTCCAGCTGCTCCTGCACCACTGCAGGCACGAATGCATAGTTGAGATGTGTTGTGTCCTGTGGCGCCTTCCCTTGCTCAAATTGAACCGGTCTGGCTGTGTCGAGGGACTCGAGGAACGGGGTCGTGACGCCACGAACTGGATTTCCAAGACTGGCCACCCGTCCCTTTTCGAGCTCAGCACGCCGCGAAAGGTTTGCCGCCTTCTTCTGATTCCGTTGCGCAACAAGGTAGGGATCTCGCAGGGCCCGCAGCCTCGCTCTGTCGTCTTTGGGTTTGGCCTGACATATCGAGGAAGATGAGAAGGGCCGGATGGGGAGCGTGAAGTGGTTCGAGGCGGCGGATGCTGTCATCAATTAGCCTGGCCAGTAGTCACAATCCGAATGTGCGTACGCGTCGAGGCCCGCAGGCACGTTAATATGGGTATTCGGGGCGGCATGGTGTCGATGCACGAGACGAGAGGCGCATTCGATGATCCGGGATTTTGCCAAGACATGCCGGCCACTCAGTTTCGCCGCGACGCCGCCCGCTAGTGCTGCTCCCACACGAATTATCATCGCGAAGTTCGATTGCGAACCTCACGACTCCCACGACTTCCTCCTCACCAAAACCGACCAGCTCCTGCACAGCTAAACCACAAAGATGGCTCCCAGCAACCTCCCCGCCATCTTCAACCCCTCGCAGCAGGATGTAGAGATGCTCCTCGCTGCCCAGTGCCACCTCGGCGCAAAGAACCTCCAGGTGCACATGGAGCCGTACCTGTGGAAGACGAGGCCCGACGGCGTCAATGTCATCAACGTCGGCAAGACGTGGGAGAAGATTGTTCTCGCCGCCCGCATCATCGTCGCCATCGACAACCCGGCCGACAGTACGTCAATGTCAACAATGCGAAGTGCGCCCGATGTTTGCGACTAACAAATTGCGCAGTCTGCGTCATCTCTGCCCGTCCCTACGGACAGCGTGCCGTGCTCAAGTTCGCCGCCCACACCGGCGCCGTCGCCATTGCCGGTCGCTTCACCCCCGGTAACTTCACCAACTACATCACCCGCTCGTTCAAGGAGCCCCGCCTCATCATCGTCACCGACCCGCGCACCGATGCCCAGGCCATCAAGGAGGCTTCCTACGTCAACATCCCCGTCATTGTATGTTAGCTAATACCATGCTCTGTGGGAAGAAGCGACTAACAGTGCCAGGCTCTCTGCGACGGCGACTCCCCCACCGAGTACGTCGATGTTGCCATCCCCACCAACAACAAGGGCCGCCACGCCATCGGTCTCGTCTGGTGGATGCTTGCCCGCGAGGTCCTCCGCCTCCGTGGCACCCTCGCTTCCCGTGAGGCTGAGTGGGACGTCATGACCGATCTGTACTTCTACCGCGACCCCGAAGCCGAGGAGAACAAGGACAGCGCCGGTGTCGAGGAGGCCAAGGTCCCTGGCGCCGACGAGGTCGGTCCTCAGGCCGTCGCCGATGGCTTCACCAGCGAGTGGGAAGTCTCCGGCGCATCTGCTGGCGCTTTCACCTCCCAGGCTGCCGCACCTGGTGCTAGCTGGGACGCAGACACCACCGACTGGGCTGCGACTGGCACCACCGGTGAGGCTCAGACCGGCAACGAGGGCTGGGGTGCTGAGACCACTGGTCAGCAGCCTACTACTTCGTGGTAGATGTATCCTTGAAGCATCTTCGCTACATACCCCCTTCAATACCCTGTCATTAACAGCCATCATCTACATTGGCATGTCGGAGTAGGAGCGTGATCGAAAAAGGAAATACCAACAAGTTCAACAATACATTGCACGTGCATGGAGGCGGTTGGAGGATCATGATCAGTGCCGGCACTTACGAGGGAAAGATATCTGCAGTGCTTGCCGAACATTGCAGGGGAAAGCCCTGTGCTGGCGATCGGGTGTTCTTGATTGGCACCCAGGCCTTCAATGCAGTCTTCATCCATGATCGATATGCTGTCTTGCTCCAAACGTAATGTGGTTGTTGCCTATTTGCGTGACTGTGCACGGACTTCCACTGGTATGCTTACAATCTCGGCGAACGTGGTTGCTGATGCTCCCACTCATGTCGCATCGGTAGCGCGGTCTTGTACGTTCAGTGCGCCACCAAATCGTACTCCGACTATGAAACGTCCGCGGCCACGCTCGTTTCAACGTTCTGCCACCTCCGACACCGCTCATTCGCTGTCACAACCACAATGTGCTTCCCGCTGTAGCTGTGCCGTGCAGTGCTACCAATTACCCAACAAAGTATAGAGGCCGCTGCGCTGCTAATATCCCACCCAGCCCTTGTCGCACATCACGAGGTCTCAAGCTACTTTTATCGACTAGAATGTCACCGCAATTCAAGTTGGATGTGAGGATGGCATTTCCCCATACGTTTCGACGGGCGCCAGTTCCTTGGGTGCTGATCAGCCATCAGCCCCAAGGACGATGAGGCTTAGTAGGAGGTACTTGAAGTCCGTCGCCTTATGTCACGACGAGGATATCGCTTTTGTTCGATTATACGCTCTTTTCTTCTTCGTCTTCTTGCTCAGTCTTTTTCTACAGCCTTGAAGGCGTCCGTTCATTTCTACCATTCGAACTAGTAGCAAGAAGCGTATCCACTCCCCTTTTCAACAAGCATGCTTCACTCCATCCTCCTCGCCCTAGGCGCTGCCACTCTAGCCTCCGCCCACACCGCAGCATGGGCACCAGGCATGTACTGCCGTGGCGGCGTAGACCCCACCAAAGACGACCAAAACACCAATCTCGTCGTCAATCCCTTGTACCAACTCGCCCAGCGCGACTGGTGGTTCCAGCACGACCGCGGCTGCGACGCCGTCCCACCCGCGACCGGTGAAGTCCTTGAGCTCCCCGCCAACGGCAACTTCACCGTCGAACTCGCGCACAATCGAGCTCACACGACCCTCTCCTACGATGGAAAATTGGCTACCGCTTGGCCGGATGGCAAAGAGCATCCTGAGGAATGGAACGGTTGGCGGGCAGATGGCACGCCGGCCGTGTGTCTGAAGGAAGACGGTGCGATGCATGCGTGGAATGAAAGTTCGGCGGGCGGCACGGCGTTTGCGATTAGTTATCATGGTGATGTTGGGGCTGTCACGATGGAGAATCTCGTCGTGTTTACGACGCTTGATCATACGCCGTGGAAGAGAGTGGCGACGTACGATGTTCCCGATTTGCCGGAGTGTCCTGAAGGGGGATGTACGTGTGCGTGGCTTTGGGTGCCGAATGAATGTGGGCAGGCGAATATGTGTGTCCTACATTCCCTATCCTGGTGCTGATCGTATATTGACATCTTAGCAGGTACATGCAAGGCTTCAAGTGCAAGGTGACTGGCGCCTCGCCCACTGCCAGAACCCTAGCCAAATCAAAAGCCCCCGTGTTCTGCGAGAATGAGCCTGAGAAGTGCGTCAAAGGTCCGAAGCAGATGCTCGCGTGGCAGCAGGCTGAAGGGAATAACATTGCTACGAGGCAGGGGGTTACGCCAAATTACAACATGAAGTGTGGTTGGAAGGAGGGCGCGCAGACAGATATCTTCGAAGAGCCAGAGACACCAGAGCCATCGTCGCCCAGCTCAACGTCGTTGGTCAACTCTACGGTCTCGGTGGATGAGTCTTCTAGGACCCTGGCTACAAGTGCGACCAGTGTGGCTGTTACACCGACGCCGGTAAAGGAATCTGTGTCTGGCAGTTTGGTGTTAGACGGGAGTGCTGTGGTATCTGCAGTGCCTTCTTCGAAGACGGAGTGTATGGTAAGGCGCCCGAGATACACGCCGCATCACTATGGGCGTCCTCAGGTCTGATGATGATGTCTTCCGAATGTTTCGATTTGGTGGAGTTGTTTTGGTGGTTGGCCTTGGCGGCGCTGTTTCTCCATTGTACGTTGTACTTTTACTCTAGTTCTGAGCTGTAGAGCTATATGCTCGATGCAGTCTGGCTTTCTAGAGGTGAGCTTTCAAGGAGGGTTCAACATGTGCTTACCTAGGTAACCAGATGGCCCACTGATGTCCGCCCGTCTCAACTTTCGGCGAGGCCAACTCTTCCTGTAGCCTGTATGGCCGTCAAAGATGTCTTGAGTTCGACCAAAAACATCGATTCGTATTCGTTGAGCTATGGTTTGTTTCCGAATTTCTGTGTATCGCGAGAGATTACATCAAATGTCTTTGCCACACCACGTGTAGAGCGCCACCAAGTGAACCAACGCCGTTGACCCAAAAAAATAACAAATCCACTCTCTCGGTAACAACATCCAAATTCAACAATCACCCAACCCTATCGAGGATCTTCTGGACCCACATCCAGCCGTTTCAAGCAAACGCGAAATCGACAAGTGCCTTGTGTGCCTTGCTTGAGCACGCTTAATCTGCAGGCTTGTTGTGCCCAGCCAATGACAAGGCGTGGAGGTTTGCGGCACGGCGCAGGCTGCGCGTTGCGCTTTTTCTCTTATCACACAGGACTCAACTGGGACGTTGGATGATGCCGTGTTTGCCATTGCATGCGGGAGGAGCAGCCGGGTGAATGGCCAGTGGCCAGGCCGGGAAAGAAAAAACCATGTCGAATCTTGGAAGAAAGCGCGTCTTGCTAGCGCGCTGGCGTTTGGTGTGAGTATGTACCGGCTCCCTCGATTGTTGTGTTTGCGCTGCTTCGTCCTCTTCGTTCGTGTATGCGAGATTGAATTCTTGTTTCTTATTTTTGGGTGATTGGACCTTTTGGCTCGCGTTGATATCAGCGCATCCTCTCGTTGCGTAGCGTGCATTCGATCGGCCGTTCTTCAACGCCTCAACCATGGTTCACTTTGCATCAGTTGCTGCGCTTGCGGCCGGCTTGACAGCTGTCAATGCCATTTCGACAATCTCGGTCAAGGGATCCAAGTTCTTCACCAGCGACGGCAACCAGTTCTTCGTCAAGGGTAATTTTAATACTTTGAGTGTCGGGTGGGCGATGCTAACAAGTTCCTACAGGCATAGCATACCAATTGGTTCCCGACGACCCGCTCATCTCCACGCAGCAATGCTCCCTCGATGCCGCGCTCATGAAGACGATTGGCACAAACAGCATACGCATCTACCACGTCGACCCCAATGGCAGCCACGACGGCTGCATGAAGGCCTTCTCCGACGCGGGCATCTACACCTGGATCGACCTGGACACGTTCGACACGCAGATCACCGAAGCGGCGCCCAAGTGGTCGACAGGCCAGCGCGATGCCTATGCAAAGGTCATGGATACGTTCCACAGCTACGACAACGTAGCAGGCTTCTTCATCGGGAACGAAGCCATTACTAGCCGTATGTTTGTTACCCTGCAATCCACTGAATCAACACTAACATGCACAGCCAACGGCTCCGTCACTGCGCCCTACATCAAAGCGGCCGCCCGCGACCTCAAAGCGTACCGCGATTCCAAAGGCTACCGCAAGATCCCCATCGGCTACAGCGCCGCCGACATCGCGTCCATGCGGCCCATGCTGCAGAACTACCTCGCCTGCGGCACCAACACCTCCGAGGCCCTCGACTTCTTCTCCGTCAACAGCTACTCGTGGTGCGGCGACTCGGACTACCAGACGTCTGGCTACGTCAGCCTGCGCGAAAACGCACTCGGCTACAACATCCCCATCTTCATGTCCGAGACGGGCTGCCAGGTGCCGCGTCCCCGTACCTTCCAGGATCAGACGGCGCTGTTTGGCGAGATGGCGGACACGTGGTCCGGCAGCATGGTGTACGAGTGGATCGAGGAGGCGAACAACTACGGGTTGATTAGATACGGGGATAAGGTCGACCCGTCAATGGCGCCTGATGGCTGGCCGCGCTCGGGAACACCGATTCCTATGCAGCCCGACTTTGGCAACTTGGCGGCTGTGTGGAAGACGGTGAGCGCCGCGGGCGTCAAGATGAGCGCGTACACGAACACACCCACGCCGATTGCGTGCCCCGCGTACACGGCGTCCAAGTGGGAGGTCCATCCTGAGGCTGCGCTGCCGACACTGGGGCAGACGCATGACTTTGCGGCGCCGCAACCGTCGGGGACGCCGTCGAGGTCGGGCGGTGCGCCTGCACAGCAGTCTGGTACTGGTGCCGCGGCTGCGAGTCCCACGTCTTCGCAAGGTGCTGCTCCTGACAACCTGGGACGCGATCTGAAGAGTGTGGGAGCCATGTTGGCGGGTGTGTTTGCGCTGTTCGCGTGGCTGTAGAGATTGTTACGGCTTCTTGTTCTGTATTGGTTCTCTAGACTTTGGGTTGTAATACATGGATGCATAGCGGCGCCTCTTGCATTACGAGCCAGATATTTCTTAACGAATTTCAAAGCAACACATTTGGATCTTCATCTTCAGCACAACAGCCTATCCACAGAAGTCCCCCTCACACTGTTCTGGAAACCAATACTTGCCCTTGCGGATCGCCTTCACGACCTCCTTCATCGGCTGCACGTACTTCTTTAACCCCGGCACTTCCTCCTCCAGCAGCTGCGCCACCATGTTCCCAAACAGTACACTGCCCTGCGTATTCAAGTGCGTAAAGTCAGTCGGATTGAGATTGTACGTCGCGGCTAGCTCGGGCCCAATAGCATTCAGGTACGCCGTACTAGCAGCATTCAAATCGATCAAGTTTGCACCTGTGATACGAGCCGCTTCTTTCGTCGCGAGCGTAACATCCGCGAGATTCTGATTGATCTTCCCCGTTGAATTCGAGAAGCGTCGCCGACTCAGCGACGTAACCAGGATCGGAGTAGCATTGACTGCGCGCGCTTCCTGCACGAACGCGACGAGATTGGACGTGAATATGTCCATGCTGATGTTCTTGTCTGGCTTCTGGTCGTTGTGCCCGAATTGGATTGTTATGTAGGGCGTGTAATTTTGGAGAGAGGATGAGGCGGCGGAGAGGACGGCGGACCAGTTGCCGCCGGTGCGGAAGGAGGATGTTGTGGCGCCGTTGTGGCCGAAGTTTGTGCCGGTGGAGGAGGCGCGGAGGGTTGTTGTTAGGAAGCCCGTGCCCCAGCCTGAGGGTTGGTTAGTGTATGGGGTCGAAAGAAGGGGGAATAGTCTTACCACCGCCATTTGGGGCTTGTATGGCGGTTGTTGAGTCTCCTGCCAGGAAGAAAGCGGCTGGCTTTGGCTTGGTTTGAGGGTTTGAGGGTGCTGCGATGATGGTAGTAGCTAGTGTCGCTGTGGACATGAATAGCTGAAGCAGCATGTTGATGTGCAGTGTTGTATTAGGAGAACGAAGCCGTGAAGTACGAAGGTGCTCGTATTGTTGGAGTGGTCCGTTGGAGGTATATAGTCATAGCATATCTACAACTGGAAATAACATGGCGTCGATCATGAATCTAAGACAAGATTTCTCCACGATGCATCCATGAAGTCTGAGGATGGTTGTATAGTCTTTCCACCAATGGCACGAGGGCCTCGAAAAGTAGCGTGTCATGACGGGCAGCGTGTCTCCTTCGTGACTAAGTTGAGCAAGACCGCTGAGGAATGCGCAGAAAGAGCAAATAGTATGAACAGCCTTGTGAAGTTGCTGGTGTTGGGTGTTGGAGGAGGATAGGAAGTGGAGAAGAGTGGGGTGGTCCCTGTCAACGTGCGGGAAGGACCGCGGAGGTCCCGATTGAGAGCAGCGGGTGACAGACCGGATCGCCGGCGTCGCTGATGGTCAGACATCAAACATTGAACAGCGAGACATGACAAACCACATGCACGCTCGTTGACATCTTGCTCTTTCCGTTCTCGCCGCATCGCTCTTTCCTTCTACCTCACATATCGCTACTTCCCCGTTCACTGCCCAGCAGGACTGGCACGGCGTGATGGCGTCCCCGATGGTCGAGAGCCGCCTCGAGCCTCACAAGAAAGCACACTTCAGCCTCCACATCAGCGACCGGATAGCGGACCACGGCTCCTCGCTGGGGGAATACAGCAGTGTGAAGTGTACCGAGGCCCCTTCCGTCTCATGTCTCTTCAGACAGCTAACCAGCGCCAGACAACCACAAGCCTACCCAGACAGCCGATTCGCGAACAACGACGCTCACGTCCACGTCCGCTGGCCTCTACAATCTGCGCCTCGAAGACAAAAACGGCCCGGGCGACAAAGATATCTTCACCTTCACCGGCAATCGCGCCGCGGCAAAGAAGTCGTACGTCTTGGTGTTCGACCCATCCTCCCAGAAAGCCACCCTCGAGCCGCTCTCCGACTCGTACACCTTCAATGTCGCGACGCATAACAACAGAAACATCTCGGCACAGTACGCCAAGATATACCCGAAGAAGACCAAGGACGAGCAGCAGAACGAAGACGGCGAGGATGACCTCTTCGGCGAAGTGCTTGCCGACGACGAGTCTGGCGAGGCAGACTCCAACAACCCGTACGACTTCCGCCACTTCCTCAACAAGGAGAAGGAGAAGCGTGGCGACGAGTCTGATTACCAGGCTGCATCGTCGCCAGACTACCGCACTGCCACAGGCAGCGCTACCAACACTCCACAGTTTGGCGCACGCAAGCCTGCAGTGGGCACAGCACCGAAGCCCAAGGCTGCTGCGCCAGCACCGAAGAAGCGCAAGACCGCCGAGTCTTCCATGTTCATGAAGAAGAAGACGGCAGCAAAGAAAGCGCAACCCACGCCCTCTATCCACCTCGAGCGCCGCGCTTCGGAACGGCCCGCACCCGACGCCGCCCCTAAGCCCAGAGGCAAAGCAGCCGGCCCACCAGCCTCCAAGATCAAGTCTGCCGAGATTGTACACTCTTCTGACGACTCTGATATTGATGCTGAGGGTGAAGCCGAGCCTGTCTCTTCGCCGCCCAGAAAGTCACGCCGCTCGCCATCTCCTCGCTACCTCGATTTGGAGGACGAAGATGCTGAAGGCGAGTCTGACGATGGTGGCGATCTAGAAATTGAAGTACCAGATGCACGTCCATCACGGCCACGTAACGGCGGCGCACTCGCATCTCTCGGCCTAGGTTCAAACCTCGGCATGGGCGGCGGCTTCAGGTCGCCTTCGAACGGCCCCATTTCGCTTGCCAGCGCTACGAACAGCAATCAGGGCACACCCAATGCACATGCTTACAAAGGCCGTGAAAACGACGTCATTGACTTTGGCGAGCTAGGAGGCGTCGAGGAAGAAGACGACGATGACGTTGACGTAGAAATGGAGGACGCAGATGGAGATGCTGATCACGATGTTGATGAGATGGATATCGGACCACCTGCGCGGCAAAGCACAAGCGGCCACGATCCGAAGGCAAGCATGGCTGCGCCGGAAGAAGATGAGGACGATCCGCTGTATGCAGAGATGATGGCTGGCTTGGCTGATGGCAATAGTAGCGAGGAGAGTGAGGAAGAGTAGTGTACTGATCCTTTTTGAATCGCGTCAGACAATGCGGAATCTCGCCCTAAGTTTCCACAACTTTAATTCGTTCTACATTCCTGGCACGCAGTGAGACACGCAAAGATGGACCATTGCTCGAGCGTTGACCAATTCTTCTTCGCGTCAAGACATAACTTTTTCTTCGTCAACTTCCAATAAGATCAGGTCACGGCACTTTTTGTACGTCTGGGGCGTGTCAGCGAGGTTCAACATGGTACGTCTTCCATAACATACCCCATCAGTGTCCTCGCATGTCAGAGCATCGCAAGTGGTTGCACTCTGCAAGTATGCCTCGTCACTCCCGCATGGCATTATAGGTATGTTGTCGCGGCTGGACCTTGCACTGCGTGCAAGCTGTGGCACAGATCAGTCATTGCGAAGTTACCACCTAAGTAAAGAGAGTGCGGAGACGAATTCTGCGTGTGTCGCCCCAGGGCTTGATGTCAAAGGCTAGAGTGAAGCTGATGGGGGCGAGGAGGATGAGGTTTTGCAGAAGCATGGGTCTGGTGTCGCGGTTCCAGTGGGGTTTTCGTTTGTATAGGGGCGGATTGTGAGTGCTTGACGTGGCGTGGATGATGATGAATAGTTAAGCAGCAAGTTGACTCATTTGTATTGTTGAAGATAGACGCGAGGCGTTGAACCAAGGTCGTAGCAGACGTGAATTTGGGACGCTACTTGAAAGTCTTCCACTTGAAATTTCGGACCCAACTGGATTGCTGCCCCCACTATTGTCCAAAGACTATGCCAAATCCAAGGGGTTATAATACTCCCAACCGCCTTTCCGATGAAGACTATAAAGCCTCGCAGAATCCGCTCACATACACCAAATTAGGAGCGGCTTCCATCAACTTTCACACCGAGATACTAGCAATGAAAATCGTATACCCTCTCTTAATGCACACCATGGCAATCGGAGCCTTTGGTAGCGCGATAATACCACACTTTCTGACTTGAAGCACACTGTAAGCCAGACCAACAACGTAAGTGATAAGAGGCCGTCAGGACTTACGACCCAGCTAAACACCGCCAGACCACTACCTCTACCTCTTCTGCTATACAGCCTCGCACAACCTGGAGTTGCGTCCAGTGCGATGACATGTGTAATCTGAGCTACCTTACCTGTGATTTCTACGACTGCTACGATCAGCATGGAGTATGTGGTTCGTCTTTCCTGGTGCGAAGCTGATAGCTGACTGTAACAGAATCACAAGGAAACGAATTGTTAATGAGATGAGCGTTGGGTCGGAGCCAGCGCGTCCAACGGTAAGTAGTACGGCTACGGTTGGCCTGTTAGCTTACGCTACGGTCTGAATAGGCTTACGCTACTTACGGGGGTGATGGAAAAGGTATGAGCGACGGCCGTAATCGTAAAACGGCCGTAGTTACTGTTGGCACGGGCCACCTACTGCCGTAAGTAGCCTATGATTGGCCCGGGGTGCCGATTTGGGAGTCAGTGGAGCTGAAGGAGCTGTTTAACGTCGAATCGATCGATCCAAAGTTGCTCGTTTTGGTGAGGTTCTCCACGTGTTTTGCGAGATCCTTGATTGGACTCTTCACAACGCCTCTCCGCAGCCAGTTTTTCTGCAGCTGCAAAGCTTCAATTTTGCTACCGCTAAGCCCATTGCGGTCGTCAGTAATCGTTCGTCGCGCTGAGCTGGTGATAAGATCGTCCTCGAGGTAAGATAACTCAACACCGTATTTCCAAGAAGAGGCTAACTCACGCTTGCCCTTCAGCTGGCTCTTGTGCCTCACACGATACGTTAAACGCGCCGCATGGAGGCGCTCGCCGCGGCGGTACACGTGCTCGAAATCTACCTCAAAGTCGACTCCAACTACGGTGTAATCACCCGTTGGTAGCTTATGATAGCCATGGCTCGCGGTCGACGAAGACGACGACGGCGTTGGTGAGGTTGAGGCGCTGCCTTGGGCGCGAGCAATCTGCTTAGAGGCAGCGGTGTGGAAGATAGATCGGACAACGGGCGGAAAAGGCTGTTGGGAGCGTTGAGAGCGACTCATTCTGTGTGTGTAAGTGGTGATGATTTGGGTGCGTACGGATGCTGCTATATACGCGAGGTTTTCACGCCCAGCCACACGCCCATCCTCCTGAGCGAGTCGCGGCGTTTGCTTGTCTAGCTTTGTATGGAAATCGCTCACAAACTCAGACAAGAACAGGCCACCCAGCGCCCACCCACCTGCTCCATCCTCTATCTCATCTCCGAGCCGTAAGCCGTATTGGCCCGTACTACGGCTCCCAAACTCTCACCACTACGGTTACGCTACGGTTCAATTCACCCTACGATACTTACTGCTTATCAAGCAGTGAGTAGTAGCGTATTACGGCCGTAGTACTTACTGTTGGACGCGCTGGTCGGAGCGGGTGTTTGGTAGGTCTGGTGAGACGGCACGGAAGCTGCTTTCACGATACGGCCCGTTCTGTAAGTCTGGCGGGCCCGTCCGATAATGGAGAAGTCGCACAACATGCACATGTGGTTTGGAAGGAATACATATATAAGAACCCTTGCATTGAAGCACGATGAAGAATATATCAAAAGTTCAACAACACTTTCGGCCAACTAGAACACCGTCAGCGATAAACTTGTTAGACATCATGAAGTCCGACTATTTTCCAAATACCGTTCCAGCACCGTCTAATTCGGCTCCAGCTCCTCCAACTCCTCCAACCTCTCCACTCGCGTCCTCGCAGGCATCACCGTCCCTGACACACCCACCATAGCCCGCGCCATCGGCTTCGCACGTGACAACAACGACACTCACATCTTCAACCACGTTATGCGCTCCTGGCTCGTGGAACAAGCCACACTCTCACACTTGTCCTCACACAACATCGACCTTGAGGCCTATGCCGTTGCAGCCACTCTCCACGATCTCGGATGATCTGACTAGACTGGCTTCATGACGCCAGACAAGCGTTTCGAAGTCGACGGCGCAAACGCAACTCGAACTTTTTCAAAGAACGAAGGCTGGGACGCTGAGAGAATTCAGCTCGTGTGGGACGCCATTGCCTTACACGCAACCCCTGAAATCGCACTACACTCACGCCCTTTCATCGGTCTCGTCTCCGCGAGCATTGCGACCGAGCTATTTAGTCCAGAGGTAACATTGCCCATGATGGGACCGTACCACGTCGCCGCAACGATCGAAGAGTGGAGGACAGTCAGCGAGGAGTTTCCGAGGAAAGGGCTCAAAGTGCATCTTAGAGACACTTTGATGGACTTGTGTCTGAAGAAGCCTGAAGGCACGTATGGGAATTTTGTGGGAGATTTTGGCCATAACTACTTGGAGGACGATCAGTATAGCCAGGTTGGGAGGAGGTTCGTTGACTTGATTGAGAGCGAGACGAGGGATTGATGAGTCAGTTTGAAGGTAGCCATGTCGTGCCGGTCGCATGTGTTGGCAGCATATGGAAAAGAGATGAATTTTCTTGCCAATCATACATCAGATCTAACTTACACACAAGTTTTACCAAGTTCTCTCAGCCCGAGAACTTTTCGCAACCGAGACTGACTTTCGGGTATTTGACGCGTTCATCTTCGAAGCCAGTCACAAAATCCGAGAGTGAACTTTGACAGATGCGCCAAGATGGAATGTTGTGAGATCATTCTGACACGTAGCCACCCTCGGAGTCATGCTGCACGAGCAATATGCGACCCGAGGTGCACTCTAATAGCGATCCCGCTGGCAATTTGTCGGAGTATTGGAACTCACCCGAAACGGAGAATTTGATAGCGTTTGATCTTCTGTCGATTTGCCAGGTCGTGCTATTCCTACGTCTTGGCGTGCGAGCGAGGTATGAGGCGGTATAGTCATACTGCGGCGTGGTGTCTATTGCTTGTCCATTTGGCAGAATGTGGTATGAAGAGGCAAGGGACCGAGATTGAATTGTAGGTTGTCGGTGGCATTGTGGATTCGATCAAGCGGTGAAGCTCAAAGCGTGGTATAGAACGAGGGGGAATTCATCTTGGAAGGTTCAATACACGCTTCGCATATCTAGGCAATTGTTTGGCCGACTGGCACTCGTCCAGGAGAAATTCAAGTCAAGGTGGCCCCGAGAAAAAAAGAAGCACCTGGTCTACCGTGTACGACAAGAGGTGAACTTCGAGTATGTGCGCACCATGAGCGGAAGGATGAGTTCGTAAGTAGACTGCAAACACAACTGATGCTTAGATACTTTGATGTTCAGTATATCAGACAGGGGTAGTAACCATTTGTCTCTACCAGGAGGTATCCATCAGTCTTATGGCTCGGCGGATGCAAGCGTGTGGCACAGGTCTGAAGGCCAAAGCGTAGTATAGCCGGGCGTGAATGAGAGATGTGAGCGTACGTCCACCTTGTGACCAGACGACATGAACCTACCTCCTTGAAGATGCTGTTTCGGCCCGCAGCAGCAATCTTGGTATATGTAGCTTTTCGCTGCTACAACGAGCGAGCTAGCGAACTGGTGCACAGGAGGCTGGTCGATGTTTGGATATTCTTGTGACAGACTAGCATCGCGAGGCGATCGCCATCTGGGAATGAAGCTCCTTCCTCATGTAGTAGGAAGCCAGAAGACCCAGCGTCGTGGTTGTGCGGAATTTAGCTCTGTCTTGACGAGTGAAATAGGTTCTCGGTTAGTATAAATACCGCCCGTGCGCCTCGTGGCAGTCGCAATCCAACCTCACCTGGTTTCTCTCAAACTGTTATAAACTCCGGACGAGAATGCTTTACACTGTGCAGCGAGATGCATTGGCTGGAGAGTGAAAAGAACCGTCTGGGCGATGCTGGCTTAGCTCAAGCTGTACTGCCATCCGTCTGGACCCACGGCACAGCAGCATGTTCCGTGCGACTACCGCTGCTACACTCGGCTGCAAAAACGCTTGCATGTCTCCAAGACCCCTCGCAATCACTCTTCGTGTAGCGTGAGGGGTGCTCGACTTGAAGTTGGGTTGGGCGCACTCTGTGACGCCTCGGCTATCTCCTTCCGACCCGTGCGGCGACGTCCTATCCGGCGCTGTTGTTCAGCTTGCATGTTCTGATAGCGAGGACACGCGACTGATGGCGCTATGAGAGGATCGCCTGACGCATTGTGGAGCCGCATCTGAGCACGGCGGTCCATGCGACGAAGAGAAAGCATGCTCGGCTTCCGAACCTGTGCAACGCGTGGGATGCTGCGACAAGCAGCACATTCTCTTTTGCGGTCTTTGTGGCGAGGTGCCATGATAGTGGAGTAGTCTCACCGCATCGTTCGTCCAGCCCACTCAGCAGGACACAATCATCGAATAGATATCACATCTTTTAGCCGCTGTTTGTGCGGGTCAGCAAAGACTCCCGGCTGCTGAAGAGCCCTAGACGCTTTTGCCCCGCCTCAGGAACGCTCCTCCGCACTCTCTATTGGCAGTGGCTTTCCACTATCCATCCGTCTGCAGCTGCTATTCGCTAAATCACACCCGCGCCCTGGGTCTTATCGAGGTCTGCGCTAGTTCGCCCTGGTCACAATTCACATGGCTGGCCGCTTTCGGGGCCACGGAGACCCTTCAAGGCAAAAGTGCCTCCTTCGCCTTCTGCCAACGCGCTGCAGCCTGTGTGAATGGCATTGCCATGCACACGGTCATTGGCTATCTGACGGCGCAGCCGGAAGCCATGTATTCGTTGCCATGCCGCTTGCCACAAGCAGAGAAGTTCCGAAAGGCGGTTGAACATTTGTACGACGTCTTGAGGCCCATGAGTCTGGCCCCGCTGACGCCCAAGACCGTGTCTTACTTCCACCAGCTGGTCCACGATCAACCTGCATCATCGCAGCTTCGTCCTCTTCCCCCTCTTCAGACATGATCATCAGTTCCCAACGGCCACGGCTCACCCCGCGTCGAACGTTCCGTGTAGATAGCACTAGCCTCGCGCCACCACACACTCGACTTCCGCAACACCCGTGGCAATGAGCGCAAGGACATTAACGAATGTGGTGAATGATCAAACTGTTGCGTTGAACGCCCTCATCTACGGCTATGCAGGACATTCGCTTGTCACGCCGCATGCGGCGCTTCAACAAATCTGGTGGACGGACGAGAGGATCAACGAGAAAGTCACGCAAGATTTTGTGACTTCAAGGTTGCAGCCCAGAGAAAGAGAACAGCTGACGCATCCTGTTGGATTCGGCGATCTTAGCGATGACACCTACATCGAATGGATTTTGGAGAAAGCAAGGAGGTTGTTCCTCGTCTTAGCCGAGATCGGCGAAGCGGACAGAATATTTGCGGTGGTCGACAGATCTTGGGACGATGAAGACTTGCCACTCCAGATGGACGATATCGAACAACTGTCGCTCTCAAATCGTCGGGACAACCATGCCAATGTGCGCTTCTACCACACCCAGTTCACTTTTCTGCTGCGTGAGCTTCGAGACGGTGTGCACATCGATTTCGCACCGAATGAGGAGGTCCCTCTGGAGTATGTACAGAATCTCCCGGCCGCAGTCAGTCTACAAAATTGGTCGCGTGTCCACTTGCCCAAATTACCAAAGGAAGTGTATGTCCGCAGACGTTTCCCGCTTGGCAACGTCGAAAGTCCAGATGCATTCGAATCTGATTTCATGATGGATGTTGAGAGTGCACGAATGGTTGAGCACGATCACATCGCTCCGGTGTGGGCATCATATACCGCCAAGAGCACAGGCTTTATCGTGACGAGCTTCGTAGGGCAGCACACCCTTCGAAGTTTCATCGATCATCGAAGTCCCACGCAATACCAGAAGCTAGCCAAAGCTGACAGGAGATGGCTGGTCTTGAACTGGCTTCATTGCTTGGCCGACGCCATTACGACCATGCATCAAAACGGCTTTTGTCACTCTGCAATACGCCCATCCAACATACTCATCGACGAGCGAAACGAAATCGCGTTCAGTGATATAGGAAGTCTGGAAACTTTCCAGAAAGATAAGAGGCCCGATCTGATGGACGTCTATGTGTACAGTGCCCCTGAGTCTCAACTGGATGCACAACCGGCAAGTCTCACCGCACCAACGCCAGCACCTATGGAGGCCAGCACGAAACATTCCTCTATCACAAGCAAGAGCTCGTCCGGATCGTCAACAAGCAGTAGCTCGCAGCGACAAAAGTTGACGAAGTCTCCTACCGGCGAATTTTCCGGGTTCAATTTTGGGTTCAAGAGGACGAAACCGGTACTCAAACCACGCCCGCGCGTTCATGAGAGCGAGAAGGCAGATGTGTTTTCGCTAGGCTGCGTTTTCTTGGAGTTAGTCACTTTCATGTTGAAGAAAAAACCGCACGACTTCGTGAAACACAGATCCTCCAAGCAGAAGACAAACACCGGTGGAAGGAATTCGCGTACAGATTCGTCTTACCAAGCCAACCTGGACAAGATCGACACATGGATCGAGCTCTTGGAGAAAGCATCTTTTGAGCACGACGACGACGCCTTTCGCGCGATTCCTTTGATTCTAAACTTGATCCGTAGTATGCTCAGCAGAGCGCCGGACGTGCGACCCACAGCTCGCGATGTTCGAGATCAGCTGCTGAGTATAGTGCTCAACGAAACTGCAATACCGGAAATACACTGCTTCGCGCACAAGCATGACATAGGCATCGCAACCTCATCTGATGGGGACTCGAGTGCCGTGTCACTCCGAACGATGTCTACGATGAGCTCTACCGATTCAGACACCGACACTATACGGCTATCTACCGCATCCAGTAGCAGTACGGATGCATTTTCGATACTTGACTCCTATTCCGACCGCGCGACATTGTCTGAGATATCCGAGGACGATGCCTTGTCGATACGGACAATCGAAGGGCCTACCCCGCTCTACATCAGCGCACCTATGGCATCATACGATTCTCCGAGGACGGCACCAGTACCACCTTCACCTACCTTGCCCATCACGCCTACATCTCCCAGAGCCCGCAGATTCTCGGCACACTCGGCCACAAATCGCTCACCTAGCCCTTCACGACCTGATACAGCGTCGCAGAAGGTGAAGCCATGGAACAAGCCATTCTTTCGCATGCCATGAGCCTTTCAGCGCAGTAAAAAGGCGCGTGATAGAGTCGAGCAGCTGGTAGAAATTGGTGGAACTTTCGAGTCCGGTGGTTACGCTCTTCGAAGACATTCATGCTCGACTAGGCTTTTGGTCATGCTCAGTGGAGCTTGGCGACTGCTTCACCGAATGCGAACTTCCGTAATCGTACCTGGCACTGCATAGTTTACAGCGGCTAGACACAAGAAGTAACGCGAAAACGTCAATGTTGCGGGGTAGCATATCACGCAGCGCCGCTAATAATCAAGAGAAGTCTCCGAGTGTGCGGTGGGACCGTCTCTACCACAGCGCAATTGGAAGGTAGCGCAGCACACGGAACATGTGCATGTGCATGTGGTCGGTTTGGAGGAGGCATATCAGGTGTTACCAAATGCTTCGAGGTTGAGGGGAAGACAGCACAGCACGATGCATGGCATCACTTGTGCTTTCCAAGTCGACGGAGTAATGCGTACTTGTGCGATACCGAGGATTCGGTGCTGTGCAGTCATGCCGTGTTATGGACCATCATGTTTAAGGTTCCTGCTGTATACCCACTGAATTTATCACCATGCTTAGCCTTCTAGACATGCTGTCGCCCCCATTTCCTGCGTTGTGCCCCGAGATACGCCAAGTGCTTCGGATCGACACTTCTGATACGAAATCATGCACACTGCCTCCAACGTCGCGAAAGACGTGTTGTTAACGATAGTCTCTCTTCCCCGTTCTGTTGTGCCGAAAATAAACCGCCGGGCATGTTTTCGGATCCAAATAATTACGTCATACCTACCAAGCTCCAACGGAGCGCACAACATTTCAACGGCTGCCACAACCTGTCTTCCAACGCATTCAGAATGTACGTTGCCGGCTAACCACTCCGTTAAAGATGGTTGCGTAATGGGTGCCTTGGGCGAACTGGTCCGTAACAGCTGTGGGCAGCATGCCAAAACGACGATCAGGGCAGGAGGCCTATCTTCCCCTCACGATGCAAGCACTCATCTGACGCTGCGTAGAGTAAATGCATCCACCGCGTTATTGAGCAACCCAAGTATCAACTCCTGCCGTAGCATTTGATTGGACAAACATCGTCGGTCGTTCCCAAATCGAGAGTGCACGCTTTCGGTAAGCCGAAATCAATCAGGAGGCTTCGTCGGATGACTGCGTTCTTTTGTGTCCGAGAGGTTGGGGGACTTTCTTGTGATGCACTGATCTACGGAGGCATGCAGCTACGCCGCTAGACCCCAGACTATGAGATGCAGCATGCAGCATGCAGCCTCCCCAGGTACCGTGGGGCAGTGTGGTCATTGAATGCGAGGTTAAATACTTGGGCAGAGGCCTGACCTGCTGGAAAACGCACCTGCAGCGTGCGAAAAGCTGAACAGCAGTCTGCAAGAAATCCCAATACACGCGATAACCATGCGACTGCTCTGGGGAGCCTGGCTAGCTTCGAGCACGTTTGCGACGACCCTCGTGCAGCGACAGAACGACGTCGGAGATTACAAGGTCGTTGACGGCACACTCCAAACACCGTGGACGGATAGCGTTGGTACGAATCCATGGCCTGAGTACCCAAGACCACGCCTGCAGCGCTCGCAGTGGAAGAATCTAAATGGACTTTGGCGATATCGCAATGCGACCGAAGGTGACATTTCAACACCGCCGTTTGGGCAGCACCTTGAGCAAACCGTCCTGGTACCTTTTTGTCTCGAGAGTGCATTGTCAGGTACGATGTTCGCTCAATCCGAGAACGCGATTGGCTCATCTGATTGCAGGAATAAGTGGAAAATGGCACATATACTCCTGGTACCAAAAGTCCTTCGAGATTCCAGCTGACTGGCCAATTGGAGATCGCGTGCTGCTGAACTTTGGCGCGGTGGACTACGAAGCTACCGTCTTTGTGAATGGCCACAATGCGACTTTTCACAGGGGAGGTTACTTTGAGTTTTCCGTTGATGTCACGCCCTATCTGAACGCGGGTGGATCAAATGAGCTGTAAGTCCAGGCATCGTGGTGACAAAGGCCACGACTGATGACAGGAACTTCCAGTATTGTACACGTGTATGATCCCACCGATGAAAAACGTGTCCAAGTGCCAATCGGGAAACAAACACTGGATCGTGACGGGAACATTTGGTACACGCCATGCAGCGGCATTTGGCAGACCGTCTGGCTCGAAACTGCGCCAATGGAGCACGTAAGCAGGTTAGACTTGATAGCAGACATGGATGGAAAAGGTACTTCTCCAGTATAAATGCTGGCACTATGCTGATATCACGCAGTCAACGTCACTGTGCATAGTAGCACTAATTCCAGTAGCGCAGTCGAGGTTACAGTCTATGAGCCGCACACGCAAGACGTCAAGGCTACGGGGCTGGGACGTAGTGGCTCTCCCTTCATTTTCAGTGTGAATTCGCCAGGGCTTTGGCACCCAAATTCGCCAACTTTGTATAACATCACTGTCAAGTTCGGAAAAGATACGATCCGAAGTTACACTGGCTTTCGAACGGTATCAAGGGGCGTAATCAACGGTATTCAACGACCTTTATTGAGTAAGTACTTCAAATCTTCAACAATGTCTCGGCCTCCATGTCAGCAGCTATTCAGGATCACCGTGCACTGATTTGGATGCTGATGTTGTGTCTAGATAACAAGTTTATTTTTCCCTTCGGTCCACTTGATCAAGGATTTTGGCCAGACGGTGAGCCCCTGAATGTGTGACTCGTTTCTGTTTACTATGCTAATCAGTGCCATCTCAGGCATATATACCCCACCTAGCGTAGAAGCCATGGTCTTCGACCTGCAAGTTTTGAAGCGCGTTGGTATCAATATGGTCCGCAAGCACATCAAAGTCGAGCCAGCTCTGTACTACAAGGCTTGCGATGAGATGGGTCTGTTAGTCATCCAAGATATGCCGTCCCTCCGTCCGGATCTACCCAGTGGACAATGTGGTACCATACGATTAGAAGGCCCAGAACAACAGGCCGAATTCAATCGCCAACTCGGACTGCTTGTCGAACAACTGAAGAGTTACCCAAGTATCTTTGCTTGGACAATTTACAACGAAGAATGGGGCCAAAATACCAAAGAACCGTATGTCGAGTTCGACTTGACAAGACTGGTGCGCAGCCTAGACCCTACTCGCCTTGTAAACTCTGTATCGGGTTGGAGCGATCATCGAGCCGGCGACTTTGACGACAATCACCATTATTCAACACCGCAATGCGGTACGCCATTTTGGTCGAGGCAAGGATCAGGCTCAAACGGCGCCGACTCTGCGTACGATAACAGTAGAATTGGACTGCAAGGTGAATTTGGAGGCATTGGACAATACCCTCCGATCAACAAGTAAGTTGTTATTCTCCTCATTGTTCGGTCTATCCGTGTCGTGTCCAAGAGTGATCTGGGTCTGCCAGCTCGGTACATGACATGACCAGGATGACACGATTTTGCATGTTTTCCATCTTTGAGAGACGATAGGTCTTATTGCTGACCACCTGCAACAGCACCTGGTACCGCGACAACTGGGATAAGCAAACCTCTTACGAGCTCACCAATACCACGGAAGCGTGGAATTACCGTACCCACGATCTACTTACCCAATTACGCGAGCAGATCGATATGTATGCATGTTCTGGTGGGGTGTGGACGCAGACAACGGATGTCGAGGGCGAAGTGAACGGATTGATGACTTACGATAGGAAGATCATTCGTATGAACGAGACCCAGTGGAAGGCAGATGTGAATGCTCTTTACGATGCAGCAGCTCGAAGGGCGGCGAATGCGACGCAGAGCGTATATATGGAAGGTCGCAGTTTGAACGGCTTGCAATTCGGGTTGCCTTGAGTCTACCACCAGAAGAGATGACTGGGAGTGAGAATAGCTTTGACCAGCTTGCACGGAAACTCCAAGTTGCCGTGTCACGTCCCAAACGTCAATTGCTTCTTACACATGGGTCCGTGCCATTCCATTCAGCTAAAATGTATCAATCTGCCACGATGGCGACTACAACTTATCCGCATATGTGCTACACGCATTTCCTTCCCGCCACACTCCGCGCATGTTGAGAGAATCGTCAATGTTCTTGAGAGGATTTCCTTCAACTAGTAGTAAATCTGCGTTGAGCCCTTCTGCCAACCGTCCACGATCCGCGAATCCGAAGCACTTGGCAACGTGAATAGTAGCTGACTGTAGAGCTTCTTCGGGTGTCATACCGATCTTGTACACGTATAGATACAGCTCCTGGTGCATCGAAAGCCCGAAAGCCGTACCTACTGCTGGACCCGCTGCGTCACTTCCGCTAGTTAATCCAGTCAGTACAGAAATAATGTGTTGTAAAAGTATGCTTACCACAAAATGATGATGCCAGCCTTCCTCAACATCCTCACACTTTCATACGCATATTCAACTTTGCCGTGGTCGACGCCAAAACCCATACACGCGCAAAGGTTTCCCACCTTCCCCTCATCAATCATACCCTCCACTCTTGGATCATGAGCGTACTTATGCTGGAGATCTTTGCCCTCTGTCGTCAAGCTGCCGATAGTTGCCAGTGTTGGATTCAGCCAGGCCTTGTTCTTCTTGTATGCGTCAACGAGCTCCTGTGTGGGAGGTTGGTCGAACATCGTGTGAGTCAAGCCGTTAACACCCGCTTCAAGAACTTCCAACGTGTCTTGTAAGGACAAGGCATGTGCGACAGTCAGGTACCCGCGGGCCTTCGCTTCTTCGACGATGATACGCTGTAGCTCCACCGTAGGTTTGTCGAACTTCCTGCCCATGCTGGTTCCGCTCTCATGCATCAGCTTGATGTAGTCGGGCTGTATCTCTCGAGTGGCCCACTCCAGGTATTCGACCACGTTTTCCCTGTTTGATAACTTTGGCCAGTGCGCAATCGCTGCCAACGTTTCCGGACTTGAGTCGTGCGCCAGGATGACTGGTGCGGGCCAGCCATTCTCGACAGTGGCTGCTTGTCCAGCTGTCTTGTACGACGCAGTGTCAGGTTCCAAGGTCTGTTTCTTGAGCTTGAGGACCTTGTCAATCTAGAAAGGCGAAAGGTACGAAGTTAGGTTTTGTCTCGCATACGTTTCGTACAAGTGTTCTATACCTCATTGGACATTTCGCAAACCGTAGTAACGCCGAACCGTAATGCTTGAGTGAGAGCTTGCGGATCAGCATTGTCCGCGTGTATGTGGCAGTCGATCAATCCTGGCATGACCGTGTGGCCAGGCTTCGAATAGCTTTTGACACAAGTTTCTGGAACATTCGACATTGGTCCAACTGCTTTGATTGTGCTTCCCTCCACTAGAACAAAACCTTTCTCGATTGTTGCATGGCCGGTAAATACACGCACATCGCGTATGATGAAGGAAGGCATTGTGAAAACAAAGACTTCGACCAAACAAGTTCCGATCGAAGAGTGAATTGTTCAACAGAACCACCGTAGATGAGTAGAATGTGGAAAACACTTATTTAGGCTCGCGAGTGTGGTGGTCTTCTATGTATGTTGTGTACCTCATAGCGTTCGTAAGCGGGGTACTCACCGTAATCTGCATCCACGACCACGACATGAACACTTGAGACGTCCAAACGCACGTTTACATGAATACTATGCAAGCCACTTCTCAAATTATCAATGAATTCTTGTCTTCTTAAGTTGTGCAAAATGCTGACTGACGACCACTGCAACTACACGTATGAACTCCTTGCGGCGGATGATGCATGTGGAGAGCCGACGGACATCGATGAGCATATTTCGTGCGACGAAGACGCATCAAGCCGTAATCAGTCACATGCGTGCCTGCACGCCGGTGCATATAATGTGGTTAGAAGCTTGAATAGCGTTTAAGAGGAACGTTCGCACAGAAGTAGTAGTAGTCGCGCCGTGGGAGCGCCTCATGCGCCTCCTTAAAACTTACAAGCTACTGTCTTAGTTTGGCCTTGGAGACATATTGTAGGCTTGGGTGCCTAATCTTTGTCAATATTATTATCAAATCAGAGTCTAGAATGTATCGGACTGAGCTTACAACTTTGGATGATTTGCCTCGTCACTCAACGAGATACGACTCAATCGGGCAGATGGCAGAAATGTTTCGAAATAATGTCGATGGGACTGAAATACACGAAGGGCGCACCAGCTTCAACTCGAAATCACATATTCGGCTTTCGATTGACGACGCAGCACAACTCATTCAACTTCAAGATCTTCGCCAGAGTTCTGGAGATCAATTGAGCATGGCACCTTATCCCTTCGCATCAGCGCGCCTAACTTTTCGCTCCATTCGCGCCGCAGACATCACCATCTTCAATGCCATCAACGCCGACACTCAGGGTTTCATCAACAGCTCCACAACGAATATACGTCTACCAAGCGAATCAGACGCCTCCAAAATAATGAAAGAGTTCTCCGAGAAGTGCTTGCTAGGCGCCGTGATATGGCTATCACACGCAGGAGGAACTAGTCAGGACGAAATCCAAGAATTGAAAGACAAAAGCCTATTTGGTGAGGCTACAGTCGAAGAGTACGGCACTGCGATAGGCGAACTGCACATGTCCAGACTGGAGCCGGATGAAGTGCACCATCGCTTCACGGAGATTGGGCTTGCCATTCTACCCGAGTATCAAGGTAAGGGGTATGGGGGCGAAGCGATCAATTGGGCACTCGACTATGCGTTTCGATGCGCGGATATGCATCGGGTATGTGACCTTACCGGAGACTCCGAGCGCTTTCTTGTAAAGTTGACGTTTCGTAGGTCCGCATATGTGCATTTGCGTATAATCACGGTGCTGTTCGCTTATATGAGAGATTGGGGTTCCAGCACGAGGGGCAGTGGTGGGATGGTGTCGAGATGAGTATGTTGATCGATGAGTGAAGGGACATGAACAGTGGCGAACACACGGAAGTTGCTGCGAAAAATACATTGGAGCTCGATAATCTCGTAGCAGGGCATTGACGCTTCTCACCTATAAGTTCACCTCGTGTAAGTTATACATTGAGTGGTCGACAAACAGTGGAATATCAATTCGACATTCACAGAACCTGTACTGGGCTATCTTGAACGCGACGCGTTCGCGCAATACAGCGCAGCTACCATCTTAGAGGTGGTGCAGCCCCTCACTTGGACGCACACATGATCGATGCGCTATTTCCGGGCAAGTCCAACCATGAAACACAACACAGACCAGTGACACTCTGATCGCAATGCGATCGCCAGGCTTCCGCTAATGGGGTCTT
>Ga0265780_10000646_pt1 | contig 52810 bp, 66 predicted proteins | sample P1T30metagenome_FD_192432 | JGI IMG/M metagenome (GOLD analysis project Ga0265780, IMG submission 192432) | Plant litter microbial communities from East Loma Ridge, Irvine, California - P1 T30 | ecosystem: Environmental > Terrestrial > Plant litter > Unclassified | place: USA: California... | reverse complement strand
TAGCGATGAAAATGAAGATGCATAACGTGAGATGGTCATGCCAAGCGTTTTTGATCCGCTCGGTGGGTTGACCCGCTCGGTGGTGGAATACGTTAACTAACTTATATTTAGTTAACTTACAACCTAAACTAATAACTTAGTTAGTAAAGTAGAACTTTTGCGCGCAGAAACCTCTTACTATAAGATATAATTTACTATCCTCTAGCTAGTGCTCTAATAGCTAGTAAGCTACTAAGCAGGCGCTATCCTATATATCGCTAGATAAGACGGCCTAGAAAACTTTGCCAGAAATTCTCAAGAAACCCCTCTACTGGGTGCAGAGCTCTTTTTGGCATTACCTAACTCGACAGTGCAATCTGCATTCGATGAATTCAAGGTAACGTTAACTTAAACAGCATTTATAAGTTATCTACAAACGTACTGCACGTCGCAACGTGCGAGGGAACACGCAATATCTCCGAGAAATGACCAGCCTAATGCAACAACAAGAAAAATCACAGCCACATTCAACCAGAAGGAAAGACAAGTCTATCTGCCAAATATACAGAGCAAGGACCCTTGCCTGTTCCCTCGTATGCATCAGGAGGCGGTAAATGTTGTCGTCTAGAGTTTACCTAGGCCAGAATGTGTGGCTGCGCAATGAACGAGTATTCCGACGTCAATGAACGAGTATTCCAACGTCAATAACGAGTATTCCAACGTTGATGTTCGAATAGAATGGTAACGTGAAGTAGTATTGAGATACTTTACTACAGTTCGAGCGAGGACAACATGGATCAGTAGTCGACTTGTCGTCGCGCAAAACCATTTTGACATATTTCAGGAACGATGTTTGCAAGATACGCACATGCTCTAGAGCAGAACCGCTATCATCTGTTCGTTACACGCGAGCTGGGCTTCTATGGGGGTAGGAGGTAAACTTTAGCGCCCACCCCATAGACGAACAACTGGTCCAGGCAGGTGGATGCCTTACGCCCTTACATGGCTGACGCTCATGTTAGTATTTGCGGCGCGGCGGAGTCAGAGCGGCGGGGTTGGTTCAGCGGTTCCGCCGGGTCACTACGAAGTTCGTGAATGTGCTCCAATTGCCCAAAGCCACAGACTCATGGTCATTCGAGCCGTAAAAGTTTGGCGTACATGTGCATAAAGACGCAATTGCGCAGCGAAAACGGCTTGTTCGCAGACAATCACCGTGGCGGGTCATGGTGTGACAAGATTGAAAGGCAACTCTTTGTGGAAGCCTTGCGCTTTGCTGCTTTAGGTCCAAGCGCCCAGGCTTGCTCCACCCACGGTTACTCCACCCAGCTTTGCTGCCTTCGTCGTGCGTTCACCTCACCAAACGCTCTCACCCTCCGCACCCCATAAATACTGCACTTCCCGCCGCCTCGGAGATCCTCATCCACACACACAGCTTCTCTCCACCTCCACACCCACATCACCACCGCATAAATCACGACAGCTTCAAGCTTACCCCGCCTCTCTTATTACCACATACCACAGTCATCGCAGACATGTCTACGTCCACCGAGCAGCCCACCGGCAGCTTCATCAACCTTACCACCTCCGACAACCAGCCTCTCAAAGTTGACCGCAAGGTCGCCGAGCGCTCGATCCTCATCAAGAACTTGCTCGAGGACCTGGGTGGTGACAACGACGAGGCCATCCCTATCCCCAATGTATGTCTTGCCAGCACCCATTCATCATCGCGCGCACTACTAACAAGGCACAGGTCAACGAGGCCGTCATGAAGAAGGTCCTCGAGTGGTGCGACCACCACAAGGAGGACCCGCCCGCGGCCAACGACGACGACAACGACTCTCGCAAGAAGTCGACCGACATCGACGAGTGGGACCAGAAATTCATGCAGGTCGACCAGGAGATGCTCTTCGAGATCATTCTCGTACGTCATTCTCTCACACCCCCACTCACTTACTTAAGTACACTGCTAACACCACCACAGGCCGCCAACTACCTCGACATCAAGGCCCTTCTCGACGTCGGCTGCAAGACGGTCGCAAACATGATCAAGGGCAAGTCCCCCGACGAGATCCGCAAGACGTTCAACATCCAGAACGACTTCACCCCCGAGGAGGAGGAGCAGATCCGCCGCGAGAATGAGTGGGCCGAGGACCGCTAAGTTCGCACGACACGGCCAGCTGGGGTAGAGTAGTCCGGGTATGGCCGGCAGCGAGTTAGCTGTCGCGTCTGGTGTTCTGGCGTTTACGGTTCGGGTTCGCCTGATGGGTGCGATACTGGACTGATGGTGCGTGCTTCTTCTCACGGATACGGGGTTGACTTTCTTCTGTACTTTGCGCACAACGCACTCACATGCGCTCGCGTGACACACAAAATTCAGTTACACAAGTACCACATTCCTCGAATTGATGCGTGATATTTTTTTGACTCAAGCCGTGCATTCATTAGTTGTACAGATCATGATTTGATTCAGAGGTGAGATGCACGCACGCCTCCCAGTCTATTTTCCAAAACGCCTTCCATGCCACATCACACGTCCTCCACCATCTAATACCCCCTCTTCGCCAACTTATCCCCCTCACTCAAATGCCCACAGTTAATCCCCACCATCGCCTCCCCCAAGTCCATACTCACCTCCATCAACACCTTCGGATCCCTGAAGTGCGTAACAGCCTGCACAATCGCCTTGGCCCTCTTGGCCGCATCCCCGCTCTTGAAAATCCCACTCCCCACAAACACGCCATCGCACCCCAACTGCATCATAAGCGCCGCATCCGCGGGCGTCGCGACACCCCCCGCCGCGAAATTCACCACGGGAAGCCTACCCAACTTCGCCGTCTCGCGCAACAATTCGTAATCAACGGCGAGTTCCTTGGCGTACACGCGCAACTCCATTTCATCCATTGATTTTGCGCGCGCGATTTCCGCGTTGACGGTGCGCATGTGGCGGACCGCTTCGATGACGTCGCCGGTGCCGGCTTCGCCTTTTGTGCGGATCATGGCTGCGCCTTCGGCGATACGGCGCAGGGCTTCGCCGAGGTTGCGGCAGCCGCAGACGAAGGGGGTTTTGAAGGGGGATTTGGCGATGTGGTGGGTTGCGTCGGCAGGGGTGAGGACTTCTGATTCGTCGATGTAGTCTACGCCGAGGGCTTCGAGGATCTGGGGGGGCGGAGAGCGTTAGCGATTGAGCTAAGACAGAGGTGAAGAATTGGGGAGGTAAGCGGATGGGGTTGCGTTGGGGGAAAATAGTACCTGGCACTCGACAAAGTGTCCGATGCGCGCCTTGGCCATGACGGGAATCGTGACCGTGTCCATGATGGCTTTGATCATCTGCGGGTCGCTCATGCGTGCTACGCCGCCGTCTTTGCGGATGTCGGCGGGTACGCGCTCAAGGGCCATGACGGCGCAGGCGCCGGCTTCTTCTGCTATGCGGGCCTGGAAAGAAGGGTCAGCAAGTTGAATGAGGCGAAGAATGGGAGGGCGAGGACTATGCGTACCTGCTCGGCGTTGATAACGTCCATGATGACACCGCCCTTCAGCATGCGTGCCAGTCCGGCCTTGACTGCGAAGTTGTTCTCGCCGTCGTTGGCGGTGTGGCCGTTGCCGTTGGTAGTGGGGAGTTCTGTTGCCATTGTGTGATGTGTGAGTGTGTCTGAGGTATGAATTGGAGGTGTCGTGTGGGAGAAGAGAAAAGAAGTGACGGTCGTAACTGTGGTAGTCAAGAGGTAGAGGTAGTAGAGGCGAGAAGGTAAAGGTAAAGGTAAAAGTAAAGTGGACCCTGAAGCAAGTTGGTAAGAGAAAATAGATGACACGATCACCAGCGTGACTCAAGTAAATACACTACACCGCGGCATCGACGTGCAACAATTTTTTACCCGTTCGCAGGTACGTCCTCCCCGCCGGAGGACAAGCCGGTACTTGCCCCGCCATGCGGCGAACTCTAGAATCTGGACCCCGCGCCTTTGCTTTAACATGGTAAGCACGCCGAAAACAGGTCTAGCGCTTGAGTGGAGGGCCGTTAATTGCCGTTATGCATGGCTGGATGAAGTAATCGTTGCTGAATGTACCAGGATATGAATGTACGTTTTGTTTGCATTGCGATAACGGCGCCGTGATGTATGATGACTGAATTGCGCTGACTCCGAGATTGTTGTACGATGCTGCTGTGTACGCCTTCAATGCCGATGCTCACCTTTTCCCCATCATACGCCGGAGACGTGCCTATATCCGTGACCTACCTCCATCTTTCTAGTATGGTGCAGTCTCCCTCTTCAACCACTTCAACGTCAAAGAGTCATTCTCGAAGAACTTGCTCGTCTTGTCGAATACCTCCTGGTGGTAGTCGTTCAAGAACTTCTTCTCGCCCGGAGTCAGCAAGTCCATGTCAACGAGATTCCTGCAGTGGGGAGTCAGGGTAACGTGCTCGAACCCGAGATACGGCTTGTCGCCGAACTTGTGGTTCGTCTCCACTTCTCTGACCATGACCATGTTCTCGATGCGAATGCCGAACTTGCCGTCCTCGTAGTAGCCAGGCTCGTCTGACACCACGTTGCCGACCGCTAATGCGACTTCCGAGTACTGCACTCGCGTGCCAATGCCGATAGGGCCTTCGTGGACGTTCAAGAAGGATCCCACACCGTGTCCGGTGCCGTGGCGGTAATCGAGACCTTCGTTCCAAAGGAATTGGCGGGCCATGGAGTCAAGGGCGAAACCAGTCGTGCCTTTGGGAAACTTTGCGCGCTCCAGAGCGATGTTGCCCTTGAGCACGAGGGTGTAGGCCTTTTTCTCCATCTCGGTAGGCTCTGTGAAATGGAGTGTCCGTGTCGTATCGGTGGTACCATCGTGATACTGACCGCCAGAGTCGCATAGGTAGATTGCCTTGGGGTCGATGATGGAGCATTGCCCCTTCTCGGGCTTGTAGTGGATGACCGCAGCGTTCGCGCCCGTAGACGAGATGGTGTCGAAGGAGAGACCCATAAACTTGTCTTGCTTCTTCCGGAGCTCCTCCAGCTTGTCCGCGCCGTCCACCTCGTCTAGTGTAGCTTTTTTACTGAGCAACTGGTCTTCAAGCCAGGCGAAATACTCGGTCAGCGCTGCGCCGTCGCGGATATGGCATTGGCGCATGCCCTCCAGCTCGACCTCGTTCTTCACAGCCTTGGAGTCGCCAATCGGGCTCCTCGTCTCCTCAACTTTGTCCTCACCACCCAGCGCCTTGTTCAGTGCCCATGACGCGCGGTTCGATGTAAGAAACTTCTGCTTGGCATCCGTCTCGGCCTTCCCCTCGAATGCATCCTTGCTCAGGGCTGTGACGTCCTCAAAGATGGCGTGGTATGGTCGGATCGTGATCTTGTCGCCCAGGTGCTTCTTGACGGCCTCGGGCAGCTTGCTTTCGTCGACGTAGAGGGTAGCGGCGGAGGGTGTGACGACGGCGTAGGAGAAGAAGACGGGGTTGTAGGGGATGCTAAGAACGGTCAGCAGATAGCTCCAAATACTACATCATGACATACTCGTTGCCGCGCAGGTTGAACAGCCACGCGATCTCGTCGAGCATGGACACAACGAAGCCGGGGCTCTTCTTCTTGCCCAGCTCCTTGCGCAGGTCCTCAATCTTGTCCTCGAAGCTCTTGCCGGAGTACTCAATCGGCTGCACGATGACCTTCTCGCTGGGCTGCGCAGGCCGCTCCGAGCCCCATACAAGGTCCACCAAATTCTCGTCGACGGCCTTGTACTCGCCGCCCTTCTTCTTGATCTTGTCGGCGAGCTTGCGCGCATCGGCGGCCGTGACCACGCCCGGATCCACGCCCACGACCTTGCCGCCCTCGACCTGGTCGACGGTCCATTCCTGGATGGTGGGGACGTCCTGGATGCCCTGCTTCAGCAACTCCCAGTTGCCGTCCAGCTGCTTCTCGGCCTGGTTGAAGTAGCGCCCGTCGGTTGAGAGTGCCGCCTTGTCCGACGTGATGACGGCGTAGCCCGCCGAGCCCGTGAAGCCGCTGATGTATGCTGGGACGTGTCAATGCTGCCCGTTGAGAGTGCCTGCGTCTGGGTGTCTGACCTCGGCGTGCGTCACAGGGTGCAATGTACTCGCTCTGGTGGCTGTCTTCAGACGGAACCACTGTCATGTGTTAGATATGCAGGGGAAATGCGAACACGTGCCATACTGTAGACGTCGACATTGCGCTCCTTCATGAGCTTGCGGAGCTCGGCGAGCCGCTCGGTGGTGTCTACTTTGGCCATGTCGATAGCACGCAAAAGGGGCGAAGAGGACAGCGCTCGAGAGGCAGCCACTGGGAGTCTACGGGCTACATGTGTCGCGTGCGGGCGGCTTAGGAGACGCGAGAGCATGCTTTGTGGCGGGGGGCTTACCACGTACTGCACAAACACCCCACTAACGCTGGCACTGGAGAGACATCTGGCACCCCACGCCGATTGATTCAGCGAGCTAAGCGCGCCCTCAGCCCTGCCAAGTCGTCCGTCGACAACGATTGCCTGTTTCTTAGCTATGGCATCAGCCTCAAACTCCAATAAACTGTCTCCAAGCCCTGCTGCGTCAAAATGCAAAGGCGTAGTGACCGCTGCGATTCCAAAACACCCCACCTTCATTTTCAGCGGTAACCGCCACAAACAACGACAGTTCCAAACAACACACAACAAATCTAGGACTCAAATATTTCTTGCTCTACGACCTGAGCATGCATAAATCATAGGCCTGTTACATTCCTCCCACCATACACTTTCCACCGCATCTTTCAATGTAAGTATATCCCTACACTGATTTTTTTTTTGTCAACTTCGTGTCTCTCATGCAATTTGCGCATCGTCTGCCATCTCTTCTTCAATCGGTCAACCACCATTCACTCGACCACAATGAACACTTAGCCTCACCTATGACGACGGAAATGGTCTGTGCGCGACACACCAAACACTCTTTCATTCTCAGAGCCAGATATTGACCTTACGTACAGTGATCTCAACTCAATTATTTCTCGATTTCATCATGGCGAGCAACGCAGGCCAGCCGGCTCAGGCCTTTCCGCTGAGCTTCGAGGAGATTGAAGGTCTTGTCAAGTCGCTTTACGATCCAGGCAACGCCAAGAAGATCTCACACAACGAGGCAACACTGAGAGTACTGCAACGCTCACCCCAGGGGTGGGAGATTGCAGATGCTCTCCTGAAGAGCAATGACGAGCAAGTTCGTTTCTTTGGCGCGCTGACACTGACCGTCAAGCTCAATGCGGACTCGTGAGTAATCGAAACACATCTTCAGGAACAGGTCTGACGACAAGCAGGAACGAGCTCACAGAAGAGCACTCGGAACAGCTTCTGTCGACACTCATCGTATGTTTGTGTCGCCGCATGGATCAAAGGCCTAGCTGACCTTTGCAGAACCACCTGGTATCGCGACCCTCGTCTTCGATTGCCACGCGGAAAGTGAGCTCGACTCTGGCGCAGTACTTTACCAAGCCTATCTCGGTCTGGACTCAATGCATCCGGAGCCTGGCTGTGTCATTCTCTGCACAACAGCCCGTGCTCGACGATGCTCTAGCAGACCATGCTTCCACGTGGGATCTGCTGCCTCAGTTATCTGACGATCAGCTTCTTATTCTCCTCGACTTTGCCATGAACTTAGCAGACGAGGCCAAGAAAGTAGCCAACGTTCCAAAGTGAGTTGACCTCAGGTACGCGGAAAGGCATGAGGCGTTAACAATCCCAGTCGTCAGCCACATGAGCGCATGATTGCGAACACGGAGAGCATGGAGGTACTCTTGCAAGTTGCATTTGGACGTGGTATCAAGTGGCTCTCTGCACCCATCAACGACTCCGACTATACACAATCGGTGCAGATAGGCGAGAAGATCTGTGCGGCGGCCTTGAAATGCTTCACGGTGAGTCTCACGCCAACCTCAATACATCTGTAGCTGACGGCATAAGGGCTGGATATTCTACGCCCAGACAGAATTCAGAGACGCGCCTGAGAAGCTCCAGTATCTTCGCTCCGTCAATGAGCTTGCGCTGACATGCCTCGAATACCATGTTGAGGACGCCATGGAGCTTGTCGCTGAGGTGCTGGAGAATTACCCCAAGTTCTTCGAAGCGAAGCATCTTGAGATGCTATGGTCAGCGATTTCGGGACCATGGGGTCTTGAGATCCTACAAAACTCGGATGCAGAGACCGTCTCACTGGCGAGAATCATTGTCGCATATGGTCAAAGCCTACTGGAGTCGAAAGATCTCTACAAATTTCCGAATATCTCCCACAACCAGCAGGTGCTATGTACGTTGTCGACCGCGGCTCTTTACCTGTTTCATCACAATAGCTTGCTAACTCCATACAGCCTTCCTACATGATCTACTCAAGTACCCCGAGCCCGTTGGCATCGAGGACGAAGTTGCCCCAGTAGTGCTTGAGTTCTGGAGCAACTACGTGAGCTCAGTCGCCGAAGAGCAATTCCAGTACCCGACAGAAGAAGAACAACCAGCTTGGATGGAAGGGGCGAAGTCGAACGTCTTTCAGGCAATCTCGGAGCTCGTACAGAAGATCATGTACCCACCAGCGGACGTCACAGGATCCTGGGACGAGGACTCCAAACGCACATTCAAGGTTTTTAGGGTAGATGTGCGAGACATCATCGCAGAAGCATACGAGACTCTTCACGATGCACTCACGGACCAGTTCATCGACTTCAGTCTCCGCGCACTAGATGCAAGCAACTGGCTCGAGCTCGAGGCTGGCCTGTTTGGACTCATCTCCATCGCCGATGCCTTCAATGCGCGGACTGATGAGCGCTTATGTCGCCTGTTCGACCGACCATTCCTCTCTACCATGTCCGAGACTGGCGGCGTGCCCGCGCTCACACGAAGGACCGCGGTCGAAGTAGTCGCTGCCCTAGATCAATTCTTCCTCCGCAATCCGCGCTTCCTGCCTCAAGTTCTGCCTTTCCTTCTCACAGCTCTGGCCCTACCCGCCACTGCACACAGCGCTGCAAAGTCATTCGCGTCACTATGCTCAGAGTGTCGGAAGTCTTTGACTGACGAGCTGAACTCTTTCTTCCAGATGTACGAGCAGTTTCTTACATACCAGACAGCAGAAGAGTTCACCAAGAGCAAGGTACTTGAAGGCATCGCTGCTATCGTGCAAGCTCTAGACACGGAAGAAAGGCAGCTCGCCGGTGTGCGTCAGCTATTTAGCTACGTCGCACAAGACGCCATGCGAGCTATCAACGTTACGAAAGAGGGCCAAGACGCGGAGATGGGCCAGGTGTTAGCACTGACCACCCTGAAGTGCCTAACCACGATCGGTCGATCACTCCAAGCTTCGGATGACGAAGTTGTCGACCTTGACTCTGACAAAACGCCATCAACATTCTGGTCACAGGGTCCTGGGAAAGAGATTCAGAACCAGGTCATCAACTTTGTCAACTACCTAACCTCAGTATTCCCTGGAAACGACGAGATCATCGAAGCGGCCTGCAACGTTCTGCGTACCGGGTTCAAAGAGTCCATACCAGGACCTTTCGTTCTCCCGCCATCAGCAGCGGTCGACTTCATCACCAAGACAACGCTACAGACACCACGGCTCCCCTACGTACTCGAGACGGCGTGCTGCTGGATCTCATCCTACAAGCACAGTCCACCAGAAGGCTTCACAGAAAACGCGCAGCGTATCCTCAATCATAACATCGGCATCATGCAAACTCTCCAGCACCCGCGGAACGATCCGGAGGTGTCCGTAGGCTGCATCGAACTGATACAAAGTTTCATCGGATCCAAAGCCCAGATCCTAACACAGCAGCACCCCGAAATTCTTGCTGGCATGTTCGGCTTCACAATTGAGTCTGTAAAGTCTCCAGAAGTGCTACCCAAGCGCGCCGCCACAAAGCTGTGGAAAGACATCTTCGAGCTAGCAGGTAACCCGCACAGTCCGCATCAAGCCACGGCCCAGGACATCGTCAATCACTTTGGTCCCTCAATCACATTTGCGCTCATATCGAATGTGTGTGGCGAAGTCGATGCCACGAGTCTAGATCATGTCATGGTGCCGCTGCGAGCACTACTGCGGTCCGACAAGAATGCGCGCAGCTATATCACGAGCGCTCTGGCTGAGCAGCCGCTCCTACAGCACTACCAGCAAGACACCGGCGTACAAGATCTAGTCCGCAAATTCATCGAGAGCGTGACTCGGTACGTTCTTCCTTTTCACATTCCTCTTCTGACTGCTAACAATATATACAGCAACGCCAAAAACTCAGGCGCGTTCAAAGAAGCTATCAAGACCTTCTGGCAGAACTGCAAACAGCTGCAAATGCAGCTGCAGCCGCAAATGATGCATGCGGGCCACCACTTCGCGCAACTGAACATCTAGAACTCTGCAAATGCGGCCAAAGCGAACGTCAGACCAAAGGACAGCTTGAACGCGACGTTATCGCGTATGAGAGACTGCACGTTTGTCGATTTGAAGCGGCGCTGCAGGAAATTGTACGGTATGATGTGGATGCCGCGGGACTCGATAGCCTAGCACTTCATTAGCATTCGTCCTCGCATCTATACAACCACATTGAAATCACATCTACCATGCACTTCCACCGTCACTCTTCCCTCCACCCCCTCGTAACAAAACAAACATAAACTCACCTGCAGAACAAACACCCCCAACCCAATCAGCACCGCAAGCGGCTTACTAAACACACTCACCCCCAACCCACAAACAACCCCCAAAATACTCCCCATACTAATCTGCCTTACAGCCCTCGGATTCGCAGCCCCAGACTCCGTGATGATGGGCGTCCGCGCACTGCTCGCGTAGTCACCGGTTAAGTCGCGCGTTATTTTTGAAAAGGGGTCCGGGCCGTCGCAGCGGATGGGGTTGCGGTGCGCGTGGTGGAGTTGGGTTAGGAGGGGGGTGGTCAGGATGAGGGGGGTTGTTAGGAGGAGGGTGAGGCGGAGGCCGGGGAGGAGGAAGGACATTTTTGGGGGGGGGGGGGGTGCTTTGTGGGGGTAGGTGTGGCGTTGGTGGAGGAGGAAGGTTGTGAGGTTTTCTAAGGGATCTGGGTCCTTTCGAGTGGTGTTTGTAGGTCTTGATGCTCGTGATGCTGTGTCTCTTTTGGTGATTCTTGATGTGGAGTAGACTGCTCGGCCGGTTGTAATTGTTTCTCTGAAGGTTCGAAAGACAGGCGGTGTGGTAATTGGGACACTGGAGATACTGAATAGTGTCCGAGACATGTGTTTGTTCGATTGCGCATGTGAGTGAGCCTCGGATGTGCGAGGTTGATGCTGGTGATGTCATTGGCCTGTCTGGCGTTGGCACTAAGATTGGTGGGAACTAGCTTGGACCCTGAAACTCAGCTCAGATATCGCGTCGTCGTCGCGTCGAAAGATACCATGATGGATACTATATAGATTCTTTTACTTTTTCACTTGTACATACTGTGGCCATGGTACTTGCATCATCATAGTACCGCCGATTGAGAAGAACCGCAGGACTACTGGCCACCATGGCGCCTCAAACGCTCTTACTCGCGCTCGCGAATCTCCTGATCCCCGTCTCGATACTGATCTTCGCGACTGGCTTCTTCCCGTACAAGCCGTTTATGCCAGGTCTAGCCACGTATGCGGATACAGAAAGTGGTAATGTGCTGGGTATAGGATCGCGCGAGCCCCCTAAGGCACCATTTGATAAGCTGGTCTTCATGGTTGTCGATGCGCTCAGGAGCGACTTCGTCTTTGGCGAGGAGAGTGGGATGAGCTTTGTGCAGAGGTATGATCATTTGGCAGATGGACGATTATGAATGTGTAGCTGACAACCTTTTAGTCTTATACGAGACGGCACCGCCCTCCCCTTCACCGCACACGCAAGCTCGCCGACCATCACCATGCCGCGCGTAAAAGCCATCACCACAGGCTCGATTCCTTCCTTCGTAGACGTGATCCTCAACTTCGCCGAGTCGGACACGACATCCACGCTCGGGACACAAGATACATGGCTAGCACAAATCAAGACGAAGGAGTTTGCAGCCGGCAAGGGCAAGCTGGCCATGTACGGCGATGACACATGGCTGAAGTTGTTTCCCAACTTCTTCGAGCGCGCGGATGGAACGAGCAGTTTCTTTGTTTCGGTCAGTGCGGTCCATCCCGTTGTATGTAGGAAGAATGGATCGTTGACTTTTCATGCGCTGTGCAGGATTTCACGGAAGTGGATAACAATGTGACGAGGCATATTCCTGAGGAGCTGATGAACAGTGATTGGAATGCGATGATTCTGCACTATCTGGGTCTGGATCACATTGGGCACAAGGCTGGTCCGAAGAGGTTTGTGGAAGCTTGCGGGGCATGGAGTAGATACACTGACGAGACAGCAGTCCCAACATGATCCCCAAGCAAAAGGAAATGGATGAAATGGTCCGCACTATCTACACCGCCATTGAGAACGAAGATCACCTCGCCAACACGTTGTTCGTCGTCTGCGGCGACCACGGAATGAACGATGGTGGGAATCACGGCGGCTCATCGCCAGGCGAAACATCTCCCGCGCTTGTCTTCATGAGCCCAAAGCTCACGAAAGTCACCAAGAACGCGAAAAGGCAGAGCCCAGTCAAGCCAAAGCATGAGGGCGAGTTCGAGTATTACCGCATGGTGGAGCAGAGTGACATTGCGCCGACACTTGCCGGCTTGCTTGGTTTTCCAGTGCCGAAGAATAACTTGGGTGTGCTCCTGGAGGACTTCCTTGGCTTTTGGGACAACGGTGGGTGAAGGCGCCCAGAGTGGTGATTTGCGGCTGACTGAAGCAGCGTCGGATCGTTTGCAATTGGTCTACCGGAATGCGAAGCAGATGAAGAAGATCGTACGAGCCAAGTACTTGGGCCTGCGTTTCGATGAGGCTGTGATCGATGCGCAAAGTATGGGCTACGAGTGCTCACGAACGGTATGTGTCTCGATCTCTCATCGAATGAGGTTTGCTGACAGTACGTAAGGCACGCTTGACGGAGGGCCAGTCTCTAGCCTGCCTGTGGCAACGCGTGCAGAAGAACACGGGAAACGCCGAAGAGATGATCAATTCGTTGTATAAAGTAAGCATGGCAATTTTTGGTTGAGCACACGACGTTGACGCCCACCCAGTTCATGCGCGGAGCTCAAGAAACCATGTCAGGCGCTGCGTCGAACTACGACGTGCCCCGTCTATTCACCGGGACAGCAATCGCATTCCTCATCTGTGCTCTCAGTTTCTTTACCCTGCCCGAACTTCGACCTGTCTCTTCTTCCGGTCTCTATGTCAGTTTGACCTTCGGACTGTACACGGTGCTGATGTTCGCCTCATCTTACGTCGAGGAAGAGCACAACTTCTGGTACTGGGCAACGTCAGGATGGTTCTGTGTGCTCTTCATCAACAGCATGCGCAAAGAAGGGTCAAGTCCGTATCTTGTGCATCCTGCAATCATGGCGCTGGTCGCTCATCGTGTCATCCGAAGATGGAACCAGACCGGGCAGAAGTATGCTGGAGCAGACGACATTGTGAACAGCGGCATCTTCTACAACAACAGCTTCGTCTTATGGCCGCTGATAGGTGTCGCATACATGGATATTACCCTTCGCCTGACGCGACATGTCGCTCGATCTATTGCGACTTTTGATACCGAGCCAGAGAAAGGAGATGTTGAGATTGAATCGACAGACCAGCATCGCTTCATGGGCACGATCGCCGTGCTGCCACTCGTCGGCACGGCTTTTGTCTTCAAGCTTGCTTTCACAGCAAAGGATGCACCCGAGCTCACGCATGGTACGACTCCCGACCTGCTGGCGACCCTCGATGGGCTCGATCTCGTCGGCCTGGCGAGGATGGTGTTTGGGGGTTTAGCTTTGAGTGCTAGCTGGATCACGTTTGCTGAGTGGCGGAGAAGTAAGAGACGGACTAGAAGGGGAAAGTCGGGCAGAGGCGGTGAGTCCATGCCTATCTAAGGTCGCCTGTGCCTTTTGCTGACGTTGCATAGATCTCGCTGTTGCCTTCTTCGATCTGATAGCCCTCTTCCTCTTGACTCAAACAAAGGCCCATAACATCCCGCTATACCTCCTCTTCCGCCTCCAGTTCTTCTTCCTCAGTAAGTGCATCCACTCATCCAATTATCTCATCTGACATCTTCAGCTCTCATCGACCTCTCCCCAACCGCCATAACACTAACCACCCTCCTCCTCTCCCAAACCTCCTTCTTCGCCCTCGGAAACAGCAACTCCATCTCCTCCATCGACCTCTCAAACTCCTACAACGGCATCTCAGGCTACAACGTCGGCGCCGTGGGCCTCCTAGTCTTCTTGTCTAACTGGGCCGGACCCGTCTTCTGGTCCCTCGCCGGCATCTTACTTCTCGGTTCGCACGGTAAGACAGAGCGCTTCGTAGATACCCGCGAACTCCACGTCGCAGACTGGATCGCCGAAGAACACAATTACCTCAACAGCATGGCTCGCAAAGAGGAAAAAGCACGTGATGCCAGAACGACCAAGAGACCGTGGGTCGAGCACCTAGCCATCATGACGTTCTGGACGGGACTCATGCTGTGCAGCGTTATGGCGGCTTGTACGGCGCTGCGGCAGCATTTGTTCATCTGGACCGTATTTAGTCCGAAGTTTTTGTTTGCGATGGCTTGGGGGGTTGCGTGGCATTTCGGGGTTACGGTGGGATTGGGTGGGGTGGTGTGGTGGGTCGGGGCGTGGTGAGGAGAGGGAGAGTCGACGTGTGGTGGTGTGGGTGAGCTTGTATGTATTTGGTAGTCTTTGCATAGTTCTTGTGTGCTGTGGTCGGCATTCACGCCCAAGGCTGAGATTGTACTGCGCCTGCCTTAAGCGATGGCTTGCAAGTTGCCACCTGCCCTGTTCCAACGTCTGCCTCGCGCTCCAACTTTCCATCACTTATCCATCCTCCAGCAGTACTTCCAATGGAGAATCCGTTCTTGCAGTCCTTATACGACTCGCCGTATCGAGATCAGCGCCTGGAGCCAGAAGAAATACGCCTGCTCAAAATCAGCTGGCACGCAAGGCTGGAAGCGTTGTACTTGACAACACACCCTGTCGCGCTCTCTGACGAACCCATCTATGAGACTCTCTCATATGTGTGGGGTACCGCTCCGGCCTCGAAGAGCGTCAGATGCAATGGAGCGCACATTTGCGTGTCGCCATCGACTTACGAGATGCTGGAGCACCTCCGCTTGCTTCAGCCTGACATCGCAGTGTCTTGGGTTGAGGCGCGTGAGTCCATGCTCGCGTGGTTGATTTGATGGCCCAAGAACCCTCCTAGAGTCGAACACGTAGTTCACGATACAGATGCTCCACCCGAAATGCAAAAAAAGATGCAAAAAAAGAAGAGATGTCCCCCGCGCAGGCCATGTACCTAAAGGTTAACTGAAGTCACACTAAGACTAGGAAGTCAGAATGCGTAACAAGACGGGCTTTTGATCTACACCGCACTATGAAGGTATCGAACATCGATGCCGTGTGTATTAATCAACAAGATACAGACGAAAAAGCGACACAAATCCCGCTGATGAAGCAAATATACATGCACACGCGGCAAGTGCTGGTCTGGCTTGGTCTATCAAGACGTTAGATGCGTGCGTTCATGATGGGCTTTTTTTCGAGTTGCACGACTTGCTGAATTATGGAAGCCAACAAGAGAGACACAGGATCCTTGGTGGAGAGGAAGAGAGTGGCCCTCAGATGGTGACGGCTTCTGAAAAAGGCTCGATAGCGTTTTGTACCATGAGTGTTTCACGCGCCTCTGGACCTTCCAAGAAATTGTTCTTCCCGAGCGAGCTTCATTTGGCTGCGTGCTTGATACCTTAGACGCCGATAAAGTTATCGAATTCGCGTATAGATCAATACGGAGCGAATCTCCCTATCTTTTCTTAAAGGACCAGGTTGTAATTGATGCCATACGAGCGATTGGAAACATTCGGAAGGATCGGGCTGAAAGTCGTTTCACAGCGACACCGCAGTCTAGCGAAGTGACAGTTCCACGGCTCACTTCTGGAATCTTAGCTCGTGACCTTCCAGATTTGTTACGCCATCTTCGCTATCAACATGTTCAGGAACCCGTGGACAGAGTATGGGCCATTGCCGGGCTGCTTAGCAAGGACATCCAGACCAAACTGTTGCCCCTAGTAGACTACAGCGACCAAAGCCGAGCCGAGTATTGGCGGACTTACTTTCAATTTGCCAAAGTGGTACTGGTGGAAACCCAGTCACCTTCGTTACTGCACATACCACGAGCTGTCAATGGATGACGAGACGGTTGGCCATCGTGGTGTCCGGATCTCTCAGGAACGCCGGTCTGTGAGTTTCTTCTAAGCGGCTGGTGGAATGTACCAGTCCACGAGCAACACCCACTGAGAAAATCTCTGCTAGAATCGATGGACGGAGAGAGTGCAGGCGAAGATGAGGCATGCGCCCTGATTCGCGAAGCCATCGTGTCTCATCCTCTGAGGCTTATCTCAACAATACAGAATAGCGATTTGCTTCGAATACGCGGCCACATACTAGACACAGTAGCAGAAGTTGTGCAAGATGCAACACTGCTCGGAATGCAAAGCTTACAGGATGCAACAACATGGGATGATGTGTTTGGCAATCCGCTTTTCGAAACGGCTCGCAAGTTTCACTTCGACGCCTTGCATCTTGCCCGCCGTGTTCATTATTCATCAGTTGACATGGACTCAGATGTACCACCAGACTTTCTCATGTGCTTTCTTATGGACGATCGCGTTGGAGCGGCGATTGAGACTGCGCATCGCGAATCATTGGCTTGCCTGAAGGATCAGTCTCTGGATCCCATAGCTCATCTAGACTACGCACGTGAGAACTTGGGATTGTCCTGCTTAAACTCGGTCACACTTGCCGTAGGTCATTCATATTTCAGTACCACCAGCGGTCGATTCGGATTCGCTATGCAAGAACTCCAACCCGGCGACAAAGTGGCCACTTTCTATGGTGGAGAGCCTCTCTACATTCTGCGATATCATAACTCCACATCAACCTCGAAACCGAACTACAGCACCGACCACGCCGAATTTCGTGGCACTGCTTATATCCCACGCTTGATAAAGCCGCATCAATGGGACGCTGCACGACTGGGACCGGATGAGATCTTCGTCATAACGTGAGCGGAGGATAGCTTGCTAGGAGTCGGGTAGATCGGGAAGACAGAGTTTGATGTTTTGATTTGGTTGACGGATCGGATTGGAAGTCTGGGAAGCTGGCAAACAATTCAGCGGCTGGGTTTCTTACCGTATGCTTCTGGTACTGCATCTCATTGTTGCTCGTGATTACTCGTCTATTTTGTACCATTTGAGCGTACCGAGACCTGACTTTGGTGTGATGGAAAGGCGTGGTATTCTGGAAATGGAAGAGCTTGAGTGAGAAACCAACGTGTGGATGATGGCTTAATACGCTCAAGATCAGACATAAGAACTGCTAGACGCACATTCAGTACCACGCTTTATCAGCATCGTTGCTTCCAATCAGTCTTTGATCTTACACTTTTTTCGGGCAGTATATTTTAGCTTCAAAGTCGCAGCAAGATGGATATGACACAGCCTAATCATGAACTTGATCAAGTAGACGCGAGTTTGAAACGCTCACTCTGAGGTACAGAAATCGTTGGACACACATTCTTGCTCATAATGAGTGATTGAGAATGCTTGGAGCTAGGATGCAGCCCGCGAAGAAGGTGGAGGATCAAAGGGCGCAGCAGGCTAGATATGGGAAAGTTCGAGCATGGAACTAATGCAAATGATTGACGGTGAGCTTGAACGCTCTAGATTGTGTGCAAGACTGGTTAGATACGGTACCTAGTACCATATGTCAAGACTGTCAAGACCGCCAATAGCGACCATGTGAGAGGTCGAAAGTTACACCAAATCTGCAGGGCGAGAAGCAGCTTTCTCGCTTGCTGATGAGGGGCAGCACATTCACGCTTACCTACCCCAGGTCTCATCGGCAACGGCGCGACTACCGCCAAGTCGCCATCATCGGGCTGGACGTCTGTAGTGCAAACATGGCACAAACAAAAGGGTTTTCAACGTCGAGGGTTCCCTAGTACCGGTAGTATTGACCTGCCGAGCTTGTATCACAAGCACAGGGTGTGCTTGTGTGAGGCTGCATGTGTCCGCGTCAAACGCGATGGACATGGGTTAGCGGCATGGATTGTGATGCTTGTTTATCGCATCTGCACGACCGAACGAGCGACCCAACGCTGATGGGATGGTTCGTGATTCAAAGCGGTGAACCCCTGTTCTTTGTGAGCACCTTCCTACCTCGAGCTCTACAACCACATTTCTCCACAGCTTTGAATATCAAAAAGTGTTCCGCCCGCCAGGTGTTTGCATCTTTTCCTCGGTGACACCACGATCTTATCTGATCTCTGACGTGCACTGGCAACTGTCACGTTCGGCTAATAAAATTTAATTACATCACCAGCGCGCGAATCGTAAGCGCGTGAGCCAGCGCGGAAAGCTCTTTGCGCGACCCGCAATCAACGAACCCATCGCACGGCCACACTCTTGCCTCAACAACCTCGATAACCCCGGCAGAGCTTAGCCTGGACTTTGTCGCATCTGTTCGCAAAGCTCGAAAGCTTCACCTCGGGCGCAACTTCCTCGCAGATCCAATGCGACTGCAATAACGGTTCCGAGCGCGTGCAGAGGAAAGTTTGAAAGTCTGAGAATCGTCCGCCACCAACGCCACGACAACTCTACGGTTGGACGAGATGAAGTTCGCCCGTTGTAAAGGCTCTTTCTGGAACAGGGACGATTTCTCGCGGTGTTTCGAGCAAGAGTATGTACTGGCACCGCATATACCTCCGCGGACCACCATAGCCGGGTCAGAGTGGTCGAATCGTCTTGCTAACGCGCTCATAGCTATCTTCTCACATTATTTCCATTGATAGTGTGCGGCATATCGCTTGTCTATCTTTCAGTACAGCTCTACCTTACCGCCATCGCGCGCAAGAACCACCATGCCTACAGCGCCATCGAGGACCCCCAGAACCTATGGTCGTTCCGCAACCCGAACGATGACGGCGACGACACTGAAAGCGTCTCAGACGACGAGTTCAACCGCAACGAGGAGCTCGCTCTTGATCCTACCACGAGTCGACAAGCTCGATCCGCCATTACCGTTGACCGGCCCCGTGGCGAGGTCACCTTAGTGGTGCTGGAAGAGGCGGCTGTTTTGGTGCAGCTGGCAATACACATCGCCGTGCTATGGCTGAATCTACTGGGCAGGCGAGGCAGAACTGCAGCAATTGCGAATATCGCCGTATGGTCCTACATCGCTGCGCTCGCCTCAATGAGGCTGCTCTTCTCCAGTACCAGCAAATACTCGTTTACACGGCTGTGGTACCACACTGCATTCATATACGGCTTTCAATGGGTGTTCACTGTGCTTGTATTTCGATCGGCTATCATTCACCCTCGCTCCGACCTTCACCAAAAACTCACAATTCTTGAGTTCGTTCTTACCTCGCTTCTCTTCCTCATTTCGCTATGCTCTCGAAAGGGTAACAAGGCAGTGGAGCTGGAATATGAAGGCGACATCTTGCCAGCGCGAGAGCCAACAGCCAGTGTCTTCTCACTTGCAACATTCAGCTGGGTGGACTCTATCGTATGGACTGGATACAAGAAGACCTACGAGCTTGCCGACGTGTGGAATTTGCCAGCCAAGGACAAGGCCGCTGCTGTCATCTCGAACTATCGGCAGGTCAAAAAGACGTCAACTCTTGCGTACCATCTTCTGAAGTATTTCAAGCGAGGTCTTCTGATCCAGGCTGGATGGGCGGCCATCTCGGGGCTCCTCACATTCGCTCCCACGCTTCTTCTCAAGGCTATTCTGGAGTACATCGAGACGCCCGAACATACGCCTCGTAACGCTGCGTGGTTCTACGTCATCCTGCTCTTTGTCTCGGGCAGTCTTTCTGCTCTGGCGGATGGCCAGGCCCTCTGGATCGGTCGAAAGATTTGCATCCGTATCCGTGCCGTCATCATCGGAGAAATCTATGCAAAGGCTCTGAAACGCAGAGCTGCCGCTGGCTCCGACAAGATTCTAGGCGAAGAGAAGAAGGAGGAGGGCTCTCAGCCTTCAGGCATCAAGCGCATGTTCACTTTCAGCAAGAAGAAGGCCAAGGTAGACGAGGCATCGAAGAAGGAAGACGACAAGAAGCCGGCAGCCGATGCTCAGGTCACTACGGGTGCCATTATCAACTTGATGGCTGTCGACGCGTTCAAAGTTAGTGAGATTTGCGCGTATCTGCATTTCCTGTGGGCAAATACTCCTGTGCAGGTTGTTGTGGCCATCTATCTTCTGTACCGCATCCTAGGCTACAGCTCGATTGCTGGTATCGGCATGATGGTCATTCTCCTTCCGATCAATATGTGGGTCGCGAAGCAATTTTCGAAGATCCAAAAGGTCATCAGCGCAGCGACCGATGCACGTATTCACACGACCAACGAGGTGCTCACCAATATCCGAATCATCAAGTACTTTGCGTGGGAACAGCGCTTCATTGGAGAGGTGAATGCGAAGCGATATGTCGAGCTGAAAAATCTACGGCATCGATACATCCTGTGGGCGACAGCAGCGACAATATGGTCAGGATCCCCAGTGTTCATCACTTTTCTTTCGTTCTACGTTTACACGAGTGTGGAGAAGAAGCCTCTGATCCCATCCGTGGCCTTCACTGCGTTATCCTTATTTCAGATCCTCAGGATTCCTCTTGACCAACTGGCCGACATGGTTGCGCACGTTCAAGAATCCAAGGTCTCCGTTGATCGTATTGAAGAGTATCTGATCGAACCCGAGACCGACAAATACAACCAACTCATCACACGGAAGAGGGACGACAACGGCGATCCGATCATTGGTTTCGAGGATGCGACTTTCTCGTGGGGTGGCAAGGACATGACGGACCAGACAGCTGCCGATGCTTTCAAGCTTATGGACCTCAACTTGAAGTTCAGTGTGGGAAAGCTCAACGTTGTGGCAGGAGCCACTGGATCTGGCAAGACTTCATTGCTCATGGGGCTGCTTGGTGAGATGACGAAGCTGAAAGGCGACGTCTACTTACCTGGCGGACGCAGTCGCGAGGACATCCGACCAGACCCAGAGACCGACCTGACGGAGAGCGTCGCCTACTGTGCGCAACAAGCATGGCTCGTCAATGGCAGCGTCAAGGAGAATATCGTTTTCGCCAGCGATTTCGACCCTAAGCGATATGCTGATGTCGTAGCGGCCTGCTCATTGAAGCGCGACCTTGAAATCCTCGATGCAGGTGACGAGACCCTGGTGGGCGAGAAGGGTGTCACGCTTTCGGGTGGTCAAAAGCAACGCATATCACTCGCACGTGCACTGTACAGCAAGGCTCGCCATATCCTGCTTGACGACGTCCTGAGCGCTGTCGATTCGCACACTGCAAAGTGGATATTTGACAACGCGCTCAGCGGTCCGCTCATGCAGAATCGCACCTGTATCCTCGTCACACACAACGTGAGCTTGGTTCTGCCACACTCCGAGTTTGCTGTTGTGCTCGACAACGGCAAAGTAGTTGCACAAGGCACGGCGAACGAAGTCATCACGTCAGGAAAGCTTACAGAAGACTTAACAAAATCTCGGCCTGCCTCGCGTGGTGCTTCCAAGGCGCCTTCACGAGTACAGTCGGACCTCGAGGATGTGCTGGACGGCGAGACCAATGGCACCGCCAATGGTAAAGCAAATGGTGATGAAGATGTCAAGAAAACACCGAAGAGCAACACGCAAGAGGAGACGAAGGCGGAAGGTGGAGTCAAGCTGAGCATCATCCTGATGTATCTCAAGGCTATGGGCCCTTGGTATTTCTGGATTGGCGCTACCATCGCCTTTGTGGCTACGCAAATATCCTCAGTCTCCACCAACCTTTGGATTCGCACCTGGGCGAATGCATACGCGGACAAGGGCTACTCTACGATGGGACATCACAGTCAGTCGCCTATCACGCATGCTCCTACATTGAGCGGAATGGGCACATGCATGAACAGCGGGACTTGCAGCTGGAACTTTCCGTTCGCAACTGCACAGAAGGAAGAACAATACTCGTACAGCTATATGCCCTCGACCTTCAGGATCATGGATAACGACGTCGATTCCACATACTTCCTCGTCGTCTATGCTATTCTTGGACTCATCTTCATGTTCATCACTTTTGTACAAGAAGGTTTCCTGTTCGGTGGTTCTCTCGCTGCATCCCGACGTATCCACGAGAGACTGATCCAGAAGGTCACGCACGCCAAGTTTAGGTTCTTCGATCAAACGCCGCTCGGCCAACTCATGAACCGCTTTTCCAAGGACATCGAGTCTGTCGATCAAGAGGTGGCACCAGTGGCTATCGGCGTCGTTCACTGCCTTGCGTCTATCATTACTATCGTCATTTTGATCTCCGTCATCACACCCGCTTTCCTCATCGCTGCGTCGGTCATCTCGGTACTGTACTTCCTCATTGGCCGCTTCTACATCAACTCCTCTCGCGACCTGAAACGTCTTGAATCGGTGCATCGAAGCCCACTGTACCAGCAATTCGGCGAGACACTCTCTGGTATGACGACCATTCGAGCCTACGGTGATGAGCGTCGCTTCATCCGCGAGAACCTGGCCAAGATTAATACTCAGCATCGGCCGTTCATCTACCTGTGGGCTGCCAACAGATGGCTTGCGTTCCGCGTGGACGTCGTTGGTGCGCTGGTAGCTTTCTCTTCTGGCGCCTTCGTTATTCTGAGCGTTGGCTACATTGATGCAGGCGCTGCTGGTCTTGCCTTGACTTACGCCGTCACTTTCACAGAAAACGTGTTGTGGTTCGTTCGCTTGTACTCTGCAAATGAGCAAAACATGAACTCTGTAGAGCGTGTCAAGGAGTACCTAGATGTTGAACAAGAAGCACCAGCTTCGATCCCGGAGACCAAACCTCCATCGAACTGGCCGAGCCGTGGCTCTGTGGAATTCATCGGTTACACTACACGTTACAGGCCAGACTTTGACACGGTACTGAAGGATGTGACTTTCAAGATCCTGCCGGGTGAGAAGGTCGGTGTTGTTGGCCGAACTGGAGCTGGCAAGAGTTCGATGGCTCTTGCACTGTTCCGAGCGCTCGAGGCGGAGAAGGGCAAGATCCTTGTCGACGATATCGACATCGGCTTAATTGGCCTGCAAGATCTGCGGGAGAACATCGTAATGGTACCGCAAGGTGAGCACAATCTTTCTCCTCTCTCGAAGCGACATACTAACCTCGACAGATCCGACGCTATTCACAGGCACAATTCGAAGCAACCTCGATCCCTTCTCCATCTTCACCGACGAAGAGATCTACACCGCCCTTCGCGAAGTTCACCTGATCTCACCAACCTCACAACCCGCATCTGGAGTCGCCACGCCGACAGATACCGGTACACCACCGCGAGCCGTCGAGATCCCTGTTGCAACCACCGGGGCCGTGACTGCAGACGTCAACGGCAGCTACTCCGCCTCGACCGTCAACCCCGGTTCGTTACTTGCAAATCGCGAATGGGCGCGTGGGGAGACGATCGATGACACCGTCGTTGTAATGCCCGACGGCCATGCCGCAACCGCCGAAGAAACGGCCGCGTCCGCTATGCAAGCCGACAACAAGAACCCATTCCGTAATCTCAACTCGCCCGTCGCCGAGTCAGGGTCCAATCTCTCGCAGGGCCAGCGCCAACTCCTGTGCCTTGCTCGTGCCTTATTGAAAGCGCCCAAAGTTCTGCTCATGGATGAGGCGACGGCCAGCATTGATTACGCGACCGATGCGAAGATTCAGGAGACGATCCGACTGATCAAGAACACTACCATAACCATTGCGCATCGCCTGCAGACAATCATCGACTACGACAAGGTGCTGGTCCTGGACCAGGGGAGTGTGGTTGAGTACGGCGATCCTTTTGATCTGGTGAGGAAAGAGGGCGGGAGTTTCAGGGCGATGTGTGAGACTACTGGGGAGATTGAAGCATTGACGGCGACGGCGAAGACCGCGTACGATGGGCGACAAAAAGCGTCTGAGACGTAGAGGAAATGGGAGAGGAGGGAGGGGGAGCAGGTGGAAGAGAAGCATCGTGTTAGAGCGGCATATTGCATCAGCGAGTGAGAACAAGCATTCGTTTCTCTTTTGTCATAGGGCATTTTGGCGTTGGGCGGTTTCCTGATAGCGAGGGAAAGGTGGTGTGTACATAGTTGAAAAGTGCATTGAGAAAGCATGTATACTCCTCTTTTTGGGACTTTATGACGTGTGCTTGTTTCTGAATAAGAACATATCAGCTAACAAATAATGACACCCTGTATTCCATAGTAGATTGTGAATGCAAACACAAAAATCTGGAGTCGTGAATCAATCAAATTAATGACGTGGGGGTCGCCGATCAACCCACCAAATCCACCATGCACCATCGACAGGTCTGTGCATCCATTCTTAACATCAACCACCCACAAAACCTCAGTTTTTCGAAATATCCTCCATCCTCACGAGTGAGACAGCCAAATGAGCAACATCAACATATAATGGTCCGACAACACGGCAGTCTCACTTCCGATGCCGAAACCAACCAAGCAGCCTGGGAAGCCGCCAAAGGCGCAGGCTGGGGCAGCATGAAATGGGGCGCGGCTTTCGCTGTGGGAGGAGGTATCGCGCATGCGTTTAGTCCGTTGTATCGGGGGTTTACGAAGCAATTCAAGCTGTACGTCTCTGCCTCTCATCTACCTCTCCCAAATTCCAATGTATCTTGGCGCGTGAAAGAAGATGTTGATCAAATTCAACACGCTAACGCTCCGTACCACCTACAGATACATCCAGATGTCAGGCATGATTGTCGGCGGGTATCTTGAGGCTGAACGGCGCATGTGGGCGTATCAGTATCATATGAGGCATCAGCGGAGGATTGCACGTGATACGGAGGTTTGGCGGCGGTTTGAGGAGGATTATGAGGAGAGGGGGACGCCGGGGGTGGGGGCGGAGAGTCATGTGCATAGGAAAGAGTGAGTGTGTTGGAATTGATGGCTGTATGATGGGCTTGATTCGATGGGAAGGGTTAAGCATGGTGCGGACGAGTATGCATGGAATGGAGTAAGTTCGATCGCTACTTGGACTTCTTACGACATGAAGAATGTCTCGCGATTGTTCTTTGTACATTTCACTAAGGTCTATCAGGACCTTTCACTACCAATATCACGTTCAAAGCTTCTTGGCCCCATCGTGAGATTCAGTTCGTAGCTGCCACCAATGACGTGCGTCTTTGCTTATGTAAGGCGTCCAGCGCCGCTTCCTCAAATGCCACCTTTCCACTCCACTCTCACCTCTAGGCAGCACTTGATGCTCCATCCCCACGACACACTGCTGCACCCTTTTACACACTCTCTTGCAGCTTCACTTCAACATGGACGTCTTCTGGACCCTCCCGCCGGTCTCTAGGTAAGCCACAAGTTCAGCACCGCACAAACACCAGCCCAAATATTGACAGCCTCTCAGGACCATCACAGCCCTCGCACTCGCAGTGTCTGGTCTCGGCTATGCTGGGATCATGAGCCTGAGCACCTATGTCTTCTACATGCCCTTCATCTTCACTACGAAGATGTGGCCACAGCTATGGCGCATCTTCACGGCGTTCCTCATAACGAAGCCGAAGTTCGCTATCCTGATGGACCCATACTTCCTCTACCAGTATGGTAGCCTGCTTGAGCGAGAGTCGTCTCGCTTCACGCAGCCTGGCGACTTCTTCATATACACTGCGTTTGTGTCGGCGGTAATAGTCGTAAGTACCTTTACACATTTCCTATCATACTCGTGAACATGTTTGGCGCATCGACACGTCGTCTGCGTCTGAGTCACCTCGAAATATCTGCCCGCCCAGCCTATCAATGGCTGAAGCGGTTCCTGGAATCGAGGGAGAGTACCCTTGCACATCATGCAGTCCCGTCATTCGCAAAATATCCAAAAGGGACTGCGTGGTGCTGTGAGCGTGGTGGGACAGTCATTATAGGTAGCTTGGTGGACGCATCAATTCCATTGAGCGGTTATGGCTCCCTACATACCATTGTCGATTCTGTCTTCTGTCAAGGCATGTTGATATTGAGAACGTTGCTAACTCTTCAAAGCCACTCGCAGGTATCGGCCTCCAATACTACACCTTCCTCCCCGCCCTCTCCATGGCATACGCATACACCTTCGCACAAGACAATCCAAACCGCCAAGCTAGCTTCTTCGTCGTACAATTCGAATCAAAGTACCTGCCCTTCGCGCTCCTCTTCCTCGCGCTCGTCATCGACGGACCAAACGCCGCGGCCGCACAATTGACGGGCTTGATCGCCGCGCACTTGTACGACTTTTTGACCCGGATATGGCCGACGTTTGGTGGCGGCAAGAATTACATTTTCACGCCGCTGACGGTGAAGCGCTGGTTTGGCGCGGCGCCGGGCTCGGTGCAAAATAGGGGGTATGGAACTGCGGTGCATGGGCGTGGGAATGCGGCTGGTGCGGGTGATGCTGCGGCGGGGAGGAGTACGGGCACGAATTGGGGGCAGGTTGGTCCGGGACGAAGGCTTGGTGGCGAGTAGGGTACATGTCACGACGAACAGCTCTTGCAACATTGCTTTGTCTGTTTCTGGAGCCATGACTTCAGTGATGTCGGGATGAAACTCACCGCAAGTCTGATAAAAGCATATCTTTAAGTGAAAGCATCACACCAATTCTTTCATGATCAGTACCCTGCAATCGTTCCAACACGTCGCCAGCGCCATCACCACAACTCGTTCCCTAACCGAACACACATCATATCTCAATAAGAATCTGTACTTCATAACATCAATTCATTTCACATCGTCCACCTCCAGCTAAGCCTTCTTATCGCTCCCCGCCGGATTACTCGGCCCATCCACCGCCCGCTCCACATGTCCCGCAATCCCATCCTTTCCAGCATCGAACTGGCTCCCAATCACACCGTCTTTACTAAAGGGGCCGCCGACCGCCTGGGGGATCTGGCCCAGTGCGCCGTCCGGGTTGAATTGCTTGCCGATTGCGCCGGCGGAGGAGAGGATGGAGGGGTTCTGTATGTGGTGTGTGAGTGTGAGAGAATGGTGAGGGGAGGGAAATGGGGTAGGTAGTGGCGTACGGATTGAGGGATAGCGTTTGTGCCCTTGTTCGCGCCCATTTTATCCGCTGCGTTGGTGGTGTTGTCTGTCATGTTTGCGTTTGTGTTTGGTTGTGCGGGTCCGGATGGGGCTTGTGTGTTACTTAGGCCGGGGATTTGGTCTGAGAGGGGGCCTGTTGATTTGGGCATTTGCGAATATTTTGAGGTTTGGTGTGGTGAAAGGAATTATCTTGGATGGGTCAGGCTATATATGTAGACTAAGTTAGATTGTTGCATTTCGTCAGTAGGCGTCAGTGATGTGGTGGGCGTCAATGATTTGGTGGTGATGTCATGATGAATCGGCGTGTTGATGAGTTCGATACGCGAAGGAAAGGGAGTCGATGATGTACCTCGTGTTAGTCTCCGTGGATCTTGGAATACTGCACGATTAATGGGGAGATCTAGTCGTAGCCAATCATGCTGGCTGTATTGTTGAAGTTGTGGGGTGTGGTGGTGTGATTCTATTGTTGCTGCATTGCGAACATAGAGACCAACTCCACGACTCCCTTGTGATGCAACACGAGTATCGACACGTAAATCTTCAACGCGAACCTCTTTCAACACACGACTATCTCTTCTTCGCGCGTGGTGCACCGATTTTCGGAAACTTGAGCGGGAGCTTCAACTTTGCAATGTTGTGGTTGATCGCCTCCGACTTGTTCAGTTTGAACTGGACAAGGTCAGCTGCCGTCGGCGGCATGACCCTACAGCCGAGTTCAGCAAAGTATGCTTGGATGCTGTTGTCGTCAGTACATGAGGATGATCGAATACTCGGTAAACATACGCTTTGTTGTCAATCTTCAGATCGTCTCGCAAGTCGTTGACATCAACCTCGTTGTCGTCCGCGATGAGCGCTGCTGCTGCGATGTGTGTCATAAGGTTATCGACGTTCCATCTTGGCAGCTCGGAAGATCTATATGTCGATTGTCAGCACGCGTGTAGTATCATGTGGTATGCGAACCTACCCTTCAGGCGCAAACTTTCGCCGTATAGCCATGACCAAGCTCACTGGTGTGTTTTCACCCATCATCTGTTCGAGCTTACCCTTTGGCGGAATCTTCCTGACTTTGCCCCCACCTGAAGACAAGGCAGCGGCGAAGTCGATGCATAGTAGAATGAACCGCAGCACTTTGAGCTTCTGTATCTGCTTGTTCTTGGCGAGTTGGAGAATGCGCCGTGCGACATATCGACTGCTGACGTTGACACCCTGACCAGCTGCACAGGCATTGACCCAGTCCTTGACTTCCAGCATCGTGTTCAATTCAGCGCCGATCACGGTGTCGACAGGGTAGACGTCGCCTGGGTATTCGGCGGCGAGGTTGGGTGTCGGTCGCGGCTTGGAGCTGTCCACGGCTGCTGCGAGCTCTTCCTTGGTGGGCATGTCGCCGACTGCACCGCCCATGTTCTGCAGGATGTTCTCTGCCACGGCATCGTTCCGAGGGTCGTCGACCTTGCCGCTCGTGATGGCGTTCAGCGTCATGTCGTCGATGGCCTTCCGTGACTTCTTGGATCCGAATTCTGCCGCAAGCGCATGTCGCTTCACCTGCATGGTCGAGCGTGCTTCCAACTTCGCCTGCTCTTCCCGCATCTCCTCTGTCTCGCTGCGCAATGTGCTCCGAAGTACCACTCTCTTGACGGGCACGATTTGAAGCTTGTTGGTTGCGGAATCAAAGACGCCGACATAGTCCTTGAGCTGGCTTTCTGAGCTACCATCCTGCTCTTCTTGTGCGGTGTAGTCGAGGCGTTCGTGTTCCGAGGACTGGAGGAGCAGGTGGTGTGTCGCGCCGGAGGGGAGGATCTTGGTGCGTTTGTAAGGGTTGAATTTGATGCGTGAGGGGAAGTTGAGGCCGGGTGTAGTGGCTGCTATGTGTCAGTCCTCAACTTCGATGTCTTCTTCGAGCAGGCGCATACCGAGCAGTGGGCCGAGTGTTTGGTCGTTTTCGAGCAGCTCGACCTGAACCGTGGCTTGAGGGATGGTTGCTTTCTTTTGCGGCCGCTCGGAGCCGTCCTCGCGCCTCTTCCTCTTCTTGTCCGACATTTTGGTGGCGGTGTTGAGTTCCTGGACTCTGCGCCGAACAGGTTCCATATCTTTTCTGCCGTACAACACCGCCTCCTTAGCGTGGAGCTGTCCCCACTCACGACAAGGATCATCACGCGATACCCCAGACATCGATGAATGTTGATTGTAGCATGTACGAATTACACTAAAATGAAGATTGCTGCATGTCCTCTGCAAGCTTTCTCGGCACGTAGTGTTGGAGTGTGGCTTCTTCGCAATACTGCAGCCACATGTAAAAACCATCTCGTTTAGTACGCCATGACGTACACGCGACTGCCGCGACGCGCTGCAGCTTGAAGGTACCACCAATTCAACCTTCGACAAGCACAACCGCACATGTTCAGAGTAGCGTCCTCTTCGCCACCATCATCCAGCTCGAGTATAACGCTTAACGCATCATGTCAGCCCTCATGCACCACGCGCAGCACACTGCAGGCAACGTTGGCAACCAGCTTCAGCGCACCGCCGGCCATGTGGGCAACCAACTTCAGACGACTACCAACAGACTTCTACCGCCCCAGCAACGCGAAAAGATAGCCAAAGACGCTCACAAATTCGCCAATGGCAATCCTAAGCTAGCTGCATGCTACACTCACATCTCGACACTCCATCATACTGACTTCAACGCAGACATTCCTCGCCGTTCAAGCAACCCTCATCGGCGTACCCCTCTTCCTCTTTGCCGCCTTCGCCCTCACAACCCTCCTCATCTCACTCTCAACCTGCCTACTCCTCGCCTTCACCACCGCCTTCATCTACACCTTCTTCGCCGTTGGCATCGCACTGCTCTTCCTCATACCCACGCTCTTCTTCGCTAGCTGCGCAGCCACGTGCTTCTTTCTCTGGGGCCTCGCTTTGTACATGATCCTTCGGCGCCTGAACAAGGGTGAACAACCAAGCAAGAAGGGCACGCGTGTGGGTGACAAGCTGCATGCACTGACGGGCGGCAGACTGGAACATATGGCCGAAAGTGAAGAAAGGAACGGACACAGCCGCGAAATGGATCAGGCACAAGAAATTCCGCGCACGAATGGCGTTGCTGATGGTCACCGCGGTGGTAATGCGTCGCGTCTCGGCGGCGATGGGCACGTGAATGCGAATGGGGAGTGGGAGGCCAAGTGGAGCGAGGGCACGCAGCGCAAGCAGGTCGAGTTTGCGAAGAATGTTGATGTCAAGGTTGAGATGGTTGTAAGTTGTGGCGATAATGTGTGTGATAAAGGATGTATTGCTGACTTGATGTGTAGCCTCTCGAGTCCTAGGATGTTTTGCCTTTCTACCTATGTTTTTTGGAGTAGCTTTGAATTGTTAATGAGTAATGAGTTGTTATGCCGATAAACGAATCGTGTCTTGGATCTACGTGACGAGCGTAGTGAATGAAGCTATCATTTGCATGTGTGATACATAAGTTCCCTCGTTCCTTCCGCTCGTCGCTGGCATCATGCAGTACAAATCGCCGTCAATCCTACCATCCGTGTCGGCGTTATCAAACAACGCCAGTCGGCGACTTGCTGCTACGCATAGATGTGGACTCACGATCACTTGTTGGTACTAGGTACCCAGTCGACATTTATCGCAGTCCCAAGCGACCATTGCGCCTCGAACTTCACTTTTTGAACGTTGGAGCAAGCTCGAACAGGAAGTATTTCGTAGGTGAAACACCTCTCAGCGCACATATATTCAATTGTGACGTACCCTTTTGCAGGGTCGTCCATGCGTGCTGAGGCCATGACTGGTCATGTTCCTGGAGCTAGCTAAATCCGCAGCAGGAAATCACCGGTATGATATCAGCGCTCGCAGAACATCAATCATCAATCATGGCACTTTGCGGAATCAGTCAGCTCATCGCGCGACAACATGTTGTTGTATTTTTGCTCCCTACACCTTGAATATTCTTAACCCTCAAGAGATGCTCGCGGCGTCATCTCACCAACGTCGCGGCGATCACCAACGGCTGTGTCTTGGTGCAGCAGGGATCAACATCCTCGCCGTGGCTGAGTATCTTCAGGCCTCCCACTCGACAGGCATTGACCGTGGGGCCGCGTGCTAAGGCACCAGTCTTTAATACTTTCCGATGCCACTTTACTCGGGTCCTCAGCCTCGCCTCCCAAAGCCTGAGAATTCTGGATCCGCGCCAACGCTGAATTCCCGTCGCGTAAACAGCGCGTAACTGACATGCGAGAGGCCTAACGGCCAACACGCGCCTCTATGGAGAACCACGGGCATAGCTATGGCTATGTCTTGTCCAGCCCCACCGAGGAGACTCTGCCACCGTACTCCACGACCTGGGCACAAGACACAATCGAGAAAGAGCCGGAGAAGAGCAAGAGTTGGAACCAAAAGTGGAATTGGAAGCAGTGGTGGGCGACATCCCCCTGGCTTGATACTCAGCAGCAGAGGGCGCCTACATACGAAGCAGTGTCCGCGCAGGCCAACGTCGTACTCAGCGCCGCGTGGAAGTTCCTAGTACATCGTGGTCGAGTGTCGGCTGCGCAATGGACAGCCCTCGTGCTTGTGGGCGTCTTTGGCATCGCTCCATTCGTCATCCTCGCCAAAACCACAATCAGCGGCCCCCGCAACCACATCTTCTACGGGCTCTTCGAAGACAAGGTCCTGAATTGTGGAAGCAGTTTCGGCACACCGGAGAATGCGACTGTCACTGGAATAGAGAAAGTATTTGCACTAGACAAGACCTTTGGCCGCTTCAGCTTCTCCGCAGTGAAGACGATCGACGTGGCGTGGGACATCATCATTGGTCGTGGCGTCCAACTCATTGCGTGGTGGATCGGTTACGTCGTCTTTTCTGACGCGCTTCTTCGAGCCATCGAACGACATCCGACTTCATTTCAGATTTTCCAAAGAGTGGCGCTGGAGGGACCCAGTCTTCTCTCGCTCTGGACTCTTCTTTGCGAGCTATGCCGTTCCAAGAGCAAGCGCACAAAGGCATTGTTCTTCTACATGTGGATCTCGACGCTTTACATCATCTCCATTCCCATGTTCATCGGTGCCATGACGGGATATGACAGCACCAGTATAGCATGGGTCAGCCTGGACGACTCCAACAACATCGTGCCCGCGGACAATGTGAAAAATTCTGGATACGTAACCGGTACGAGAGACAAGGCATTCGCCCAGCCTGTCTGCATAGACTACGACGACTACAATCGAGTCTACAACGAATTGTCCCAACGTCGCGGCGAATGCGACTGCAGGATCGCCAATGGAACTATAGTGAAGGCTGCCGACTCTTACAGATATTTCAGTGGTCGCAACAATGGCTACACGTACAACTATTTGTCGACGGAAGAATTCGCCACAATCTGTCGCTGGGACTTCGCAAACAACACCCAAACGTTCCAGATGTCCGATTCCTGGGCTTATAGAGGAGGCAAGACCCAAAAATGCGGTACAAGCTGGAACGTCACCCTCAGCGATCAACAGTACGACGTCCTGACCCTCAACGTTACGTACGGCCTGTGTTACGATAACAAGCCTTTTCGATCTGAGTACCTCCGGAGCCGCACACGCTGCCTGCCCGACACCGCCAATCCTAGCTACGAATGGGGCTTCTCGACCATCATATCGGGGATCTTCGTGTTTCTACACTTCGGCTGGACTCTCACCATGTACATCATATGGCAGGACGCGCAGTTCGGATCCACACTCGTGAAAAACGGATATCAGATGACGCCGCTCCGAGCCGCCTTTGCCATGGCAAAGGCAGCGCAGAGGAAAACAGGAATGAGTGAGAAGAGGCTGGTCAGGGCGAATACGAAAGAACTCGAACAAGAGCTTTATGGAACGCGGCGGACGACAGGAACGAAGGTGGGAATTGATCTGTTCGACGAAGCAGATGAGGAACATGGGGAGGAGCATGGAGTGAGAAGGAGACATGCGAGGCCGACGGTCGTCACGGCTGAAACGGAGATCTCGATAGATTCTGTGAGCACGCCAAAGCCGGTGGCTTCGCCTTGAGGAGCCGCATTTAGGGATTCTTTGTTCTATACACGATCGTAGCTATCTTCGAGGACAGTCAGCTCACAAAGACGGCATAAGTTGTCGAGCGGCGCCTGTCTAACCACTCCGAAGGTTCGACTAGCTACTGTAAGAAGTGGTGCCGGGCGACCATCATGAGGAGCGGAAACACAAATATTGAAACCAGATACCCTGGAGCCATGCGATTGTTTCGTCAATCGCTGATTGAAGAGACATGCAGCATTGGCAAGAACATCTTATACCATCGAAGGACGCCCCTGGTGCACTCGACTGCTGTTGAGCGCTACTGAAGCGCAGCGATACGGACGCCGACTCGTTCTGGAGCTGGCGGGAACAACACGTGTGAGCACTTGTGTTGCGCACATGGAAATAGTAAACGGAAATATTTTCTGAGGGACACGCGGACTGCAGGCCTTACAGTAGCTCGATTTGCACTCCGCTCCAGAATCGATACCATAATACCACAACTCTAGAACCAAATGCGACATGTCACCTACCGTAGAATGTTCTATAACTGCAAAGCTGACTTTCTAGTGGCTCCAATTACTCGATTATTCATTTGCGGGCTAGGTTCCCGCGCATGCCTATCGAATACACTCTGAACTAAATTGCAACAAGCTTTGTGGTAGCGCTTACTCCATTCAAGCTCATAATCACTCACCAACCATACTTACACACTCGCTCTGACCAAGCTTCAGGCAAGACACAAACATCACGTTGATAGTTCGCTATTGTCAGCACTTACGAGCACCGATTGCGCGCCTTGGGATTTACAAGCAACCTCGATAAGGCTCTGCGGAAGAAACCGCATTGTACTACACACGACCCCCAACGGATTGGCTGGTACACGCACTTCAGGGCCGGCAAAATACGACACTGCAGATCACGACTCGGGGCTCAATTGCTCGCATGCATGAACTTACGCCTTATCGCCGATCCCCTTATAAACACATAAAATGACAACGCAATCCACACATTCACGCGCCAACTTTGAAGCAACAAGACCGCCATCATGTCCCACGAAAAACCCTTCCTCCCTACCGACGTCTCCGAGAGCGCCAACAATGACACTTCCACGCTCGTCCCTGCGCCGGGGACAGAGAGCGATCGACAGGATATGCTGCGCATGGGCAAGAAGCAGGAGCTTCGAAGGGACTTTGGGTATGTTTCGATTTTTGGGCTGGCGATGGTGTTAATGTCTACGTGGGAGGCGCAGTTGGTGAGTTGTCTTTGAGTAGGTGTGAAAAGGAAGAGGTAGCTGATTGGCACAGACGTCGAATATCTTTGGGCTTATTAATGGTGGGACGGGGGGGTTGATTTGGATGTATATTGGGAGTTTTGTGGGGTTTTTGGCGGCGGTTGTGTCGATGGCGGAGATGGCGTCGATGTGAGTATATTTACACTTCACTTCCTCTCGTTCAACATGATTTTCAAGCACTTTCCTATCGACGGACTTCAAAGCCACACAGACACACCCCCCTCAAGCTCCAAGCTGACCTCCCCAGGGCGCCCACAACCGGAGGCCAATACCACTGGGTCAGCGAATTTGCGCCCCCATCCGCCCAGAAATTCCTCTCCTACATCGTCGGCTGGCTCTGCGTGCTAGGCTGGCAAACCGGCGCCGTCGCCGTCAGTTTCCCAGCCGCGAACCAAATCTCCGCGCTCGCCATCTTAAACAACGAAAACTACCATCCCGAAAGATGGCACGTGAGTTTCATTCTCATTGCGCTTGTCACGCTCGGCCAGCTGTTCAACACTTTTCTTGCGCACCGACTGCCGGTTGTTGAGAGCGGCGCGCTGGTGTTGCATTTAGTTGGGTTTGTGGCGATTTTGGTAACGTTGTGGGTGTTGGGTGAGCCGGGGGGTGCGAGGGAGGTGTTTACTACGTTTCATGATGGGGGTAGATGTAAGTCACTAGCCCTCGATTACACCAAGGCACCTGTCCTTTTTCAGTCGCCAAACCTGGCGTTCAATGTGTCCTGAAGGTTGACACTGAACATACAAGCCTCTTTGTACTGGTTTCTAAACTAACAGTTGAACAGGGGGCTCAATCGGCCTATCCTGCCTCATCGGCATGCTCAGCCCCATCTTCTCCTTCATCGGCCCCGACTCAGCCGTTCATCTCGCCGAAGAATGCTGCGACGCATCCTACACACTTCCGCGCATCATGATCGCTACAACACTTGTAAACGGCGCGCTGGGTTTCATCATGCTAGTTACGTTCTGCATGCTTGTGGGCAATGTTGGGGACATCCTAGATACGAAGACAGGTCAGCCGTTCATCCAGATGTTTTTCAACATCACGCAGAGCCATGCTGGTACGAGCGTCATGTCGAGTATCTTGATCGTCGTGAGCATATGTGGCTGCATGGCGAATATTGCGGCTGGGTCTAGGCAGATTTGGGCGTTTGCTAGGGATAAGGGGCTTCCGTTCTCGGGGTGGTTGGCACATGTAAGTCGAGTTCATTTGTTTTATATGCATTTGTATGGGTGCTAATGTTTGTCAGGTCCGACCCGGTTGGGACATTCCACTCAACGCAGTCATGGTATGAACGCGTGTTTGCCCTTGTATCGATACTTGCTAACCAAATAGGTCTCCTACACCATCGCCATCCTGCTCTCTCTAATCAACATCGGCTCCACAATCGCATTCAACATCATATCCTCCATCGGCATCGGCGCCCTACTCTCATCATACATCGTGTCCATATCCTGCATCACACTCAAGCGTCTTCGCGGCGAAGTACTCGTACCCAGCAAGTTTGCGCTAGGCCGCGCAGGGTTACCCATAAACATCTTCTCGGTGCTGTTTCTGGTACTCGCGTTCGTCATGACGTTTTTCCCGCAGGCGCCGCATCCGGTGCCGAAGGATGTGAATTGGAGTATTGTGGTTTATGGGTTTGTGGTGGTTTTCTCGGTGGTGTATTTTGTGGTGTGGGGGAGGAGGAATTATCAAGGGCCTGTGGTGTATGTCAAGAAGGATTGGTGAAGCGTCATTTTGGGAATTCTGAAATTGGATGACAATGTGTACGAAGATGCTCGGATCCAATATGTCATCCTTCAGGACACACTGGACAGCACATTTGGTGGCACAAAAATCAAAAGCATCTTCATACGAACAACCACAGCAGTCTTTCAAGTATCAATCAACGACATCTGTCAACTGCGTAGGAAGTTGTTGTCCGGGAAGTGACCAAGCGCGGCCGTTTCAAGATCACAATGAGGCAGAGGCTAGTATCACGACATTGCGGCATCCGACGATCTGGGGCACGAGCAATCAGCCTGCGGCGTCCAACGACACTTTACGAACGCAAAGCCTAAATATCTTCTCGCACCATGTCTCTAAACTGCACCAGTGCACTCGCCTGGCCTTTTCAGTCTACATCAGTCTCTGCTGCCTAGCAGAAAACAGCACTCTCAAGTGAGGATGAAGGCTGGAGTTCTGTAACCCACATTCACTTCCCCGTTCACCACTGATTTTCCAGCCTCACTCTCACCCAAAAAATAGAGGCAAGAGGGGCATAAATACCTCGCATCCCCTCCATCCTGATGTTCTTCTCTCCACACACAAGATACACAAATCTCGATCAAGATCTTCCTACTTCTATTTCCAATCAACAACAACACTTCAACAACACCTCATCAAGAAACATGCCTCCCAGAAAATCCACCACCGCCACCGAGGGCGACGCTGCACGCGGCGTACGTTCCCCACCCACTAAAGACACACCGTATACTAACCCATATCCCAGAAATTCAGCTGGGAAGGTCCCAACGACACCAAGGTACCCCACCCCAAACCACCTTTCCAACCGCCCCCTACTAAGCCCCACATCGCAGCTCCTCCTCCTCACCCAAGGCCGCTACGTCAAAACCGACGAGTACGAGCAGCTCTCCTCTGCCTTCCCCGGTACTACTACGGGCAGCATCCGCAACCGCATTTCCGCGCTGCGCGTCAAGCAGCGCGACATGTACGAGGAGGCGGGCTGGATGCTTCCCGAGGGCGGCGCGCTCAAGAAACCTTCTATGCCTGCGAAGCGCAAGAAGACTGCTTTAGAAGACGGGGCGGATGCGGAGACGCCGACGAAGAAGGGCAGGGGCGAGAAGAAAGCGGGTGCTGCTAAGAAGAGTGAGGTAGGAGTGATGAGGAGGAGGAGGGTGGAGAGGTTCAGGGCATGGGTGTGGGGGTTGAGGAGGAGAATGTTGAGGATGAGGTCTAGGTGATTAGGGGCAATGGAGGGATTTGGAGGTGTGGGTGACTGGCCTGGAATGGGTTGGTGTTTCTGGATCGTGGATGCGGCATGAAGCTGTGCAGTGCATCGACCTACATGAAATTAATGAAGCGCATCACAAGTCACCAAGCACAGTCCACTTCAAAGATTCCGATATATAATAATTCTTGTGTTCTTCTTGCACCTGCGTGCGAGGTATCTTTGATTCGCCAGACGCCGGTCCAGCTCTTGCTTAATACGCCGTGAAATGCTTGCAATACCCATTAAGTTCAATCAGTCATTTCCGTCCCGCTTTCAACCGCCACAACCTATTTATCCCCCTTCTTCTTGCGCAGCGTCTGGCCCGCGCCATCAAAGTGCGTCGACTCCTTCTGCTCCGTGTCCTCCTCCTTGCCCTTGACAGGCTTGATCTCGTACCCGAAGAACAGCTTGCCCGGGCCCAGTCTCAGTGGCTGGGGACCATTGGTACGACGAACGGTACGCGGAGGATTTGTCGATGAGCCGGCGATGGGTGTGGATGCTTGTGGGGTTGGTGCCTTGCTGCCCTTCTTCGCCAGCTTGTGTCCGGTCGTCAGGAAGTTGGATGACGTGGCAATGGCACCTGCCGCAGCCGTGCCTGCCGAGGGCGCGATAGCAGCGTAGTTGATCGACTGCGCCATGGTGCCCTGAGCATGCAGCGTCCCACCCTTACCCGCCATCACACTCCGCGGCGTGCTCGTGCCGCTCGTGCGCTGCGGCTCCTGGTACCCCACGGGCGGCGCAAAGTCGACGCTCAGATCTGTCTCGAGCGTGCATATGGCATTGCTGACATGCTCTGGCTTCGTCTCGAGGACGGCTATGCTGTAGACGGTGTCGTTGTATGCGAATGTGAAGATGTCGCCCGTGGTGAGGCAGGAGAAGTTGCGGAAGGCGTTTTCGAGCACGGCTTTGGGGTCGGAGATATCGAGGAAGGACGAGTCTTGGGGCTGCAGCTTGATGAAGGTGCCGAGAGGAAGGTCGGTGGACTTTACTTGGAGGAGGTCGCCGGGCTCGAGGCGCAGTGTCTGCATCAGCCAGTACGGCAGATAGATCTTGCCCTCTTCTGCTGTGAACTCTAGCACACCGGCATGCGTCTTCTTGCCGTCTTCTTTGCCGTTTATGAGCTCAAAGAGCATGGGGTATGTAATGTGCAGCCGGGTGAGCTTGTCCAGCGCGCTTGGTGGGAGGAACACCTTGCCGCCGTGGTTTGCCTCTTCGCGCTCGGGGCCGGGCATCATGACCATGGGGTAGCACCGGAAGTACTCATCGAACCGTCGGGGCACGCCGCCGCGGCGCATAGACTGGTACATGGCCATCGGGTCGTCTTCGTTGTAGAAGCCTGGGTTGAACTGCACGAGGTGAGTGGTGGTGTTGTGGGAGTGGTGGGGTGCTCTTACCATTCTGGAGGATTTGTAGGGAAGGTGCGTCGGCACAGGTCACTAGGTGTTTGTGGAAAGAGCGCGGAGGTCGGAATTACTGGGAATGTTCGGTGAGTGTGCGAGACATATCGTCTCGTCTGAGTGAATGACGAAGCTTGAGGTGCCTGGTGGCTACGGTAGGCTGACTTTACTAGTCGCGCACCACCGCCGCATCTCCGCAATTCACTCCACAAGCACGTGTTTGAAAGTGCAGTTTGCAGTCTGACACTTCATCACTTCAAATTTCAAAGCCACTTCGATTACTACGAAGGCGCTTCGTCTCCTACCCAGCATTACAAGCTCGCCGGGCTCTACCAACAGGTACAACTCCACGCACTCCATTCGGAAAGGTGTTCGGAATTGCTGCGCGCCCGTGCGTCAGCTTCGAGCTTCAAAGTTCAAGCTGCAGACGACGTCACAGCTCGATCTCTCCACCAAAATTTCTCTCACTTTACGTGTCATGGCGAGCTCGAGCGGTTCACACAATCCAGCGCGCCCAAAACGCGCCGGCGAGCAATTCACGCGAACTCACCACCTTGACAACGACGAACCCTCCTCGAAAAAACCACGATTCGATCCGCGCAATCCCTCTACTCTTGCGCCAGATGCAGAGGATGAGGAAGACCCAGTACTGGAGGCTGATGTGATTGGAAAAGGTGCGGGCATCAAGCGCAATGCAGTGAATATCGATGGCTACGACTCGGATAGCTCCACTGAAAACTTCAACGTGCGCGCAGAGGCAAGGACGAAGAAAGACCAACCCCCAAAAGACGACGATGACGATGACGACATGTTTGCGGGCGAAGACAAGGACGACGAGCAAGACGAGGACACACGGAAAGACAACACTCAGAAGAAGAAACTAAGGTTTCTGGACAACACCGAGATCGAAGGCCAGGAGCGCGCAAGTAAATCTGGAGGCCACGTGGCGGCAGATCTCACAAAGGGGCCTGGGCAAGTGACCGAGGACGTCGAGAGCAGCAGTGAAAGTGGCGACGACGAGGATCGCGACCAAATCGACTCAGACATGGACGCAGAGCTGGGAGCCGGCAGCAAGAAGAAGCACGCGCCAAAGTTGGATGCTTTCAACATGAGCGCTGAGCAAGAGGAGGGCCGATTCGACGAAGCAGGCAACTTTGTGCGCAAAGCATACGATCCGGAAGCTGCGCAGGATTCTTGGTTGGAAGGCATATCGAAGAAGGACATGTTGAAGGCAAAGGAGGCCCATGATATGCGGGAGGCAGAGCAAAAGGCACGCGAGCGAGCAGAGGACGCAATCATCACCAGCGACGTTCTCTCGAACCTCATAATGCAGCTCGACGTCGGAGAGACACCCATGGAAGCACTGGTACGACACGGCAAGGCCGCACCAAAGAAGCAGCCCAAGACCAGCACCAAGAAAAAGAACAGCCACGCGATGGACGTCGACAATGAACCAACCTCTGCCCAACAAGCCGCCAAAAAGGCCATCGACACCATCACTGAATGCGCCAGCCGACTGTCCGACCGCGGTGTCGAAGACATCTACGAACTCGCCCGCGAACAAATCATGCGTCAGTACAAGCGCGAGACAGGCGACGACTGGAAGAATCCGCATCCGGAAAGCATACAGTGGGAGTTCCACTGGCTCGCTGCATCGCATGAAGACATCAACGGCCCGTACGACCAGGCGACGATGCAGGCGTGGGAGCAAGCCGGGCAATTCGCAGCTGGTGCTGCGTTCCGGAGAGTCGGCGAGACGGAGTGGTCGCGCCTGTTGGACTTTGACGACGATTGAACGACATGACGCAGTTTACGATTTCGAAGCAGCACGAGCACATCACATGATCGGTCAGGTCATGCGACTAAGCGAGGCAAGAGCGGGATGCCGTGGCGATCGCTTCTGAGCCGCCGCGCTGACGGACCATCGGGCCTGTCCGCAACGAATAAAAGCGTTTGACCGCCGGGGCACCGCGTTTTGTGCACATGTGAAGACGCTGTTGCTGGGAGTGTGCAACGGCGTTGAAGGTCATCGAGATGACAGGTCGACGGGGCGACCGGTGGTGTCGCCTCATTTCGAGCAAACTTGTCGCTGAGCGCATGATGGGCTGAGAGACGGGCAGCTGATGCCCTAATGTCTCGGTGGCCACCCACCAAATCGCCTCTTAGCATAGCTTTACATTACATATGCGCAATACATTTTAAATGTACCACTTTCAATCGTCGTTGTAAACGGGCTGGACAAACAAGTACAAATGCTCGTTCGTTTGACGTCCATGATACAGCGCTAGAGCATGATTCGTGTCGCCCACGTCGAGGAGCGGGCCGGCGCCGTTGAGTGATTCCAGAAGCGCTGAATCCTTCCACACAAAGCGACGAGACATGTGCGACCTTGAGCTGTGTTTGTCAAGGCCGGCGCCGCTGAGATCACACTCGTAACAACAGGTTCCCTGTATCTTGAGTATGCTTCGAGGATAGCCAGGCAGCATCATCGTGTCGATATACTCGAGGCTCTTACACCCAGCAAGCCACAATGTGTATGAGATGAAGTTGGAAAAAAGCGACCAAGTACCAAGTCGCGTCTCCCAGGCGTATTATCATTAGAGATACATACCAAATAAATACCTCTGTCCCAGACACGAGCTCCAAGCCTTGAAGCCATGCATGCTGCACGGACTTATTTGGGTCAGAATTCACTTGCGCCAATCATGCAGCTGCCCCTCGTCCTCCTTCTTGCGACCGCTCCTTCTCCGTCTCGATTTCGAAACCTGAATCTACCGATCCTTTGCGTGGGCGACTTAGCTCGGATCTCTGTTCGTTGCGTCGTCTTGCTAACGTTGCTGGATATTCTGTGTTGTCCAAGGCAGCGCTGGGACCTTCTTCTATTGACGTTCTAGCTTCGTCCCCACCCTAAATAGGAGAAGCACCCTACCAGACACTCACTGCCTACCCTGTTCTCACGGCGCAATCTCACGCCTCCTTTAACATTTGGCAGGGCGAGCGCTCCCATCGTCACTTCCCGGCGCTCAGACACTCACGCATAAGCCTAGCGCGCCCATGCATGCTTGAGGAAATTCTCGTTGCCGGCCACCTCTTCAACAACACACCACAGCCACCATGTACTCGTACGATCAGTCGTCCTCGCGATCTCCTGGCTCGCACCGAAATCAGCCACAATCTGGGACCCTTCATCGTATGCCCAGCCGCCAGTTCGACGCATATGCGCCGCTACCACAGGGCAATAACACGGGCTACGAGCAGCCTCGAGGCAACTACGATCGTCTCAATGCCACCATTCACGGCGGCGGGGCTGGCGGGTATGGGTATGATATGGGCAGTCCAGCCGGCTGGAACAATGCGAACAGCTTCGCACAGAACGGCCTTGGGTCGCTGGGAGGAGCCGCTGCGGCCCGCATGAAGTCGCAGCAACGCAACAACAACGGACGGAGCGCTCTGCCATCGGTAAGATGTTTGGGTCCTGATCACATGGGCACCACGCTGACAAGCTGTCGTAGGGTTGGATGGACCAGCCGCCACAGGGCCTGCCCAGTTTTGCGCTCCCCAGCCTCGCTAGCAACAACAACTCGATGCTCAACCCTAGCTACGGGAACGACGTCGACGAGGAACTCATCCCCACCGCCATCGTTATAAAGAACATTCCCTTCGCAGTGAAGAAGGAGCAGCTCGTGTCGCTCATGACGGACCTGCGCCTGCCACTGCCATATGCCTTCAACTACCACTTCGACAACGGCGTGTTCCGAGGGCTGGCCTTCGCGAACTTCACCACGGCCGAGGAGACAGCCGCTGTTATCGAGTCGATGAACCACTTCGAGCTGAATGGTCGGAAGCTCCGCGTCGAGTACAAGAAGATGCTGCCGCTTGCCGAGCGCGAACGCATCGAGCGGGAAAAGCGGGAACGCCGCGGACAGCTCGAGGAGCAGCATCGCCCACTTGGTGGTGGCAGTCTTCAGTCGCAGCAGTCCTTCAGCTCGCTCGCCTCTCACATTCCCGCCTCCTCGCCATCGCCAGTCTCTGGCATGCGAGGGGCACCCAAGATTGGTAAGCCGATCGAATCCCGCGTAGACCGCATCCACTAACAAACATCAGATGTTGATTTGAACGATCCCCAAGTCCTCCAGTTTTACTCCCAGCTCCTTCTGTTCAAGGAGTCTCCCGAACGCGACAGCATGACATTTCCCTCCACGCTGGCACCGCCCCAGCGACGTATCATTCATACCCTGGCCCACCAGCTTGCGCTCGCCCACGTATCTAAGGGGACTGGCGAGCAGCGGCAGGTGCACATCTTCAAGGTACACGACAGCCAAGGCCTGAGCCCGCCCATGCCACAGATGCCTACGCATCACGCGACTGAGCAGCCTCGCCGCAACCTCAACCGTGCTGCGACCACGGACTTCAGCGACGTACGAATGGAAGGTGGCTTTTACAACGCCTTCAATCGCCAGACATCCGGCCTCCTGGGCTTTCCAGATTCTCCTGGTGGCCTGAACGCCGTGCCCAACCTGCGCGGCGCCAAATCGTACGCTGACCTCCGGTCTTACACGCCCTCGCCTGCTCCATCAACTGCCAGCCATCCCGTGGGCCGCCCTGGTGGCATCTCACTCGAAGGGCTTGGGGGGCTTGGGTTCAGCGGGACCGCGACAAACCCAAATAGCACGCCTACCAACGGCTCCATGGGCCAGCGCAACGACGAGATGCTCGAGAGGGAGATGAACCGCATGCAACTTACCTCCGGCTACGGCCAGCAGAGCAGCAGCCCACGTGCTCTACGACAAATGACTTCATGGGAGAATCCAGGCCCGATCGGTGGCCACCGTGCCTTCAGCAACGCGTATGATGATCGCCCGAGCCGCCAGCCTCGTGGACCGCTGCCCGAAAGAGGTCAGGGCTTCAGCCGCCCACGACAGAACGGACACCAGAACCGTGGTAGCGATGAACTCTCCTCGCAGTCCAACGTCGAAATACTCGTAAACCAATGAATGACTTGACGCACATGCTGTATCGCCGCTCCTTTCGATCGACATGTTGTGCGGAGACGCGACGACTTTGACGGCCCCTCCGAAACACCCTTAGCGCGCCCTCTACTACATATTGAGAAACTTACGACGCATACGAAGAATGATGCTACGAACGGTAGAGACTACACAAACATTCACATGAGGCACGCGCCTTCATTCCTCTCTGATCTTTCGCATATTTTGCTGCAATTTGGGTTTGAGAAAAAAAGCATTTACGAATATGAGAAATATACTACTTAGTTGTTGGTTCGTTGTTGTTCGTGGTCCTGGTTTACTTTTAGTTCATGTTATATTTTTTTCCGGAAGAGTGGTTGGGTTTTGTATCACTTGTTTTGGAGAGAAGGGAGCGGAGAGGAAGGGACAGTGGTGTTGGTGTGTGCTGGCCGGCTTGGACTGTGAGAAGGAGGCGGAGAGTGAGGGCAAGGCTGGATGAATGCCTCAGGGTATCGACGACAACGACGATGAGGATCCACGTTGGATGGGACCTTCGCACCCCCGGGATATCAATCCGCATCTCGCAGTCCACAACGACAACCAGCTGTCCTGGCACAGATACACTCCCACCATCACACATCATCCGATACATCTGCCGATCATCATCACGCGGAGTCACGACTCCACCGAAGGCCGTATTTTCATGCTGCGAGTATTGAGTTTTGTTCTTGGATCTGGTTGGATGTAAGGAGAGTGGGTACGGCAATGGGAGTTCTCCTTGTCAGTATGTATTGTAATACAGCGCTTAATATTGTGAGGCACCTTTTTGGGTATCTGTTGTTCAGTGTTCAGAATCACTTGTTGCTGGTATGTTTCTATGGGTGATGTGATCGAGCAGAGTGAGAGATCAGGTAATCACACCCTCTACATGCTCTGGAGCTTGTAGACTACTACCATCGGTAGTACGCAAAGAATGGTAGTACCCCTCAGCATACAGAGGGTTAAGTGTAGTGCTAGATTAGTAAGCAGAAACTAAGGATGGACTCACGCAAGAATATCTCTGGGAAAGATTCGAAGGACTAGTTATTTTCGCCTCTCGTGCCTCACAGACTTGTAGATTCTCATGTTGTCGAGGATGTGTTAGCGAACTGAAGAGGAAAGAGGATCAACGAATCACGTCACAGTTGCGGCGGTGAGTCGGCGCAATATCTCATACATGTCACAACTCGCGAATCTCAACTTCAACATGCCCCATCACCACTAAAGACGTCATCCCATTCTCCCACAGGCCCCGAAACCGTGTCGCTCCTTCTTATTACCTTCTGGATCGCTTTCGCCAAGCAAGGACATGCCGTGCCCCGAGTGAAGCTCACCTGCAACTCACATTCACGATTAACATCCCACCACTCCACGACTTTCGCACCACCACACCGCCCTTCTACATCCGACCGCCCTCTTCCAGAACCGCCTTTCGAGACAGTTTTTGTTTGCGCGCACGAGACTGAGCGCAATATCCTTTGTGCGCGTCGAGGACTGTTTGGACACAATCACGACGGAGTTTTACTGAGAGGGCGCTTATAAGACAAGAGGCTGCAACGACTGCCTACGTATCCGCCGCGAATCCTTGTAGCACCGGACTATCCGCAGAAGACTGAATACCCGCTTTAGACTGCGAACCGCGCCTTCCTGAAGCACGAGTGACACCGCGCGAGGCTGATAGGTCTGAGCGAGAGGGTGCAGCCTAGAGTAGAGGCCAGCGCAAGGAACGACGCAGTGCAAGAGCGGCCACACATCCGCGGCACCCAAGGCAGAGTCTACTCGTAAGGCGAGCATGGCATCACGAAAGCGGCGCGCACCGGGCGCATCCCCACAGGCGCCAATGCAGACATACCAGCAGGACGCGACACTGCCGACCGACCAGTTCATGAACTGGAACGACAACGCAATCGGCGCCGACATGAGTGCATTCAACGACCCCACGCTGTACGACTACGGCAACACCACATTGGGCGGACACAACCGGGTAGTCTCCTTGGACACGGCGGACAACGACACGGACATGAATTCGGGGCAGTTGGTGCGGAGGAATCAAAATCAGCAGTTGGCTCCACGGCGGGGTCAGTGGGACGGGTTTCCGAGCCCGACGCAGCAGCAATGGGAGAATGTGGAAGAGGAGGAAGACCTGGGCCAAAAGGCTGAACTCGCCAAGCAAGACGCGCAGTCAAAGCGGAAGCAGATTCCGCCGTTTGTTCAGAAGTTGAGCAGGTAAGTCTGGTTGGCATGATTGATGCGGCACGCAAGCACGCCGGTTTGACATGGACTAACGTATCATAGCTTCCTCGACAACAACAAGAACGAGAACCTCATCCGCTGGTCAGACGATGGCAACTCCTTCATCGTGCTGGACGAGGACGAATTTGCGCGGACGCTGATTCCCGAACTCTTCAAGCACAACAATTACGCGTCGTTCGTGCGGCAGCTGAACATGTACGGCTTCCACAAGAAGGTTGGACTGTCGGACAACAGTATGAAAGCAAGCGAGACCAAGGCCAAGGCTCCGAGCGAGTATTTCAACAAGTACTTCAAGCGCAACCGACCGGAGCTGCTGTGGCTGATCCAGAAGCCGAAGAACCCAACCTCTGGTGCGAAGCGAAAGCGAGACGAAGACGGCAAAGGCGACAGCGACGAGGAGCGCAAATATGCGCCGAACAACGGAGGCGGCGGCTACGTCGAAGATCTGGCCGTGCGACCCAACGACCAAATGGCCATGATCCCAAGATCCGAGTACAACAGCCTACGAGTCGAAGTGCGGCAACTGCAAGACCAGCAGAAGATGATTTCGAATGTTTTGGGCCAGATCAAGCGTCAGAACGAGGAGCTGTACTCACGGGCCACATCATTCCAAGCATTGCACGACCGACATGAGAACAGCATCAACGCGATCCTGACGTTTCTAGCCACATTCTACAACCGAAGTCTGGAGAGCAATGGTACTGGCTTAAACGGCATGAACTTGGCCGACATGTTCCCTGGGGCACGTCAGCAACCCCACGGCAACGTCGTGGACGTGGAAGACTTCCAGCCCCAGATGAACATGAACAAGTCGCCGCAGTCGCAGCGAACCAAAAGACCGCTTGCTCTTCTCCCTGCTCCACCCACAGGGCAGCCCGAACTTTCGACATCAGGCATTGGACGCGCAACCACCATGAGCCCGACGCTAAGACCAACGCCCAGTCCCATCACACGACCAGGAAGCAGACAGCAATCTGCCGTCTTCAAGCCTTCCGTACCGCAGAACCGACAATCAAATAACTCTTCACATGGCAGGAACGCATCCGTCTCCATGCCTCTCAAGGAAGAATCTCTGACGCCCATCGCCGAGAACGACGCCATCATGTCCGCCATCCAAAACGCCAACGCCAATGCCAGCGCAGGCACCTCCACCACCCAAGCCCCACAATTCGACTTCCCAGCAACGCTCTCTGACTTCCAGAACCAAGGCGGCAACGTGCCGCTCACGCCCCAAGAACGCACCAACATGCTCAGCCAAATGATGTCCGCAGCAGGCAACAATCCCGCAGCCACACAGACCAACAACGCGCTGACAAATCCCAACCCGGCGGAAATGGAAACCCTCATCAACGACCTCAGCCAGTACCAAGCGACGCAGAAACAGCTCGAGATCCTGCAGCGCATGTCCGACGAGCAGAATTCACGAGTGCAAAGTTTGCAGGAGCGTCTCCAGCCGCTGAGTCCGAGCGGGCAGATCCCAGGCCTGCACGAGGGCGGAAACGAGTACTTCAGCGGCGTGGGCGATCCGGGCCAATACGATCTCGATCTCGATTCCTTTGTGCAGGACCAGGATTTCTTCCCGAATAACACTACCACCAACAACAGTTCTGCGCTTCCGGATTTCAACTTTGAGGATCCGACGCCTGGTGCTGGTAGTGCGTTTGACGCGGGCAACGCGTTTGATTTCGGGGGTGATGCGGGGCATCTGAATGTTGGTGATGGTGGTGGTGGTGCTGGGGATATGGGGTTTGGAGAGGGTAGTGGTAGGGTTGAGAGCGTGAGTAGTAATGCGACGAGTCCTGCGGCGACGGTGGAGGAGGTGGAGGATGAGACGAGGAGGAGTCCGAAGAGGAGGAGGCAGTGAGTGAGTGAGTGCTGACTTGGGAATTGTGGAGGTGAGGTGAGTTGAGGTTGGTGGATGGGGGGATGGGTGTGTGTATAGGAATTGGTGTATGGGGGCGTACGGATTACGAAGTCATGAATTAGAGAGAGAAAGAGAGAGAGAGAGAAAATCGACGATGTGGATTATCGAGATGAATATTAGATACCCAACTTATCACGATGCTTTTGGTACACGTGATGTTCCCTCTTCCATATACAAACTCTCGTACATACTATCTACAAATCCCAAATATTTCACAATAAACACAAACTACTGCCCCACCACACCACACCTCACATCCTCATCCCCTCCACAATAACCTTATACCCCTTCCTCTCCTTCCTCCACCCGGGCCTAACCCTCCCCATCAGCACCCCAATCCACTTCGACAACCCAGGAAACACGGCCCTCTCACACACATACGCCGCCGCGAAATTGCCCAGCCCCAGCGCCAGAATAAACACCTTGAACTCCGTATCCAGATATGTAAGTTCCATCCACTCCATCACACCCCGACTCGGGTCAAACAGCATATACGCCGTAATCGCCAGCGTGACGAATATGGATGTTACAAAGGGCAGGTTGCGGCTCATTGGTTCGCGGTATGGTTTCCCGACGGATAGGACGACCGCGGAGAGAATGTACTGGAAGCACGAGACCAAGAAAAGAGCGGTGTTTTGGCTGTTGAGCGAGTTGGAGTGGTTGGGGTCGATGACGGGGGGTTGGTACCAGGTTTGTTGCTTGACTTGTGTGTATGCGATGGCTTGCACGGCGATGCAGAGCGCCATGTGGCCGAGTAGCGGTGTAAGTACTTTTCGAGACACGAGGTTTGCGGTTGGGCGTTTACGTGATAAAATGGGATATGCGCCGCTCCAGCCCATGAATATTGCAATCGGGAGGATGAGTAAGAGGTCGATGAAGAGAAATTGGAAGTCGCCTAGATTACTTGCGCTGGCGTACAGGAATGATACGGAGCAGAATTGTATAGCGCTGTAGAGAGACATGTACTTGAAGCAGGAGAAGCTCGTCACGAGCGCGGCGCGCCCTTCCTTGATGACTTCAGGCACGCACGAAATGTCAAAGTTGCGGCTCGTAAAAGGCGCGGCGACGCTGGCTTCGGCTTCGGATAAGGATATGCCCACGTCCGCGGCTTTGAGCGCGCCGCAGTCGTTTGCGCCGTCGCCGCAGAAGCCGACGCAGTAGTCGATTGACTGCAGTTTCTCGACGAGTTCGTGCTTTTCGTCCGGGGACATGCGTGCGAAGACGGCGCCGGCGACGAGCATTTCTTTCAGCATGGAGTCCGAGGCGAAGTCGACTATCCAACGGAATACGTCGCCGCTTACTGCTAGGCTGTAGTTGCGCAGGTTGGAAATGTCGTAGGGGAGGGAGATGTCTGCTTCGGGTGGGGGTGGGAGGGGCTTGAGTGTTACTTCGTCGAGTTTGAAGACGGGGTCATCGACGGATTCCCATGCTAGGCGGGATAGTGCGGTGCGCGAGTCGCCCGAGACGAAGTGCGGGACGAAGCAGTGGGCTGTTTTGTTGATGAGGGTGCATTCGCGTGCGACGCTGATGGCAGTCAGGATGTTGTCGCCTGTGCACATTACTTTTCGGATGTTGGCGCGTTCCAGCTCTTCGATGACGGGTGCCGTGCTGGGCTTCAATTTGTTCTCGAAGATGATGAAGCCGACAAAGTCGAGCTGGCTTTCGGCTTCGTCGCGCTTCATCTTCTGCACTTTGAGCCAGTTGAGCTTGGGCAGGGTCTTCGTGGCACATGCGATTACGCGGAAGCCGCGGTGCGTGTAGAACGCGAGCAGTTCGTCGTAGTCGGTGGGAAAGGTTTCGGGCCGGCATATGTCTTTCATGACTTCGGGCGCGCCTTTGACGTAGATGGAACCCGCTTTGGAACCGAACTGGCGCACAATGACCGACGCGCGACGTAGCTGTGATACGAATTCGAATGATTTGAGGACGCCGAGTTCGATGGCTTTGCGGTTGGTGTCGTCTTCGCTGTCGTCGATATCGAATTCGCGGCCTGGTGGCGGGCGCGCGACGGATGGCGTGAGCTTTTGTTCCGGGTCGTCGTCGTTGTTCTGGCCAGACTTTTGCTCGCCTTCCTCGTAGTTCCAGCCGGTGAAGTCGAACATTTTGACATCGAGGGGGTCGCCAACGAGCTCTTCGTCAATCTTGCGCAGCGAGTGGCAGGTCGCCATGGTGTAGAGGATGGTCTTGTGGGCGTTGTATTCGACAGTCGGGTCGCGGTCGTGCTGTGAGCTAGGGAGGATATCGTACGGGTCTGCGAGAAGTTCGCTGAATCTGTTACGTGGTCGTTCGACGACACGGACACCCAGCACATCAAGGCCTTCCTCTGTGAGTGTCCCAGTCTTATCAAAGCACACTACATCGAGCTTTCCGCCGACGTTGACTCGCTGAGGGCTGATGCAGAAGATCTGCTTCTTCTTGAGGCGCGAGAGAGCGAAGCTGGTGCCGATGGTAAGTGTCGCTGGTAGTGCTGGCGGAACGACGATGGTGATTAGGTCCAGAGCGCGCACGACAATCAAGTGCCATGCAAGACCTAGATGCACGAAGTTGATGAAGGATGCAACGAAGCCGATCATAGCGATGACTGCCATGACCGAGATGTAGCGGAATGAGTCGCGGTAGAACTTGAAGCCAGACGGCTTTGGGAAGAGCATCGAGCGGACGAGGGCACCCTTGGTCGTGTTGAAGCCAGTACGCACCACCATTGCGAGTGCAGCCGCCTCGTCATCGACGTGGTCTTCATGCGGCCTTCGAGCACGAATGATCTTGGTACCGCTGAATAGCATGTGGCGTGCGATTTCAGGGTGTACCGCTGAAGCACTGAGGTCGAGAAGGTCCAGCGCGGCGTCTGTCATGGGGATCTTGGAGACTGGGATGGACTCGCCAGTCAGCATGCTCTCGTTGACGATGCAGTCTCCGGAGAGCAGCAAGCTGTCGCATGGGAATTGCATCAAAGCAGGATCCGTGACTTCGTACACATCGCCAGGCACCAGTTCTGAAGAGTCGACGTGTGTCCAGAAGCCACTGCGTATCACACGGACCTCGCAGTCAAAGCGCGACACGTCCCTCAGGCGCTTCATCGTTGCCTTGGTCTCGACGAGGGTGGTGACGATGCTGACGGCCGAGATGATGAAGATGGCGCAGGCGTAGTAGTAGTACTCGTCCATGGACCAGAGCACGAGACTAGCGATTTGGAAGATGTAGAAGGGATGGAACACTTCATCGACCAACAGCTGACCCGTCGTCTTCTCGGCGATGTCGATGAGGTTCTTGCCGAAGACGAGCTCGCGGTAGTCTCGCTCCTCGTTGTCCAGACCCTCACGCAGCGCCGTCATGTCGGTCCACGCAGGATCCTTCCAGGTGTTGGCGAGCACAAACTTGTCCTTGAGCGGGTGGTGCACGAAACGGATGTACCTGTAGTCGAGACAGCGCAGCTCCTTGATCAGCGGATCGTCGTCCTCGTCCCAGTCTCCGCGGCGCCTCTTCTCCGGGTCGCCAAAGACAGTCGACAGCGAGCGGCCGTACGTCTGTCTGTCGACGTTCTGCACGGCAAACTCGCCCCACTGGTTCTCGATGACGACCCAGTCGCACTCCTTCAGCGGCGTGCTGCGTCCCGTCAGGCCCACGCGCCACCGCGGCAGCCATCTGAAGAGCAGCCAGCCTATGCCGAGCGTCGCAACACACAGTATGGCATACACGCCGTACCCAATCGGCGACGTCTTGAAGCCGGCGACGACAATGGTCAGGTCCTCGGTCATGATGTAGATTTTCTGCACCGATCTCCGTCCCCTCCAGTCCACGCCTGACCCAGCACTCCCCGCCGACGAGTTCCGTCTCAGCAGCGGCCGCTCCACGCTCTTCCTCCCCCGGCTCCTACTGCTGCCATTCGACATCCTGCGCGACGGCGACGGGCTCACCGAGTTGCTGTTGGAATTCGACGACGGCTCGGAGCGGCCCTCCTCCAGCTCCTCCAGCTCCTCCAGCTCCTCGATGGTGTAGCCCTCATACCCGTCCTCCTCGGCGATAATGGCGTCCTCGCTCTCTTGGTCCTCGTCGTAGTAGGCGAAGCTCGTCAGGCTGGCCGTCGAGTCGGCACGCGCGCGGCGGTGCGAAAAGGCCGAGACGCTCGTGGGGACGCTCTCGGACATGGGCCCGGAGAAGACCTGGATTGTGCGCGTCAGTCGTGATCGTGAGGGGGCGCCGCGTCGCATGGGCTGGAGCTCTACCTCGTCTTGCGCCATTTCGACGTCTTCCATGAAGCTGGCCCTGACATGTCATTAGACTCTCATCATGCGTAGGAGAGGAGAGGTGGAAGACGCACTCGCTCATGTTGGAGCCGCGGCGGTACATGCCCATCGACCTGCGCCGCCGCTCGGGGCTGCCGTTTGCTGCCATTTTGTCGCGGTGAAGTCTGTCAGCACATTTTTCGGCATGCGCAAGGTGAAGTTGGTTCGCGTCGGTGCGTAGCGTTGAAAGCTCGGGTATGACGTTTTGGAACGCTTATCTCCTGTCCACGCTAGGCCACCTTCTTTCATCAGCCTCATCTTCCTTCAGCCTCATCTTCCTTCAGCCTCATCTACCTTTCGCCATGCAGCCAACACCTTTCCATTCGAATGACCTTGCACTATTCATCCCAAACTAATTGTAGGAGCTGAGTTGAAGATATGATCGAATGACAGTCCTGTACGGAATCGCAATCTTGCGCTGTGCAATTTCCAAGGCTAGAAATGCTCCTGTCACGTCCAACTGCGCAAGTTCCTC
>Ga0265780_10000645_pt1 | contig 52828 bp, 49 predicted proteins | sample P1T30metagenome_FD_192432 | JGI IMG/M metagenome (GOLD analysis project Ga0265780, IMG submission 192432) | Plant litter microbial communities from East Loma Ridge, Irvine, California - P1 T30 | ecosystem: Environmental > Terrestrial > Plant litter > Unclassified | place: USA: California... | reverse complement strand
AGAACCGGATCGGAAATCTTTTGCAGCACATCCTTGGCAAAACCGCATTCATCGCAGCGGTAGGCGTAAATCGGCATCTGAATACTCCGCAAAAATCATCAAAACCCTGAATTATAAAGCTTTTGCAGAGGATGTTGCCTTTTGCGGCAGCGTGGGTGGCGCCGATGCGCTTTGGATAACTACTGCGTTCGGGCAACAGTGTTGTTTTTCGTCACAGACGTGCACGGTTGCGTTTGCCGATCATCAACTTACCTGTTTAAATAGCATGCCTCAGCTGACTCAGTTGAACCAAGAAACAGAAGTTTGCGCAGCCGGCCAGGCCGGTGCGCCGCAAAGCCATAAAAGAACGACTTCAAATCAGGGCCCGCCATGCGGGCCTTTCTTTTTTCCGCGTCAAACGCCGTGCCAGGGCCCCATGATGTGCATCAGCGCGGCATACAGCGCCGCCCCACCCGCGATGCAGGCCACCACCGTCATCAGGCGGTTCATGCGCCGCTGCGCCTTCAACACTTCGGCCAGCAATTCGCTGATGTCGGCCACCGGATGGGCCTTGCGGTCCAGCACCTGGTGCGCCAGGCGCGGCAGTTGCGGGAAGATCTGGGCGAAGCGCGGCGCCTCGGCCTTCAGGCGCTCGACCATGCCGCGCCAGCCGACCTGCTCCGCCATCCAGCGCTCCAGGTAGGGTTTCGCCGTCTTCCACAGGTCCAGGTCCGGATCCAGCTGGCGCCCCAGGCCCTCGATGTTGAGCATGGTTTTCTGCAGCAGCACCAGCTGCGGCTGCACCTCGACGTTGAAGCGGCGCGAGGTCTGGAACAGGCGCAGCAGCACCTGGCCGAAGGAAATGTCTTTTAGGGGCCGGTCGAAGATCGGCTCGCAGGTCGCACGCACCGCCGCTTCCAGCTCGTCGACGCGGGTGTCGCGCGGCGCCCAGCCCGACTCGATGTGGGCCTCGGCCACGCGCTTGTAGTCGCGCCGGAAGAAGGCCAGGAAGTTCTGCGACAGGTAATCCTTGTCGAAATCGTTCAGGGTACCGACGATGCCGAAGTCCAGCGCGATGTAGCGCCCGAAGGTGGCTTCGTCGATCGAGACCAGGATGTTCCCCGGGTGCATGTCTGCGTGGAAGAAGCCGTCGCGGAACACCTGGGTGAAGAAGATCTCGACGCCATCGCTGGACAGCTTCTTGAGGTCGACCCCGGCGGCGGCCAGGCGGTCGATCTGCGAGATCGGGATGCCGTTCATGCGCTCCATCACGATCACGTTGCTGGTGCAGTAATCCCAGTACATCTCCGGCACCAGCAGCAGGTCCGAGGAGGCGAAATTGCGGCGCAACTGGCTGGCGTTGGCGGCCTCGCGCATCAGGTCGAGCTCGTCGTGCAGGTATTTGTCGAACTCGGCGACGACCTCGCGCGGCTTCAGGCGGCGGCTGTCCGGCCACACCCGTTCGATCAGGCCGGCCGCCATCTGCATCAGGGCCAGGTCTTCGTCGATGGTGGTCTTCATGCCCGGGCGCAGCACCTTGATCGCCACCTGCTTGCCGTTCTTCAGGGTAGCGAAGTGGACCTGTGCGATCGAGGCGGAAGCCACCGGGGTGTGCTCGAAGCTGGCGAACAACTGGTCCGGATGGGCGCCCAGCGAGCGCGTGATCTGGGCAATCGCCTGATCGGACGGGAACGGCGGCACCCGGTCCTGCAGCAGGGACAGCTCGGCCACGATGTCGGGCGGCATCAGGTCGGGACGGGTCGACAGCACCTGGCCGAACTTCACGAAGATCGGCCCCAGTTCTTCCAGCGCCAGGCGCAGGCGGATCGCGCGCGGCGAGGTGATGCGGCGCCAGAAAAATACCGTGTTGATCAGGCGGGTGGTGCGCGGCACGCGCAGGCCGGACATGGCGATCTCGTCCAGGCCGTAGCGGGTCGCCACGGTCAGGATTTTCAGCAGGCGCAGGAATTTCAGGATCATCAGGTGTGCGAATTGGAGTCAGGGAGGGCCAGAAGCTTTTGTTCGAGTTTGGCGATGCGTTTGGCGTTGCGCTCGACGTCGTCGCGCAGGCGGCTGACCTCGTCGCCGAAGCCGTCGACGTGGTCCGGGCGTACCAGCACGCGGCGTTCCTCGAGCAGGAATTCGGCCACGTTCTCGGCCAGGCGGCGTCCGGCGCTCACGGCGCCACCGGCCGCACTGCGGGCGCCGCCGACCAGTCGGGCCGCGGCGATCGGGCCGAGGAAGCGTTCGAGGTCGTGCTCGGCATCCCAGCGCAAGCCCTTGGACAGCTGCGAGATCGTGTTGGCGAACTCGGCGTCGCCATCGATGCGCACATAGGAAAACGCGCGCTCGCTGTTCTGCAGGATCAGCGGCAGGTCACCCAGCTTGACGTGGATGGTGACGGCGGGGACGTCATCAAGCCTGGCCGTCTCCAGCATGCCGTCGCGCGCCACGCGCATGCACAGGCGCAGATGCCCCATGTCGATGCAGGCGACCTTGCCGGCATGGCGCATCAGCGTATCGCGCGCCCAGGCTTCCTGGGCCAGCAGGTGATTGATCGTCGCCACGGCGGATGCCGTCATGCCATGTTGCGGCGATAAGAAAGTGGAAATTGCCATGATCCGTTTGCCATAAAAGAAAACCGCCCAATGGTGGGGCGGTCTGCCCACCCATTGGGCGGTGTTGATCTTACCAGTTCGTCGGGGCACAAACCCCGCAGCACGAGCGCAACCGGGAAAATTTCTTGTTGATCAAGTAATTTGCTGGATACCCGCCAACACCCAGCCGCCATTGCCTTGCAGGGGCTTGGACAGGTTCCACACCTCGACGAAAGGCTCGGCCTGCGCATTCGGCGCGTTACGGATCATGCCGTTGAACTGCACGCTGGCCAGGTAGTCGCGCTCGGTGGTTTCGATGCCCAGCAGCTGGGCGTCGATCGAGACCACGTCGGTGAAGTCCGGATTGCCGCCGCGTTCCTGGATCTGCAGCGACAGCTCGGCATAGACTTCGGGCGAGGTGAACTCGCGCAGGTCGGCCAGGTCAGCGCGGTCCCAGGCCGCCTGCATGCGGATGAAGGACGCCTTGGCGTGGCGCAGGAAAGCGTCGTTGTCGAAGCCGGCCGGCACGCCCCATTGCTGGTGCGGCGCGCTGCTTTCCAGGGTGGCGTTCTTGTCGAAGGACACGCCGCCAGCGGCGCCGCCCATCGGGTAGCCGGGCTGCGCACCCTGGTAGGCGTTGTAGTCGGGCGTGGCGTTGGCCGGCACCGGGTTCGGGTTGAAGCCCGAGTACGAGGTGTTGGTCGGTGCCGACTTGCGGCGGAACATGCGCACGATGAACATCACGGCCAGGGCCAGCAGCACGATCATCAGGATCGAGGACAAGGCGCTGGCCATGGCACCGCCGATGCCGAAGTGCGAGAACAGCGCGCCCAGGCCCAGGCCCAGCAGCGCACCGCCCAGGATGCCTTTCCACATGCCCGAACGCTGCTGCGGCACCGGCGGACGCGCCGCGGGGGCGGCCGGCGGGACGGCCTGGCGCTGGGGCTGCTGGTAGGCCGGCGCAGGCGCCGGGGCCGGGGCGCGCATCTGGCGCACCGCCTGCGACTGGCGGCCGAACGAACGGCCGCCGCCGACCGGGCGTGCAAAGGCTTCGGCCACCGAGGACAGCGCCGTCACTGCAATCAACATGCTGGCCAAGAACTTTTTCATGGTCATCCCCTTTGCATCCTTAAAGTTTGATACCGGTGTGTAAAGCGGCCACACCCGCCGTCAGGTTGTAGTACTGGACGCGTTCCAGGCCCACGCCTTCCATCATCGACTTCAGCGTTTCCTGGTCCGGGTGCATGCGGATCGACTCGGCCAGGTAGCGGTAGCTTTCAGAGTCGTTGGCGATGCGCTTGCCCAGCCACGGCAGCACCGAGAACGAATACACGTCATACGGTTTCTGCAGCGGCGCCGCCACTTTCGAGAATTCCAGCACCAGCAGCTTGCCGCCGGGCTTGAGCACACGCCGCATTTCCGCCAGCGCCAGGTCCTTGTGCGTCATGTTGCGCAGGCCGAAGGCGACGCTGACCCGGTCGAAATAATTGTCCGGGAACGGCAGTTTTTCCGCGTCACACAGCAAGGTGGGGGTCACCAGACCTTTATTCAATAGACGGTCGCGGCCGACGCGCAGCATCGATTCGTTGATGTCGGTGAGCCAGACCTCGCCGCTCGGCCCCGCCTGCCTGGCGAAGGCCTTGGACAGATCGCCGGTGCCGCCCGCGATGTCGAGCACCTTGAAGCCCGGGCGGATGCCGGCCTGGGCAATGGTGAAGGCCTTCCAGATACGGTGCAGCCCGCCGGACATGAGGTCGTTCATCACGTCGTACTTGGACGCGACCGAGTGGAATACCTTGGCGACCTCGTGGACCTTCTCGTCCTCCGAGACGGTCTTGTAGCCGAAATGGGTGGTGTTGTTGGTCATATGCTCTGCCGATTGAATGTTGACGCATTATACAAGCCGCTTCATCGGCCCATGCTTAATCGCGTCTTAGCGCTCAAAAAGCGGGCTTGTGCTTACAAAAGTGGCATTCAGGACGTCGTTGTTACATTTTTCTAACTCAGCAGTAAAAAAAAGATATCAATCGTGCTCCACAAGGGCGAATTGCTTCATATAATCAAACTCGGCTTTGCAAGGGGATGCGCTTGCTGCGAACCTGGCTGGCAAGCGGACGAACAAAGTCCATCAACACATAAACTTAAGCGAGTAAAAACATGGCGACTGGCACTGTTAAATGGTTCAACGATGCAAAAGGTTTCGGCTTCATCACCCCGGATGGCGGTGGCGAGGACCTGTTTGCGCACTTCTCGGCAATCAACGCTCAAGGCTTCAAGTCGCTGGCTGAAAACCAGCGCGTGAGCTTCGAAGTGACCACCGGTCCGAAGGGCAAGCAGGCTGCAAACATCCAGCCCCAGTAATCCCCTCAGGGATTGTTCCCTCCGGGGAATATAAGAAAAGCGCCGCATGCGGCGCTTTTTATTTTTCCGGCGCCCCTCGCGCGCGGCTCGGGGCATCGCTCAAGGCATCGCTCAGGGCATTGGAATGGCCTTGCTTTGCAAGGTGTTCTTGCGGCCGTCGCTCAGCGACGCCAGCCGCAACACCAGCTGCGCCCTGCCCTCGCGGATCGCTTTCAGCACATCGGGTGCCTTCCAGGTACTGTCATGAAAGCTATTGATGTAGAGATCGCGCTTGACGGTGCCGCCGTCGGCCAGGCCGGCATCGCCGAAGAACAGCAGCATGTCCCTGGAAAACGTGTTCTGGTCCGAATCGATGACCGGCTTGTTCTCTCCCTTGATGAACAGTTGCAGGTGGAAAGCCGCAGCGCTCAGCGTCACCCCGGCGTGATTCGTCACCGTCAGCTGGATGTTCGGTTCCTTGTCGCCGAAGCTGCCCGCCTTCAGCGACAGCGCGACCTTGCCGACGTCGAGCCGGCTGTCGCTCAGCACCACGTGCTCGCCGGCCTGGAAGCGCTGGCGATAGGTGTCCGCATCCATCGTCGGGCTGGCCGCCTTCGGCGCGGCCGCGGTGGCGCCGGCCTCGACCACGGGCCAGGCGCGCGGCCCGCCGCCGAAGTCTTCCTTGCGCCCGTCGGACACTTGCGCAATGCGCAGCACCAGCGTGCGCTTGCCGGCATTGATGGCGTCCGGCAGCTTCCAGCGGTCGTCGCCGAACAGGCTGACCGCGACCTTCCTGCGCGCGCCCGGCGCCAGGCCTTCATCGCCGAAGAACAGGTAGAGCGGCTTGTCGCCGGCCGTCGTGTCGACCAGGGGCGCGGCTTCGCCGCCGACATACAGGCGCCCATCGGCCCGGGCCGACGAGATGGTGCGGTCCGAGGTATTGTGCACGGTGACCGAGATCCTGGGCTCGGTGTCGTTGAAACTGCCCTTCGCGTAGCCGAACTGGACCGACTCGACGGCCAGCACGTCGTTGCCGATGCCCTGGTGGGTGCCGATGGCGACCGCCGGGCTTGCCGCATCGTCGTACCCGCCAGCGCCGGCGGCCGGCGTGGCGGCGTCTTCCTGGTGACGCCGCGGCACGGCGGCTGGCGCGGCTTCCGCTACCGGTGGCGCCTCCTGCTGCGCATCCTGCACCGTGGCCGATTCCGCCTCGGGCATCGATGCGCCCGGCTTCGACGACTGCACCGCCCACCAGGCGCCGGCCAACGCCAGCACCAGTACCATGCCACCCAGCTTCAGGAACTGGACATTGCCATTGCCACGTCCGAGTGTCCGCTGCTGGCTTACCCGCACGGCGATGGCGTGCGCTTGCTGCAACTCGGCGCACACGGATTCGCACTTGCGCACGTAATCCCCGGTATCCTTGAGTTCGTAGCCTTCCTCATGCACGCAGCGGTTGCGCACACGGGCCAGGTAGGCGATGCGCTGCCGCAGCGGTTCGGGAATCGGATAGCGCGCACTGTCCAGCTTTTCGCGCATGCCGCGGCCCGTACCGCCGAACTGGTCGGTCAATATGCGCTCGATAGATTTCGCACCGGCAATAATCTTGTTAAGATCCGTCATTGTTTATTCTTAGAAATATTAAGGAAAAGCCATGCTGAAGCTGCTGAAAAATTTCTTTGGTGCAAATAACAAGAACTCTACACCAAGCGAGTGGACGGATGAAAGCTGGAATGCCGACAGCTATGCAGAAATGTTGACGGCAGCTGCGTCGAGCGGGATCGGCAGCATGTTCGGCGGGGATGACGGTGGTGGGGATATCGGCGGTGGAGACAGCGGCGGCGGAGATAAGGGCGGCGGGCTGTTCGCGGGGATGGGCGACGACGCCATGTCGAGTACCAGCATGTTCGACGACATCAACCGGCCCATGGTCAACATCGACGGCACGCCGATGGTCGGCGACGTCGACATCAATGGCAATGTCTACGGTGTGACCAGCTCCATGTTCGATACGCACTCGTCGTTCGATACGCACTCGTCGTTCGACAGTGGCAGCAGCTGGTCCTCGGGCAGCGACAGTTTCGGCAGCAGCTGGTCGAGCGACAGTAACTTCTGATGAACAATGCGACGCCCGTCCCTGGCGCCAGGTGCGGGCGTCAATAGTCTGGCGTCAGTGGCAACCGCAGCTGCCGCTGCCGCAGCCGCCGCCCGCTGCCGCGGCCGGCGCTTCAGCCACCGGTTCACGGCCGCTGTCGCCGAAGTAGCCGGCGGCATGCAGGCGGCCGACGTAGTCGTGCCAGAGCGCCTTCTGCTCGTTGCCGAGCTTGTACAGGTAATCCCAGGTATAGATGCCGGATTCGTGGCCATCGGTGAACAGCGGCTTGACGCCGTAGTTGCCGACCGGTTCGATGTCCTTGATACCGACGTCGCGCTTGCCGATCTGCAGCACTTCCTGGCCGGGACCGTGGCCCTGGACGGCGGCGGAGGGGGAATACACGCGCAGCAGCTCGAAGGGGATGGAGAATTCGCTGCCGTCGTCGAAGGCGATTTCCAGGAGTTTGGATTGTTGACGGACGGTCAGGTTGGTGGGAATAGGCATGGTGAAGTCTGAGTAAGAGCCGTCGTCCCTGCGCAGGCAGGGACCCAATTTTCATGCGCTGTCGAAACGCGTCCAACTTGGACCCCTGCCTTCGCAGGGGCGACGTGCTGGGTGTGGTGGCGGTAAGCCGTAATTCTAGCTGTTTGCGAACTTCCGCGTGATCGCCTCTACCAATTGCGGCAATAGCGCTTTCCGTTCCGCCAACACAGCCGCATCGGTCGCGCGCACCGCCTGCGCCCATACCGGCGCCGGGAAATGCGCGTCGTCGGCGTAGCGTGGAATGAGGTGCCAGTGCAGGTGCGGCACCACGTTGCCCAGGCTGGCGACGTTGACTTTCAAAGGCTGCATCACTTCGCGCACTGCCTGTTCCAGCTTCCAGACCGCGTCGTTGACCAGCAGGCGATCGGCGTCCGCCAGGTCGCTCATCTCGCGCACGTGGTCTTTCCAGATCACGCGCGCGAAGCCGGGGTAGTTGGCCTCGTCGGCCAGGATGACGGCGAACCTGTCGTTCTCGAATACCTTGGGCACGTCCAGCGCGCACAGTTCGCAACCCGTCACGCGCGTCATACCAGCACCCGCTCGATGCCGCCGTTGTTGGCCTTGGCCACGTAGTCCGGCATCCAGTTCTCGCCCAGCAGGTGCCGCGCGATCTCGACCACGATGTAGTCGGCGGTGGTGCCGGAATCCTCGTTGTAGCGCGACAGGCCCTGCAGGCAGGACGGGCAGCTGGTCAGGATCTTGACCTGGCCGTCGAAGCCGTCGGCGCGCAACTTGTCGGCGCCCTTTTCCATTTCCTGCTCCTTGCGGAAGCGGACCTGGGTCGAGATGTCCGGACGCGAGACGGCAAAGGTGCCCGACTCGCCGCAGCAGCGGTCGTTCTTCTCGATCTTCACGTTGTCGACGGTCTGCACCAGCGCGTTCACGGTTTTCATCGAATCCTGCAGCTTCATCGGCGTGTGGCAGGGGTCGTGGTACATGTAGCGGGTACCGGTCACGCCTTCCAGCTTGACGCCCTTCTCCAGCAGGTATTCGTGGATGTCCATGATGCGGCAACCCGGGAATATCTTCTCGAACTCGTAGGTCGACAATTGGTCGTAGCAGGTGCCGCAGGAGACCAGCACCGTCTTGATGTCGAGGTAGTTCAGCGTGTTCGCCATGCGGTGGAACAGCACGCGGTTATCCGTCATCATCTTGTCGGCCTTGTCGAACTGGCCGGCGCCGCGCTGCGGGTAGCCGCAGCACAGGTAACCCGGCGGCAGCACGGTCTGCACGCCGACTTCCCACAGCATCGCCTGGGTTGCCAGGCCGACCTGCGAGAACAGGCGCTCGGAACCGCAGCCCGGGAAGTAGAACACGGCTTCGGTGTCCGCGTTGGTCACCTTCGGGTTGCGGATGATCGGGATGACCTTGTCGTCCTCGATGTCGAGCAGCGCGCGCGCGGTCTTCTTCGGCAAATTGCCCGGCATTTTCTTGTTGATGAAGTGGATCACCTGCTCGCGGATCGGCGCCTTGCCGGTGGTCGGCGGCGGCGCTTTGGTCGTCTCTTTCGCCAGGCCCTTCAGCAGCGTGTTGCCCAGGCGCTGGGCCTTGAAACCGAAGTCCACCATCGCCTTGCGGGTGGCGTTGATCGTGGTGGGGTCGGTCGCGTTCAGGAAGAACATCGCCGCGCGGTTGGCCGGCTTGAAGCTGCGCTTGTCCATCTTGCGCAGCAGGTTACGCATGTTCATCGAGACGTCGCCGAAGTCGATGTTGACCGGGCACGGCGTCACGCACTTGTGACACACGGTGCAGTGGTCGGACACGTCCTCGAATTCTTCCCAGTGTCGTATCGACACGCCGCGCCTGGTCTGCTCTTCGTACAGGAAGGCTTCGATCAGCGCGGAGGTCGCGAGGATCTTGTCGCGCGGCGAGTACAGCAAATTCGATTGCGGCACGTGGGTCGTGCACACCGGCTTGCACTTCCCGCAGCGCAGGCAGTCCTTGATGCTGTGGGCGATCTCGCCGATGTCGCTCTGCTGCATGATCAGCGACTCGTGGCCCATCAGGCCGAACGAGGGCGTATAGGCGTTGGTCAGGTCGGCCGACACCGCGGTGGTGTTCAGCAGCTTGCCCTTGTTGAAGCGCCCTTCCGGATCGACGCGCTGTTTGTAGGCGCGGAATTCGCGGATCTCGTCGTCGGTCAGGAATTCGAGCTTGGTGATGCCGATGCCGTGTTCGCCCGAGATCACGCCGTCCAGCGAGCGTGCCAGCTTCATGATGCGCTCGACCGCCTTGTGGGCGTCCTGCAGCATCGCGTAGTCGTCCGAGTTCACCGGCAGGTTGGTGTGCACGTTGCCGTCGCCGGCGTGCATGTGCAGCGCGACGAACACGCGCGAGCGCAGCACGCGTTTATGGATCGCGGTCGCTTCGTCCAGGATCGGCTTGTAGGCCGCACCGTTGAAGATCTGGCGCAGCGGCGCACGGATGTCCTGCTTCCAGGAGATGCGCACCGTGTGGTCCTGCACCACGTCGAACAGGGTGGCCTGCGGCTGCTTGCCGACACGTTCCTCGAACGCGGCCAGCAGGCCGTCCAGGCCGAACTCGTCGAGCTTGGTGCGGACATCGATCAGCGGCTGGTCCAGGTTGGCCATCACCCAGCCCCAACGCGAGGCCACGCGCGCCAGCAGTTCGTCGGCCTGCTGCGGACGGTCGCCCAGGATCTCTTCCCGCGGCACGCCCTCGCCGCCGGCCTCGTCGCCCTTCATCACTTCCAGTTGGCCAGAGGCGAAGTACGCGTGCAGTTCCTCGACCAGTTGCAGCTTGTTCTTGATCGACAGTTCGACGTTGATGCGCTCGATGCCGTCGGTGTACTCGCCCATCCGGTTGAGCGGGATGACGACGTCCTCATTGATTTTGAAGGCGTTGGTGTGGCGCGCGATCGCCGCGGTGCGCGAGCGGTCCAGCCAGAATTTTTTCCTCGCTTCCGGGCTGACTGCGATAAAACCTTCGCCGACGCGGGTGTTCGCCAGGCGCACCACTTCCGAGGCGGCCAGCGCGACGGCGTTCTCGTCGTCGCCGACGATGTCGCCGAACAGCGCCATCTTGGGCAGGGTGCCGCGCTTGGACTTGGTGGCGTAGCCGACCGCGCGCAGGTAGCGCTCGTCCAGGTGCTCCAGGCCCGCCAGGCGCAGGCTCTCGAATTCGGGCTTGCCGCTCTTCGGCAGGCTGTCCAGGTAATTCTTGATCTCGACGATCGAGGGGATCGCGTCGCGCGCCTGGCCGAAGAATTCCAGCGCCACCGTGCGCGTGAACTTCGGCATCTTGTGCAGGATCCAGCGGCCCGAAGTGATCAAGCCGTCGGTGCCCTCTTTCTGCACGCCCGGCAGGCCGGCCAGGAATTTGTCGGTGACGTCCTTGCCCAGGCCTTCCTTGCGGAAGCGCCGCCCTTCGATGCTCAAGGTCTCGGTGCGGAAGGGTTCACCCTTGGGTGCGCCTTTTTCCGACGGGTGCGTCCATTCCAGCTTGAAGGTGGCGACCGGGGCGTCGTGGATCTTGCCCAGGTTGTGGTCGACGCGCGTGACCTCGAGCCAGTCGCCATTCGGGTCGACCATGCGCCACGAGGCCAGGTTGTCCAGCGCCGTGCCCCACAGGACGGCCTTCTTGCCGCCCGCGTTCATGGCGATGTTCCCGCCGACGCAGGACGCGTGCGCCGAGGTCGGGTCGACCGCGAACACGTAGCCGGCCTTTTCGGCGGCCTGCGAGACGCGCTGGGTCACCACCCCGGCGCCGGTGTGGATGGTCGCGTAGTCGCGCTCCACGCCCGGCAGGCGGGTCAGCTCGACCTCGCTCATCCCGATCAGTTTTTCGGTGTTGATCACGGCCGACATCGGGGTCAGGGGAATCGCCCCGCCGGTGTAGCCGGTGCCGCCGCCGCGCGGGATGATGGTCAGCCCGAGTTCGATGCAGCCCTTCACCAGGCCGGCCATCTCGTCTTCGCTGTCCGGCATCAGGACCAGGAAGGGATATTCGACGCGCCAGTCGGTGGCATCCGTCACGTGCGAGGTGCGGTGCATGCCGTCGAAGCGGATGTTGCGCTTGTCCGTGTAGCGGCCGAGGACCGCCTTGGCGCGCTTGCGCAGGTCGTACATGTCGGAGAACTCGCGGCCGAAATCGTCGACCGCCTTGCGCGCCGCGGCCAGCAGCTGTTCGACGGCCAGACTGCGCGCGGTGCTGGTGGCGGCATCGCCCGTGTCGCCGGCGTCGATGGCCATGCGGCGCTTGTCGACTTCGGCCAGGCGATGGTGCAGCGCCTCGATCAGCTTGGCCCGGCGCTTCGGGTTGTCCAGCATGTCGTCCTGCAGGTAGGGATTGCGGCGCACCACCCAGATGTCGCCCAGCACCTCGTACAGCATGCGCGCCGAACGTCCGGTCTGGCGCGCGCCGCGCAGTTCGTCGAGCAGGCGCCACGAGGACTCGCCCAGCAGCCGGATCACGATCTCGCGATCCGAGAACGAGGTGTAGTTATAGGGAATTTCACGCAGGCGGGCCGGCGCGTTTTCTTCGAGCAGGGCGTGGATATTGGCGGGAGCGTTCATGGGAGATCAGCTGACGAACTGGCGCGTAGGACAACCATTCTAGCTTATTGCGATGCACCACGCTGGGGATGAGGTGAAAACCACAACAGGGCGGAGCGCATGAAACGGTGGCAAATAACCAATATATGCAAATTTTCTATTGTTAAACAGTGTTTTTTGCAGCAAAAACTTGCTCCTGTAAACGGAAAGGCATCTTATCCACGTTGGTGATTGAACATGGCTCGGTCAACATGGTCAAACACTTATCTTGACCAGCCCTTAATTCAACCCTATATTTAGGTTGAATTAAGGGAGCGCTTATGAATGAAGCCGTGCTTGAACAAGCTGTTTTCACGTTGACAGAGGCAGCCTATGCCCTTGGCGACAATGTGAAAAACGTCATCCGGCTCGTAGATGAGCATCCTGACCTTGTCACCCGTACGATCATTGGCAAGCGTGGCCGGCGCGTGCTCGGGGCGCGCGACCTCATCTACATGGAAGCCGTGCGCCAGCTTCGCGAAGTATTGACCCCCGTCGGCAGGAGGCAATTGCACGAAGCCTTGCTGCGCTCCGGTACACAGCGTGAGATCACATTTGCCAACTTAAAATTGCCGCTTGAGCCTTTTGAAAAAAAAGTACAAGAGCGAATCGATGTGTTGGACCGTCTCAAGGACAACATCGAAGGCAACCCGGACGATCCCCTTATCAAGGGAACCGATGTTGAGGTTTACCGGATTGCTGCTTTACTTGCCGGTGGCGCCACGGCTACCGACGTCCAGGAAGACTTTCCACTGCTCAGTCTGGATCAAATCAAGAATGCGGCCGATTACGCACAAGCCCTTCCAAAGAAAGGACGCCCCTATCCCGGTAAATCCTTCAAGCGTGCAACACGAGAACTGGATCTGCATTTGCTTGATGAACTCCTCGGCCAGGAGGACGAAGTCGGAGGCGCAGTATGAAGTATGTCCTCGATTCAAATGTCTTCAAATATGTCAGCGGCAGCAATCGGAAACCGAACATCGATGCCTGGCTCGGGACGGTCAATGACAACGATCTCTATGTCTCTGTCATGACACTTCATGAATCGGCATACGGTATCGAGCAGTTAAGAAAACGCAGGAAGCCCGAACACCAGAAAGTCGCGGATTTGTTGGCGCATAACCTTGATGCGTATATCGCCGAGCACATCGAGCGCATTTTGCCCCTGGATGCTGCAGCAGCGCTTGAATGGGGTCGGCGTTTGGCAAGTCAGGGAACAAAAAATGCGAACGACCTGGCAATACTTTCGATCGTTGCCACACAGGGAGACGCCGTCGTTGTCACGATGAACGTTGACGATTTTGCGAATCGTGGCATTACCGTCATCGATCCTTCGAAAAATCCAGCCGCGGTAATCGAGCCCGACTAATCAGCCGATCAACCGGCTACTCATCTCCCCAAGCCACTTCCACCACCCATCCGGCACATACAGCAAGGTCGCCGTCATGAAGATATAGCGCCCGAACTTGCCGATTGCCATGTACACCACGCTCGGCCAGAACGGCAGGTGCAGCCACCCGGCCAGCGTGCACAGCGGATCGCCGATGCCCGGCACCCAGGACAGCAGCATGGTCTTGGCGCCGTATTTGGCGAGCCAGTGGAACCAGCGTGATTTCCGCTCCTTGGCAAAAGCGACCTTGGCGCGGTAGCCGATGAAGTAATCGACGATGCCGCCCAGCGTGTTGCCGAGGGTGGCGACCAGCACGGCCGGCCAGAACATCGCCGGGTTGGCTTTTACCACCGCGAACACGGCCGGCTCGGAGCCGAGCGGCAGCAGGGTCGCGGAGACGAAACTGATCAGGAATACCGACGTCAGGCCGACGCTGGGAGCGGCCAGGATTTTGAGCAGCCAGAGGACGGCGGATTCGATCATCGTTAGTCGGGAGGAAATGGACACGTCCATTATAATGAGACGTACCTTATCGTATCGACACGGTTGGCCGCGCTCCACCCCTGCGCAGCTGCTCGTACTGCACAAGCCTAGGTTACCCGCCCAGCAGGACAGTCCCGTCGGAACCTCGCAAAACTGCTGCGCGTTGCATTTTTGGTCTGCGATGCTCGCTGTACTTTCGTACAGCTGCGCTTCTCACACTGGGCGTGTCCACCAAAACTGCCGCCGCTCGCGACGTTTTTCGAGGCCCGACAAGTCGCCCGGAAATCAGTAACTTTTGCATCCGACCATGACCACCGACTACCTCAAGAAAATCCTGACCGCGCGCGTCTACGACGTGGCCCAAGAAACCCCGCTCGAACCGGCGCCGACGCTGTCGCAGCGCATGGGCAACCGCATCTATTTCAAGCGCGAGGACATGCAGAGCGTGTTCTCGTTCAAGCTGCGCGGCGCCTACAACAAGATGGCGCACCTGTCGCCCGAGCAGCTCAAGCGCGGCGTCATCTGCGCCTCGGCCGGCAACCATGCGCAGGGCGTCGCGCTGTCGGCCTGCCGCCTCGGCTGCCGCGCGCTGATCGTGATGCCGACCACCACGCCGCCGGTGAAAATCAACGCGGTCAAGGCGCGCGGCGGCGCGAATGTCGAGATCGTGCTGCACGGCGATTCCTACACCGACGCCTACAACCACGCCCTGCTGCTCGAACGCGAGCAGAAGCTGACCTTCGTGCACCCCTTCGACGATCCGGACGTGATCGCCGGCCAGGGCACGATCGGCATGGAGATCCTGCGCCAGCATTCCGGGCCGATCCACGCGATCTTCGTGGCCATCGGCGGCGGCGGGCTGGTGGCCGGCATCGGCGCCTACGTGAAAGCGGTGCGCCCGGACATCAGGATCATCGGCGTGCAGACCATCGATTCGGATGCGATGGCCAGGAGCCTGAAGGCCGGCCAGCGCGTGACGCTGCCGGACGTCGGCCTGTTCTCGGACGGTACCGCGGTGCGCCTGGTGGGCGAAGAGACCTTCCGTATCGCCCAGGAAGTGGTCGACGAAGTGATCATCGTCGACACCGACGCCATCTGCGCCGCGATCCAGGACGTGTTCCAGGACACGCGCTCGATCCTGGAGCCGGCCGGCGCACTGGCCGTGGCCGGCGCCAAGGCCTACATCGAGCGCTCGCAAATGGCGCGCCAGCCCATCAAGAACGAGACCCTGGTGGCGGTGGCCTGCGGCGCCAACATGAATTTCGACCGCCTGCGCTTCGTGGCCGAACGCGCCGAAGTGGGCGAAGCGCGCGAAGCCGTGTTCGCGGTGACGATTCCCGAGCAGCGCGGCAGCTTCAAGCGCTTCTGTGGCCTGGTCGGCCCGCGCAACGTGACGGAGTTCATCTACCGCATCAGCGACGAGCGCGAGGCCCACGTGTTCGTGGGCGTACAGGTGGGCAACCGCAGCGAGTCGGGCATGGTCGGGCGCACCTTCGAGGAGCATGGTTTCCGTACCCTCGACTTGACGCACGACGAACTGGCCAAGCAGCACCTGCGCCACCTGGTCGGAGGCAAGAGTCCGCTTGCACATGACGAGTTGCTGTACCGCTTCGAATTCCCGGAACGCCCGGGCGCGCTGATGCGTTTCCTGGACAGCATGGCGCCGAACTGGAATATCTCGCTGTTCCACTACCGCAACCAGGGCGGCGACGTGGGGCGCATCCTGGTCGGGCTGCAGGTGCCGGCCGGGGAGATGGATGAGTTCCGGCAATTCCTGGCGACGCTGGGCTACCGCTACTGGGATGAGAGCGCGAATCCGGTCTACAAGCTGTTTTTGTAAGGCACACGTCTGGTGGGCACGGAGGTGCCCACCGAGCCACGTGTCAATCAAGCAGACAGAGCGCGCAGCCAGCGCTGGAAACGTGTACGATACGCCGCTTTGCCGCCGCCGGGCCGGCAACCCAACGCGCCGGCCCATCGAGACAACACCATGAACAATACCCCCGATCAATCGCCGCTCGGCAAGTCTTCGGCCTACCAGACCCAGTACGCCCCCGAGCTGCTGTTTCCCATCCCGCGCCAGCAAAAGCGCGACGAACTCGGCCTGAAGGGCACGCTGCCCTTCTTCGGCATCGACATCTGGAATGCCTACGAACTGTCGTGGCTGAACATGCGCGGCAAGCCGCAGGTGGCGATCGCGACCGTCAGCGCGCCGGCCGACTCGCCGAACATCGTCGAGTCGAAATCGTTCAAACTGTACCTGAATTCCTTCAACCAGACCCGCCTGGCCAACAGCGATGCCCTGCTGGCGCTGCTGCGCGACGACTTGTCGAATGCCTTCGGCGCGCCGGTGCACATCACACTCACGCCGGCCGAGGATTTCGGCAAATTGAAGATGGGCGAACTCGAGGGCTTGCTGCTGGACCGCCTGGACATCGAGGTCGACAGCTACAGCCCGGCCCCGGAACTGCTCAAAGCTAACTTCGACGAAGCCGCGGTCGAGGAAACCCTGGTGTCGCACCTGCTGAAGTCGAACTGCCTGGTCACCGGCCAGCCGGACTGGGGCAGCGTGCAGATCCACTACGTCGGCCCGCAAATCGACCAGGAAAGCCTGCTGCGCTACCTGATCGGCTTCCGCGAGCACAACGAATTCCATGAGCAATGTGTCGAACGCATCTTCACGGACATCTTGCGCCAATGCAAACCGAGCAAGCTGGCGGTCTATGCGCGCTACACGCGCCGTGGCGGACTCGACATCAACCCCTGGCGCGCCAATTTCAGCACCGGCAAACCCTCGAACCTGCGCACCGCCCGTCAATAAAGCGGTAACGGGACGATGAAATTCGCGGAATCGACACCATCTAGTGTCCGATTCCAGCGACAAGGAGCGGTTTTTTGCGGCTGCTCCAGCCACCCGGCGGCGCCCCGCGCATCTTGCATGAATGCGTTGGAGCAGCCACAAAAATTGGCGTGGGCGCCCCGGCGGCAGTATTTCGTGCGCAAAATCTCATATTTTGTTCAGGAAATTGCGCATGACTTTAGCTTGCTTACAAACCCTGTGTCGGCACCCGGATCGAGCGATGCGAAATCGTATTACACGGCCATGAAACAGGCCTATAATTCCCGCTCGCAAGCACCTGTGGTACACCGCAATATCGAAGCGTGTCATGACTAACTTAAGCAAAATCCTCTCGCTCGACAATGTCCAGCTCGACCTGGAAGTTTCGAGCAAGAAACGCGCCTTTGAACAGGCTGGTTTGATTTTCGAAAACAACTGCGGCATCGCCCGCTCGACCGTGTCGGACAACCTGTTCGCGCGCGAGCGCCTGGGCTCGACGGGCCTGGGCCATGGCGTCGCCGTTCCGCACGGGCGCATCAAGGGCAGCAAGAGCCTGAAGTCGCCGCTGGCGGCTTTCGTGCGCCTGGTCGAACCGATCCCGTTCGAGTCCCCGGACGGCGAACCGGTCAAGCTGCTGTTCTTCCTCCTGATTCCCGACCACGTGACCCAGCAGCACCTGGAGATCCTGTCCGAGATCGCCGAGCTGTTCTCGGACGAGGCGATCCGCACCGCACTGGCCACCGATCCCGATCCGAAATCGGTACACGAGCGCATCATCAACTGGCAGCCGAGTCTGCAAGCGCTGGGCTGACCCACTTACCGACGACGCCATGCTGCAGACCCCGCTGACCATCCAGAGACTGTACGACGACAACCGCGACAGCCTGCAGCTCGGCTGGTTCGCGGGCTTTCCCGGCGGCGAGCGCCTGATCTCGGGCGACGCGGTCTCGGCCGCCGACCAGGTCGGCCACCTGAACCTGATCCACCCGGGCCGCATCCAGGTGTTCGGGCACCAGGAACTGAATTACTACCAGCGCCTGAAAAGCGGCTCGCGCAGCCACGTGATCGGCGAACTGATCGGGGGCGGCCCGCCGGCCCTGATCATCGCGCAAGGCCTGGACACCCCGCCCGACATCCTCGCCATCTGCGACGAGCAGAACATCCCGCTGTTCTCGACCCCGCTGCCGGCGGCGCAGGTGATCGACTTCCTGCGCGTCTATTTATCCAAAAAACTGGCGCAGCGCGTGATCATGCATGGCGTGTTCATGGACGTGCTGGGCGTGGGCGTCTTGATCACCGGCGATTCCGGCCTCGGCAAGAGCGAGCTGGGCCTGGAACTGATCTCGCGCTCGCATGGCCTGGTGGCCGACGACGCCGTCGAATTCTCGCGCATCGCGCCGAACATGATCGAGGGCCGCTGCCCGCCGCTGCTGCAGAACCTGCTCGAAGTGCGCGGCCTCGGCTTGCTCGACATCAAGGCGATCTTCGGCGAGACCGCCGTGCGCCGCAAGATGCGGCTGAAGCTGATCGTGCACCTGGTCAAGCGCGGCGCGCTGGACGAGGAAGTCGAACGCCTGCCCTTCCACTTCCCGACCGAGGACGTACTGGGCTTGCCGATCCGTAAGGTCGTGATCCCGGTGGCGGCCGGCCGCAACATCGCGGTGCTGCTCGAGGCCGCGGTGCGCAACACCATCCTGCAGCTGCGCGGGATCGATACGCTGCAGGAATTCATGGAGCGTCAGCGCCAAGCCATGAGCAGCGATTGAGCGGATTGCGGTATCATCCCCGCATGCGCATCGTCCTCCTTACCGGTATCTCGGGCTCCGGCAAATCGGTTGCCCTGAACGTCCTCGAAGACGCAGGCTATTACTGCGTCGACAACCTTCCTCCCGCCCTGCTGCCCGCGCTGGTCAAGACCGTCGATGGCGGCGACAGCAAATGCGTCGCCGTGGCGGTCGACGCCCGCAGCGCCGAATCGCTGGCGGAGCTCCCCGCCACCGTCCACGCCCTGCGCGAAGACGGGCATGAAGTCCGCGTCATCTTCCTGACCGCCAGCACCCACTCGCTGGTGGCGCGCTTTTCCGAGACGCGCCGCAGCCACCCGCTGTCGCACGAGCTGCGCCCGGGCGAAAACCCGTCCTCGCGCCGCACCCTCATCGAATGCATCTCGGAAGAGCGCGACCGCCTGCTGCCCATCGAAAAGCTGGGCCACGTGATCGACACCTCCGAGCTGTCGGCCAACAAGCTGCGCGCCTGGGTCAAGGAACTGACGGAAGTCGAGTACGCGCCGCTGACGCTGTACTTCGAATCCTTCGCCTTCAAGCGTGGCGTGCCGCTGGACGCCGACTTCGTGTTCGACGTGCGCGCCGTGCCGAATCCGTATTACGACCTGACGCTGCGCCCGCTGAACGGCAAGGACGCTCCGGTCATCGCCTTCCTCGACGCCCAGCCGCAGGCGATCGAACTGCTGTCCGACATCCGCGCCTTCGTCGCCAAGTGGCTGCCCTCGTTCAAGAAGGACAACCGCAGCTACCTGACGGTGGCGGTGGGCTGCACCGGCGGGCAGCACCGTTCGGTGTACATGGCGGAGCGCCTGGGCGCCTACTTTGCCGAGACGGAGCGGGTGGTGGTGCGGCACCGCGAACAGCACGTGCCGTATTGAGCACTGCCAGCTTGTCGTCCCCGCGAAGGCGGGGACCCAAGTTTGCTTGCATTTCGTCAGCTCACGCAGAACTTGGCGGGGCGTCGTTTACGGCAGTGCCGGAAACGACGAGCTAACTACACCAGTCCCGTCGCGTAATACACCCCAATCACGAAGAACACCGCCACCGTCTTGATCACGGTAACCGCAAAGATCTCGCGGTAGGACTCGCGGTGCGTCAGCCCGGTCACCGCCAATAAAGTGATCACCGCCCCGTTGTGCGGCAGCGTGTCCATGCCACCGCTGGCCATCGCCACCACGCGGTGCAGCACCTCCATCGGAATCTGCGCGGCCTGCGCGCCCTGGATGAACAGGTCGGACATGGCCGCCAGCGCGATGCTCATGCCGCCCGAGGCCGAGCCGGTGATACCGGCCAGCGAGCTGACCGACACCGCCGCATTCACCAGCGGATTCGGGATCCCCTTCAGCGCATCGCTGACGACAATAAAACCCGGCAGCGCGGCGATCACGCCGCCGAAGCCGTATTCCGAGGCGGTGTTCATGGCCGCCAGCAGGGCGCCGCCGACCGCCTCCTTCGAACCCGCCGCGAAGGTCCGGCTGATGCGGCCGAAGGCCGTCGCGACCACCAGCAGGATCCCCAGCAGCAGCGCCGCCTCGACCGCCCAGATCGCGACCACGGTCTTCACGGACGCCGTCACCGGCGCGTGCACGCCGGGCAGCACCTCGGGCGGCACGGTGTAGGCGTCGCCGCCGTACCAGAGCGGGATCATGCGCGTGAACACGAAGTTGGCCACGCCCACCAGCACCAGCGGCAGGATGGCGAGCAAAGGATGCGGCAGCGCTTCGGTGCCGGTGGCGCCGGGTTCGTTGGCGAGCGCAGTCCCATACCCTTCCCCCTTGGCCATGACCGCGCGGCGGCGCCATTCCAGGTAGGACAGGCCCACCACGATGATGAACAGCGAACCGATCGTGCCCAGCGCCGGCGCCGCCCAGCCGGTGGTTTTAAAAAAGGTGGTCGGGATGATGTTCTGGATCTGCGGCGTGCCGGGCAGCGAATCCATGGTGAACGAGAAGGCGCCCAGCGCGATCGCCCCCGGCATCAGGCGCTTCGGAATATTGCTCTGGCGGTAGAGCTCGGCCGCGAATGGGTACACCGCGAACACCACCACGAACAGCGACACGCCGCCATAGGTCAGCAGCGCGCACACGGCGACAATCACGGCGTTGGCGCGCGAGCGGCCGATGTAGCGGATCGCCGCCTGCACGATGGCTTTCGAAAAGCCCGACATCTCGATCACCTTGCCGAACACGGCGCCGAGCATGAAGACCGGGAAGTAGAGCTTCACGAAGCCCACCATCTTCTCCATGAAGATCCCGGAGAACACCGGCGCGACGGCGGCCGGATCGGTGAGCAGCACCGCCGCCAGCGCGGCGACGGGGGCGAACAGGATCACGCTGTAGCCGCGGTAGGCGGCCACCATGAGGAAGGCCAGGGCGGCCAGGACGATCAGGAATGACAAGGCAGCTCTCCGTTATGGATGTGCCGAAATCATCCCATGAAATCCGCCGATGTTGTCAGAAGAACTCGTCCAGCAGGCGGTAAAAGGCAACGTGCAGCTGCGGGATGGCGTCCATCACAGGTGCCGCAGCGGATGCGCGTGATCCGGCCACACCGGCGCGAAGAAGCGCGCGAGCATCGCGGGCGTCACCTCTTGCAGCGTGGGCGGGTTCCACGTCGGCGCATTGTCCTTGTCGATGACCAGCGCGCGCACGCCTTCCAGGATCTCGCCGTGCTCGAAGGTGCGGCGCACCAGCGCGCGCTCCAGGCGCAGGCAATCGGCCACGTCGAGCGCCGCGCCGCGCGCCAGCATCTCGTGGGTCACGCACATCATCAGGGGCGAGCGCTGGCGCAGCATGGCCAGCGCCTTCTGCGCGAAGGAATCCGGATCGCCTTCCAGCGCCGCCACCACCTCTGCCACCGAAGCCGCGCCGAAGTGGGCATCGATCCGCGCCCGCTGCGCCTGCAGTTCGCTCTCGCCTGCTTGCGCCGCGAACGGCGCGGCAAAGGCGCGGATCGCCGCCGGCAGGCCGGCACCCGGCGTCGACTCGATCAATGCGCGCAGCGCGGTCAACTCACCACTCGGCACGAACACGTCGGCCAGGCCCACATACAAGGCGTCGGCGGCGCCGATGGTCGCACCCGTGAGGCCCAGGTACCAGCCCAGCCGTCCCGGCGCATGCGCCAGGAAGTGGCTGCCGCCAACGTCCGGGAACATGCCGATGTTCACCTCGGGCATCGCCATCTTGGTGCGCCCGGTTACGATGCGCAGGCCGCAGTCCGGCCCGCCCTGGGCGATGCCCATGCCGCCGCCCATCACCACGCCATCCATCAGTGCGATATACGGTTTGGGGTAGAAATGGATGAGGTGGTTGAGCGCGTATTCCTCGGTGAAGAAATCCTCGAGCAGCGCGCTGCCGCCCTGCGGCGTGGCCTGGCCGAGCTGGTGGAAGAAGCGGATGTCGCCGCCGGCGCACAGCGCTTTCTCGCTCGTGCTGGTGAGGACGACGGCCTCGATGGCGGAGTCCTCGCGCCAGGCCAGCAGGGCCGCGGTGAGCGCGCGGACCATGTCCAGCGACAGCGAATTCAGGGCCTTGGGACGGTCCAGGGTCAGGATGCCGGTGCCCTTGGCAACGCGGGTTTGTACGTGTTCGCTCATGTCTCTCGTTCTAGGAATTCGATGAGCACTATTCTAACGACCAAAACCAAAAAGGGCGCCAGATGCGCCCTTAGTTCATTGCAGCCCTGCGGCGGTGGAATCACGCCGTGGCGGCAGACTCTCCTCCATCTTCAGTGAGGCGCTTGAGCGCCGTGTGACTGTGATTCTGCAGCATCTGCTTGTACTTGACGACCTGGCGGTCGAGGCGATCCATCAGCATGTCGATCGCGGCGTACAGGTCATGCGCGGCACTGGTGATGTGCAAGATCTTGCCGGCAACCCTGAGGTTGATCTCGGCCTTCTGGCGCTTTTCTTTCTCGGTGAGATTGTCGATGCAGAGGATGACGTGAGAGTCGATCACTTGGTCGAAATGGCGGGTGATCCGTTCAAGCTTGTTTTGTACGTATTCACGGATGGCGGGGGTTACATCGAGATGATGGCCACTGATGGTGAGATTCATACACACTCCTTTGAAGATGCGCGCCATTCGCGCGCACTCCGTTGGCGCCACGAACAGCACTTGTTACAAGGATTTGCGGAGGCTGACGGGTGGAATCTTCAGCGCCTCTCGGTACTTGGCGACCGTACGGCGCGCGATGACCATTCCTTGCTCCCCCAGCATATCCGCGATCTTGCTATCGGATAATGGATTCTTGGGGTCTTCGGCTCCTGTGAGTTGCACGATGAGCGCACGTATTGCTGTCGAGGACGCTTCACCGCCCGCCTCTGTCGCAACGTGGCTCCCAAAAAAATACTTCAGCTCAAACATGCCGTGCGGTGTCAGCATGTACTTCTGCGTTGTGACACGAGAAATTGTGCTCTCGTGTAGACCCAGTGTATCAGCTATCTCGCGTAAAACAAGGGGCCGCATGGCAACCGCGCCGTGGGAGAAAAAGTTGCGCTGGCGATCGACGATGGCCTGGGCCACGCGCAGGATGGTGTCGAAGCGCTGGCGCATGTTCTTGATGAGCCACTTGGCTTCCTGCAGTTGCGCGTTCAGCTGGCTCTCCGATTTCGCCTGGCGCAGCGCCTGCGCGTACAGGCTGTTCACGCGCAGGCGCGGCATCACGTCGGGGTTCAGCTGCACGCTCCAGCCATCCTTGGCGCGGCGCACGATCACGTCCGGCACCACGTAGTCGGACACGTTGGCGGCATAGGCCGCGCCCGGATGCGGGTTGCACTGGCGGATCACGGCCTGGGCTTCGCGCAGGTCCTCGTCGTCGCAGTCGAGCGCCTTTTTCAGCTTGTTGAATTCGCGCTGGGCGAACCAGGTCAGGTACTTTTCGACGATGGTCAGCGCCATGCGCCGCGTCACCAGCGGCACGTTCGGCATGCGGCGGATCTGCAGCGCCAGGCACTCGGCGGCGCTGCGCGCGCCCACGCCCGGCGGGTCCATGCTCTGCACCATCGCCAGCGCGGTGCGCAGCTCGTCGAACTCGATCTCCAGCTCTTCCGGCAGGCGCGCGTGGATGTCGTCCAGCGCCTCTTCCAGGTAGCCGTTGTCGTCGAGCGCGTCGACCACCAGCTCGACCAGCGCGCAATCGCGCGCCACGCTGCAGGTCATGCGCACCTGCTCCATCAGGTGCTCGCGCAGCGTGACGGGGCTGGCTTCCAGCTGCGGGCGGCCATCCTCGTCCTCGCCGCCGCTGCCATTGCCGTTGCGGCCGGCCTCGCCCCAGTCGGCCTCGTGCTCGCCGCCGGAGGCATCGTCGCCGCCGCCTTCCGCGGCTTCGCCTTCACCGTTGCCGCCGCCGCCCTCTTCCGCCTGCGCGCCCGCTGCCGGCGCTTCGCCCGGCGTGGCCGCATTGTGGTTGATGGCGCCGTCGGCCAGCAGGCGCACGGAACGGTCGAGCGGATCGTCGAGCCGTTCGAGCAGCGGGTTGTCGCTCAGTACCTGTTCGATCTCCTGGTGCAATTCGAGAGTGGACAGCTGCAGCAGCCGGATCGACTGCTGGAGTTGCGGGGTCAGTGCAAGGTGCTGTGATGTCTTGAGTTGCAGCGTCTGTTTCATGACTACATTCGGAAGTGTTCACCCAGGTAGACGCGGCGTACGGATTCGTTGGCGATGATATCGTCGGGGCGGCCGGATGCGAGCACCGCGCCCTGGTTGATGATGTAGGCGCGGTCGCAGATGCCGAGCGTCTCGCGCACATTGTGGTCGGTGATCAGGACCCCGATCCCGCGCTCCTTCAGGAAGCGCACGATGCGCTGGATCTCGATCACGGCGATCGGGTCGACGCCGGCGAACGGTTCGTCGAGCAGCACGAAGCGCGGGTTGGTCGCCAGCGCGCGCGCGATCTCCACGCGGCGCCGTTCGCCGCCCGACAGCGACAGCGCCGGGTTCTCGCGCAGCTTCTCGATCTGCAGTTCGGCCAGCAGTTCGTCCAGGCGTTCGGTGATGCGCGCCTTGGTCAAAGGCTTGCCGTTCTCGCGCTGCAGTTCCAGCACGGCGCGGATGTTCTCTTCCACCGTCAGCTTGCGGAACACCGAGGCTTCCTGCGGCAGGTAGGACAGGCCAAGCAGCGCGCGCCGGTGGATCGGCAGGCCGGTGACGTCGTTGCCGTTGATGTCGATGCTGCCGGCGTCCGACGGCACCAGGCCGACGATCATGTAGAACGAGGTGGTCTTGCCGGCGCCGTTCGGGCCGAGCAGGCCGACCACTTCGCCGCAGGCCACCTGCAGCGAGACGTCGCGCACGACCAGGCGCTTGCCGTAGCTCTTCTGCAGGCCCTTGACGACGAGGGTGTTGCCGCAGTCGGCAGCGGCGGCGCCGGCGGGAGTGGCGGTGGCTTCTGGACGGACTTCCATCATTGCTTTCCTGCGGCGGGTGCTTGTGCCGGTGCCGGTGCCGCCGTTGCCGGTGCTGACGTTGCCGCCGCCGCGGGCGCGCGGCGCGGTTCGAAGGTGATGCTGCCGCGGCCCTTGCCGGTGTTGTCGGCGCCGCCGGCATCGTTACGGCCGAGCAGCACTTCCTTGCGGCTGTCGTAGGAGATGAAGGCGCTGTCCATCTGCTGCGTGACCTTCTGGCCTTCGAGCTGCTTGATCTGGGCGTTCGACAGGAGCCTGATCGTGTCGGTGCGCTCGTCGTATTCGATACGCTGGGCATGGCCCTCGGCCCACAGGTCGGGGCCGCCGTCGCGCTTCTGGCGGAAGGTCGCGAGCTTGCCCGGCGAGGCGATCATGATGAAGTTGCGATAGCCTTCCGGCGATTCCTTCATCTCGCCACGGTCCGACTTCAGGACCATGGTGCCGCGCGTGATGATCACGTTGCCGGTGACGACCGTGGTCTGGTTGACGTTGTCGGCCTGGATGTTGTCGTACTTGACGTTGATGGGCTTGAGCGCATCCGCCTTTTCCGCATGGCTGGCCAGCGGCGCCAGCAGGAGCACGGCACTGGCGGCGGCGAGAATCTTTTTCTTTGTTTTCATTGGGCTTGTCCTTGAAAGCTTGCAATCAGCGCGCCTGGCGCGGCGGGAAGGTGGCCTCGCCGCGGCCGGCGTGGATCTGCTGGGTGGCATTGTTGGCCACCATGCCGACACCGGTCATGGTTGCGCTGCCCAGCTTGATCGCGACCGGCTTGTCGGTCCTGGCGATGTCCTCGTCCGGCAGGAAGGTCAGTGCTTCGGTCCGGACCTGCATCGGCTGGGCCTTGCCGCTGCCCGGGCGCCGGATGTCGACGTTGCCGACCAGGTCGACCTGGCTCTGGTTCTGGGTCACCAGCGCGCGCTCCGCGGTCGTGGTCATGGGCGGATGCTCGGTGTTCAGGCCCTGCATCACCGGCTTGTCGATGACCGACGAATTGTCGGACGGCCGGTGGGTCAGGCGCTCGCCCGAGATCACGTAGCGCGGCTTGCCGGTTTCCGCCATGCGCACGAAGCTGAAGTTTTCGACGATGTAGTCCGGCGCGTCGGCCGCGTTGACGTTCGGCCCGTTGTCGTCGCGGCCCATGATCTGCATCAGCCAGAAGCTGCCGAAGGCGCAGAACAGGCCGGTCAGCATCAGGGCCAGCAGCTTGCCCCGGTGCGCGGTACGTTTATAGGTCGCCGGTGCCATGTCAGCTTATCCGAAATAAGGCGCGAGCGCCTGGTCGTAGGTGCCCTGGGCGCGCATCACCATGTCGCACACTTCGCGCACGGCGCCGCGGCCGCCCGGGTTCTTCGTCACGTAATGCGCGCGGTGCTGCACTTCCGGATGCCCGCTCGGCACCGTGACCGCAAAGCCCACGCGGGTGAGCAGCGGCAGGTCGATCACGTCGTCGCCGATGTAGCCGCATTCCTCGGCCGTCACGCCGGTGGTCGCGAGCAGCTCGGCAAAGGCGATGCGCTTGTCGTGCTGGCCCTGGAACACGTGGGTGATCCCGAGGTCGGCCGCGCGCTTGACCACGATCGGCGAATTCCTCGCGCTGATGATGGCCGTTTTGACGCCGGTGCGGTTCAAGAGCTGGATGCCGAGGCCGTCCAGCACGTAGAAGGTCTTGACCGCTTCGCCGTCGGGGCCGTAGGTGATGCCGCCGTCGGTCAGCACGCCGTCGACGTCGAAGATCATGACTTTTACGCGCGCGGCGCGCTCCATGTGGGCCAGTGGCGTCACCATCAGATCACCTTCGCGCGGGTCAGGTCGTGGATGTGCAGCGCGCCCACCAATACATCGTCGGCGTCGGTCACCAGCATCTGGTTGATGCGGAACTCTTCCATGACCGCGACGGCGTCCACCGCCAGCTGCTCCGGATGGATGCGGCGCGGATTGGCGTGCATGACGTCGCGGATCACCAGCTTGCTGAAGTCCTGCACCTTTTCGATCAGGCGGCGCAGGTCGCCGTCGGTGAACACGCCGACCGGACGGCCATCGGCATCCACCACGGCGGTCATGCCCATGCCCTTGTGCGAGATCTCGACCAGCGCGTCCAGCAGCAGCGCATCCGGGCCGACCTTCGGCACCGCGTCGCCGCTGCGCATCACGTCCGCCACGCGCGTGAGCAGGCGCCGGCCCAGCGCGCCGCCCGGGTGCGACAAGGCGAAATCCTCGGACTTGAAGCCGCGCAGTTCGAGCAGCGCGACGGCCAGGGCGTCGCCCAGCGCCAGCGTGACGGTGGTGCTGGCGGTCGGCGCCAGGTTCAGGGGGCAGGCTTCCTTCTCGACCGAGACGTCCAGGTGCACGTCCGAGATCTGCGCCAGGCGCGATTCCGGCTTGCCGGTCATCGCGATCACGGGCACGCCCATGCGCTTGACGGCCGGGATCACGACCGCCAGCTCGCTGCTTTCGCCCGAATACGAGATCGCGATCAGCACGTCCTGCGGGGTCACCATGCCGAGGTCGCCGTGGGCCGCTTCGGCCGGGTGCAGGAACAGGGCCGGGGTGCCGGTCGAGGCCAGGGTGGCGGCGATCTTGCGTGCGATATGGCCCGACTTGCCGATGCCGGAGACGACCACGCGGCCGCGGCAGGCCAGCATCAGCGCGACCGCGCGCGGCAGGCTGTCGTCCTGGTCCAGGCGCGCCTGCAGTTTGCGGATCGCGTCGCCCTCGATTTCCAGCGTGGCGCGGGCCAGGTCCAGCGCGCGGCGCGCCTGGGCCGCGTCAAAACTTGTCAGCATTATTTCTTCATGGGTTACACTCATAGGCAAAGTATATCCGAATTGAGAAAGCAAGAAACTTGCCAGACGTAACAAACAACAACATCGCCGGACTACGCCGTTTTATCGGATGACTTCAGGCCTCGAACTCGTTCTCCTCCTCCTGGGCAGCGCCGTCCTCGGCGTGGTCGCCTTCCGCATGCTGCACCTGCCGCCGATGCTGGGTTACCTGGCCGTCGGCGTGCTGATCGGGCCGCATGCCCTGAAACTGGCCGACAACGGCGACTCGACCCACGCGCTGGCCGAATTCGGCGTGGTGTTCCTGATGTTCTCGATCGGCCTCGAATTCTCGCTGGCCCAGTTGAAGGCGATGCGGCGCATCGTGTTCGGGCTTGGCCTCGCCCAGGTATCGCTGACCATCGTGGTCACGGTGCTGGGCGCGCTGGCGCTGCAGTATCTGCCCTTGCCGGTCAAGATCAGCTGGCAGGCCGCGCTGGGCCTGGGCGGCGCGCTGGCCATGTCCTCCACCGCCATCGTCTCCAAACTGCTGACCGAGCGCCTGGAGCTGGAAAGCCAGCATGGACGCCGCATCATCGGCATCCTGCTGTTCCAGGACCTGGCCGTGGTGCCGCTCCTGATCCTGATTCCCTCGCTGGCCAAACCGGCCGAGGAACTGGCCATGACCCTGGCCTGGGCCGGCATCAAGGCCGCCGCCGTGCTGGCGCTGCTGCTGTTCTTCGGCCAGAAGCTGATGCGCAACTGGTTCACCATCGTGGTCAAGCGCCGCTCGCAGGAGCTGTTCATGCTGAACCTGCTCTTGGTGACGCTGGGTGCGGCGTGGATCACCGAGCACGCGGGCCTGTCGATGGCGCTGGGCGCCTTCGTGGCCGGCATGCTGATCTCGGAAACCCAGTACAAGCACCAGGTGGAAGAGGACATCAAGCCCTTCCGCGACGTGCTGCTCGGCCTGTTCTTCATCACCATCGGCATGCTGCTCGACCTGCGCCTGGTGCTGGAAAACTGGTATATCGTGCTCCTGCTGCTGGTGCTGCCGGTGCTCTTGAAATTCGCCCTGATCGCGGCGCTGGCGAAAGCCTTCGGCTCCTCGGACGGCGTGGCCATGCGCACCGGCCTGGCGCTGGCCCAGGCCGGCGAATTCGGCTTCGTGCTGCTGAACCTCGCTTCCGGCTCGAAGCTGATCGACCCTTTCCTGATCCAGCTGGTGCTGGCCTCGATGGTGCTGTCGATGCTGGCCGCGCCCTTCATCATCGCCAACATGGACAGGATCGCGATGAAAGTCGCGTCCAACGAATGGATGCTGCAATCGCTGCAGCTGACCCAGCTGGCGAGCCGCACGATGGCGGCGCAGAAGCACGTGATCATCGCCGGCTTCGGGCGCAGCGGCCAGAGCCTGGCCACCCTGCTGTCCGAGGAAAAGCTGCCCTGGTATGCGCTCGACCTCGATCCGGAGCGGGTGCAGGAAGCGAGAAGCGCCGGCGTCAACGTCTCCTATGGCGACTGCACGCGGCGCGAAAGCCTGATCGCGGCCGGCATCAACCGCGCCAGCGCGCTGGTGATCACCTTTGCCGATACCCGCCTGGCGTTGAAGGTGCTGCACCTGGTGCACGAGCTGGCGCCCAAGCTGCCGGTGATCGTGCGCGCCCACGACGACACCGAACTCGAAGTCCTGAAAAAGGCCGGGGCCACCGAAGTGGTGCCGGAAGCGCTGGAATCGAGCCTGATGCTGGCCTCGCATGCGCTGGTCGTGATGGGCGTGCCGCTGCGCCGCGTGGTGCATCGCGTGCAGGCCGCGCGCGACGAGCGCTATGCCTCGTTGCGCGGCTTCTTCCACGGCGCCGGCGACGTCAAGGAAGACCCGGAACACAGCTACGTGCGCCTGCACTCGGTGACCTTGAAGGAAGACGCCGGCGCGGTCGGGCGCTGCATCGCCGAGCTGCAGCTGGACGAGGTCGGGGCCGAAGTCACCGCGGTGCGGCGCGGCCCCGAGCGGATCGAACCGGATCCGGAGATGGAATTGCGGGCCGGCGACGTGGTGGTGCTGCGCGGGACGGGGTCGGCGGTGACGCGGGCCGAGGGGCGTTTATTGAAGTGAAATATTATTTCTTTTAGACGTCATTTTTGAAATTTTATTTCCCGACTACCCGGTTCCTTCCGCCTTCCTTGGCTTCGTACAGGGCCTGGTCCGCCTGCGCCACCAGTTGCTGCGCCACGCCCTCGATCGCTTGTTCGCGCTCGACGTCGCCGAGCGTGGCCACCCCGATCGATACCGACACCGACAGCATCTGCGCCTCCCCCACCACGAAGGGCTGGTCGGCCACGCTCGCGCGGATGCGCTGGGCGACCATGTGGGCGCTGTCCAGGTCCGCGTCGATCAGCAGCACCACGAACTCCTCGCCGCCGAAGCGCCCCAGCGCATCCGACATGCGCAGCTCGGCCTTGATGCGCGCCGCGACTTCGCGCAGCACGTCGTCGCCGGCCTGGTGTCCGTACGTGTCGTTGACCTGCTTGAAGTGATCCACGTCGATGTACATGCACGAGACGCGGTAGGCCTGGCGCTGGGCGCGCGCGATCTCCTCGACCAGGCGCCGGTCCATGTAGCGGCGGTTGTAGACGCCGGTCAGCGCATCGGTCAGGCCGATGTACTTCAGCATCTCGTTGCTGATCACGTTTTCCAGGCAGATCGCGATGATGGAACCCATGTGCTCGACGAAATCGGTGCCGAGGATGGGGGTGAAGCGGCTCGGGTCGCGGCTGCCCAGGTTCAGGCTGCCGAGCAGGCGCTTGTTGCGCAGCAGCGGCACCAGCGCCACGCTGGCCAGGCCGGCGGGCGGATGCGGGAAGGCCATCGGATGCAGCGCCGGGTCGTACAGGCCCAGGCGCGGCCGGGGCGGCTGGCCGCCCGGCGCATCGTAGCCCAGCGCGTCCGGATCCTCGTGGAACAGCAGGTTCGGCAGCGCCTCGAAATCGACGCCCAGCCGGTCCATCACGGTATAGATGTCGGCGCCGCTGTCGACCAGCGACACGGTCACGATGTCGAGATTGCAGACGACCGGCAGCTGGCTGAAAATGGTCGTCACCAGCTCCTGGAAGCTGCTCGCGGCGACCAGCTCGAGGTCGAAGGCCTGGTGCCGCATCATGATCGCATGGTTGCTCTCGGCCTGGTCGATGAGGCTCGACAGCTGGCGGCGCAGGGCCTCGTTCTCGGCTATCAGTTCGCGCACACTGGCGCCGCGCTCGTGCATTGATCATTCCCTTTCAGCAATAGGCCCTACATTACGCCAACTCGGCCGTATTGAAAACCGAAAATACGTTACCGAGATGTAACCGGTGTCGAACTGTCAGTTCGATGCCAATCCACGCCGGCGCAGGGCGGACAGGACGGCATCCTGCATGGATAGCGACAGCATGTGCACGGCGCGCGGCACCAGGTCCAGGTGGACGTCGGCGCCCAGCTCACCCAGGCGCGCCGCGGCGCGGCGGCTGTGGTCGGCGGGCATGGTGCCATCCATCGCGCCGTGCACCAGGCTGACCGCCGTCGCTTGCGGCCAGCGCGCCGGCAGCGGCGCGAAACGGCCGGCGATGGCGACGGCATGGCGCGCCAGCCAGGCGGCTTGGCAGCCGGCCAGGGACATGATCGCGCCTTGCGAGAAGCCGACCAGCGTGGTGTCTTCAGGCCTTGCACCGTGCTGCGCTTGCGCTATTCGGATGGCGGCGGTGAAGCCGTCCAGCGCCGCCTGGATGCGGTCCGGACGATTCTCTTCGGTGATGCCGTCCACCGAGAACCACTGATAACCCTGCGGGCCGCGATCGTAAGGGTGCGCCGCCGGCAGCGCGGCGATGCGCGCATCCGGCAGTTCGGCGGCGATGCGTTCGCCCAGCGGCGCCATGTCGGCCGGGCCGCCGCCGACGCCGTGCAGCAGGATGACCAGCGGGCGAACCACTCAGAACGCCAGTTCGCTGTCGAGCGGCTGGCCGACGCGCAGTTCGCTGCCGGCGCCACGCACCACGATGCAGTTCATGCCCATGCAGACGGCGCCTTCCATGCGCGCGTTGGCGCGGTAGGTCTGCAGGATGTCGAGCGGGTCCGGCCCGGGGATGGCGGTGGCCTGGTCGATAGACGGGATCGGGCAGCGCGCGCAGGGTTTGACCGGATGGATCGCGAAGTCCTCGGTGCGCAGCGCTTCGAGGTAATCCTCCTCGAAGGCGTCCAGGCCGTCGACCACCAGGTTCGGGCGGAAGCGGTCCATGCCCAGGGCCGCGCGGCCGGCGGCGCGCAGGCGCACATTCAGGTCGTCGAGCGAGGCCTGGCCGATCAAGAGCAGCGGATAGCCGTCGGCGAAGCGCGTCTGCGAGGACACGCCACCGGTCCACTTGACGCTGGTCGGCCGCATCACGTCGCGCCGGAAGCGCACCAGGCGGCATGGCGTTTGCAGCGCCTGGCTGAACCAGGCGGCGGCCGCGTCGCCGCAATCGGCGGCGTCGACCAGGTCGTCCCAGATGCGGACCTGGCGTGCCCTGGCGTCGGTGGCGAAGGCCAGCGCCAGTGTGCAATCGTCCATCGCGGGGAAGCTCACGCGCAGGCTGTCTCCGTCGGGACGCGGCCGGATCAAGGCCATGCGCGGGAATTCGCGCTGGGTCAGGAACTGGCCTTCGTCGGTCACCAGCATCCATTCGCGGTCGTGCACGCCGCTGGCCTCCAGGCCGGATTCGAGCAGGATGGCGCTGTCCACGGCCAGGCCGGCGCAGGACTTGATCGGGTAGAGGATGAGCTGGGTGATCGTAGGCATGGCCGCTAGTATCGCATGCGCCGCCGCTCCAGGTACATTGCCATCTCCCGAAAACCCACGTACACTCGCGCCGTCGCCCCAGCCGGGGCGGCAACAACGCTAGGGGTCCTGCGCCATCAACCGCGCGGGTGAGACATACCCTTCGAACCTGATCTGGATAATGCCAGCGAAGGGAAGCTACAGAGTCTACGTGTGCCCGCGTGCACCCGCATCTTTGCACTCCTCCGCTGGATCGCCGATCTTCAGTGACCAAAGGAGTGCACTTGAACGCCGATCCGAAATTCCTGTCCGCCAGCGCCACGGTCGATGCCGCGGCCGTGACGCCTCTTCCCAACTCGCGCAAGGTCTACGTTGCGGGCAGTCGCCCCGACATCCGCGTGCCGATGCGCGAGATCCGCCAGTCCGACACGCCCGCGTCCTTCGGCCACGAGCCGAACCCGCCGCTGTGGGTCTACGACACGTCCGGTCCCTACACCGACCCGGACGCGCACATCGACATCCGCTCCGGCCTGGCCGCGCTGCGCGCCGGCTGGATCGAGGAACGCGGCGACACCGCCCAGCTGCCCGGCCCCAGCTCCGAATACGGCAACGCACGCCTGCACGATCCGAAGCTGGCCGAGCTGCGTTTTCATCTGCAGAGGAAGCCGCGCCGCGCCCTCCCCGGCCGTAACGTGACCCAGATGCACTACGCGCGCCAGGGCATCGTCACGCCCGAGATGGAGTTCGTGGCGATCCGCGAAAACCTGCGCCGCCAGGAATACCTCGCGGCGCTGGAAGCCTCGGGCCCCACCGGCCAGCGCATGGCGCAGATGATCGGCCGCCAGCACTTGGGCCAATCCTTCGGCGCCAGCATTCCGCGCGCGATCACGCCTGAATTCGTGCGCGACGAGATCGCACGCGGCCGCGCCATCCTGCCGGCCAACATCAACCACCCGGAATCCGAGCCGATGATCATCGGCCGCAACTTCCTCGTAAAAATCAATGCCAACATCGGCAACTCGGCCGTCACCTCCTCGATCGGCGAGGAAGTCGAGAAGATGACCTGGGCCATCCGCTGGGGCGGCGACACCGTGATGGACCTCTCGACCGGCAAGCATATCCACGAGACGCGCGAATGGATCCTGCGTAACAGCCCGGTCCCGATCGGCACCGTGCCGCTGTACCAGGCGCTGGAAAAGGTGAACGGCAAGGCCGAGGAGCTGAGCTGGCCCATCTACCGCGACACCCTGATCGAACAGGCGGAACAAGGCGTCGACTACTTCACCATCCACGCCGGGGTGCGCCTGCCCTTCGTGCCGATGACGGCGAATCGCCTGACGGGGATTGTCTCGCGCGGCGGCTCGATCATGGCCAAGTGGTGCCTGGCCCACCACAAGGAATCCTTCCTGTACACCCACTTCGAAGACATCTGCGAAATCATGAAGGCCTACGACGTCGCCTTCAGCCTGGGCGACGGCCTGCGTCCCGGCTCGATCTACGACGCCAACGACGAGGCCCAGCTGGCCGAGTTGAAGACCCTCGGCGAACTCACGCAAGTCGCGTGGAAGCACGACGTGCAGACCATGATCGAAGGCCCCGGCCACGTGCCGCTGCAGCTGATCAAGGAGAACATGGACCTGCAGTTGGAGCAGTGCCACGAGGCGCCCTTCTACACCCTGGGCCCGCTGACCACCGACATCGCGCCGGGCTACGACCACATCACGTCCGGCATCGGAGCCGCCAACATCGGCTGGTACGGCACGGCGATGCTTTGTTATGTCACGCCCAAGGAACACCTCGGACTGCCGGACAAGGACGACGTCAAGGACGGCATCATCACGTACAAGATCGCGGCGCACGCGGCCGACCTGGCCAAGGGCCATCCGGGCGCCCAGATCCGCGACAACGCCTTATCCAAGGCGCGCTTCGAATTCCGCTGGGAAGACCAGTTCAACATCGGCCTCGATCCGGACAAGGCGAAAGCCTTCCACGACGAGACTTTGCCGAAAGACTCCGCCAAGGTGGCCCACTTCTGCTCGATGTGCGGCCCGCACTTCTGCTCGATGAAGATCACCCAGGAAGTGCGCGACTATGCGGCGCAGGGCATGCAGGTCAAGGCGGTCGAGTTCATGCGCCAGGGCGCGGAGCTCTACCAGAAGGCGTGACCATGCCGCAGATCGAATTGAACGGCGCCGCACGCACCATTCTTGATGGCGCCAGCCTGCACGACCTGGTGACGGACCTGGGCCTGGCCGGCCAGGCCGTCGCGCTGGCGGTGAACCGCTGCGTGGTGCCGCGCGAGCGCTGGGCCGCGACGTCCCTGCAGCCGCACGACAGGGTCGACGTGGTGCGGGCGATCGGCGGCGGTTGAACATCCATGAAACGGAAAGACGACATGACGAATATGATGCATGAAGACCGGCCCATTGATCGCCCACTGCGCATCGCCGGCAAGGAGTACAGCTCGCGCCTGCTGGTGGGCAGCGGCAAATACCGCGACCTCGAACAGACGCGCGAAGCGACGGAGGCGGCCGGCGCCGAAATCATCACCGTGGCGATCCGCCGCGTGAACATCGGCCAGCACCCCAATGAACCAAGCCTGCTCGACGTGGTGCCGCCCTCGCGCTACACCATCCTGCCCAACACCGCCGGCTGCTATACGGCGGAGGACGCGGTCTACACGCTGCAGCTGGCGCGCGAACTGCTGGGCGGGCACAGGCTCGTGAAACTCGAAGTGCTGGGCGACGAGAAGACCCTGTTCCCCAACATGCCGGAAACGCTGCGCGCCGCCGAGACCCTGGTGCGCGACGGCTTCGACGTGATGGTCTACTGCAGCGACGACCCGATCCAGGCGAAGATGCTGGAGGAGATCGGCTGCGTGGCGGTGATGCCGCTGGCCTCGCTGATCGGCTCCGGCATGGGCATCCTGAATCCGTGGAACCTGTCGCTCATCATCGAGCAGGCGACGGTGCCGGTGCTGGTCGACGCCGGCGTCGGCACCGCGTCCGACGCCGCCGTGGCGATGGAGCTGGGCTGCGACGGCGTCTTGATGAACAGCGCCATCGCCCTGGCCCGCGATCCGGTACGGATGGCGCGCGCGATGCGGCTCGCGGTGGAAGGCGGGCGCGAGGCCTGGCTGGCCGGGCGCATGGCGCGGCGCTTCGCGGCCTCGCCCTCGTCACCGATGGCGGGGCGGGTGTGATGGCCGAACAGGTTCGTCCCTGCGTGCTGGTGTTCGCCGGCCTCGACCCGTCGGGCGGGGCCGGCATCCAGGCCGACATCGAGGCGATTGCCGCCCAGGGCGCGCATGCGCTGCCGGTCGTCACCGCGCTCACGGTGCAGGACAACGAACGCGTGCATGAGGTGGTCCCGGTCGACCACGCATTGTTGAAGCGCCAGGCCATGCTGCTGTTTGACACCATGCCGATCCGCGCGGTCAAGATCGGCATCCCGGGCAGCCTGGCGAATGCCGAGGCCATCGCCGATGTCGTGCAGGCGCTGCGCGCCGGCGATCCCGGCCTGCCGCTGGTGCTGGACCCGGTACTGTCCAGCGGCCGCGGCGATGCCCTGGGGCGCGGCGATGCGCTCGCGATCCTGGGTCCGCTGCTGGCGCTGGCGACGGTGCTGGTGCCGAACGGGCCGGAAGCGGCGGCCCTCGGCGCGGTCGATTGTCCGCACGTGCTGGTGACCGGCGGCCACGGCGACGGCGACGAAGTCGTCAACCGCTGGACCAGCCGCGAGGGCGTCCAAAGGGTTAGCACTGAGTGGCGCTGGCCGCGCCTGCCCGGCGAATTCCACGGCAGCGGCTGCACGCTGGCGTCCAGCCTGGCGGCCCGGCTGGCGCTGGGCGAGCCGATGGCGCTGGCGCTGGAACGGGCGCAGCGCTACTGCAACCAGGCGCTGGCCGATTCCTACGTCATCGCGCCGGGCCAGCGCATCCCGCGCCGCATCCACCATTGAGGAGATTCACATGCGAGGACTTTATCTGGTCACGCCCGACTGGGACGACACGGCCCGGCTGGTCGAGGTGACGCGGCGCGCGCTGGAAGGCGGCGCATCCCTGGTCCAGTACCGCAACAAGACGGCATCCGAATCGCTGCGGCTCGAACAGGCGTCAAGCCTGCTCGCGCTGTGCCGGCGCTTCGACACGCCGCTGGTCATCAACGACCACGTCGCGCTGTGCATGCGGCTCGATGCGGACGGCGTGCACGTGGGCGGCACCGATGCGCCGCTGAAGACCGTGCGCGCGGCGCTGGGGCCGGGCAAGATCGTCGGCGCCTCGTGCTACGGGCGCTTCGAGCTGGCCGAGGCGGCGCAGGCGGCCGGGGCGAGCTATGTCGCGTTCGGCGGCTTCCATCCGTCGCGCGTGAAGGTGTACGAGGTGAGCACGCCTCGGGATATCGTGACGCGTGCGAAGGCGGCACTGCGGGTGCCGGTGGTGGTGATCGGCGGGATGACGGTGGAGAATGCGCGGCCGCTGGTGGGGCTGGGGGCGGATATGGTGGCGGCGATCAGCAGCGTGGCCGGGGCGGCGAATCCGTATGTGGCGGCGCAGGAGTTTGCGGGCTTGTTTAATTAGCTTAAGAACGTCGTCCCTGCGAAGGCAGGGACCCAATTTCTGCAGGCGCTAACGCTGCGCGTGCAACTTGGGCCCCCGCCTTCGCGGGGGCGACGGTGCCTTACGCCTTGGCCAGCTTGAACTGTGCCAGCTCCCCGGTCAGGTACCCGACCGCCGCGCCGAACTTGTCCTTGTAGTTCGCCTTGATCATCGGATCCAGCGTGTCCTTCACCTTGCCGTGCAGGCTGCTGCTCCAGTCGCCCGGGTGCTGGAAGTTGCTCATGATGTAGGTCCAGCCGTTGATGTCGTCGACCGCGTGCAGGCCGGTCGATTCGGCGCCGGATGGCGTCGACAGGATGCGCGACAGCTGCCTGGTGTCGACGTTGTAGGCCCACAGGAAGTTGTTGACGTGGTTGCCGCTGTCCTCGCCGATGAACAGGGTGCGCATCCTTTCCGAGAACTTCAGGTTGTCGGGGCTGGCGATCTTGTCCGGGTTGGCGGTGTTGCCGAGGGCGTCGGCGGCGATGTCCTCGCCGGTCAGCAGCGCCTTGGTATCGACCGGCATCCATTCGCTGTTGATCGCGTTGCCGGCGGTGTCCTTCTGGCCGCCCTTCAGGTTCAGCATCATCACCGCGCCAGCGGTCAGCGCCTTCGGGATCGAGATGCCGTTGCCCGGCACGTTCAGCGCGTTACCGGCCACCATCGAGCCGTTGCAGTTGGCCAGCGCCGAGTAGGCGATCTTGTCCTTCAGGTTGACGGTCGTGCCTTCCATCTTGGTGAAGCCCATCGAGGCGCCGACCAGCGAGGCGTAGCGGTGGGTTTCCAGGAAGGCGGCGGCCTTTTCCATGCCCGGTTTCAGCTTGAGCCACTCGACGCGGCCGTTGGCGGCCACCCTGGTGTAGCTCGCGTCCTGCGGGTCGGTGGTCGCGACGTCCATGATGTCGGTCGGCTTGATCGACGCGGCCAGCGAACGGATCTCGGCGCTGGTGGCGGAACCCAGCTTGATCCAGGTGAGCGGCGTGGGGCTTGCTGCCGGGTCCAGCGAAAAGCCGGCGCCGACCTTGGCCACGTACAGCGTGCCCGAGGACAGGTCTTTCTCCTTGTCGGCCACGAACACGAAGTAGCCGCTGTTGGTGGCGTCGTCGCCCATCAGCACCGTGCGGTTGTCGCCCATCACCTGCACCAGCTCGTGCGAGATGCGGCCCATGCAGTAGTGCTTCTTGATGCTGGCCGTGCCGTCGGCGTTGACGGTGACTTCCGGCAGGTGGCCGTAGTTGTACGGATTGGCTTTGGTCTCGTCGCCGTACAGGCTCCTGGAAAAGCCCTTGAACTGGGCGTCGCTGGCGGCGGTGAAGGCGTTCGGCTCGTATTCTTCGCTCGACAGGTGGGTGCCCCACGGCGACAGGCTGGCGCCGCAGGTGATCCACAGGCCGTTGACGCTCGAGGTGTCGACGTTGTGGTACTTCACCAGCGACAGCTTGCCGCTGGTCTTGTCCTGGTCCAGGGTCAGCACGGCGATCGGCGACGGCAGCTTGCCGTACATGTCGGTCTTGCCGTCCTGGGCCCAGGTGGTGTACTCGAACTGCACCACGGCGAACACGGTGTTGCCCTTCACGCCAGCCACGTTCGCGTTCGCGACGCTCAAGAGCGAGGTGCCGTCCGGCGAATCCGAGAAGAACTGGCGCGCCTTGCCGGCCACGGTGCTGTCGATGATCGGCTTGTTGTTGATGTCGTAGTAGCCGCCGGCCAGGATGGTGCCGCCGTTGCCGTTCGCGACCATGTCGCCGGTGATGAAGAAGGGCTGGTAGGACAGCTTGTAGTCGACCTTGCTGGTGTCGCTGAAGAAGGCCGTCATGGTCGATGCGACCGTGGTCGTGGCCATCGCGGCGGCATTCGCCAGGCCCGGCGCGGCCATCGCATTGAACTGCACCATGCCCAGCGTGGCGGCCGTCTGGACCGGCGCCGCGGCCGGGTCATCGTCGCCGCCGCCGCAACCGGCGAGCAGCGCGCCCATGCCGGCGCCGCCGAGCGGCAGCATCGGCGCGGTTCCCAGCAGGCGCAACAGGCTACGGCGGGACAGGTCGGTATTCGCGTTCATTCGTTCATGCTCCTGGATTCGATCAAAGTGGCCGCGCAGCCTGGCGCGGAATCCGGGGGAGCTTAGTGGACGCAGATGTCAACTTGATGACAGGAATTTAACGCTTGTGTGACATGGCCGGTGTGGCCCGATCTTGATGAGTGTTGTAAATGACGCGGTGTAAGTACATGAAATCCTTGATTTATCACAACCGACGCGCCTTTCCAGCATTGTGAAAAATGCTGTTGGATTACTTTTCCTAGGTAACCATCCACCAGGAGCGTGCCATGACCTCACATCACGAGCAGATTCATGTCGGCACCGCAGCGCAACCCGCCGACGCCTTCTTCACCGACTGGCGGCAGGTGCAGGCGGCCACCTACGACTTCATCGTGATCGGCACCGGCCCGGCCGGCGTCGCCTTCGTCGAACGCGCGCTGGCGCGCAATCCGCACGCGCGCATCCTGGTGCTCGAGCGCGGCGGCTACGCGCTGCCGATGCACGTGCAGATGCTGCCGCCGCCGTTCCGCGCCCTCGACCGCCACACGCCGATGCTGGGCGGCCGCTCGACCAGCTGGAGCGTCTGGTGCCCGGCGCCGGAACCGGCGCTGCTGCGCGGCTGGCCGCAAGCCCTGGTGGACGTCACGCGCAAGCCCGGCTTCTGGGCCGACGCCCGCAGCTTCCTGCACGTGACCGGCGCCGACGCCATCGACGACAGCGTCTACGGCTGCCTGCAGCGCCAGCTCGACCTGCGCCTCGGCGACAATTTCCGCCACTGCGTGCCCTCGGCGCTGGACGCGCACGCGGCGCCGCTGGCGGTGAGCGGCGACGCCGGTCCGGGCCCGAGCTTCCACCCCTACTGCACCGTCGGCACCCTGCTCGGCCTGTGGCAGCGCCAGAAGACGCGTGCGGCCCAGGAGCGCGGCAGCATGCTGGCGATCGTCGACCACTGCACGGTCGAGCGCCTGCTGCACGACGACGCCGGCCGCGTGAGCGCGCTGGCCACCAACCGCGGCCCGCTCGGCGTGGGCGACGCCAGGATCGTGCTGGCGATGGGCGCGCTGTCGCCGGCCGCGCTCCTGATCCGCTCCTTCGGCGCACGCCTGCCGAATGCCGGCAAGCGCTGCACCGGCCACCTGATGTCGCGCATCGCCGCGCGCGTGAAGCGCTCGGCCTTCCGGGATCTCTCAGCGCTGGAACTGGGCGCCTGCTACCTGCACGGCCGCGCCACCGGCGGCCTGCAGTACCACGTGCAGGTGAGCGCCTTCGCCTCCAGCCACCCGGAGCAGGACGCCGACGCCATCGCCTGCGAAACCCCGGACGCGGCGGCGCTGCCCTCGCCGGCCCAGCTGCGCGGCTCGGAACAGCACGTGCTGCTGGTGTGCACGGTGCTGGGCGAGGTCGGCGAGGACAATCCCGGCAACGGCGTCGGCCAGGACGGCGCCGACCTGCGCCTGCGCGCCGGGCCGATGGAACTGCAGCTGTGGGACGTGATGGACGACGCGGCCTGCCAGACCATCGCCGCGCTGGCCAGCCGCAGCGGCGTCGCCCCCGCCATCGAATACTGGATCGAGGAAGGCGACGCAGGTTATTGGCAGGCCGAACGCCCGGAAGCGCACCAGGTGCGCCTGCCGGTCATCGTCGACGAGGCCTCGGCGCTGTGGATCGGCGAGGATGCGGCCGGCTCGGTGGTCGGGCTTGACTACCGGCCGCACGGGGTCGACAACGTGTACGTGACCGGGGCGGCGCTGTTCCCGACCGCGGGGTCGTGGAATCCGACCCTGACGGTGTGCGGGCTGGCGCAGGACCTGGCGGACAGGATTGTATGAGCGCGAACGCGCCTACCGGCCCAGAGACCGTCGCCCCTGCGGAGGCAGGGGCCCAAGTTGCTAGCGTTCCGTCTGCACGACGAACTTAGGCACCTGCCTTCGCAGGTGCGACGTGCAATTGCCGCAGGACTGACGTGTGAAAAAGCTTAAACGCGCAGGAACTGCTCGGGCGCCAACGCCGCATGCGTAAACCGCGCCTCGCGCACCGCCCCCTTGAAATAGTTTAAACGGTTTATACGCGTACCAACCGACGCCCGGCCCGGCCCCTGCGGCTTGAACGCGATCTCGGCCTCGCCCTGCAGCTGGCCGTTGACCCAGACGCGGTAGAAACGCCCGTCGAAGGTCTGCGCCACGTGGTGCCAGGCGCCGAGCGGATGGCGCTTGTCCGGGAAGATCATGGTCTGGGCGTAGCCGTCGCCGCGCGTGTAGGTGTCGATGTACCATTCCTTGTCGACCACCCGGATCTCGAACAGGAAGCGGGTGCCGTTCGGCGCGTGCACGTTCTGTCCCGGCTCGTTGGAGGCCAGGTGGAACCAGCGCTGCTCGAAGGCGCCGCCATCCGGCCGGAACACCGCCTCGAAGGTGAAGGTCGCGGCACCGGCCAGCGGATGCTGCTCGATGAACAGGGCATCATCGACGCCGTCGAACTGGATCGCCTTGCCGCCCGGCGCGTCGATCACCTTCGGGTCGCCTTCGACCTGCGGACGCAGGCCGCCGATCTGGTCGAGGCGGTCGAAGGTCCACAGGATCTGCTTCGGCTGGGCCGCGCGGGCCGGCAAGGCCAGGGCGCCGGCAAGAGCGGGCATGGCCGCCAGCAGGCGCCGGCGGGTCGAGAAGGATGGATGTTGCATCGTCTGCCTCCGGAAAATCAGGTTTCGCGCATTTGCAGCGCATGCGCCAGCGCCCAGTCCTGGTCGTTGGCATAAGGGTCGGCCACGTGGGCCTTGATGCCGTTGACCGAGAGCGGATAAATGAAAGCGGCCGAAGCCCGCCCTTCCGCCGTGAACGCCGACAGGTTGTTGCGGATGATATCGTCTGCGCGTTGCGCGTAGGCGCCGCCGCCGCCGGCCTTGGCGTAATGGTCGAAGGCGAGCGCGCTGATCGTGCTCCAGTAATGCGGGAAGGTGTCGCCCCACAGCTGGCGCTTGCCGAACCAGTAGCCGTCCCAGTGCCGGATCGCCACCTCGTGCAGGTGATGGTCCGGCTGGCGGCCGTTGAACAGTTCGAGCAGCGCCAGGTGCGGCCGGGCCGCCTCCAGCCAGCGCGCATCGCCGGTGGCGCGGTGCAGCTCGAGCAGGAACACCGCGGCCGGCGCGACGATCGATTGCTCGTAGTTGACTTCACTGGTCGGATAGCGTGGACCGATCTGTTCGATGCGGCGGCCATGCCGTTCGAACAGGGCCAGCAGCCTGGCATATTCCGCCATGCGCCCCGTGTTCTTGAGCACCGCCAGGCCCTCGTACACCGGCAGGCCGATGGCATAGAACTTCTCGCCGCCGTTGGCGTAATAATTCTCGATGGTGCGCACGAAGGCCTGCCAGGACGCGTCCTGCCCGGTCAGCCGCGCATATTCCAGGTGCAGTTGCGCCACCCAGGGCCAGTTGTACAGGCGCTGGACCGGCTTGCCGACGGCATCCAGCACATAGCCGTCCGGACGCTGTAGCCGGGTCGACACGAAGCCGACGTAGCGGCGCAGCGCATCCATCAACACGGGATCCCGGACCGATTGCGCACGCAGCTAGCGTGCCAGCAGCACGCCCATGCCGATGCGCTCGCGCCCTTCGTTGCGGTCGCGCGGGGCCACCTTGTCGCGCCGCACCTGGGCGTCGGTGTCGTTGTCATAGACCACGAAGGCGCCTTCGGCCGGATCGCCCGCGGTGTTGACCTGCTGGCGCTCGACGATGAACCTGACGCGCGCCGCGATCAGCTGGTCGAGCGGCGGCACGACGTTCAGTACCAGCGGCGTCCTGGTGCCGGCCGGCGTGCTCAGCTCCAGCGCGCGTTCGCCCACGCTGTCGGCCTTGAACGTGGCCTGCAGCTTGCCGTCGGCGCCGCGCAAAGGCAGGACGGCATCCTTGAATGCCAGGCTGGCCGATGCCAGGGCACGCCCCTGCAGCGTCACCTGGACCGCTTCGCCGAGATAGGCCGTGTAGTGCGAGGCCTCGATCCGGACAAAGGCTGCCGAGCGCCGCGCGCACTGGGCGAAGAAATCATCCCAGCCGCCGTGCCAGAACAGGGTCCAGGCCAGTTCGCGCGATGCGCCCGGCTCGAGGTCGCGGATCGCCGGATGCAGGAGGAAGCTGCCGCGCGTGTTCGAACCCGTGACTTCGTCGCGCCCGGCCACGCTGTAGCCCGCCAGCGCGCCCTCGTTCAGCACCAGCCCCAGGTGCGGCGCACGCCCGCCCATGCGCAGGGTGGCGACCCAGGCCGAGGTGCCGCCCATCCACAGGTGGGCGTGGCAGCGGTGCTCCATGACGTCGGCGGCGCCGGTGTAATGGTCGTTGAACGGCGTGGCGATCACCATGCCGGACTTTTGCCCCGCCATGGGCAGCGTGTCCTGGCCAAGATTGGTGAAGCGGTAGCGCTCTTCGAGAGCGTCGCCCTGCAGGGTGCGCGTGACGACGACTTCCAGCGCACCCACGCGATAGCGGCTGCGTGCCTGCCGCCGCTTCGGATCGAGCGTGAATTCGACCGGCGCCTCCCAGCGTCCACGATGCATCATCGCCGCGCCGAGGTCCGCATAACCGAGACCCCATTGCACGGCGCGCGGCTGCCAGGGCGCATTGGCCGGGCCGCTGACCCAGCTCATGCGCGCCGCATCCTGCGGATGGACGATAGCGACGATGCTGCCGGTGGCGGGATCGAATCCGACCGTGAAGCTGGCGTTGGACAGCGTCGCGGTGGCGGCCGTGGGGCCGGACTGGGCGCCGGCGGGCGCCATGTGCGCGGCGGCGACGGTACTGGCGACGCCTGCGGATCGGAGGAAGGTTCGTCGTTGCATGGAATGACTTCTATCATTCACGGCAGCGACAGGTCAACGGCACGACCGAAGTAGTCAAGAAGTTGAGAGAGCCTCGCCCTTGCGTGCCACGATCAGCGCGGTATCGACGGTGAAGCTGCCGTCGTCCTCGATCCGGAAATGCTCGCGCACCTCGCTCGATGCGCGCCCCTGCAGCGAGCGGATCGCGGCGACGTGGACCTCGGGCGTGCGCATGCGCTCGATCCAGGGACTGAACGCCAGCCGCAATTTATAGGTTTCTACCTGCCCGACCTCGAAGCCGACTGCCGCCAAGGTGGCCCGCCATTGCGCCAGCGAGGCATTGCGCACGTGCGACGGGTCGCGCAGCAGCTCCAGCGACTGCAGCCAGGTGTCGAGCAGGGGCACGCCGGGCGAGACGACGTCCATGAAGACCGCCATCCCGTCCGGCTTCATGGCACGCGCCATCTGCGCCAGTCCCGCGGTGAAATCGCCCCAGTGGTGCGCACTGTAGCGGGTGGCGACGACGTCGAACGAGGCCGATGGACAGGGCAGCGCCTCGGCCGCGCTCTGCTTCGTGGCAATGTTGTCCAGGCCGCGCCTGCGCGCCTCCGCCGCCACCGTCTCCAGCATCGCGCTGGAGAGGTCGCAGGCGACCACTTTACCCACCAGCCCCGCCAGCCGGAACGCGACATGCCCGCCGCCGCAACCCAGGTCCAGCGCAACGGCATCCGGGCGCTGCCCGACCAGGCTGGCCAGCAATTCCAGGTCCTGGCCCTGCGCGTGCACGCTGCTCGCCAGGTAGGCCTGGGCGCGCGAATCGTATTGTTCGAGAACGGCTGCATCGTGGGTGGCGGTCTTCATGGCGTCTCCGGAAAAGAAAGGGGAAACTGATTGTCTGGCGATTATTAAACTGTTACAAGGAGCCTGGTTATCCTGGTATAAATTACGCCATGATCGATGCAGACCAACGGCAGATGCTCGGTGCCTTCATCCGGGCCCATCGTGAACGCCTGACGCCCACCAGAGCCGGTGGCCGCCGGCGCACGCCCGGCTTGCGGCGCGAGGAACTGGCCGATGCGGCCGGATTGGGCGTCACCTGGATCACCTGGCTCGAGCAGGGGCGCGAGGTGCGGGCGTCCGTGGCGGCGCTGTCGCGGCTGGCCGAGGCGCTGCAGTTGTCGGCGGCGGAGCGCGCGTCCGTGTTCGATTTGGCGGGCAAGAAAGATCCCGAGGCCGGCAGCGAGCAGGTGGAGGGCTTGTCGCCTGCCCTGCTGGCCTTGCCGGGATTGATGGCGGTGCCTGCCTACCTGCTTGACGCTACGTGGACGGCCTGGGCCTGGAACGAGGCCGCGGCCGAGCTGTTTCTCGGCTGGCTCGATGCGGATGCACAAGACCGGAACCTGTTGCGTTATGTGTTCCTGTCACCGGCGGCGCGCACCTTGATCGCGGATTGGGAAACGCGCGCGGCGCGGCTGGTTGCCGAGTTCCGGGCGGATTTTTACCGGCAGCCGGGGGATGTGGAGATGAAGGCGCTGGTCGACCAGCTATGCCGGGAGAGTACATTGTTCGCGCAGTGCTGGGGCAGGCAGGATGTGCTGGGGCGCGAAGGTGGCGAGCGCGTGTTCCGGCATCCACTGCAGGGAGAGCTGACCTTCGTGCAGACGACCTTGCTGGTGGCGCTGCAGCGGGAGATCAAGCTGGTGTGCCTGGCACCCGGTTGACCGCCCAGATTGCCGACCGATCCCAACTCGTTGGGAAGCCCATCGGGGAAGGATCAATACCGTGCTGTACCAGCAAGGCTTTTAACCTTGATTTCCAGTGATGATCTGGACTGATACGATCAAGCAACCACGCCAATACAGTCAAAGTGTTATAGATTCGGCGGTTGTCTTGTAAATTGAGACTCGCCACCAATACTTGGGGGCGGTGACTTGGAAGACGAAAGGTGAAAGTGAAATCACGATTCCACAAACGGCCGTGGTGCGCACACAGGTTACGAATAATACTCAGGTGATGCAGGAAGGATGTAAGAATCGTTTCATCCATATCGTACCGGTGAGCTACAGCATTACGATCGGCACCATGACGAAGGTTTCCATACCATTTGGAGAGTTGGCCCAGCGTCATGATTTCTGCCACTGCCCATAGCGGCGGCAATGGCTCTTGATACTTGGCATAGTGATGCTGGACGAAGGTTTCGTGACTCTTGCGAGCTTCACTTTCCAACTTCTGGATTTGCTGAGCGTGATCCCAGTTACGTGCAGGTTTCTTGAACAGGTTAGCGTCCAGATGAGCATGCGGCCCATGCTTATGTGCCAGCGCGTAAGCCCAACCGGCCCGAATCGATACTTCTATGCGCTCGATGGCATCGAGGACAAGCAGACGCAACTCACGGTCGAAGACGTACAGATTTAAAACGTGTTCAAAGTGAGTTCCAGGCCGGAAAGCATGGCTTGCATGGTCGACCTCGAAAGGTAGCCAGTATGCGCCAAGCCTGTAGTAGTTCAAATGGCCGAGGTAATGTAGTGCATTGGCGCGATTGCCACAATGCAAACCACGCTGGATGAGTTGATCGAGCTGCTGCTCAAGTGTAAGCGGGGGCTTGTTGAACTTCATTTTCCTACCCCCAAAAAAGTAACCCCCCATGGTGCGCATCGTTGAGAGGCGTGGGGGGTGTTGTTGCTGTCAATTATACGTAAACGCATGGCGCTGCGCTATAAAAATCAGCCCGTCAGTGAACGTACGCTCGTGTACCGCGTTGAGCGTACAGCGTCTTAGACGTTAAACAAGAAGTTCAAAACATCCCCATCCTTGACGATGTATTCCTTACCCTCAGCCCGCATCTTGCCAGCCTCCTTCGCCCCCGACTCACCCTTGTAAGCGATGTAGTCATCAAACGAAATGGTCTGCGCACGGATGAAGCCGCGCTCGAAGTCGGTGTGGATCACACCGGCCGCCTGCGGTGCGGTGGCGCCGATCGCCACGGTCCAGGCGCGCACTTCCTTTACGCCCGCGGTGAAATAGGTCTGCAGGCCGAGCAGATTGAACGCGGCGCGGATCAGGCGGTCCAGGCCCGGCTCCTGCATGCCCAGGTCGGCCAGGAATTCCAGCTTGTCGGCGTCATCCAGGTTGGCGATCTCGGCTTCGATGGCGGCCGAGATGGCGACGATCGGGGCGTTCTGCTTGTTCGCGAATTCGGTCAGCTGGTCCAGCAGCGGGTTGTCGGTGAAGCCGCTTTCCGACACGTTGGCCACATACATGGCCGGCTTGGCCGTGATCAGGTGCAGCGGGTAGATCAGCGCCATCTGCTCGGCATCCAGGCCCATGGTGCGGACCGGCAGGCCTTCGTTCAGGTGCGGCAGCACTTTTTCCAGCAGCGCCACCAGCTTGGCGGCATCCTTGTCGCCCGAACGCGCTTTCTTGTTCTCGCGGTGGATCGCCTTTTCGACGGTGCCGAGGTCGGCCAGTGCCAGTTCGGTCTGGATCACGATGATGTCGTCGATCGGGCTGACCTTGCCGGCCACGTGGATCACGTTGTCGTCTTCGAAGCAGCGCACCACGTTGACGATGGCGTCGGTTTCGCGGATGTGCGACAGGAACTGGTTGCCCAGGCCCTCGCCCTTCGACGCGCCGGCCACCAGGCCCGCGATGTCGACGAATTCGACGATCGCCTTGACGATGCGCTCCGGCTTGACGATCTCGGCCAGCTGGTCGATACGCGGATCCGGCACCTCGACGACGCCGACGTTCGGCTCGATGGTGCAGAACGGGTAGTTTTCAGCCGGGATGCCGGCCTTGGTCAGGGCGTTGAACAGGGTGGACTTGCCGACGTTGGGCAGGCCGACGATGCCGCATTTGAGGCTCATGGGGAACTTTCTGGGTCGAATTTACGAAACCCTGTATTGTACCCGTGCTCGCCGCCGATGGCTGCAACCTTCTCGCAACCTTGCCCGTTAAAGCGGCAAAACGCGTGCAATATCCGGCTTTTCCACGAAAGCCGCAAACGCGTCCCGCAAGCGCTCCCCCTCCTCCATCGCCTGCCGCCAGGCCAGGATCCGCGCCTCATGGTTCAGCCCGTAATGCTTGAAATCGCTGCGGTCGATGATCTTCCCGCGCGGCAGGCGGCCCAGGAAGGCCGCGCTCGGCGCCACGATCAGCACGTTGTCCAGCCAGCTGCGGTTCGGCCCGCGCGCGGCGCGGCGCCAGGGCAGCGCCTTGTCCAGCCAGCCGGGCACGATGTGCTCGCTGAAATGCGGGTACAGCACGATCGCATCGGGCTCCTGCTCTCCCATGCGGGCATACGGCAGCGCCAGGTTGTAGTCGATGATGCCGCCGTCCCAGTAGTGCCCGGGCGGCGCGCCGGGGATGTCGCGCACCGGCTTCATCAGCATGGGCAGCGTGCCGGACGCCAGCAGGCCGGCGGCAAGATTCTCGCGGGTCAAGGCCGCGAACTCGGTCGTGAAACGGTCGAACGAAGCACGCAGCCAGGGCGCCCGGGCGCGCACGTCGCCGATCACGACCCGGTCCATCAGGTGCGACAAACGGTCGCGCGAGGCCAGGTTGTGCAGCGCCGCCGCCGCGAAGCCGCGCATCTCGGCATATTTGTGGCCGGGCGCCGCCAAGGCCCGCTTGCCGCGCACGGTGATCAGATGCAGGCGGTAGTGCGGGTGGCTGACGATGTCGTCTTCGTGGCCGCGCACGAATTCGCGCAGCAGGCCCTGCACCACCTCGTCGATCTGGTCCTGCGAGGGTTTTGTCGAGGTATAGCGCTGGCCGCTGTACAGCTCGCCCAGGCGCGCGAAGGCCTTGACCGGGTCGCGCTGGCAGGCGGCGGCCATGCGCCAGGCGCCGATCGAGGAGCCGATCAGGATGCGCTCGCGCGGCGCGCGCGGCAGCCAGTCGCCGAACAGCCACTGGTCCAGCGCACGAAAGAGCAGGCCCTTGGGGCCGCCCGCGGCGCCCGGGATCACGGCGATGTCCCCGGGGCGCAGGCCGTGCGCGCGGATGCGCTCCAGGGCGCGCGGCCCGGCGTGGAAAGTCAGTGCACTCATCCGGAAATTATCGCAGGAAGGACGCGACCACGCCGGTCACATATGCATGTTGACCAAGTGGTGCGCCAAAGTTACATTGTGACAATAGGAGAGTATTTGCGGCATCTGAATCGCATAGACTCGTTTCTTACGGCTCGCGCAATATCGGCAGGCCCCCATTCAATCACGGAGTGCATATACATGGCCACGCAAGCGCTGTTCGATATCGGTAACGTCTTCCTGGAACCGTCTTCCACCTTTGCCCGCCTGAAGGCGAAGACGCATGCCTGGTTGCCCTTGCTCATCCTGCTCGTGCTGAGCGTGGGCGTCATCTACTGGTGGATCTCGACCGTCGATTTCCCCTGGCTGGTCGACCGCATGGCGGCGGCACAGGCCAAGCCGGAAGTGCAGGCCGCGATGCGCCAGATGACGCAGAAGTCGATGATGGTGACTTCGGTCATCGGCGGTATCATCGGCACGCTGTTCATCTATGCCCTGTCCGCCGTCTACTACCTGATCGCGGGCAAGGTGCTCGGCAGCGATATCGGCTACGGCAAATGGTTCGGCTTTACGGTGTGGACCAGCGTGCCGCGCCTGCTCGCCGTGCCTTTGTCAGCCTTCCAGATCATGAGCTCGGGCGGCCGCGTCGCCGCCGAGGACTTGAACATGGTCTCGCTGAACTACCTGGTGCTGCACCTGCCGGCCTCGCACCCGTGGGCGGGCTTTGCCAACGGCGTCGACCTGACCAGCCTGTGGTGCATCTTCCTGGCCGTGATCGGCCTGAAGGCCTGGACCGGCCGCTCGACCGGCACCTGCGTCACAGTCGCCCTGCTGCCCTACGTCATCCTCTACGGCCTGTGGGCCGCGAAAATCGCCTTCCTCGGTTAAGCGCATGAAAAAGAAACTGATTGTCGGCGCCCTGCTGCTCGCCTTCTTTGCCGTCCCGGTGGCGATCAAGATGAGCGGCAAGTCGGCCAGCCGCGAAGCCGAGCTCACGACGGTGCAGAACCTGCAGATCCACCCGTCGATCCTGGCCACCGGCAACCTGGTGTTCCGCCAGGAAGTCCAGCTGTCGGCCGAGGTGATCGGCAAGGTGGCGGCGGTGCTGGTCAAGGAAGGCGACCAGGTCCAGCGCGGCCAGATCCTGCTCAAGCTGGACCCGACCGTGTACGTGGCCGAGGTGGCGCAGCAGGAAGCCAGCCGGCGCAACGCCGCCATCGCGATCGAGCGCGCCCAGATCAACCTGGCCAACCAGGAACGCGGCCTGGACCGCACCGGCCAGCTGTACAAGGCCAAGTACATCGACATCTCGAAATACGACGACGCCGTGCACCAGGTCGACCTGGCCAAGGTCGAACTGCGCGCCAGCCGCGAGACGCTGGAACAGGCCAGCGCCCTGCTGTCGCAGTCGCGCGAGCACCTGGCCAAGACCGAGGTGCGCGCGCCCATCGACGGCACCGTGACGGCGGTGCCGATCAAGGTCGGCGAGACGGCCGTGGCCAGCGCCACCGGCATCGCCGGCTCGTCCCTGATGACGATCGCCGACGTCGGCTCGATCATGGCCGAGGTCAACGTCGATGAAGCCGACATCGCGCGCGTCTCGGTCGGCCAGCAGGCCAAGGTGTTCCCGGCCGCCTTCCCCGACCAGCCGGTGACCGGCCGCGTCGAAAGCGTGGCGATGGCGCCGAAGACGGCGGGACTGGGCCAGGCGGCCAGCCAGGGCCGCACCTACGTGGTCAAGCTGCGCCTGGAAGACCCGAAGATCGCGCTGCGCTCGGGCATGACCTGCCGCGTCGAGATCGTGGTCGGCAGCAGCGCCGCGCGGCCGGCGGTGCCGATCCAGGCGATCCTGAGCGAGGAAATCGCCGGCGCCAACGCCAAGGAAAAGGAGGCCGTGAAGAACACCAACTACGTCTACGTGGTGGCTGACGGCAAGGCGAAGAAGACGACGGTGGAACTGGGCCTGTCCGACGACGCCAACCAGGAAGTGACGCGCGGCCTGGCGGTCGGCCAGACCATCGTGGTCGGTCCGGCGCGCCAGCTGCGCGAGCTGCATGACGGCGATCCGGTCAAGCCGAAGAAGGCGGACGTGAAGGTGGCTGACGTATCGCCCGCGCCGGGAGCCGGCAAGTGATCCGCCTGCAGGGCGTCATGAAGCAGTACCAGATGGGCGACCAGACGGTGCATGCGCTGCAGGGCGTCGACCTGCACATCAAGCGCAACGAGCTGGTCGCCTTCATCGGCGCCTCCGGTTCCGGCAAGTCGACCATGATGAACATCGTCGGTTGCCTGGACCGACCCAGCAGCGGCCAGTACTGGCTCAACGGGCGCGAAGTGGCGACCATGTCGGGCGATGAACTCGCCCTGGTGCGCAACCAGGAGATCGGCTTCATCTTCCAGAGTTTTCACCTGCTGCCGCGCGCCAGTGCCCTGGACAACGTGGCCCAGCCGCTGATCTACCGCGGCATCAAGCTGCGCGAACGCCTGGCGCGCGCGGAAGAGGCCCTGAACAAGGTCGGACTCGGGTCGCGCATGCACCACCGGCCGAACGAACTGTCGGGCGGCCAGCGCCAGCGCGTGGCGATCGCGCGTGCGCTGGTCGGCAACCCGTCGATCCTGCTGGCGGACGAGCCGACCGGCAACCTCGATTCCGCCACCAGCCTCGAGATCCTGGCGCTGATCAAGGAAGTTCACGCGGGCGGCCAGACCGTGGTGATGGTGACCCACGAGCCGGAGATCGCCGAGCAATGCCAGCGCGTGGTGCGCCTGCGCGACGGCAGGATCATGTCGGACGAGACCCGCGTGGAGAACGCCGCATGAATCTGTTTTTCGAAAGCGTGCGCTCGGCGCTGGCCTCGATCCGCGCGCACCGCCTGCGCAGCTTTTTGACCTCGCTCGGCATCGTGATCGGCGTGGCTTCCGTGATCACCGTCATCTCCCTGATCCAGGGCCTGTCGAAAAGCGTCAGCGACCAGTTCACCGGCCTGGGCGGCAACGGCCTGACGGTGCGGCCGCACAACGAGTTCAAGGAGGTCATGCGCGGCAAGATCAACTACCTGCGCTTCGAGGACGTCGAGCAGCTGCGCGCGCGGGTCGACCAGGTCCGCCACCTGAGCCCGGTGTTCTCACCGGGGATGTCGGAAGTGCGCTACACCGGCCTGTCGGCCACGGCCCAGGTATTGGCCACCTCGTCCACCTACCAGGACGTCAACCAGAGATACGCACGCCTGGGCCGCTTCATCAGCGATTCCGACAACGCCAGCGCACGCCGCGTGGCCGTGATCGGCGAAAAGCTGATCGACGATCTGCACCTGCCTGCCAATCCGGTCGGGCAGTTCGTGCTGTATGCGAACGAGTGGTTCAAGGTCATCGGCGTGATGGAAAAGCGTGGCGAGGTGTTCGGCATGTCCCAGGACAGCTACATGATCATCCCGTTCAAGACCGGGCAGAGCATCATCGGCAACAACACGCGTCCGCAGCTGTCGATCACGGTGGCGGTGCGCGACCTCGAGCGCCTGGAAGAGACGCGCAGCCAGATCCGCGCCGTGATGCGCCAGGCGCACCGCCTGAAGGCCGAGGAACGCGACGACTTCGAGATCGAATCGGCGGACCAGGTAGCGAAGACCTTCGACAAGATCAGCAGCACCGTGACGCTGGTGATGGGCGGCGTGGTCGGCATCGCGCTGCTGGTGGGCGGCATCGGCATCATGAACATCATGCTGGTGTCGGTGAAGGAGCGGACGCGCGAGATCGGCATCTGCAAGGCGATCGGCGCGCGCAGCCGCGACATCCTGCTGCA
>Ga0265780_10000643_pt1 | contig 52837 bp, 45 predicted proteins | sample P1T30metagenome_FD_192432 | JGI IMG/M metagenome (GOLD analysis project Ga0265780, IMG submission 192432) | Plant litter microbial communities from East Loma Ridge, Irvine, California - P1 T30 | ecosystem: Environmental > Terrestrial > Plant litter > Unclassified | place: USA: California... | reverse complement strand
GTCTCCTACTGGCCGCTTAAGCTGACAAAATTTCTTATGTAAAACATGACGTCTCGTCTTGTACTCATGGCCTATCTGCTTTCGATTCTCCGCAACTCTACCGTATGCGACCGTCTGCTTCTGGCCGGTAGCCGGAAGCCGCGCCAGGCGTCCATGTCCTCGCTTTCGTTTATTGGCGCATGACCTGGCAAGGCTGCAGCAATCCATACCTGCTACGCCGTGGACATGGCTTGCCATTGTATGGCATCGCCGAATGGCAGGCTGCGCAGCCGGCGCCGGAGGACGATGACCTCGATGCGGAACTAAGCGCGTTATCTGCGGCGCTGGAGGCATCGTGGGACGAGTGGCTGGACTGCATCGACCTGCTTGGGGGCAAGGCGCTGGAGCACCGAACCTGGCGTTTGCGAGCCGTTCCGGGCGCCTATGTTCCATTACTGAGAAGACAGAGAAAAAGCGTTACCAGCAATTTCGCATAATTACTTTGCGACGCCGCCAAGCTATTGTTTTTAAAGGGAAGATGCTGAGGCGTTCTCAACAAAAACGCTTTGTTCATACTTTTACTTCGTTTTTTTCGCAAGATTACTTCGTATGACGTCTGGGCGGTGCTGGGGCGGTTGGAAATGCCAGCAAGCCGACACGGCTGGCGGCGCGGTGGCGATATAGCGCGCTGCGCGGCAATCGTAATGCGCGGCAGGCGCCAGCTAAGCCCACCTGCTCGGCCAGCGTGTTCGCAGCACTGATCACTTCGGCTCGCTCGGCATGTCGCCTGTGCTCAGTCCCAGCAGAATGGAAAGTTTTTTTTGGACGTCGATGATCAGGTCCGCCTTGACCAGTTTTGCCTGCAGTCGTTCAACCTGTTTTTCCAGCTCGATTACGCGGCGGTTCTGGGCAGTGGCGCTATCGGCTTTCGGACCGCGCTTGCGGGCCAGCGCACCGGTCTCCCCAGCGGCTTGCCGCTGCTTGCGCCACGTCGCCAGGTGGGACGAATAGATGGCTTCCTGGCGCAGCAAGGCACCGATCTCGCCGGGCGCGACGCAGGCGTCGGCAGCGGCCAGGATGCGCAATTTTTCGGACTTGGAGAATGTGCGGCGCTTGGCCATCGCAACCACCTCGGGATTGGGGCGTGAGGCCTCGGCAGGTGACGGATCGACTATGGTTTCTCGGGCTGCTGACGTGCTAATTTGATGCTTTCTGTTGTGCATGTTGGGAACCTACCGCTGTACTCTAAATTAATCGGGCAGGTGTCTCAAGTTATATTGGCACAGGGGGGTCGTGCGCAAATATTTCTTACTCGCTGCCGAGAACAAAGTCGTGAAGGGAAGCGCATTCGCGGAACGCCTCTATATTCCGGAACGGTTCAGCGCCGAGAAGAAGGCAGAGATCGCCCAGCGACGTATGGCAAGGATGGCGAAGGCGGCACCCGCTGAGGGCGCTCGTCACCTGATGATCGTGGTAGGCGAAGTGGCGGAGATCGGCAAATCGCGCTTCGGTTTCAAGATCCGCTTCAAACACGTGCCGGACTGCGATTTTCTGATGAATGAAGATCTGCACAAGCGACTGCATAAGCGGTTCGCGACCGAGATTGCCTTGTGGGACTCGAACGCCGCGCAAGGCGCACACCTCATGGCGATCGCCACTTTCGGCCTGAGTGAAACTGGCGTCCCGTCATGCGAGGAGGTGGCGTCGATGGTCGTGTCGCGCGACTGGATTCCGTTTGAGAATCAGTTCGAGCTGATGCTACTGGCGCCCTGGCCGAGAACAAGCGTCGCTTTATGAAAGGCTTGCGCTACAACCTCGGGGCATCTACCCCCGCTAGCGACAGCGGTCCTGTCGGACACGGCGCCGCAAACGACGGCGATGTACGTTGTGCCATTTGGTGCGAGCGACGCGTTTCTCGCGGAGTTGGGCCAGCTCATCGACAACAGCAATCTGCAGTCATGGCGGTGGGAACCTGGCACAGCCAACATGCCGGCGCTGCCGCCTCAGGGGCCGTCGTCTGCATTGCACAGAAAGTAGGCTTTGACGGTTCTATTGGATAGGAGGGCATGAGCGGCGGCGCTGCGGCGCTTCGCCATGAACATCCACTTCGATTACCGGGCGCCGGACCAGGCGTTCCTGATGCTTGTGCGCCAGGCTCGGACTGGCCGCTCTGGAACCGGCCGACCTCGAACGGATCGGGCGCCTTGGCGCAGCTGACGCCGGGCGACTGTTTCGCCACCGCGCGCAAGCACCGTTTCAGCCCCTGCGCATGCTGGGCTTTGTTGCACAAATCAGGCCCGGCCAGCGTGGAACCCGAAGGTCCGGCACAAAAATATACTTTCTAAAATACAATATTTATTGCTTATACGACTATCATTTGCCCTACTTTAATATGTTGTTTGCAGCTATTGTTCCGCTCGTTTAAGGAGATAGCGCTGCTAAGAACCTAACCAGTAGGAGTAAAAGGAGTAAAGACATTTGGGATAGTTACAATGTGTGAGTTTCCTGCGGTCTACAAGTAGTACACTCCATCTCCGGCCTCAACGGGAGCCGAGTGCAACTAGGCTATACAGAACGTTTTCCTGGCCTGAAAGAAACACAACGATGTCCGAAACCTCCACTGCGTCCTCATCTCCAGTACATCTGTTCTGGGACGTCCGGACGAACCCTGCAACGCTTCAGGCGAGCGCTGCGGCCTCCGGTGTCAACAAGCTTCATACCAGATTGACTTTTCTGCGCAAACGCTACGGGAGCGCACTTCTTCCCGGCGCCCACACGCCGGAAGACATGTTGGAACGTTTCTGCAACTTACTTTTCCCTGCAGGTCGGCTGAGTGACTACCTGATCAGCAATATCACGGTCAACGCAGATCCATTCCTCCTGATTCGCCCGCAGTCTTTGCTGCCCAGCCAGGCGGCCGAATGGCCGGCCGGGCTGACTCTTACCGCCAAAGGCTATGTCGAGCGACGCTCGGGACTGTTCCGTCTGATGGACATCGGCGACATGGGCGATCTGCCGGCGCGTTCATTCGAGCGTACCTTGCGTGCCGTCCCCGTGCGCGGGTATCCGCGCCAGGAAGAGTCGGTCGTGTCCGGACTCAATGCGGAGTGGCTCGGGATCCTCCCACTCATTTCCAAGCAGACAGCGGACGCCCTCAAGCAATGGACCGACTACCTCGACTGGAAACAGAAGCTCGTCCAAGCCGGGATCTCCGGTGTCCGCTACCTGTCGCGCACGCTGCAGGAAGACGGCACTTGGCGCTTCCTCATCGTCGTGCCAGAGTCCGTCGATGGCCCGAGCACCGATCGGTTGCTGCGCAGTGACGACTTGTGTGCCTATAACTTGGACTACTCGACGGATCCCTGGACTTTCGCGTACCGCGAAAACAGCAAGGCACGGCCCCAGGCCCTGGGCGAAGTCACCCCCGGAACGAAACCGACGACGCTGAACCGCGATGTCATCCCCACTGCGCCCGCGCGTGACGAGTTGCCTGTAGCGCAGTTTCGTGAAGTGAGCTACCGACTCGAAGACAGCGCATACGAAAAATTTCTCGAGCTCGGCGAAGCCGAAGGGACCACAGACGCCGTCAAACAGTACGAAAAAACGCTCCCGTCGACGGGCTTCCTGGCGGTCTCGGCCGTTGGTGACCTTGCGCTGATCCGGCGCCAGCGCGAGGAACTGCAGCGACTGCAGAAGGAGTCCGGTTTCGCACCCTTCGTATCCGCCTATTTGTTCGACATCACCCAGGCCAGGACGCCGGAGCGGGTTCATGAAATCGCACCGCAGGAGTGGCTGCGCGACGACATGAATGCGGACCAGCGCAAGGCCGTGCAGATGATGATCAGCACTCCGGACCTGTCGCTGATCCAGGGCCCGCCGGGTACGGGCAAGACCACGATGATCGCGGAGGCGGTGTACCAACTGGTCCGCCAACGCAAGACCGTATTGGTTGCGTCCCAGGCCAACCTCGCGGTTGACAATGCGCTAGAACGCCTGGGCGACACCCCTGCCATTCGTGCGCTCAGGCTCGGCGCCAAAGCGGATAAGGATTCCCCCTTTACGCCCGAACATGCCCTCGGCTCCTACTACCGCTCAGTCGCCAAGGTTTGCCGCCGTAAGCATCTGGACAAATGGGAAGCCATGCAGTCGGAAGCGCGCGCCCTCGAAGACTGGATCGAGACGACGGAACTGATCGCCTCCGACTTGCGCCAGACCGAGGAGCGCGTTGCCCAGGGATGCGAATTGAAGGCGCGGTGCACGCACGAGCAAGAGGTGTTGCAGGCCCTGGCCGATGCGAGTGCAACGCATCGCGAGCGACTGGATGATGCAAACATATTCGTCGACCACGCGATGTCTAGTTCCCCCGACTGGTCTGGCGAGTTACCGGACACGTTGCGACAAACCTGGCATCCCGCCTTTGCACGGATACAGGACACGCTGGCACAGGCCGGTCTGAATACGGGCCGTGCACTTGGCTGGTACGATCCGGCTGTAAGCCGCCTGCAGTCTGCTGCGCTTTTCACAGCCGCACAGACCTGCCAGCGCCTGCTCGATCGCTTGCCCTCGCTGAGGAACGAACTGCGCCGACTGTCGGCCCTGAAGACCGAGCAACTAATGTCGGAAGAGGCTGAAGCCCAGGTCGCCACACTGACGTCTGAAAAGACACGGCTATGGACGCTCGTCGAAGAAGGCGACGAAAGCGCCCTCGTCCAGGTCAAGGAAATCGCCCAACAATTGCGGTTGCTTGCGCGCGACAGTACCCTGTCGCGTGAACTGTACGAGGCCGTGTTCGAGCAGGCGCATGCTGCGAAACTGCTGACAGCCGGCGCCACTCGCACCGTCGTAGTCGAATCGCTTGCGCGCGCCGTTGCCGCACTGCGTCGTCTAGCAGCGTGGCGCCGCGTTGCTCTCGCGCTCGCGCGTGCGCAATTGTCGGCCCACCGGGGGGCGCTCGCCAACGCGCAGGACGATCGGCAGCGACTGAACCAGGTCAGCCGTGGGATACGCGAACTCGAACACCAGCTGGAAGAAGATGCAAACCAGCGGGTTCGCCATCTGAGAAATCTCAGCCTGCACCTTGGACTGGACGACGTTCCCGACGACTGGCGGACTACCTGTTCCAAGGCACTTGAGGCCAGGCGCATGCGTCAGGCTGCTGTCCGCAGCGGTTTACGCGAAACACAATCCTTGCGCAAGGACTGGGCACCAGTGCTTGGCGCCTGGGTTGCTGCCCTGGACGAACAAGGGCGTGCCGGCCGGGAAGGCGCACCTGCGGTTCGCTACCTGACCGATGCCTACATCGAGAGCTGCAACGTGGTCGGCATTACCTGCTCCGAGCGGCGCAGTACGCTCACGGACGCCAAACACGACTTTTTCGACGTTGCGATCGTCGACGAGGTCAGCAAGGCCACGCCACCCGAATTGTTGATGTGCGTGTCGATGGCGCGCACTGCGATCCTGGTGGGCGACCACCGCCAGTTGCCTCCGGTCTTCAAAGAGGGCATTTCCGCGGAACAGTACCTAGAGCAGGTGGAAGACCAGGAAGACTCGGCCCAGGCCGATTCCGACGCGGACAGCGCCCTGACGAGGGCGAATCTCGAGCGCTTCGGCGATATGGTGTCGGCATCGCTGTTCAAACGGCATTTTGAAGAGGCGCCCGCCCCGCTCAAGGCCTTTCTGTTCACGCAATACCGCATGCATCCGCAAATTATGGATGTGGTTAATGCGTTCTACGAAGGACGGCTGACCTGCGGCCTGCGCGATCCCGACGGCCTGCGCAGCGACACCAAGGAACGCGACATCCGCCAACACCGGTTGCGTCTGGTGGGACCCGACGCCATCCCCTACCTCGAAAATGACCAGCACGTGCTGTGGATCGATTCCGGCAAAGGGCCGAACGGCGAAGACGCTTTCGAACGCCGGGCCGGCGCAAGCGGCAAGGTGAACGACACGGAAGCCGCCTTGATCGCCAAAGTGCTGGACGACCTCGACAAGGCATGCGCGGAGCAAGGCTACGGCAAAGATGGCAAGCCATGCAAGGAAGTCGGCATCGTGACCTTCTACGCTAAGCAGATCCGGGTGATCAGGGATGCGATCACTGCCCTGCTGCGCACGCGCGCGCCATTCAACGCCATCAAGGTCGACGTCAACACGGCCGACCGCTATCAGGGCCAGGAGCGGCCGATCGTCATCGTCAGCCTGGTTCGCTGCCCCTCTCACAAACTGTCGGCGCGCGCCAACACGGCCCAGTTCGAACGCATCAACGTGGCGTTCTCGCGTGCGCAGGAACTGCTCGTCGTCCTGGGGGCGGAGCGTGTATTCCGCCCTTACGAAATCAAGTTGCCCCACCTGGACAGGCCCGGCCATACGCGCAGGGCCGTCTACGGGCAGATCATCGGTGAGATCGAACTCAACGGCGGCTTGAAACGTGCGCGCCAGGTGGTCGATCAGCCAACATTCGAACGCCTGCTACGCCCCGCAACCAGCGGCCGGCAGACGCCAGTACCGGGAGACGGCGCACGCAAGACAGGTAAATTCAACAAGGGCCGCGAAGGAGGTATGCGATGAGCACATTCACCACATTCAAACTGGGCGTGCCGGTGTTGCGTCATCGTGTTCGCGTCATGTACGCGGCGCCGCGCACGCCGACACCTTTCGAAGCAGTCGTGCTGGACATCGTCGATCGTTTCGGTGCCGCCCCCGAGTACCGCGAATGGGCCCTTGAAACGGTCTTCGAAGAGCTGTTATGCGTGCCGGATCCCCGCCCGCTGCTCAGCGCTACCCTGCTGGAACTGAAGGCCCTTGGCATCATCACTTCCGCACAGCCATTCGACGACTCCGACGGCCTCCCGATCGGCGCCCTGGCGCTGACCGAGCGCGGCAGGAAGATGGCAAGTGAGAAGAAGCTCCTGGGACGCCAGCAAGAACAGATCGAAGTATTCGCTCAGGAGCCGCTCAGCGGCGCCCGTTGCGACGAGCGGCGTTGGACAAAGCTGTCGCCAACGCGGCCTGCCCTGGCAATTCCAGCGGAAGATTTTTCTTCAGACTGGCCCGAACAGGCATTTACCGACGCGCTACACGCGGACAGGCCGGATTGGTACCGTGCCGACACCGAGATCGAATCGATGCGGGCCGATAGCAAGCCAGAAGTCGCCTGGGAGTCGGTGACAGTCGATGTCTGCCTCGAGGATGGGACAATTACCTGGCGCAGCGAACGCCAGGACGTGATGCGCTACCTGGCGCGTCTGGCTTCAAGCAGCAGTCTGCGCACCGCCATCATCAACGACATCTTCGCGGCTGGAAACGCGTATGCCAGCGCGTGGCCGATCGTGGATCTGCCGTCGGATGCCGTCGTCGTCCCACCAGCACGCGCAGTTGCCCTGCTCGGCCACCAATCGCGCCTGCTGGTGTCGCAGCATGGCGCTTTCGCTATGAACGCGGGCCCGAACCTGATGACGCCCGGCCACGTACGCGTGCGGCACGGCGCGGACCTGGGCGACCTACCAAGCGGTGAGTGGCGTCTTGCATGGAACGCAAGCCATGATGGCTGCGTCGTGAAGCTGTCCACGGACCTGTTCCTCGGCGAAGTCGACATCGCCAGTGACACGGAAGGCTGGCGTCTGTGCCGTACCAACCTGATGATCAACGGCGCACCGGCGTTGGTAGCGCTGGCGCTACGTACGCCGTGGACAGCCGCCCCCGTGTTCGACACGGTGGCAGCGCACCTACTGGGGACACGAGATCACCAGGACACGGCAGCGGCCCTGCTGCTGACGCCAGCCTCGCGCGCGGTGTCGGCTTTGGCCGGCGCCCTGCCCGCCCGCGTAGCCGGCCTGCCTCTGCTCGAATCGGCTGCTAGCTGGGGCAAGACCTTACGCCAACTCAAGGGAAACACCTTGCCGGCCTGGGACGAGGGAATGTCCTCGCTGTTCCAGATGGCCCTAGATTCGCACCACGACGCAATCGGGTGCGAGCAGGTGCCGGCATGGTGCACCGGTCTCAAAGCGCTGGGGATCAGCGAGACGAAACACCTGGTCGATGCCCTGCTGCGCCGTATCGCGCCCTTGCCAGATGCTCAATCGTTGCCGCAACTCGCCAAACAGGTACGCACCGTGGCGCCAGGCTATGCGTTTCCCTGGCTCCCCAACCTCTACCCTGCGCACGTCGCCAAGCAGATCCTTGACCTCGACAGCGAGTTGGCGCTGACGCAACTGCTCGGCAATGGCAACAGCTTCGACCAGGCCGTGCGCGAACTGTGGCGCCAGGGAATGCAACTGGCCAAGCGCGTCGGCCAGTCCTTTCCGCTGGGCACGCCGGCTCCCGATGCTGTCCGCAGACTAGCCACGGGCCGTGAACTCGCCCTGTTCCGCACTGCCGTGCAGGACTGGAACGGGCGTTTCGACGAGTTTGTGCAGACGCATGCGCTGCAGGAAGCCGTCCAAGACACGCGCCTCTACGCTTCCCGGCAGGCTGGCCTGGACTGGCTGTCCGCGGTCGACCGCTTCATCGAGGCAAGTGGCGCCAACTTCGAGCACATCTTCGTGGTTGACACCAATGCGTTCATCTACTGCCCCGACTTGCCCCAGCGCCTGAGCCCGACCCAACTGCTCGTGCTCCCGGCAACGGTCATCGACGAACTCGACAAGAAAAAGACGGACCCGCAATTGCGCGAACACTGCGCTGCAGCGGTACGCCATCTCCGTGCCATGCCGACGGCGCGGATACGTTTTGAAAATGCCGACATGAACCTGTTGCCCGAAGATTATCGCAAGACGGCCGACAACCGCATCCTTGCAGTTGCAAAAAAATACGCCGGGGCGAACGTACGTCTTGTGACAGGCGACCAGAATCTCAGCCTGAAGGCACAGGCCATGAACATCGTCGCCGTCGGCGTCGAACGTTTCATGGACCGGCCCCCGCCCCAACGCAAGCCCGCGACGTCCGGAGCCCCACCCCGCTCCCCGCAAACCAATCAGAAGAAAAGGACAGGCACATGAGCCGAATCGCAGACCGGACTTGGGAAATCGAACGTGAGAGAAGGCACGAAGCCTACCTGAGTCGCGTCCGTTCGACGACCTCTGAATTCGTCGAACGCTATGAAGCGATCCTGGCCGACATGCGCAGCCAGGGCCTGGAGCGCTACGTTCCGGAAGAATTCAGGACGCTGGAAGCGGCCCTGCGCCGCTTGCGCGCCCTGCTGAGCAGCGATCCGGAACGCGCGCGCGACGAAAGCCGCAATATGGCTTCCGACGTGCATGCTCTGCCGCGAATGGCACGGGAGGCGCAGCGTCACGCGTTCGAACTCGAGCGGGAAAGACAGCGTCGATTGGGCGCTGAACTGCAGGCCCTGCTCGACTCCATTTTCCGCGACATCGACGACCCGGTCGAACGCGAATTCGCCTACGTTGAAGCGGCCGCCTTGCGGGATGATCTCAAATCCAGGTTGGCCGCTGGAACGAGCGCTGACCGAATCCGACATGACATCGCCCAGGAGCTGACACGCATCCGGGCACAGGCCCGGCAGCAGACCGACACATGGAAAGCGGCGCACCGCCAGGCTGCGGCGCCGGAGGTGCAGGCGGAAGTGCTGCGCGAGACCCGGGCCACGGCCCTGGCGGCAGCGCAGCGCAATCCGGAAGCGCTGCGCACCCTGTCAGCTGCATGGGACGCGGTCCGGGAGACAAGTAGCGAGGCCGAGTTCCAAGGTGCGCTGGCGGCGGCAAGCGCACAGGCGGACGAAGCCATCGTCAACGAAGAATGCCGGCGCACGGCGGTCCGCGCGATCTTTGAGTCGCTCCGCAAAGCCGGGTTTGCGGTCGAAACTCCGCGGCGTGAAGCAGGAGAGGCCGACCGCGTCGTGATCCTGGCCCGCAAACCCTCGGGCCGGCAAGCGGAATTCAGGGTCGACCTTGGCGGGGAGCTCTCTTACAAGTTCGACCACTACGAAGGCTCGGCGTGCAAACAGGACATCGACCAGGTATTGCCGATGCTGCAGAAAATGTATGGAATCAACCTGTCGGATGAACGCATCCGATGGGAGAACCCGGACCGCTTGTCGCGCGATGCGCGCCCGCTGGACAATCAGGAGGATCGTCATGGCTGACATCGCATCGCCACTGTGGCTGCAGAACTTCCGGCGCCAGGCCGGCGTGCGCCGTGTGATCATCGTCCACGGTAACGTCCAGGACCTGGCATTGTCGCCACTCTCCGGCGACTACGTTTCGGTCACGGACCTGCTGGCGCAGGTGTTGGGCGACATGGCATTCGACCAGGTCGTACGCTGGAATCGCGCAGATGGCATGCGCGGAATCGGCGAGGACGCGCGCGCCAGGCTGATCGCCGAGGCTTCCGGCATCGATGCGCCGGCCACACCCGCTGCCGACAGCTACGACATGGGAGAAGTCAGTCCTGCCCTGGCCGTACCCGAGTCCCGTAACCCGGAAGACTTCTTCCGCATTGTCCAGCAGCGCCTGTGGACCAACGGGCGCGAACGCAGCGCCTTCGTCATCGAGTGGCCGCAGTACCTCTTCGGCAGCGCCAACAACCTCACCGATGCCGAGCGTCAGTGGCTGCTGCTCCTGAACGACGCCGCCAGCGCACCGGTCGAAACCGGTAACGACCACCTGGCCCGGCCCTCCAGCCTGGTCGTGCTGGTATGCCCCAGGGTTGGCGCAATTCCGCCTATCCTCACGCAGAACAATCCTGCTGCAACCGACATTGTCGTACCCGCGCCCATGCGCAGCGAACGCGAGGAATTCCTCAAACGTAGCGCCCGGCGCTGGGCACTGAGCGAAGGCCTCGAGCCTGGCACCGCACCGTTCGCCGACTTCGTCGACGCCCTCGAAGGACTGGCGATCCGCGACCTGCAGCAGTTGATGAAGCTGTCACGCCAGTCGGGTCCGGAACCGCTCAAGGCCGAAGCACTATGCAACCTGTACCGCTTCGGCGACCGCAAGAGTCCGTGGGAAGACCTGAACCAGGCCAAGTTGCGCACGCTCGTGGCCAGCATCGGCGAGCGCGTGATCGGCCAGGACGAAGCGATTCGCAAGATCAACCAGGTCATCATCCGTGCCTTCACTGGCCTGAGCGGCCTGCAGCATTCGAAGAAGCAGCGTATGCCCAAGGGAACGCTGTTCTTCGTCGGCCCGACCGGCGTGGGCAAGACCGAGCTAGCCAAGTCCCTTGCGGCCTTCCTGTTCGGCGACGAAGACGCCTGCATCCGCTTCGACATGTCCGAGTTCAACCACGAGCACAGCGACCAGCGCCTGGTTGGGGCACCGCCGGGCTACGTCGGCTACGAGGAAGGCGGCCAACTGACGAATGCGATCAAGCGCCGGCCGTTCTCGGTGCTGCTGTTCGACGAGATCGAAAAGGCGCATCCACGCATCCTCGACAAGTTCCTGCAGATCCTTGAAGACGGACGCCTCACGGACGGCAAGGGCGACACCGTGTCGTTCGCGGAGTCGGTGATCATCTTCACCTCAAACATCGGCGCGGCCGACGTCCAGATCAGTGACGACGTCGACAGCGTGCGCCAGGCGTTCCTGGCCCAGGTGCAGGATCATTTTATCCACAAGATGAAACGCCCCGAACTGCTCAACCGCATCGGCGACAACATCGTGCCATTTAACTTTATTACCGTTCCGGGCTTTCTGGCGAATATAGCGGGTTCGAAGCTGGCGCCCTTGCGGCGCAAGCTGCACGAGAAATACGGGATCCGCAACCTCATGTTCAGGGACGAACGCGCCGCTATGGAGGCAATTGCGGGGACGACCGAGACGAGAATGGGCGGTCGCGGCGTGCTGAACCAGTTGAGCAAGCACCTGATCGATCCGCTGGCCGAGTTCCTGTTCGAGTATGGCGACGATCCGGGCTACCTGCGCGGTAAAACGATCCGCGTCATCCAGCAAGGCGCCAACGCGCGCTTCCTGTTCGATCTGGAGGGCTAGCTTGTCTTCTCCAATGCTCAACCTGGGAAACTGGATCGAATGCACGGAAGTCGAGGGACCGGGCAAGCGCTTTGCGATCTGGACGCAGGGCTGCCATATCCGCTGCACGGACTGCTGCAATCCCGAACTGCTGCCCTTCGTGCCCAACCGCCTAGTGGAAGTCGACGACATGGTGCAGCGGATCGAGACGGCACGCGAGCAGCATAGGATCGAGGGCATCACCCTCCTCGGGGGCGAACCGATGATCCAGGCGCGCGGCTTGTTGCTGCTCGCACGCGAGGTGCGGAGGTTGGACCTGACCGTCATGCTGTTCACAGGCTATGTCTTGGGCAAAGGTCGCAGCTTGCCAGATGGGGGCGAGGAGCTACTCGAACAGTGTGACCTAGTGGTCGACGGGCCGTATGTGCCGGGGCGCCAGGAAGGACAGCGCAACTGGGTGGGGTCGACCAACCAGCGCTTTCACTATCTCACGCCCGCCTATAACAGTTCGATTGAGAGGGCGCTGCGGTATCGGAATGGCATCGAGATTCGCCTGGGCGATTCCGGGGAAATGCTCGTGAACGGTTTTCCGTTTCAAGCCGGTTGTCGATAGGGCCACCCAACCGGCTTTGTTGCATAAATCAGCTAGGCGCGTAATTCCCCACCCCCCAGACGAAATTAGGGCATGACCACGGTCATGGCGTGCCCAATCCTGTAAAGCGGTTGAGGATGGCGTCACGTACCTGCAACTCGGCGACCTGGCGGTCGAAGTCACGCGCCATCACCTGTTCACCGAGCAGCTTGAAGCAGCGCATCTTAGTTTCAACGAGGCTGCGTCGATGATCGCCGGTCACTTCTTCCAGATTTTCCGGCCGAGTCGGCGTGTGGCGTCAAGATGGCATTGCGAGCTTCGGCTCCGGGGCGATGGTCCTTCCATGGCTTGGCGTTCCTGCGTGTCGGAATGACGCCTGCGCCCGCGCTGTGCGGCTTTGGTGCAAACTGCGGCTGGGCTAGAATGAAGGCGTTTGCCCAGCATGCGTAGTAACTCGAGTAAGAGCGACCCGTTCAAGGGTCGACACTTCGAGCAAGAGATCATCTGGCTCTACGCTGCCCGACCCTGGTTTGTGCAACAAAGCCGCTCCGCTCAGTAACCGGGCATTGCCCCCGTAACGAAATGTCCGTCGCAAAGGCTAAGCCAAGCTGATTTGGCCTACCTCGACGGAGGGCGGCATGGCGCAACACACACGTTGAGACGCCTCACGCGGTGGGCGGCAAGCGGGCGCCAACTGGCCTGCTTCAGCCAACCACCTCCACACTGTCGGCATTGATGACATTGCACGTTTCGCCCCGACCGATACCGTAATAAATGAAACCCTTGCTCCGTAATTGCTCAGGATCGTACAGATTGCGACCGTCGAAAATCACAGGATTTCGCAGCATCGCGAGGGAATCGAAGTCTGGGATCCGGAAAGTCTTCCACTCTGTGCAAATAACCAGCGCATCCGCCTCTTTCAACACGGCTTCTTTCGTTCCCATCAGTACGAGGTCATCACGGTGACCATAGATATGCTGGGTCTCTTCCATCGATTCGGGATCGTAAGCTTGAACGCGTGCGCCAGCGCACCAGAGCGCTTCCATCAACACGCGGCTCGGGGCGTCGCGCATGTCGTCAGTATTTGGCTTGAACGCCAGGCCCCACAGAGCGAAGGTGCGGCCCCCAAGCTTCTCAGCGCCACCGAAATGATCGCAGATCAGCTTGAACAACCTCTGCTTCTGGCGAACGTTGATTTCGTCGACAATTCCCAGCAAATTGGCCGTATAACCGACTTCTGCAGCAGTGCGTGCCAAGGCTTGCACATCCTTCGGAAAACAGGAACCGCCATAGCCACAGCCAGGATAGATGAAGTGATACCCGATCCGGGGATCGGAACCGATTCCATTGCGGACCTTCTCAATGTCCGCCCCCAAACGCTCGGCGATGTTAGCGATTTCGTTGATGAAGCTGATCTTGGTAGCTAGCATTGCGTTAGCGGCATATTTCGTCAACTCAGCTGAGCGCACGTCCATGATAATGATACGGTCATGGTTACGGTTCATTGGTGCATATAGTTCACGCAAAGCTAGTTCGACTGCGGCGCTATCGGTGCCGATGATAATACGATCAGGTCGCATGCAATCGGCGACAGCTGCGCCCTCCTTCAGGAACTCTGGATTCGATGCCACGTCGAACTCAAACCCGACACCACGCGCGTCAAGCGCCGCCTGAATCCGAACGCCGACCGTTTCAGCAGTACCGACCGGCACCGTCGACTTGTCGATAACGATGCGATTTCCCGTCATGTGACGGCCAATCGAATCGGCTACATTCAGAACGTATCGCAGATCTGCGGAACCGTTCTGATCCGGCGGCGTGCCCACGGCGATAAATTGCAATTCGCCAAAGGCTGCGCCCTCCTTAGCCGAGGTTGTGAAATGTAAATGACCGTTGGTTACTGTGTCTCTCACGATTGCCGCGAGGCCAGGCTCGTAGATGGAGATTAAGCCTTGCTTGAGGTGCTCAATCTTTTCTGCGTCGATATCAACGCACATCACTTGGTGACCTACGTCTGCCAGGCAAGCGCCCGTTACCAGGCCAACGTACCCTGTACCGAAAATAGTAACCTTCATGGTTTTTCTTTCTGCCGTTCTGAAAATGTGGGGTCTGAACCTGCCCGCTTACATTCTTTGGAAATCAAAAGATCACATCGCTGGGAATTTAATACAGCGACCGCAATCGACGGCGGTGCATATCGCCAGAAATATCTGTTCGTGCTCGCCTCATTTGGATGCATCCCTCCCCGAGTAATAACCGCACCGCCATGGTCAATCATGCGCAGCTGCGCCAGGCGCTTGTCGTTCAGGTTGCGTGGCTGGGTTGAGGTGCTCACCACTGGCACGCCGGCCGCCAGCGCCTGCGTACGGATCGCAAATAGGCGGTCACGGTCCCGTCGGCGCTGTAGCTAAGCGCGATGCCGTTGGTCCGGTCGGGCAGCTCGCGCCGTGAAGCAGCCGCTAGCGTTTGTCAAATTCCGGCGCATAGTGCCGAACCCAGGGAAGGATTGTCGTGTGAGAGATAGGCAGGCCTCGCTCGGCCATCATCTCAGCCAGTTCTGAGTATGAGAGCTCGTCGCGCAGGTACTAGCGCACGCACAAAATGATGACACCTTGTTCGAAGTTTCGGCCCTTGAACAGGTCGCTTTTGCTCGAGTGACTACGCATCCTGGCCAAAGGCCGTCATTCTAACCCAGCTGCAGGCTTTTACCAGAGCCCAATTCCTCGCGATCCGGTCGTACTCGTCGAGTCGGCTCAGTATCGCTTCCTGAATATTTTGCTATACGCATGCATCCATTCGCAAAGGCGACGCCGACATGTTATTGAGCTGTTACACACGCGCTCACGCGGCAGATACTCCCAATGTATTTCATGCCTGAGAACGAGCCGAATACCGGTCAGCGTTGCCCGGTCCCAGATGGATGGTCGACAACGCTTCGAAGATAGAGGGTGTACTGGAAGTCGAGCTGCGATAAGGTCAGTTAGGCTTACTTAATCGGACAGGACTCATTTGCCCGAACACACAGGATGATGATTTCCTGCTCGAAGTGTCTACCCATGAACAGGGCGCTTTCGTTCGGGCCGTTACGCATGCTGGGCAAAAACCGTCATTCTAGTTGAGATGCCCATTTGCACCAGAACCGAGGCAGTGACTTCTCCAAGTTGTAGGCGGATGTACAGTCAAGGTTTGGGCATGTTCGCAGACACTAACGCAACGAACTCAGCAGGTTTCTACGAATGGCACCTATTCGCAATGATGCCTTCATAGCTACTCAGTCTACGCGATAGAGCGCGACGCGTTTGCCCAGTAAGGCGCACGTAGGACATCCTTTCGGACCTTGCCCGTGGCCGATAACGGCAAACTGGGGACGATATCAATCGAGCGCGGACGCTGCGAGCTCGACAGCTTATCGCGACAATAGTCGAGCAGTTCTTTGGGGTTGCATCGCACGTCTGCCTTAAGCACCGCGATGCCTTTCACCGCTTCTCCCCATTGGCTATCTGGCACGCCAATGACGGCGGCGTCCCTTACGGCCGGATGGCTGTGTAACACCTCCTCGACTGCCTTCGAGGAGACGTTTTCGCCGCCCGAGATGATGATGTCCTTTAAGCGGTCCTTGATGTACAGGTAGCCGTCGTCATCCAGCATGCCGACATCGCCGGTGCGCAACCAGCCGCCAGCCAGCGCTGTTTTTGTGGCCTCCGTTTGCTGCCAGTAGCCGTCCATGAGCTGGGGGCCACGAACGAGAATTTCTCCGACAGGTCGCGCGCTATTTACGTTTTCGTCGTGGTCAATGCGAATCTCTGTTCCTGGGGCGGGCCGTCCTGCCGATTGCAGCAGGCTGGCATTGCCACGTAAAGCGCGTCGATGTTCTTCTGGGCCCAGGAAGGTCACCGCTTGCGTCGCTTCGGTCAAGCCATAGGATTGTATGAAGTCGCACTTGAACAGTTCCATGGCGGCGCGCAATAGCGTTGCGGAGATGGGCGAAGCACCGTAATACAGACTGCGCAAGTGGGGGGGGCGGAAGCCTTCCCCTGCAGCGGCCGCGACACAGGCGCCGATCATCGTCGGCACTAGCGTCGCCACAGCGATCCGCTCTTCATTGAGCGCGCGGATGACATCCGATGGATTGAACCGCGCCAAGATGTAGAGCGACCCGCCACGTGCGAGAGGCATCAAGGTGGTCGGCAGGATGGCTGCGTGAAACAGAGGTAGTGTCACGAGGCTGCGTTCGCCTGGGCGGCACTGCATTACAGAATCGATCTGGGCGATATTCGCCAGCACGGCAGCGTGCGTCAAGACGACGCCTTTCGGCCTGCCGGTCGTGCCGCTGGTGTAGATCTGAAACAGGTGTTCGGATGGGGCCAAGTCGACACTTGGCGCCGACGTGGGCGCGCCTTTGATCCAACTGTCGAAATGCTGCCACCCATCCAAACTAGGACCGCCATCGAATACGAGGCGCTGTGCGATCTGGTCTTGGTCCCGCAGCACAGGCGCAATTTGATGAACGAACTCGCGCTCGACGAGGATCGCGCGCGGACCGGCATCCTGCAACAGATCCCGCCACTGAGCAGGATCGAGTTGGCAATTCAACGGGACGGTAACGATGCCCGCCTTGGCGGCGCCAAAGCAGAACAAGACATACTCGATGCGATTGCGGGTCAGCGTAGCGAAGCGGTCACCACGTTTGAACCCTGCCGCGTGCAGCGTCTGCGCAATTTGATTCGCTGTCGCCAGTGCTTGCGCATAGCTGACGCTACGGTGGTGATCGGCAGCGAATTCGGCGTTGGGCTGCCGCACGGCCCAATCGTCCAGGTAGTGTTGGAGAAGCATAAGATCCTTATCGATCGATCACACCAGCGCTGCCTGCGCCAGCACCTCTTCGGTGCGGTCCGGCTCGAAGACGTACAGACTACGCGCGTTGCAAGTGCGGCAGCCGATGCGTTGGCGCGTGCGTGCTTGCGCCGGGTCGAGGTAGAGGCGTTCGAAGTGGTGCACTTGCTGGCAGTGGCTGCACTCCAGCTGTGCTTTATAAACGTTGCCGGCGGAACGTTCGAGGGAAAGTACCTTGCCCGTGTAGGGGTTTTCAGCCTGCAGGTCGCGCAGCATACGCCGCATTTCCTGGAAATCGGCATCCGGAAGATCCATCAGATTCACTGGCGGACAGCCTGCTTCGATATAGGATCGTGCATCACTGATCCGGCCCTGCGCCAATGCCTTGTCGAACAGGATCGTGCCCGGTAGCGGGATCACCATGCCGAGGTTGATTTGGTAGTGGCGGTGTCGCTTCCACCATTCGATGGTCTCATGGAATGTCTCCCAGGTTTCGTTGGGATCACCGAAAATAAAATTACCCTGTATGCCGATGTCGGCTCGGTAGGTCATGTCGAGGGCGCGTTCGATCTCTTCCCGAGTGATCCGCTTGCGCATGCTGGTGAGGATATGCGGCGACATGCTTTCGAGCCCGAAGCTGATGTAGAAGCAGCCCGCAGCACGCAGGGTCTTCAAGAGCTCTGGCGTGATGATGTCGACCCGCAGTTGCACGACCCATTTCAGACCGTAAGGGGCAATGCGTTCGCAGAAGGCGCGCAGCTTCCTAGCGTTGGACGCGAACAGTTCATCGTAGATCGAGAGGGTCCGGACCGGGTGTTTGGCAAGAATTTTGTCGAGGTCGGCAAAAAAATGGTCGAGCGAGCGCTGCCGATAAGTGCCGGCATTTGGCTGATGGCAGAAGGTACATTTATAGGGGCAAGAGCGCGCCAGGGTCATTGGCAAGTTGCCTGGGCTGTCGTCGACGTACATCGGATAGAAATCGTTGGGGAACTGCCGTTCCAGATATTCTTCGATGCCGAAGGTCTCGTAGTCCGGACCAGGTAAACCATTCAGGTCAGCGACCTGCGCTGCCCCCAGGCCCGAATCCCATTTGCCGTTCGTTTTGATGACCAGCCCAAAAATGTCGTCGGCTGAGCGCTTGCCGCACAGCGCATCGAGCAAGTCGGCAGCAACATGTTCGGCTTCGCCGATGCAGGCGTAATCGACATCGGTCATTTCACTGAACAAGGTTGGGGTGGCAGCATAGCCACCACCGCCGCCAACGGTCACAATGCTAGGGTCGACCGCTTTCGCCGCCGTAAAAATCTGACGCAGTTTATGGAACTGTTGCGTCAAGCCACCCGCCATCACCACGCGGCTACCGTGCCGTTGGATATGTTGCGCGACCAGCTCCCCTGGATCGCCAAGATGCCGGTTCAGATCCAGAATGTCGACCGCGTGTCCCCGCGCGATAATGGATGCATGGACAAATGCGGCCCCGAGCGGAAAGGGGTAACTGCGTTCCGGATTCTCGAAGTGTCGAGGGATGACGATCAAAGTTTTCATGAATACGATAATTAAGTTCTCTTGCCAGCAATAACGCACTGCATGTGTAGAATAAGTTGTTCGGCCGTCTTTTTCCAGCTGAACTTGTCTTCGACCACTTGGCGTCCCGCCTCAGCCATCGTTTCCCACACGCCGGTACGCAGCACCGTCTCGAGCCGGGACTCGAGACGGTGGAGCTCGGTGTAGCGATAGGTCAGCAAATGAAGGTTGTTGGCAAAGTGCGCGTCGAGATAGGGATTCGTGTCTGTGGCAGCGAGGGCGCTGCAGGCCATGCTGGCGATGATTCTGTCATGGCAGGCCGCGTGAAAATTCGGGGTGATGTTCAAGGCAATGCGGCTTCGCGAGAGGATGTCTCCTAGTTGTGCGTACGGAAAAGACCCGTGGCAATGCAGGTTGTCAGCAGCAAGTAACACTGGATCCCGTACGTCGCCAAACACGTGCACCGGCAGGTGGCGAATGCTCTGTATGACGCGTTGGCGCTTCCAGGTGCGCAGATACGAATTCGCAGTTAGGAAGGCTTGTGCGGCCATCTGCGCCGGCAAAGCGAACGTCGGCGCCTCTTTGTCGTACAGCTGCAGTAGCGACTGGTCTGGCGCTGCGACAATTTCGTCCACCAATCTCTGGGCCAGTCGGCGTGACGGTGGCGGCAAGCGATTAAGAGATGCCCAGTCTTGGTTGGGGTCCTTGATCTGCCCTGTGAACACGATATCGAAACACCGTTGCGCCGCCGGCAAACCTGAGAATAAATCGGTCCCGAGTGGCCGGAAGAAGGGGCGACCGCTTTGCAAGCTGGGGGTGCTGACGAATTCCTCGTCGATCACCACCGTGTGCAAGCGTGACTGGTCGTCGACCGGCAAGTTGGCCTTTAACGGGGTGTCCACGAGCCATTGAAAATGCGCTAGGGCGAGCCGCTCGTACAAAGGTGTCGTACCCTCATAAAACCGAAAGTGGCTACCGATCGCGAGCGTGCAGTCCCAGGGCAGGCACCGATGCGCGGTTTCGATACTCGCCAGGTCGTGAAATACCTCTGCCTGGTGCCCTAGACTGGTCAAGGCGCGTGCCAGCGAGCGGTGAAACACCGCAAACGACTCGTGGGCAACCGTCGATGGCCAGTCGAGGATAGCGACTTTCATTCGTCGAACAGGCTTAACGGGACGTGGTCACCGAAACAGCTCGTGAGCAGTAGCCAACTAGCGTCCCCGTCGAAGGATTCCATCTCATGTCGATCGTCATCGCCAAGGCGGGGCCAATCTGCTGCCGGCACTGACGACTGGTGGAGTGCAGTGATGCGCTCACCCAATTGCCGTCCGCGCTCACCCAAGGCCCCCTGATGGCGGGCAAGCGCTTCGCGCGCCGCTGCACGCCATGCGGCCATCACGCCTTCGTCGGCTGCGGCGCGGCAGAGAGCGACGAGCGCAAGCAGATCTTCTGCCACGAAGTACGGCAAGCCGAGACCACGTAATACCTGTGCCCCGCCTGCCATCGCTTGCTTGGCATTCTCCAGGGCAAAGACCGGTACGCCGTGTTGTAGGGCTTCGTACAGCGCGATTTGGCTACTGCGGTTGACCGCATCAATGAGCACATCGACTTCTTGGTGAAACGCGAGGTGATGTCGGTGTCCTTTGATGAATCTCACGAAGCGTAAGCGCGCTTCGTCTATCCCAGCATTGGCGAAGTGCTGCCTAACAAGGCCGACCAGCTTATCGTCATCGAAGTCGAGCGATTTGAGGGTCAGGCTTGCGGACGGGATGTGTAGAAGTACCTGGCACATTACAGATAAGGTTTCGGCATCGAGTTTGTCGGCGTCCCCGACGTAGGCAAGACGCAGTCCCGTCCCTACGCTGGCATGCGACAGGGCGATGGGTTCGTCAAACGCATACAAGCCGCTCACCGCCTCCTTGAGTGCAGGCACGTCGCCCAAGACGGTTGGCGCGGACAACGCGGATAAACCCAGTTGTAGCGGTGCCGGCTGCATCCAAAACGCCAGACCAAAGTTGCGTGGGCTATAGCCATCGAGGTCTAGCAAGACGTCGACTTGGTCGCTTTGGATACGCCGCGCTAACGCGCTGGCGCTCCAGCCAAAAATGCCGGTCCATTGGGCGGCCATGTGTTGTAAAGGTGCCGAAAAGCGATCGATACAAACGGCGTTATCGTAGACAAGGATCTGAAACCGCCCTCGGTCTAGGCTAGACAACAAAGCGCGTAGCAGATAGCCCGCCTTGCCGCGACGGATCTTGGACGACACGATACCGATTCTGAGGACATTCGTTGGTTCTCGTTGATACGCGGTTCTAGGCGCAAGATCCCGAGGCGGAAAATAGTTGGCGCGCTTCCCAAAGCTGCGGTCCACATCGCCACGTAGTTTGGCAATGGGGTGCCGGTCGAAGCTAGCCAAGGCAGCGTTCGTTGCTGCGTTCCAGTAGTCCGGATCGAATGTTTGGGCGTCCATCCAGCATGCCAGGGCCTGCTCCCATTGTCCGGCCGCAGCGTACAGGTTTGCGCCCGTATTGCAGATTACTGCGGTCAGTGCATGCTGGGGATAAGAGGCCCGAAGTTGTTCGAAGGCGTCGATGCCGTCGCGGTATTTTCGGAATGAATGGTACCAAGCGAGCTTGGCCACGACGACGGCGACATTCTCAGGTGCTTGATGTTGCGCTCGTTCGAGCCAGAGGCGCGAGGTATCGGGATCCCTCAATTGCAAATGCAAGATGCCGAGATTAAGTAAGACACCGGCGACATAGCGTTGCTCGACTTCATCCAGGAGCGCTTCATACGCTGCACGGGCCTCTTGAAAATGGCCACGAACATGCAGAATGGCGGCCAGATTCAGCTGAGCCGCGTGACGTCGTGGTAAGCAAGCAGTGTCGATGGCCGCAAACACAGACTGACTTCGATCGAATAAGCCGTGGTGTAAGAACGCCAGTCCAAGCTGAATGGAAGCGACGTCAGGCAAGCTGGTCGCTTGGGAAGGTGCCCTGCCCTGCGCTCGATCGATTGCGGGGTCGGACAAGTCGACGTGTTCGGCTAATTTTGGTAGGACCTGTCGGCGCTGCTTTTCGCCGATCCAGGCCAGCAGGCGTTGCCGACCTGGCGTCGGGTCGTCACCCCGGCGCAGTCGACGTCCTAGTTTGACGGCGGATGAGACGATGGCCAGGTCGATCAAGCGCTCCCCTGCTCCCGCCTCAAGGATGGCTTGCGCCATCGGCTCTTCCGGCGCCAAATGACACAAGAAATATCCGATGTCCCAATCGCGTGGGCCGGTACTGACATGGCGGAAGTCCAGACAATACAAGATCTGACCGACATAACCGATATTGGCGGGCGACAGGTCGCCATGCACGACACCGTCGGCCTCCAGGTTCTCGAATGTCTGGGTAGTTAGGTGGAGCGCATATAAGGCTTCGTGCTCGCCTTGGTCGCCGCACCACGTTTGAGCACGTGCCAATTCTGGACCGTATTCGCTCGCGACAAGAGCTGACCAATGTTGGCAGCCATTAGGGCGAAACGCGCAATGTAGACGGTGCACGAGTGCGAGCAGGTCTTGGGCTACCAGCGCAGGCGGCGCATCGACGGGGCCCAACTTTGCCCAAGCGAATTCGATCCCGCTACCGAATGTTGAGTGCTCAACCAGACGGAGCGGCCGCGGTGTCGGTATACCCTGCTCGAATATCGCGCGCGCGCATTCGTACTCGTTGCGCGCGACGTGGGCGTCGAGATAACGATAAAACTTCCTGAACAGCCGTGGCCGGCCCCCAGCACGTCCGGTGCAGATCACCGTGCCATAGCGGTACTGCGAGGACCAAGTCAGTTGGCCGAAGTGCGTTTTCAGATCGCCTCCCTCTCTTCTAAGGGAGCGTCGGCGCTTGCGCGCTGCCAGGCGGCGCGCACTTTTTGCATGATGAAGGATTCGTCCAGTGATCGTGTCGCCAGCAGTGCGGAGCGACTAAGCTCCCGGTACAAGGATGGATGACGTACCAGTTCAAGTATTCTGTCCGCCATCGCGGTAGGCGAATTCTCGGTGCCAAGAATTCCACTGCCCTCGCTTAAGTGTTCCCACACGCAGCTTAGCCGTTTGTAAGCCAGGGTCGGTATGCCCATCGACACGCTCTCAAAAATTCCCCGTCCGAAGGTCTCCCATCTCGACACCGAGACCGCGAAGTCGCACGTGTCCATCAGTGCAGCCAGTTCATTCTGCGGTAAGACCGAATGAAACCGCACGCGTGCCTTGAGTTCCAAGTCGTCGACCACACGGCGGCATTGCGCCGCGTAGTCGGGAGCCGCGATTGCACCGGCCAGGTGCAGATTCGCCTCGACGCCCTTATTTGCTAATGCGTGGATGAGTCGGATCGCATCGAGAGTGTTCTTTTGACTGCGCACAGCCCCAATACACACGATGTCGAGGGGCTTGTTGTCAGTGAGTGTATGTTCCCGGGGGCGGAATAGAAGGCGATCAATCCCTCTTGGGATCACTTCGATACAGTCCGGATCGACTTGATAGCCGTCGACCAATTGACGCTTCTCGGTGTCGCTTGGTGTGAGGATGGTCGGGCACAGCGCTAAGGCGCGGCGCTCCATCTCAATGTAGAGGGCGGGTACGCTTTCGTTGGCCAGTTGATAGGACAGGCCCGTAAACATCGGATACAGCACGATCCTGCGTTGAATCGTCTCCCTGACCTGCCACAGGCCAAACACATTCGAGACGTGCGAGATCACAATCAGGTCATAGTCATCGCCATGGGCATTCAAGTAGTTAACAAACGCTTGTGTCCCAGCGATCCGGCTGCTGAACTTATCACCGCCTTGTCCTGGGAGGTCAAGAAAATCCAGCCTGCGAATGCCGGGCGGCGTCTTGCAAGCTGGATCGAAAGCACGCAACAGCAACAGATCGACGGTCTTAAACCAAGCAGGCGCGTAGCTCACCAACTGGTGAATGAGGATCGAGCCGCCATCTTGGTCGCCCGCGAACTGATGGCTCTTCGATGTGGCGATCAGCACTTTCTTAGGCATGGGCCTGGCTCCAGAGGTCGCGGTAGGCATTAAAGACCGTCGACCATGCAAAGCGCGCCGCGAGGCGGCGCCGGCAGCTTTCGGCAAGCGGTGGTAGCGTCAACTGGCGCCCGATCGCCGCAGCCACGGCATCGGGGTCGCCGGTGGGAACCAGCTCTCCCAGCTCAGGCTCGACCAACTCCGGCAATCCACCTACTTGTGAGGCCACCACGCGTAAGCCGCAACTCAGCGCCTCCATCACACTACGGCCCATGGTTTCGGTGTGCACGTAGCTGCCACCGGCGACCGTCCGCACTTCGGCAAGCGAGGGGGCAGCATAAAGGTTGCCTTCAGCAATAGCTTGAAGACTCTGCTGTGGATTGCATGCGCCAGGCAGCTGGACCCGCTGATGGAGACCTAGTTGTTGGACCTGCTCACGGATCGTCGGCAGTAGTGGACCATCTCCGATCAACACCAGTTCAGGCGCTTGGTCGCCGAGTAGGTGGATGGCTTGTAGCAGGACATCCAAGCCTTTAAAGACCACGAAACGGCCTGCCCATACGACTCGCTTGCGCGCAGCAGGGCGCGTCCGCCTAGCAGCATGGGCACAGCGATCGGCGAGGGCCTGATCGACGCCCCCGGGAATGAGCGCAAACTTGCTCGGATCAATGCCGATCTGTATCAGGCGCTGCTCGGTGAAGACACTGTTGGTGACCAAGACATCGATATACTGGTTAATCGTCCTGGTCCAGAACTGTTGTCGTTGCAGGTGTTGGGTGCGCATGTCGCGTAGCGGCGCTTGCACAATTTCGTTGCCGCCTGTGCGCGCGCAAAAGAGCGCCATGGGCAGGCGCGCGCGCAGCGGCGCGAGTTCTTCGATCCAGTGCGCTGTATTGAAGAACAAGATAGGATGCGTGCCGCCCTGCGCTTGAATGGTGGTGGCCAGTGCGACCGGCTCCTCCCACCGGGACAGCACCTTACCATGCTGGTCGAGTTGGACCGTGCGACCGTGGGCATCCTTCGCAAACACGGCGATCAGCAGGCATCCACGCGGCGATTGCCGCAACCAGTCCACCAAATGCCGACCGTGGTTCTCCATGCCCCCATAGGATCCATGGTAGAGACCAATAAAGACAAAGACGCGGCTGCGCGCGGCGTCGGGAACGTCGCTCAGTTCGCCGTCAAACAATGATGTACTCACCAAACTCTTCGAAACAGTTAGCCAGACCAAGCTGGCGGCAAAAAAATTGCAGGATGTTACGGTGGGCGACCACCAGTACTGGCTTGCCGAGATGGGGACGCACGAAACGCTCGAAGGCGGCGGCAGCACGCAGCGCGTCTTCATGCTGTGCGTCTTGCAAGGCGAGCGGGTGAATTTCCCGAAGCGCTGGATGGCTCTCGGACGCGACCTTTGGTAGAACTGCGCGGAGCGTGTGGACCGTTTCGATCGTTCGTCGCTTATCGCTATGCAAAATCACGGTCAATGAATAACGCAATAAGCTGGATGAAGAATGACGGATCCGGGCATAGCCGGCGAGACTCAACCCGGGGTCATTCTCATAGTCCGGGAAACAGTCCCCATGGCGCATCAGAATCATGCAACTAGCGATCTCTGCAAAAAACGCATTCTAACTCAGCGGCATCCGCGTGGCCATCTCCCCGGTGCCCTCATCACGGGAAGGGAAAACCGTTGACGCGTAAGGAACCGGGCTCTGGTGTAAATCTGGCTCTCGGTTAAAATGGCAACTTTGCCCAGCATGCGTGGTTCTGTCGCGTTGGCTGAGCAGTTGCCTGATGAGGTAGACTGTGGCGCCATAAATCGTGGCAGTCTGAGATGCTAAACTTCAAAGGAATGCGTTTTTTTTTCGACATCATCTTGGTCTGCATCCGCTGGTACGTCGCTTACCCGCTGAGCTACCGGCATATTGAGGAGCTTATGGAAGAGCATGGCGTTTCGGTCGATCATTCGACGATTAACCGTTGGGCTATCCGCTTCCTGCCGTTGATCGAAAAGCAGTCGCGAAAGCAAAAGCGAAAGGTCGGCACGAGCTGGCGGATGGACGAGACTTACATCAAGGTCAGGGGTGTCTGGAAATATCTCTACCGTGCTGTCGACAAGGAAGGAAAGACCGTCGATTTCCTACTGGCGGCCCATCGCGACATGGCCGCAGCCAAGCGCTTCTTCGACAAAGCCATGCATGAGAACGGCGCGCCGCAGAAGATCGCGATGGATAAGAGCGGCGCCAACAAGGCCGCGATCGATGAGATCAACAGCGCGGCCGCCGCCCCGATCGCCGTACGGCAGGTCAAGTACCTCAACAACATAGTTGAGCAGGACCATCGCGCGATCAAACGTGTGACGAGGCCGATGCTGGGGTTTAAGTCTTTTCATGCGGCTGCCAGTGTGCTCGCTGGCGTCGAGCTAATGCACATGATCCGCAAAGGCCAATTCAAGATTGACGGCGTTGCGAACATGTCGTTCGCCAACCACTTCTATGCATTGGCCGGACAAATCCGTCCACTTTGAGAGCGGCCCCACTCGCCGCCGAGAAATCCGTCCCTCAAACCGCTAATGCGACACAACCGTCAGGGGTCCCCCTTCTCCCGGGTCTGTCCGGACGCCAGAAACCGCAGCGGCGCAAAGTGTTCGCCGGGCGAGCGTGCGGCCCTGCAGTCCCGTTCGCCGGATGTGAGGGCCGGCAGGGGATGAGCCCCCGGTAACTGTCTCAGGATGTGCAGGTTCATGAACTGCAGCGGGAAATCGGTCCGGAGCGGAATCCGGTACTGCTGGCTGATCCACCATGCGATGGCGGCAGACCGCGATCGCCCCGCCCAGCAATGGACGAACAGATGCGTGATTCCGTCGCGTCCCAGCCAGTGATCACACCAGACATTCAGTTCGCCGGCATGGTCCGGCGTGAAGAGCTGGGCGCCGGGTGGCAGGGCCTCGAGCGCCGGATCGGCGTCCGAAAAACGCTGGCGCAGCACGGCCGCAAAGCCCGGCGCAACCCTGGCTTCGTAAAACCTGTCTGAAATCGAGATGGCCACTGCGTCGGGGCCGGGCCGTATCCGACTGAACTGCTCGTAAGAGAGGAACCATACCCCACGCATCATGCCCCCGCGCGGGCAGCGGGCAGCTGGATCGACGCCAGCTCCGAAAGCATCCGTTCAGCCTGGGCAGCGAGTGTGTAGCGCCTGCTCACGTACCCGATCCACCGGAATTTCTGTACCCGACCGAGCCGCTCGACCGCTTCGGCCGACGTATTCACCAGAACATCCGCAGGCCATGCATGCTCCGCGCCGGGATAACTCAGGATCACGGCATCGAGGCCGGCCGCAAGTGCTTCTCCGATCGCGTAGCCAAAGCTCTCGAACATCGAGGTCGAAAGCAGGACATCCTTGTCGGCAAGCCAGCCTGGCATGTCGTCGACGTTTCCCGCAAAGTGGACGACGTCATGGAGGTTCAGTCTGGTGACGAGGTCCTGCAGGTGGAGACGTACCCGAAGGCTTTTCCAGGGCCCAGCAAAATGCAGCGTCGCCGTTCTGCCGGAGCGGAGATAGTCGGCAAGGATGCGCAGCGCCAGTGCAGGATCCTTTTTTGGGGCGAGGTCGCCAACCCAGGCGATACGGATGTCCGACGGATTACACAACCGCGACCACTCCGGCCGGAAGCGCTCCAGATCGATGCCGTTCTCGATCACCTGTACGCGGCATTGCGTCATGCGTGCGCTGCGTCCGCGTGCAATGTCTAGAATGGTCCTGCTGACGGCCACACATACCGACACGCCGGTCCAGTCAATGCGCTCGACGCAGTCGGTGTCCAGCGCCTCGTATGAATGCAGCCTGACCAGCAGGGGCCTGCGGGCCGTGCGATTCAATTCGGATGCGCATACGGCATGCTCGGTGGCCCAGTCGATCCACAGAATGTCAGCCTCCGCCAGTGCCGGCGCGACCAGATCTGCCGCGGCATGCTCGTGCAGACGCACCCGGTAATGCGCCTCCAGGGCCCGCAGCAGTGGCCGCACGAAGGACGTGCCCGGTGCCTTGACAGGGTCGAGGATGATCAGCAGGGGCCGGTCCATCAGGCTGCCCGGAACTGCCGTAAAACATCCAGCAGTTTCGCCTCTGCCACCGACAGCCGGCCGGCGGCCCGCCGCTGAAACCCGGCGATGCGGCGTGGCGCACCGGTGCCAGACAGCTGGTGCAGCTGTTCGCCGACATCGGCATCGGTTGCCACGCCGGCCGGCAGGACCGGCCACCCCAGGCCGCCGACGACCGCACTTACCTTCGCGCCGTTGCGGACCTGATCGATTACGAGCGTCGGCTTGCCCATTGCAAGGGCCAGCAGGGCGCCGTGCATGCGCGTCGTGATCACCATGTCCACCGCTGCGAAAGCGCGTTCGATTGCTTCTGCCTCCTCCACCCTGCCATGCAGCCGGGTGTCAAGCTCCACAACGGATGCCGCGAACCTGTCAGTGGCGCTGCGCGCCAGTTCGGCGGCGGCTCCGTGCAGGGACGCGGCTTCACCGTATTCGCGCTGCGCGTTCCGCAGACACAGGCCAATCCGGCGTACCTCCTGCGTGACCTGCGGCGTACGCGGCCGGAAGCCCGCCAGGTCGCCGAAGCCGGGATCAACGCCATCGCGCGCGAGTGTCACGTCGAACGGGTTCCAGACCGTGCCATCTGCAGCCGTGAGCACGCTGACGCCTGCAGCAACGCTCGGCACACCGGCGTAACGGTCTGTCAGCGCCGTAAACGCTGCGGACTCGCCGATCAGCGGGCCGCAGACAAACATCAGCAGGTCCACCTCGGCGGGCATAAGGGTATCCCATCCCACGCATGCAAACCCGCGCAGCTCCCTGTAAGTGACGCTGGTGGCCAGATTCACCTCGTATCCCGCCTCCTGCGCCAGCCGGCAGGCGCGAATCACCGCGTACAGGTCACCGATGGTTTCGCCTCCACGGGCCAGGGCTCCCCACCACGCAACCAGACACCGCTTCCTATCCATGCATTTCCTCATCCAGTAAGACCATATGCGGCGCCAGGGCCGAGAGGCGGGAAAAAGCCGAAGCTGACCCGGAAAACGCTTCGACCGGGCCGCAGGCCTCTGCCAGCGACATGATGACGGCAGACTGGCTTGCATACACGGCCAGCGCGGTCTGTTTGGCGCTGCTACAGGGAGCCACGCAGCACCGCCGGAGAATGCCGCCTGGTACCGGTCCGGACGGGACGCCGGGTGCAAACGCTAGATACGGTACGCCCCGTGCCCTAGCCCAGCGCCAGGCCAGAGCCGCGCACTGAGAATGATGGCGATGTCCGTGCAGCTCGCCTTCGGCGCCATGACCCAGCACCAGAGCAGGCCGCACCCCCTTCAGCCAGCTGGCAAAAACATCATCGTCCACGGAAAGCGCGACACGCTTGTCGTCGGCGAGGCTGCGTATCGAGGCCCGCGCTCCCAGAACCTTGCAGGCGCGCTCGAATTCGTCCCTCCGCGTCGGGTTTGCACCGTTGGTCAGGCACAGTATGCCGACCGTGCGTCCCGCCGCGCCAAGGGCGGCGACCGTCGCACCGCACCAGATCGTTTCGTCGTCCGGATGGGCGATGATGACCAGCACATCACACTGCTTCATGCGCGTCTTCCGCCCTGTCCCCGGTCCGGCGCGCCCAGGACCGGCGATACGCGCTCACGAACAGCGCATCGATCGCCGGATGTTCACGCACTTCTGCGGGAAAGGGAAAATCCGCGCTCCCCGCATGCAGGGCGACGTCATAAGCTCTGGTTGCCAGTTCGTGGGTACCGTCACCGTCAAAACCGATATTGTTCACCAGAGATACCGGCGGATACAGGAACAGCCCGCCGGACAGGGCCACCGAGGCGAACCACATCGGCGACCAGGAGTTGTCCTGGCCCAGCACACCCTGGCGCAGCTTGCCCGTCATCGACATCGCACCGGCTGGGTCGAGGAACCCGGCCAGATCCTGTGCGGTGATCCGCTCAAGCAGCCGTTCCCGCGAGCGGTCAAGCAGTTCCCACGACCGCGCCCATACGCCCCAGCCCCAGCAGGCTGCGCGGCGCGAAAAGACTGCGCCTGCGCCGAGGGAATCACGCAGATCGCTCATCACGTAACCGGATACCCCCATCACTGCCGGGTCGCTGTCGTAACTGGCCAGGGCGCGGTTCATGAACGTCAGAAAGCCTGGCGCGACCAGCAGGTCATCTTCGACCACAATTGCACGTCCACGCCCGTCGAGCGTCGCATCGACTGCTGCCAGCACTGCCTGCGCCATGCCGGCATGCCGGTTGCGTTCGGTCACATGAACCGCCGCGAAGCCACTTTGGGCGCGGCACAGCGCGGCCACCTGCCGCGTGAGCACCGCTTCATCGCCGTCGCGCGGTCCGTCGATGAAAATGAACAGCTCGCTTTGCGCGGCTTCCGGGCAGTCTGCCAGCGCCGCGAGGCAGCGCGCGGTCAGTCCAGGGCGGCGGTGTGCGACGAGGCAGATTGGAGCGAAGGTCATGGCTTGTCCGTGCGGGGATGGCGTTTTTCGATCAGCGTATCGCCGAGCATAAGAGCATCGAGGGCCGAACCCATGAAGCAGCGTACCGCGTCGGCCGGACTTTCCACCAGCGGTTCACCAGCGATGTTGAATGAGGTGTTCAGCAGCACCGGGACGCCGGTCAGGCGGCCGAATCCGGCAAGCAGCCTGCGCAGCTTCGGATTCTGGTCGGGCGCCAGGGTCTGTGGCCGGGCGCTTCCGTCAACGTGGGTCACGGCGGCCAGCCGGTTGCGCCACCGTTCACGTACCGGACAGACGTAAAGCATGTAAGGGCTTGCGGTACCCAGGTCGAAGTATTCTTCGGCGTCCTCGAGCCGGACGACCGGCGCAAACGGACGAAATGGTTCGCGGCGTTTGACCACCCGGTTCAGATGCTCGCGGTGCCCGGCGGTAAAAGGGCTCATCAGGATTGAACGGTGACCCAATGCACGGGGCCCCATTTCGGAGCGTCCCTGGAACAGTGCCACACTGCATCCCGCTGCCAGCAGGGCAACAGCCCTGTCTTCCGCACCTTCCGCATGGGCAAGTACGTCGCCGCTGCCCAGCGCCATGGCCACCGCGGCCGCATGCCCGTCTGCGCCGTAGCCCGGGCCGGTATAGGGAGACACGTCTTCGTAGACCCGTGCCACGCCAAGTTCGACGTGCAGTCCCCACAGCGCGGCGCCGAGCGCAATGCCGGTGTCCGAGCATGCCGGGTTGATGAACACGTTCTGGAAGATTCCGGAGCGCAGGATTCGGTGGTTGGCGACGCCGTTCAGGGCGACCCCACCACCAAGGCACAGGCTGGCCTCGCCGGTCTCGCGACGCGCCCATTGCGCCAGGTGCAGCATCACGCGTTCGCACTCCTGCTGCACGGCGAAGGCCGCAGCAGCGCGCTGTATTTCGTTTTCTACCGGCAAAGAATTGACATACAGTTCATCGTCCCGTCCGCAGAACGGACCGTAGTCGGTCACGATGCCATTGAAGTCGGCCCCGAAAATCCCTGACAGGTGGCGTGCATTCCGGCCGAACGGCGCAAGACCCATGGTTTTGCCGGCTTCCAGCGGACCAAAGCCGATATGACGGGTTACCGCTTCGTACAGCAGCCCGATGCCGTTTGCGCTGGTACGCGCAACCAGCTCCAGCTCCCTGCCGCGTCCGACCCAGAGCGACTGGGTCTCGTATTCCGATCCGCGGCCGTCAACAACCAGTACGGCGGCCCGCTCGAACGGCGAGGTAAAGAAGCTGGCAGCTGCGTGGCAGGCGTGATGCCGCACCATGCGCAGGCGCCGTGAATCGATATCATTCAGGAAGACGTCGGTGCGGCAGGGGTAGCGACGGAAATCGCGGCGCCAGTCTTCCGCATTCATGGTCCAGTCCAGCACGACCAGATCGGCCTCGCGCGGATCGCTGAAACCGAGTTCCGCCAGGCAGGCAGCAGAGGACAGCGCCGGGAAGGCACGGCTGCTCTTTTCCCGGTCCAGCCGCTCCTCGTTACAGTGCGCGATGAGCCGCCGCCCGTCGGGTCCGACAGTGACGGCGGCCGCACCGGTGTCGTGCCAGCGGTCCTTGTGCAGGCCAAGTACAAGTGGTGTGTGCATGTCAGTCAGTATCCGGTTTTCTGGCGGGCCAGCTCGCGGTATACGCGCCAGCACCTGGTCGAGTCGGTTTCGGGTACCGCGGCAGCCCACGGCTTGTTCTTGCCAACGAAGTGCAGCACCCGAACGGGGCCGAACGGTCCGTCCAGCGATGGAAGGCCGCGCTGGTCCCATCCTTTGATGCGGTTCGAAACCAGCTCAGGCGCGCGACGGTAGTAATGGCGGGTATTGTAGGGATGGCCCGGATCGAGGTATGGGCGGCTCCGATTGGCCGCATAGGCGGCGAAGTTCATGATCGCCATGTCATTTCCCCAGAATGATTCATGGTGGGGCAGCAGCAGCTCGACGAAGGGCCGCATCCGTTCTTCGTAATAGCGCGCGTCGATCGCGAACACGCCGCCATTGAACGAACGCGACCCGAGGTCGGCGTCCGGCACCGCAGCGGCCAGTGCCTCGCGGGCGCCCGCGAGCCCGCCGAGCTGATATGCGAGCGTGAGCTCGGGATAGTCCGGCACTCCGCAGATGCCGGGGTCGGCGCCCGGGACCGCTGCCGCGAGGTCGTCGAGCCGGCCCAGGACCACGGCATCGGCGTCGAGATGGACGGTAACAGGGTACAGGCGGTCATGTACCGAAAAGAAGCCATAGATGGCGCTTGTGTAGTAATGCCGCATGACTTCCGGAATGACGAAACCCCAGTCTATGGCGGCAACGAGTTCCACCCGTTCATGTCGCATTACCGCCTGCCGCTGCCCGGAAGTCATACCGCAGTCGACAACCGTCACCGGCCACTCAGGGTGCCAGACTTCAAGGCTCGCAAGAAGCGCCTGGAGGCCGTCAAAGAACAGCGCATCCGCTTTTGTGACGACTCCCACCTGCGCCGGCATGGCGGTCATCATGCCTCCCTGAGCGCGGCGAGCGCGAGGACCATCGGTGCTCCTTCTGCAAGTTTCGGCCAGCCCCATCGTCCGTCCGGCAGCTGCACCATCGAACGGTGGAAACGGTACGAGGAACTGGCCCGTTCCTCGACCAGAGCGGGCCGCAGTCCCGCCGCCAGCATGGCGCCCAGGATCGCTGATACCGGATGGGCATAGGCTGCCAGGGGCCCGAAGTCGCCGCCGGTTGCATACGAGGCTCCGGCCTCGGCCGTCACGGACTGGGCGCAGTAGTCGGCTGCGGGGTCGGACACGCGCCGCATCAGCCATTTTGCGACGGGATGTACCTCCGCCAGATACAGTCGCCCTCCAGGCCGCAGCACGGCACTGGCCTGCCGGAAGTATGCGTGGAGGTCGACAATCCAGTCCAGTACTCCATAACTGGCAAATACGGTATCGAAGCGGCTGCCCCCGACGCACCTGTCGAGTTCGCCATCATTCGCATCCCATTCGACGAATCGGGCGTTGGCGCTGCAGCGCCCGGCCAGCGAGCGGGCAGCGGCCAGCGCGGGAACGCAGTTGTCGGCGCCAACCACACTGGCGCCCAGCCTCGCCAAACTGATCGTGTCGAGGCCAAAATTGCACTGCAGATGCAGGACGTCCCTGCCCTCCAGAGGACCGAGCGCGCGCAGATCATCCTCGCCGATGGTCAGGCGTGCGGGATCGGCGGCGAAACCGGAGAGGTCGTAGTAATCGCTCGACAGATGATCCTGCAGCGCCCGCTGCCACCAGCCAGCGTTGTCACCGGGCGCCGCCCCAGGGCTGCCAGGCGCAACGCCAAAGAACCGTTCCACTTCGCAAGGGTGCGAGGCGAAGGTCAGGGAGTCGGTCGTGTCCCTGCGGCGGAAGGCCAGCTCGCCAGCGCTGCTGAAGCGCAGCCACTCCTTCCAGTGATTGCCCAGGAAGAGCATGGGCCGCTTCGGTGTAAAGCCGCGGTCCGCAGACCACAGAGCGGCGCTGACTTCAACCATACTGCCGATGCCGCCGGGCAGAACGATGAACGCATCCGCCGCTTCGATCAGGATGCGCAGCCGTTCCCAGTGGTCGGAAGCGGGCAGAACCAGGTCAAAATGCTCGTGGGCGATGGCGTCGTCAAGATTTGCGCATGGCACCCCGATCGCCATGCCACCGGCGCGCCGCACCGCGCTGGCACTGGCCGTCATGGTGCCCTGATAACCGCCATTCACGATGGCCGTACCGGCACGCACCAGCGAGCGCATGCAGGTATCGAGCAGGGACTGCATGCCCGCGTCACCGGCACTCACCGAACTGCCAAATACGACATACAGGAAAGTGGCCCCATGTTCTGCCGCCTGCCGGCGAACCGCGTCAGCCCTGGAATGGATTTTCATTTGCCCTGCTTCCTGGCCCAATGGCCGATGAAATAAGTACAGCCAGTCTCCGTGCCTCCCGTGTGGCACGCATGGCAAAGTCGTCCGGGGAGTCCTGCTCGACTGCGCACAGGACTTCACGTGCGCCAAGCGCGAATCCGACATAACGCATTGGCAGGTCGAATGCGGTCTGCAGCAGCAGCCCGAGCGGGACATGTTTACCGCTTTCGGTGTAATCGTCGCGGTCGGCGGCCGCCGTTACCAGCGCGTGTGCAGTCCTGCCGGCCATTCCGCCAGTCTCGTATTCCATGCTGCCGCCATACGCGAACCCGCGGGCCAGTACCCGCTCCATCCAGCCTTTCAGGAGTGCCGGCACACCAAAAAACCGGAGCGGAAAAATGAACACCACTTGGTCAGCCCAGCGCAGGTTGTCCTGCTCGGTCCAGATGTCGGGGGCAAAGCCATCGCACTGTGCGGCCAGCTTCTGCGAGGCGCGGTAGCTGGCCCCGGCCGGCAGCGACGCCGAAAAGTCGGACGGTCCTGTGACCGGATTAAAACGGCTGGCAGCGAGGTCACTGACACGGAAGTCAATACCGGCATGCGCCAGTGCGCTGATGAGAGCCTGTACCAGAATGCCACCCTTGGTACCGGGAGTGGCATGACAGCAGACGACCAAGGTACGGACGGTCATGATTTCCTTACCATGCCTGCACTGGCCTGGAGGCTGTTGACCGGAGCCGTCGTTGCGCCATGAGCCTTTGCACCTCGAAAACTGTCAGCTCCCTTTTTCTGCCGGATCTGCTGTCGATACCGGCAATGCCCGTGCAACCGGCTACCGACAGATATGGACTGGTTCCAGTCCTTCTGGCGGACACCTTTTTCATCAGTACTTTCGTATTTCAGGACTGCCGGATTCTCACCATTTCCCACACACGCATAAAATAGTTCAAGCAGCATCGAAACAATCCTGTAAACCGAATCGGTGCAATTCTAATATGCACGTAATTTGATGACAAGCAGCAATAAGGCAATATGGATGTATGAGACAACGGATATTGCAGATGTGCGATCAAACGCCTGTTCGTGCATTTCCGGAATTTTCGAACTGCAGCACCGGCTATGGTACTGTTTCCCGAGGCTTTGTTGCATAAACCAGCCTGTACGCCTTGGTGTTTGGGGTTCCGGTAGGCTTGGAGCATGAAACCTACTGCTCAGAAATACCGCACAACGAACTGGAAGGCGTACAACGAGGCGCTCAAAGCACGTGGCTCGTTGCTCGTCTGGCTGGACCCTGAGATGTGCTGGCACGGCAAACTTAGTGGCAAGCGGGGACGCTCTCAAAAGTACAGCGATGAGGCCATTCAGTTCTGCCTGACGATCAAGAGCCTGTTTAATCTGCCGTTGCGTCAAGCAATGGGAATGGCGCAAAGCCTGCTCAAGCTGGCCAGTCTGGACTGGCAAGTGCCTGATTTCAGCACCGTTAGCCGGCGTCAAAAACATCCCGCCGTAACGATCGAAGCGCAGGCAACGACAACAGGCTTGCATCTTCTGGTCGACAGCAGTGGCATCAAAATGCTCGGTGAAGGCGAGTGGAAGACGAAGAAACATGGGGCCGATTACCGTCGGCAGTGGCGCAAGGTCCACCTCGGGATTGACGCCTCTACGCTAGAGATCCGGGCTATCGAAGTGACTGATAACGCTACTGGTGATGCACCCATGCTTCTTCGGAAAACGCCCGTCCCCGTTCAGGATATCCTTGATGGCGAGCACCACCGATGTGGCCGCGAACTGGCCGCTCCACCTCTGGTATGCATCCGGCCAGCCCCTGGAAAGCGGTCGCGGCCTGGTACCGCCTCGCGCCTCCTCGACCCTGCCAAGCCCGGGGAACAGATCCGCCGGACGCCACCCGTGCTCCCGCAGGATCGCGTCCAGGCGACAGGTCAGCGACGTCGCCACACGTGAATCGTTGATCACCTGGGGCGTACCGGAAGAGCCATCATCGAGGTACGCCGTGCCGAAGGATGCCACTTTCGTGTAACCGCTGTTCATCGGCGCATCCCGGTATTCCACCCGGTTGAATACGGCGTTCGCGAGGGTATGGCGAACCTTCTGCCAGGTGCCTCTTTCGGAACGTCGTTCCCGCGACGGATTTCGCCGTCAATGCAGCGACTGTCGTCGTACACCGTACCATCTTCAAAAGCCTGGGCAACGCCGGCATCGTCCGTGACATCGCCGGGCGACCGCGGTTCGGACCCGACAGTGCGACGCAAAAGCCAGCCCGGGTTCCGATGCATCCTGTACCATGCGGCGCTGCGGCTGGGCGTTGCCTGCAGGTCAGGCATACGCGGCAGCCATCCTGCGCGCGATGCCGCCGATTTCCCCGCGCAGGTCTGCCGGCTCATGAATCACCACGCCGTCACCGAACCCCAGCAGCCACCACACCAGCGCGCGCGTATTCGGCACGGTGGCGGCAAGGTGCAGTCGTCCCCCGGCGTCGGTGGCGAGCACCTGGTCGGCACTGAGCGGTGTTTCGAACAGGTGCTCGCCGGCGGCGCGTGTAAAGCTTGCGCGCAGGTTGACCGGGGCGCCGGCAATGACGCCGAACTGGCCGGAGGCGATGTACGCATCGATGTCGAAACCGGGCTTCCTGCGTGCGGGCTCATACAGCACTTCTGCCTGCTGCACACGGTGCAGTGCGATGGTACGCACGTCGTCGTAACGGTCGAACATGCAGGTCAGATACATGAGGCCACCTCGCTGGACCACGGCGAGCGGATGCACCGACGCGTACACCGTCGCCCTGTCGGCGTCGCGTTTGCGGTAATGCAGTTTTAACTGCAGGTCCTGCATCAGCGCCAGATAGACGTTGCGCTGGCATTCCTCATCCATGCGCGGCGGCAGCAGCGGCTGCTGGGGCGGCACGCTGCGTACCTTATCGAGCCAGGCGCGTGATGGTGCCGCGTCCCCGACCGCCGACAGGGTGCGCGCAGCCGAGCGGAAATGCGGACGCAGGGCGTCGACCGTAATCGGGGGCAGGTGATGCCGCAGGTGCTGCTCGACCAGCGTCAGCGTCAGGGCCTCCGGTACGGTGAGACCGGGAAGATCGAAGCTCGAGGCATCGCGCAGCCAGCTCCAGCCGAACGGCCTGTCGCGGCTGTCGACCACGATCGGGAACACTTCCGACAGTTCCTTCAGGTCGCGCTCGACGGTACGCTTGGTGACGCTGAAGTCGGCGGCGCAGAGCCGTTCACACAGTTCCTTCGCCGAAATCCTGGCGGGTGCGCGCGGAACCATGCGCAACATGTGCCACTGACGCAGTAAGGATTGCTGGTTGGTCGCCATCAGAACCCTTCCGCCCAGCGTTCCCAGAAGCCAGGTTCGTCGTGCTCCGCGTTCTCCATGGCCAGGTCAAGCGGCAGCGCGTAGAAACGCACCCCCTCATGGCGCATGCTGCCGTCCGGGCGCTCCAGGTAGTCACGCAGGACCCGGTAGTCGGGCAGCGTCTCGTCGTAGGGGACGTCCAGATACACCTGGCCCAGCCAGGGCGCCATGATGCGCGTGTCGGCAAACGGTCCGCAGGAGATCCAGGATATGTGATTCGCATCCAGCCATGCCAGGACTGCGTTGCGCGTGGCATCCTCCTCAAAACGGTACTTGCGCCATTCGGCACGGGGCTGGGGGTGGAATTCCAGGTAGAGCACCGCGCGCTGCTTTTTACGCGCGATTGCGTCGATGTGTGCGATCAGTCCGGGCATGTGCAAATCCGCTGCGGTGGGGTACGACTAAAAGTATCATGCTATCAAAAATATTTCATTTTGGAAATGCAGGTCGCGGTGTGGTCTGATTGTCACGTGCAACCGTGCACTGCATGACGATTCTGGTGCAGAGGCAACCTGTCCCGCGGCGGCGCCACCCGTGTGCCCACCGGGGACGCAACAGGCGTGATCGGAATCGCTTCGCCGGCGTGACGGTATCCTCCGTCGGGAATCGGCTACTGAAAGGTCGCTCAACGCCGCTCATCTGGCCAGAGCGCGCCAGCATAGCGCGCTGATGCGACAGCCGGTTTCGCGGCGCGGTGCGACGTCGCCTGTCGCGCCCTGGCCTAGCATCACGTCTCTCTCAACACAGGAGCAATGCGTGCACAGGCAGACTCTCGGACAGACCCGGTACCACACGGTCCGCGGCATCGACACTGACAGCGATGGTCAGCAGACCAGCAGATCTGTGCGTTTTTCACATGCATTCGGCCGGAGGTCAGTATGACGCCGGTGTCAGGGCCAAACCACGGGGCGCCTTTCCCCGAAGCCGTGGCGTATGCGGCAGAGCTAATTGCCCAGGCGGACGGCCTCGTCATTGCGGCCGGCGCCGGAATGGGCGTGGATTCGGGCCTGCCCGATTTCCGGGGAAATGGGGGCTTCTGGAAAGCTTATCCCGCGCTTGCGGCCGACGGTACGGCCTTCCGGGACATCGCGGCTCCCGAAGCTTTTCATATCGACGCGCGCCAAGCCTGGGGCTTTTACGGTCACCGGCTGGCCCTCTACCGCAGGACGGTACCGCATGCCGGCTACGGGCTGCTGCGCAAGTGGGCCGGCGCCACCGAGCACGGCAGCTTCGTATTCACCAGCAACGTCGATGGCCACTTTCAGAAAGCCGGGTTCAGCCCACAGAGCGTGGACGAGTGCCACGGCTCGATCCACGCACTGCAATGCATGCAGCCGTGCTGCGCCACGACCTGGCCCGCGACCGCGTTCGTCCCGGTTGTGGACGAGGCGCGCTGCGCGCTGCTCGGGTCCTTGCCAGCCTGTCCGTACTGCGGTGGCATCGCGCGCCCGCACATTCTCATGTTTAATGACTCCGCGTGGATTGCCGACCGGCACGATCGCCAGGCGTTGCGCCTGCAGACATGGATTGAACGCCTGCGCCGTCCGGTAATAATCGAGATCGGTGCGGGTATCAACGTCGGAACAGTGCGCGATTTTTCGCGACGGACCGTGCTGCATCACGGCGGGTCGCTGGTTCGCATCAATCCCCGCGAGTCGGATATCGGGACCCTGCCAGGCGTTGGCATTCACGCGCATGCGCTGGAGACGCTGGCGGCAATCGATGCGTTCCTCGATTCTGGCCGGGCGCGTTCGTGAGGGGCGGCTGGCGGCATTGTGCAGGATGCCAGGCTACGATGAGACAATGTCGAAACGGCGCCCGACAGGTGCGGACAGTGGCTCGTGCAGATCCGGTCCATTACACGCATTGACTTCCCGTCTCCCGGACTTGCCGTCCCTGGAGGCGTATTCCCACCCTGGCGCCTCGCGATCATGCCCGGCTGCCACACAGTGACGATGACATCACATACATGAGTACGATTTTTCTGGACAGCATCTATATCGATGGCCTGAAGTACACGACAGGTGCGGCGCCGCTCGAGCCCTGGCTGGATTCGCTGCCCGTTCAGCCAACCAGACGCAGCACGATGTTTACCCTGTATGGCTACGTGGCGGCATGGGCGGTCGCGGAGGACATGCTGTACCTCACCGGCGTCACCCAGGAACGCCATGCGTCGCCGCTTGTGGAGGGCGCTGGTCCCGTCGCCGCCACCTGGTTCAGCGGCCTGGTCCACGGCTGGCGCGGCGAGCGGCGCTACACCGGTTATCCTGTACGCACTTTCCGGAATGAAGAGATCGTTCTCATGATTGAATCGGGGAAAGTGGTCCGGCAATGGAATCTCGACCTGCGCTGCGTTCCCGACCAGACGAGTGAGGAGTTGCGTCTTTCGCTGCCGGCTTTCCTGCTCAAGGCTGCTCCGGACCCGCAGAACAAGACATGAGCTGCCTGCTTCAGGTCATCTGTGGATGCAGCAGTTCCTGTACGGACGGACAGTTGGCAACAAAGAACGCGCCGAGGGAGGCATACACGTGGTTCAGCTTCTCCTGAACATTCCGGGCCGTACGCCCCAGCACGATTCGCGACTGCGCCGATACCAGATCGAACATCTGGTCCCCGGTGCCCGTGAGCGCGTCAATGGCGGTACTCCCGTGCAGTGGAACAGGATCGAAGGGCAGGACGCTGCGTTCCAGGACGCGGCCTTCGGGTGAGATGCGCCCTGCACGGTAGCGCTCATGGAATGCTGCAAACCACGCGCTTTCCGGCGACAGATGGTGTACGACAACCGCTTTCAGCGCGGGAGAACCGTGATCGACCAGCGCGTGACGCCCGATATGCGCAAGCAGTCCGACCATGCGACGCATGTGTTCTTCGATCCGGGCCAGACCCGCGTTCGCAGCTTCGATCCTGAGCGTGTCTACCCTGCCGTCGGGCGCAATAAAACCGCGCGACAGGGCGGCGGTGGTGCGGCTGAGCTCCCGGCAAAGCCGGTCCAGCTCCAGGTAGACCATGTAGTACGCCGGCCAGCGCCGGACGGTGACCTGCGGCCCGGCAAGCATGCTGAAAACGAGATTACCCATCTCCGCCAGCTCGCGGAACAGTTCCTGGGGAGGCGTGATGGCGACAGGGGCAGTCATCGATCAACTCTCCCCTGCTTCCGGGTCCAGCGACACCGTGCTGTGTACCCTGCCTGCCAGCGTCCATGCAAGCGTGCGCGCCTGGCCGGCATGCAGTTCGTGCTGCAGCTGCGACCGGGCAGCCTGCCCTTGGGCCAAAGCGTGCTGACGTCGCTGGAAGTCACGCCGCGCACGCAACAATGGCAGTGCATCGACGTCATTCAGGGTATGCACAAGTGCGGCGAGGGCTTTTTCGCACGCCGGATCGGGCGGGCCGTTCTGAATGGACCTGTGCTGTTCGACCTTCACCTGCAGGCCGGCCACATCGCAAAAGCGCAGCTCGGCGGTTGACCGGACGCTCCGGGAGGTACCGTACAGGGCCATGACGGCACTGTGGCCGCGGTGACAGACCCGGTCGAACGAGGCGACGCAATGCAGCATGTCCTGCCCTTCGGCGTGGAGCTGTATGCTGCTGGTCAGCTCGACGATCGTCACCTCCCCGTGCTGCCAGGGTCCAGGGAGAATGGCTGGCCAGCACAGGCCACCCTTCCCTGCAGGTGCAACAGCGGGAGCAGCACAGGTGAAAGCATGCCACTCACGCGACATGTCGATCAGGCGTTGCAGACTGATCCCTGCACACCAGCGCAGCACCGCATCGATGGTCTGCCCGCTGGCGATCCTGCGCCGGTCCTGCAGGCTCTCGGCGAGCACCCGCAGGAAGTCTGCCGCGTCCGACATTTCGCGGGCAGCCTGTCGTGGGTCGCGCCGCGCTGTGGTGGTGGCGCTTCCCGGCCTGAGAGTTTCGGCGAGCCAGCGGCGCATGCAGGGACCGTGGCGCTCGAGGCGCGCTGCCAGTGTCTGTCCGCTACATTCGGCATCGAAACGAAGGATGGCCGCAAATGCGTTGCAGGTCTCGATCAAGGTGTCGAACCCGGATGGCGTTTGTGGTCGCCATTCCGGCGGCAACCAGGAGAGAACCATCAGCAGGCGTCGCAAGCGTGGGATGTCCAGCTGCCAGCTGGCCGGCAGGGATCTGCGGCCCAGCCATCTGACCACCTCGCGCGGTACACCAAAGGCAGTCGCCGCGGCCGCGTAGAGCGACGATGCGCCATCAATTGCGGTAAGAATGCATGCGGCCTCTGCTGGCATGCTGTCCTTCTGTGGTGTGGCCAGGACGGGCAGCAGCCAGGGTAGCGCATGGAGCGCTTGGGCCCGGTAACGCCCCGCTGATGAGGCACCGGCGATGGTGTTGTAGACGCTTAGTCGGCCGGCTGGCATACCACACACGCTGTCCGTATCCGCCTGGAATGCCAGCGCATGCGCGTCGAGCATCATCCCGTATCTGGCAACCTCTGGCCCGTCCAGCCGATACCTGCTCCTGACAAGCTCGTCTTCCTTGTTCAGCAACGTGTCGTTGTCAGTGCTTCGCTGCCGGTTTGTCACCGCCGCTGCCAGCCGGGCAAGGCTCCCGGCCGTGACTGCTGGCCGGGGGAACATGGGCGCGTTGCGTTTGAGCTCCACGCGAACGTGGGTATGCCCCGCAGAGCGAAGCGCGCTGGCCAGCTCCCGGTCGCAGGCCCTGAACCGGCTTTCGTCATACCCGTTGCCGGGAAGTACCCGGGAGACGACGTCGCATACTGCACGCAACGCGCTGGCCGGGGCTGCCATGCTGGCGGCGTATACCAGACCGCCACGCAGGATGAGCCGTGCCGAAGCGAGTACACGACAGTCAGCGGATCCGTTCATCAACCCGGCGGGATCGGCCGTCACGTGCATCAGGGCGAACCGCAACGGCCCGCTGTGAAAAAAGTGGGCCTCCCAGTACATGTACCGTTCAGCGGAAGAAGGGAGACTGGCTACGTGGGCATGCATGTTCGTGCGAAAGGAAGCTCGGGCCGGCAGTGTGGCACCGGTTGCGACAGGGGCCGTCGCATGTATCGCCCTCTAACTGTCCGGCAGGCCTTGGTCGGCCCCTCATTGTCGTGCGCATCCGGCGGTCGGGATAGCGGTCGCTGCGCCAGTTTCCGAATGATCGGAGGGTTACCCGTACAAAACCGTACGGCCAGCGCGGGGGTTTTGCTCGCGCACGAGCTGCACAATTGCGGCGGCGATCCTGCTGCCGCCCTGGGCAGAGGGCTCGATCGGCGATACGGCGGCATAGTCCTCGGGGCTGTCGCAGACCAGCCGCAGGTCGAGTACCGGCAGACGGTGTATTGCCGCTTCGCGCAGGATGACATCGTTAAAGGGGGCAATGGCCGCCCGCAGGCCCGGGTCGAGCCCGGGCACGCTGTCGTAAATGGTTGCCAGCGCGACCGGTATCCGGCTCAGAAGCAGCCCGTCGAGCATGCGGCGGTAGTCGCGTCGGAAGCTGGCTTGCCATCCGGCCAGCAGCGTGACCGCCTCGATGACTGTGCTTACCCTTGACTGCATCGCGCCGACGAGTCCGAGTATGTCGTTGCCACCGCAGCTGACCACCAGCCAGTCGGCCGGCGCGGACAGCTGGCGCGCCAGCTGATCGGTCATGTCTGCCAGTACGGTACGCTGCCGTCGCGTGCGAGAAGCGATACGTGGTCCTGCGGCGTCAACATGTACTGCAGCTGCGCCTGGACATGCGCTCGGGCGGGAACATAAGGCTCGTTATCGAAGACCGAGTCATCCAGTAAAACGATATGCGTCACTGTGTCTCCTTAGAGGCTGTTATGAGTATCCGGAATAGAAACTTTCCAGCGGATTTATTGTCAGATCGGCATGGATACTCGAAAACCCTACCCGTCCGATGTCAGTGATGAAGAATGGGCACTGATTCCTCCTATCTTGAACTGCTGCCGGAAGCGTCATGTCAACGTCAGCATGCCTCACGAGATGTATTTAACGGCTTGCGCTACGTGGTACGAAGCGGCATTCAATGGCGAATGCTGCCGCATGATTTTCCACCTTGGGAAGCGGTCTATCAGCAGAGCCGGCGCTGGTTGGCTGCCGGTGTATTCGATCACCTGATGGGCGACTTGCGTGAATTGTTGCGCGAAGCGAACGATAAAAAATCGGCCCCGACTGCCTACATTCTCGACAGCAGAACACTGCAATCAACGCCGGAGTCCGGTGCGCGTGCTGGCTTCGATGCTGGTAAGAAGCGCAGGGGCAGCAAGCTCCATTTGGCGGTTGATACGTTGGGTTATCCGTTGGCGATGGAAGCGAGCCCGGCCAATGAGCAGGACCGTGATCATGTGGCGCCCCTGATGGAGAAAGTGCAGGACGAGACTGGCGGGTCCGTCGAAGTGGCGTATGCCGACCAAGGCTATACCGGTGAGAAGCCAGCCAAGGCGGCCGAAGTTGAAGGTGTCGAATTAGTCGTCGTCAAACGACACCCAGATCAGCACACTTTCATCGTACTTCCTAAGCGCTGGATCGTAGAGCGCAGTTTTGGCTGGATCGCCAGATGCCGTCGGCTGCTGCGTGATTACGAGCGTTTGACTGAGGTCCTCGTCGGCATGCACATGGTTGCGTTTGTTTGTCTGATGTTGCGCCAAACCACTCAATTGATTTGGGGAACTTCATAACAGCCTCTTAGCAAAGGTAATCGTCGCACGGCGCAAGCGTAACAATCGGCGACTGTGAAAAGGAGCTGCAGAGTAAGCGACATACCTCTAAGGACCGGAATGGGTCGGAAGCGGATGGCATTGCGTACTCTCGCTTAGCCGCCCAAAAGCCTCGGCAGCGAGGCCGAAACGAGGAAGACAAAAAAGTGGCCGCAAAGCGTGCCCAGGAACGAACGAATGGTAAGGCGAAGGCGGGATTCGAACCCGGATAGCCGACTTTGCAGGCTGGCGCATTACCTCTTTGCTACTTCGCCAGAAGCAAGTCTAGCTAGCTTCATCACTTTCATATTGATCGAAATCTAATGCTGTTGTGATAACGAAAAACTGTTTCCCAGCGTCAGACCTACTGATGCCGCGGAATCGCTCGCTGACCGCTGTGTCGTCGCCCTCTAACACGGCTGGTGATGAACCTGTCTTTGCGCTCAGTGATTGCCATGACGATAGATCTAGTCAGAAGCCGACGATGTGTGAGCACACGCTCAAGGCGTTCAATTCACTAACTGCCCTTCCTCGTCGTAACTGGAAACGATACTTCCGTTACTCCGAGATTCTCTAGTGTTTGCTCTACTGTGAGAATGTCCCAGACACCGACAGGCGCAACGACGTTCGGGAACTCATGCCGGATAATGGCTGTTGCCACATCCCGTGATGAGACCCGAGCGGACGGATGCTCGAACGACATGCAGCGCCTTTCTAAAAGGCCTTGGATGACGTAGGTAAGATGGAATTTTGGCATGGAAATTTTCTGTGCCCTCACTTGTAAAACTATCATAACGACGACTTGGTAAGCATAGTGGGTATAGCATGTGCTCATCATGCGTTGGCACAAGTGCTTGGCTTATAGAGCATGTCGCTCTTCCGCCAAGGACGACAATGCGGGATAGTCCGTTCTTAGTATATCCCGACCAATCGGCACTGCAGACACACCGCAAAGATAAGGCCCCTCGCTCGACTTCAGTAATGGCCTGCACCTACCCTTTAGGCATAAGTTAGTTGAGCAATGTCAAGGTCTATGAAATCACTCTGATAGAAACGGACTTTTTCCATGAAACCTTTTGGAAACTAATGGAGCCTAGCTTCGTGGCAACATTATAAAAAATGGCGACACTGGAATGTTGACTATTAATCGGAGGTGCAAGATGCATGACCATGAACGTCGCAATTCCAACCTTGACCTTGCGGTTCGTTACGGCATCATCCTAGATGCTGAATTCGGTGCACTAAAGGCCTGGATGTTTATGATCAATAACGGTGTAAGCGAGTCCGTTATTTTAAGAGTCCTCCTACAACCCCAAAAGCGTAGGGATACAGATCAAGTCGTCTTCGAAATTGCCAACAGTCAGCAAGCCTTGCACAGAAATCCTGAAGCGGCTCGCGCTGTATTTGGCATCAGGCCTTTTAAGGCTGCTGATTGACTTTTTTGCAAGGCCTTTAGGTCAGGAAGCCGGTCAGTCACGGCAAGCTTCAGTCGTGGGGCTGGCCGCTGAGCCGCGCGAAACACGAATGATGCGGTTGTTATTGGCCGGTACGCCGAACCAAAACGAATACCCGTCGCTGCCCTTTCCTCGGCTTTCATATCGGGGCTGTCAAAAGCGATTGACGAGCCTTCCGCGATCTACTGTGAACTCCGCGTTCGGGTGAATGGGTGCGGCGGTCTGGATGCGCTTTATTGCTTGTTGCTGCCGTGTGGCAGGCGGTAGACCTGGCTAGCCCGTGCGTGGTGCAAGACGTCGCTCAGCCAGGCGTCCAGCGCCGGGAAGGCCGCTTCGTTGGCGTCCATCGGGATGGTTCCGCCTATTCCCTGAGGATCGGCAACGCGACAATGGGATGACCGAATAGGTGCGGCCGACCAGGAACGCAATGGTCGCCGTGTCTGCGGCACCCCGGCAATGAAGAGCGTGTCCAGGCCGATCAGCTGGTTGCGATAGCGAGTCTTCTCAGCAAGAAATTCCTGCTGCGTCGACAGCGTCGCATCCAGGACGAAGGCGTCGCGTTGGCCAGGCGCGCCGGTCACGAACAAAAAATCGGGCGTGAGTTCGCCATCGCGGCCACTGTGCCAGCCGATCCTTGGCGCTTGCGCCGCCGACAAGCGTGGCTCGACCCACAGCTCTACTACTTCGTCGTCGCACTGCAATCGTATCAAACCGCCAAGAAACAAGGCCCCCACGATTTCGCCGTCGGCTTGCCAGCCCAGGCGCCGCGCGGCGTGAATGATTTGGACGCCGCACCAGCGTTGGTATAGGTAGGGAATGTCCGCGACCGCGATCGGTGGCCGCAGGGCCTGTCCCAACCACGGCCCCAGACGTTGGTCAGCGTGCCCGAGCGTCTCGCGCAGCACGCGCAGCTTTTTCCAGGGCAGTCCCCGAGGGAAGGGGCTCGGCAGTGTGTCGCTAGGCGCCACGCGCGCGTCCGCGTACGTCGCAATCGCTTTGGCGCAGTGTTGCAGGCGTTGCCCCGCCTGCCGCAACCTCATTTGCATCTGGTCCAGAGTGTGCATGTCCGCAACTGCATAGACGGACGCCCCCGCACGTGCGAATCGGGCGTGCTCGATTTGCTTACCAAGGCGCGATGCCTCTATATCTAGTTGTTGGCGCAGCAGGCCCGTCAACCCTGTTAGCCAGCGCAGATGACCGATCGGGGGCGTGGCGACAGAACGCTCACGCAACCAGTAACGCGGCAATGCACGCCCTTCGCGCACGACGTAGTCGGACGGGCGCCTGGAGGGACGAGCGTGCATCGTCGTGGGCACGACGTCGATGTCCCTTACCGATTGGGGATCGGCCAAGGCTGCATCGTCCAGTGCCAGTGGCAAGTACTTGGCGAAGGCATCGACCGACTGCAGCACGCTGTGCAGAGGCGCTGACACACCGGATAAGCTGCTCGCGAGGGCTGTCGTCGGCGCCAATCCCGGCGTCACCAAATCGGCGGAGAATGCGCTCAGGTCGCGCAATACCCGATCAAGCCACTCGAGCTTCCCCTCACTCATGCCTGAAACACGTCACGCCCGGATTGCAGTGCCTGTAGCCAGGTGTCGATGCGCTCGCGGCACAGAACGAGTTCGGAACGCCCATCGCGGTTGCTCCACTCCTTGAGGTGGTTGGTCAGTTGTTCATCCTGCGGGTCGCCCGATACCAGGCGCAGCTTCGACAAGACTTCCTGCAAGATGACGTGGTCGAGGATGCTCATGGCATCGTCTTCGCCGAGCTCGTCGATGGCACGGCGCAGTGAGCGCGCCGACCTGACCGAAAACGCGACGCCGCGCAGCGCCAGCACTTCGTTCAAGTCTTCTACGACTTCCTCGATCATCGGATAACTACCCACCATGCCGACACGTGCAAGGGCCGTACGACCGGAGGCAGTAATCTCGATCAAGGTGGCACGGTCCAGCACGCGCGGCGACAGTGCCCGGACGGTATGGTCATTGTTCAGGGTTCCGACCAGAATCAGACTAGGCGGGAGGTAGACCTGCGGCGCCACTTGCGCCGCTTCGCCGCGCACCTTGCTACCGCCTAAGTAAATGGTCCGGTCACCGATGCGATCGGGCTCGTACTCGAGCCTGACCAACAGATCCGATAGCCAATGCTCAGGCTGACTAAGATTGAATTCCTCGAACACGGCGACATGTGGACGAAGATCGCCTTGCTGCCAGGCCTGTTCCACGCGCCGCAGGAAGCGCGTGAATTCGGTGGCTTCGAATTCGCCATCGATGGGATTGACATAGCCTAGCAGGTCTTCGCGCCCGCGCCACGTGGATGACACGGATACGATGACGGAGCGCTCGCGCTGCGGATCATCGAGCAAGCGCGTCGCCAGCCAACTTTTGCCAACACCGGGCGCGCCCGTAAGTAACACCAGCGATTTGGTGATGGTCGCGACGCGCACGCCGCGCAGGGTTTGCTCACCGTACTCGGCCGCGATGAGGGCGCATTGCTGCGCTTCAGGCAAGGCAGCGCGGCGCCAGTCCAGCGGGAAAGGCGCGGCGTGCTCCCCAATGGTGGCGCTGGTGTCAACCTGCACCGCGGGCGCAGAGACAAGTTGGGTCCCGACCTCGACAGGCGCTGAGATGGTCGGTACCACGACTGTCGCCACCTCGACCTCGGATGCAAGCTCAGCGTCGTCCTGTGGCAGGGGCTGGGGTTCTGGTAGGACCGGCGACTTCACGAACGTCATCGGTTTAGCAGCCAAGGCGTCTTTTAAGCGACTGGCGAGCGAACTATCGATCGGCTCGCTGTGCGTGAATGCGCTGGCAAAGTGCTGCTTGAGTTGCACAGGCTGCTGCGCGTTAAACGCGTACTGCGCCTCATCGATCCACTCCTCAAGGGAGTCATTGAAATGGACCAGCCGTTCCATCAACGAAGGCGACAGGGCTTCGGTACCGCGCAAGCCTTGCGCTTCGATGACAGCGTCGTTCACGGCACGCTCGACGGCGGTGCGACTAAGCCGGTTCAGATACGACACACCATCAAATGCGGGCGGCGTCGACGGCTTGCGCACTAAATTGCGCGGGAATACCACCCATCCATCCGGGTAGGGTTCAATGATCACGTTTTGGTTCGGGCCATTGGTGTCGATCATCGCCCGCTTGATGCGATAGGCGCCATACAGCACCTGATCGGCAGAGCTAGGATTTCTGCCGCTACGGGCATCGAATTTCGACCCCGTAAAGAACAACAATTGATCGTCGAGCAATGCCGGGTTATTGCCCAGAAGCTGCTCCACCGAACGATCGGGAATCACGACACGCGGGGCGCCGGACGAGAAGATGCCCAGATGAAAACAGCGCTCCTTGCCGTTCTCGCACTGAGTGGCGCGGAAATCCTCGGGCGCCCCGCAATTCCATTGCAGCGGACTTGAGCAGATATGCCCGCTCCACTGATGACGATGCGAATTGATTTTGATGGCGAACGCGTCGCCTGCTTGGATGCTCATACGATTCTGGGTTCTATGGCTCTGTTACGAGCGATGACACAAGGGCAATACGCACGAAGGTCGATCACGAAATTGGGTAAGCGAACGAGCCCTCGTTCACGATTTATGCGGGTATGGCCGATAATTCGACGCCGAGTTGTCGCAACACGTCTTTCACCGCGGCAGAGAGGGCGGCGCGAGTAGCTACCTGCGAGACGGCCTGCGCGAAGGGCGAGCTGGGCACAATATCTTCGTCGCGTGGACGCAAGCCTGGAGGATCGCTGGGGTACACGCCATCATGCGGCTTCATGCGCAAGCGGATATTAAACTCTGTAAAGCAGCCATGTGCGAACATCTCTGCTAGTTCGGGATAGGTCACAAGCGCAGAACGCTTTTGCCCCCGGCTGTTGGTGCACAACACTTCATAGCGGTCCCGGTTGTCACCTGGAACGTTCAAAAATAGATGCATGAAATGTCTTGAGTTCTCGGTACTACCACGCTTCTTGTACACATGCGTACGTCGAATATCCAACAAAAAACTCATCTTTGATCCTCTTTAATCGATGCACCGGCGACCATCGTGACAGTTGTACGGTCACAACACGTACTGTCGCTCGGCAAGAGTCTACACGCGCGTGTCCCGCCGAACAAAGAATTAATGGACGTTGTGGCAAATTCGCGCGGGCCGCCAGGCAGTCGTTGTTCGAGCGGGAAAAATCGGTCACGGCGCGGTCGGCGTGACAGTTCGGGGGGGTACATCACGTCTGCGGTCGCATGTCGAGCGATGCACGTGCACGCGCTGACGACTGGCAGCGGCGTCGGCCGCGTCCGATTAGCGATGTGTCGGCCGCCGGTACCGGGGGCCTAGGTGATCGTTACACCGCTTCCCAAGTAAACCCCAGATCCTGTCGGCCAAAGTGGCCGTAGGCGGCGGTAGCGCGATAAATCGGCCTCATCAAGTCGAACGTGCGGATAATGGCTCTGGTGCAAATTATGGATGAGGGCGCACGAACCTGCCGGTTCGCCGGCTGGGTTCACGCAGCCAGGACAGCTGCCCAGATTTCGGACGGAGTTTGTCTCTGAGTCGTCAGAGCACGTACGTCAAACTGGCCTTTGCGAATGCGATGCATCAGCTCGACCCCACGGATTGTGGTTGCAGCAGAAGCAAAACTCTTCAGGCCCAACATGGCGCCGCGCCTGGACTTGACGTTGCGATGATCTTGCTCGATCAGATTGTTCTATATGGACGCCCCCTTTTGCAAGGTATTTTCAACGGTGTTCAGACGAGGAAAGTCGCAGTTCTATATCCCGGCCTCGTGCGCAGCAAACGCCGCTGGCCTCGATGAAAATCCGCTGACCACGCCTTATTCAGGTAACGGGCTGTTAGCCCAGAACAATCTTCTGGTTTGATGGGTCCCGGTCTAACCTGTCTGTCATCGCTGTCTACACCTGTCGCAACTGGTGACGTGCCATCCTTTCAAGCATCGATTCGACTCACATCGCTGCCGCTACCTGTGGCATCGAGCTAACGTATGCCTTGTCGTACTTGCGCTCATGGGCCAGCACCGCCCAGATCGTGCGCGCGATCTTGTTGGCCAGGGCCACGATAACCACGTTGGCTCGCCGTCGTGCGCTGATCTGCTGCAGCCATGGGCTGGGTGCCTTGGTGCGATGTAGCACAGCTCTTGCGCCGTGTATCAGCAGGGTGCGCAGGTAGGTGGGAGCACGCTTACTAATGCCCAGTAGTCGTGTCTTGCCTCCACTCCCGGTCTGGCCAGGTACCAGCCCAACAAAGGCCGAAAACTCACGGCCAGACCGGAACGCAATGGCGTCACCCATGGTGACCACGACCGCGGTGGCGGTTAGCAAGCCAGCACCTGGAATGTCGGCTATGGCTTTAGCGGCCGGGTCCTGACGCAGCCATTCCCGCAGCGATTGCTCGATATTGGCCATGCGTTCGTCCAGCCTGCCTACTTCGCTCCACTGGTCGCGCAGCGTGTCGATCAGCGGCGCCGGCAACCGCTGTGCCAGCCGCTCGAGTGCGCCTTTCATGCCCTCGTCGAACGCTTTCCGGCCCTTGCCGAACACTTCGCCGTACTCTGCCAACAGGCCGCGTAACGCGTTGATAGTCGCCGTACGCATCTTCACCAGCCCCTCACGGATGCGGTGCAACGCCAGGATCGCCTGCTGATCTTCGCTCTTGACCGCTACGGCTTTCACTTCGCGCTGCTGCGTCGCCACGTAGATTGCACGCGCATCGGCCGCATCGTTTTTATTCCCGCAGACGAACGCCTTGACCATTTTGCCGCCCATCAGCTTCACTTCGTGCCCTATCTCCTGGAGCTTACGCGCCCAGTGCTGGGAGCCGCCACAGGCCTCCATCCCAATGAGGCAAGGTGCACGGTTCGCGAACCACTGCAGGAACTGCGCTCGCTTGATTTGCTTGTTGAACACCTCGCCAGTTGCTTTGTCGACGGTGTATACCTGAAACACGTTCTTCGCGATATCAACGCCGACCACCGATTTGACTGCGGAATTCATGATGAGAATCCTCCTGTTGGGCTGGAAACCAAATACTTCCCTTCCAAGTATTTCAGATGCCATCAGTCGTTGCTAGTTCATCTTCCGCACGTCGCATGCGCCTATCCATCACTCATCGAACAGATCACGCAAAGGGCAGAGGTGGGAGCGTCCATTTCATTCAGGTATTTTGATGAGCGAAGCTTTGCCAAGGCAGGAAGCCATCCTTGCTCTTGAAGTTCGCGAACCGCCCGGTGAGAGGCAGCGTAACCGTCCAGCGTGATCGTCTTGGGCGACTGACGCTGAGAGCGAAGAGCCTTTCGAAAGAAAGCTTTTGCTGAAGCGACATTGCGACGTGGGCTCAGCCGGAAGTCAACCGTCTTGCCTGGCGCGTCCACTGCACGGTAGAGATATGCCCATCGACCGCGGATCCGCACCTATGTTTCGTCCACTCGCCAGGAGCTGCCGGCCGACGTCGCGAAGCGGCTCCAGCGTTTGTCGAACTCAGGCGCATACCGCTGTACCCATCGAAGAATTATCGTGTGAGCGATCGGTAAGCCTCGCTCGGCCATCATCTCGACCAGATCCCGGTACGAAAGCTTGTAGCGCAGGTACCAGCGCACGCAAAGGATGATGATCTCTTGTTCGAAGTGCCGGCCCTTGAACAGGTTGCTCTTGCTCGTGTGACTACGCATGTCAGGCAAAGGCTGTCATTCTAGCCGAGCTGCAGGTTTGCACCAGAGCCTGTACGAGCTGGTCCTGGAAACCATGGAGAAAGAAGAGTTCGACAAGCCGGCCGCTTGCCAAACCAACTTGCGCGATCGCTTCATCCTGGTCGCACTGCGCGAGTTTGGTCTGCGCGCCAGTAAGCTTGTGGGCTCCAAGATGGGTGCTTTCCAGCAGATTCCCGATACGAAAACGAAGCGCCATTACTGTAATGCCGTTCAGTTAAGGTCCTTCTTCAGTACGCGGACGGTATAACGCTGAGGTAAGGCCTTCACGGCCCGGTCGATTTTTCGACCGGGCCGTTCTTCATTCAAGAGCATCACCAAGCGCTGA
>Ga0265780_10000641_pt1 | contig 52855 bp, 42 predicted proteins | sample P1T30metagenome_FD_192432 | JGI IMG/M metagenome (GOLD analysis project Ga0265780, IMG submission 192432) | Plant litter microbial communities from East Loma Ridge, Irvine, California - P1 T30 | ecosystem: Environmental > Terrestrial > Plant litter > Unclassified | place: USA: California... | reverse complement strand
ATGTCTCTTTCGCTATCAGGTTGGAGGGACCGTTCGCGGCGTGGGCCTGCCCGGTATCTGTGCCGATTGTAGCCTACCTGACCCGAACACCCTAAGCAGGGCGCCGACATTGTCGGCAAGCGCCGCGATCGACCTCAGGCGGCGATCGACCCTTCCTCCTGCGCCGCCACCGCCTGCCTGAGCGCGTCGAAGCAGCGCCGGTCGAGCGCCGTACCGACCGTCTTCTCCATCATGTCCAGTGCCTGCGCCACGGGAATCGCGGCGCGGTACGGGCGTTCGGCGGTAATGGCGTCGAAGATGTCGGCCGTGGTGATGATCCTGGTCTCCAGCGGAATGTCGCGCGCGGCCAGGCCGCGCGGGTAGCCGGTGCCGTCGAGCCGCTCATGGTGCGCGCCGGCGATCGATGCGAGTTCGGCGAAGGCGCCGACACGGGCCAGGATCTGTTCGCTGTACATGGCGTGCTTCTGCACCTCGCTCCACTCGTCGCGGGTGAGCGCGGCGGGCTTGTCCAGGATGGTATTGCTCACACCCAGCTTGCCGACATCGTGCAAAAAGGCGGCGCGCCGCAGCCAGCGCCGCTGGGTGTCGGGCAAGCCGAGCGAGAGCGCGATCTGGTCGGTGTAGCCGGCAACGCGCTCGCTGTGGCCGCGCGTGTACGGGCTCTTGGCGTCGACCACCTGGCCGAAGGCGGCCGCGATATCGTCGAGGAAATCGTCGTCGATCGCGATTTCGCAATCGACGTCGACCAGCGCCAGCACGGCCTGGTCGAGCTCGGGGTCGCCGAGGCCCGCCCAGAACGCGTCCGAGCGCGCGACGGTGTGCAGGACGCCGGCCAGCTCCGGATCGAACCAGCGGCCGGTGCGGCGCGTGACTTCGGCGAGCGCCGCCTCGCGGCCGCCCGAGGTATGGAACACATCGACGATCTGTGACAGCAGGGCGATGCGCGAGTACAGTGGAATGGCGTCGCCGCGCACCTTGTGCGGCCGTCCGCGGCCGTCGAAGTGCTCGTCGAGACAATAGATCCCGTTCGCGACGCTCTCGGGGAAGCGCAGCAGGCGCGCAATCTCGGCGCCGCGCTGGCACCGGGTGCTCACCAGTTCGCTTGCCAGCCTGGCGCCGCCGGTGACGACCTGCAGGAAGCTTGCCAGCCGTTGTCGCGGCGGCGCCGACGCCCCGGCGTGCGACGCCACGAACGCAAGCGACGCGCCCAGCGTGTTATCCATGCTCATGTAGTCGTGCTTGAAGCGCCGGTCGTCCATCAGGTACAGCTCGGCGATGCGGGCGGCGTTGCTGCTGCAGCCCAGGTCCTTGAGCAGGATCGTATAGTAGAGTTCGGCGATCTCGGCGCTGCTCAGGCCGATCTGCTTGCCGATGTGCAGGCCGACCCAGCACGCACGCATGCAATGGCCTTCCGGCTGGCCTTCGGTGATGTCCAGCGCGTAGCTGAAGGCGCTGATCAGTTCAGTCAGGCGCACGCTGCTTGCGTCCGAACGAGAGCGCACAGCGCCGAGCTTTTGTTCCATAATTGCAATATAAATTAACTTGGCGAAACGTAGGTTAACTCGTTGGAGTGTGTTCTCGCGCCTTACTGGACGAATTGGCGTGATTTACAGACTGAAAGCGACGCCGGGCACCGCATGATCGGCATTCGCACGCCCGAAGAAAATCAGCCCGCGCAGGCGCGGGCTGGATTCTCGGGTGAATCGTGGATCAGAACTTGTAGCGCAGCCCGAACAGGTACTCGCGCCCGGTCACATTATTAACCACTACGCTATCGCGCTGACGGCTGATGAACTGGTCGTTTTCTTCATTGGTCAGGTTCACGCCTTCGAGCGTGAACTCGAGCCGCTCGTTGACCTTGTACGACAGCGACAGGTCGACGTTGAAGGTCTCGTTCTTGCCCTCGACATCATTGTTGTTCTGCCCCGGCACGCGGGTAACGAAGCCCGAGCGCTTGGCGCCCGACACGCGCGCGCTGAACTTGCCATCGTCATAGAAGAAGGTCGCGTTCCACGATTTGGGCGACAGGTTGAGCAGGTCGTCGGTGATGGTGGCGCCGCCGGTCGGCGAGACCAGGTACTCGATCTTCGAGCTCACTTTGGTGTAGTTCAGCAGCGTGCCGAAGTTCTTGCCCCAGCTTGGCAGGAAGGTGAACGGCTGCTGGTAGCTGATCTCGAAGCCCTTCAGCTTGCCGCCATCCGTATTCACCGGCGAAGTCAGCTGGAACACTTCCTCGCCCGTGAAGTTGGCCGGTAGCAGCGACAGCGGCAGGCCCGAATCGCGGAACGGCACATTGGTGCGCAGGCTCTGGATGTAGGTGTCGATGTTCTTCTGGAACAGGCCCAGGCCCACGAACGCCTTGTTGGCGAAGTAGTACTCGAAGCTGCTGTCGAAGGTCTTGGCGCGGAACGGTTTCAGGAACGGGTTGCCGGCGTTGATCGACAGGTTGCCGGTGGTGGCGATGCTGCCGCCCGGCGACAGGAAGCCCAGTTGCGGACGGGTCATCACCTTGGCCGCGCCAAAGCGGACGATGAATTCGTTGGTGATATTGGCGGTCAGGTTGAACGATGGCAGGGTGTCGGTGTAGTCGTGATTGACCTTGACCGCGGTCCCGCCGCCGGCCGCCTGGTAGCCGATGGTTTCGAGGTCGGTCTTCACGTAGCGCACGCCGACGTTGCCGCGCAGCGGGATGTTCCACATATCGTAGCGGAACTCGCCCATCAGATACACGCCATCGCTTTTTTCGGTCACCGAACGGTTGTTGCCGCGAGCATTGCCGTTTTCGATCGACGACAGGGTGAAGTCACCCGGGCCGCCGGCCGGGCCGCTCTTGATGCAGTTGCAGTAGATATCGTAGGCGGCGGCGATGGCTTGCAGGTTCGGGATGCCCCAACCGGTCGGGCTGCCGGCCGGCATGCCGAAGTTGCTGCCGAAACCGCTGATGCTGCTGGTCAGGCCGGTGGCGCCGGCCGGTGGTGCGAAGATGGTGTCGTTCTGGTTGACGCGACGGAACTCGTAGGTGTCCGAGGTGTACTTCTTGCTGTTGACGCCGCCTTTGAAGGTCAGGCTGTCGGTCGCTTCCCAGGCCAGGTCGAACTGGCCGACGGTGTTGACGTTGTCCGTGCCCTGCGGACGGATGCGGATCTCGCTGGTGGTGGTGTTCGGCACCGTGGTCGGCTGGGCGCCGCTGGCCACTTGCGGTACGCCGATCAGATTGAGCGGGCCGCCATTGACGTCGAACGGATAGGTGATGATCGGACGGCGGCTGTCGTTGCGGAAGTCGACGCTGTAGCCGTCGACATTGAGCGCATCGAGCGTGACCGTGGTCTGGATCGGATTGCGGAACTTCGATTCGGCGCGACCGAGCTTGGCGCTCATGCTCCAGTCATCGCCCAGCTTGTGTTCCAGCGTCAGGGTCGGCTGGGTGAAGGTGGTTTTCAGTTCATCGAAACGCTGCTCGGAACGGATGTCGACATTGTTGTAGCGGCCGTACAGGAGCGAGCCGTTCGGCGCGTACTGCGCTTCGAGCACGCCGACCTGCGGCTTGCCGCCCTGGCTGGCGCTGCGGCTGAACGAGGTCGCCTGCAGAAAATCTTCCTGGCGGGTGGCGTCGAGCTTCGAATACAGCATGTCGAAGGTGAGCAAGGTGCCTTGCTGCGGGCGCCATTGCACCGAGCCGGTCAGGCCAAGACGATCCTGGTCGTGGGTCAGGCGGCCATAGCGCGGCAGGCGTGGATGGAAATTGTTCGGATCGCTGGCGGCGTTGTAGGCGGCGATGTTTTCCGGCGTACCCGCCGGGCGCTCGGCGCCTTGTGCGGCCGGGCCGCAGGTGGTCGCGGTCGAGTTGGCCGGGTTGGCGGCCATGCCTTGCGGCGCGCACCAGCCGCCGGACGACGGGCCGTTATCCCAGCGTACGGTGCTGAAACCGTCTTCCAGCACTCGGCGCTTGGAGTAGGCGCCCGAGACCAGCACCCCGACCTTGCGGTCGAAGAAGGTATTCGAGATCATGAAGGCGGCGCGCGGGTCGGTCTTCTCCGAGCCGTCGTTGTACTTGCCCTTGAGCGCCACAGTCGCGTTGAAACCGCGCAGATCGAATGGGCGCAGGGTCTGCAGGTCGACGGTGGCGCCGAGCGAGCCCTCGTCGACATCGGCCGACGAGCTCTTGCGCACAGTGAGGGCGCTGAACAGTTCTGAAGCAAACACATTGAAGTCGAAGCCGCGGCCGCGGTTGGTGCCGCCCGAGCTGTCGGTGCCGCCGGTGGTGGCCAGGCCTTCGATGCCGTTGATGCGCACGCGGGTGAAATCCTGTCCCAGGCCGCGCACCGTGATGCTGCGGCCTTCGCCGGCGTCGCGGTCGATCACGACGCCCGGCACCCGCTGCAGCGATTCGGCCAGGTTCGTGTCCGGGAACTTGCCCATGTCTTCCGACTTGATCACATCGACGATGCCGTTGTCCTGGCGCTTGGCGTTCAGTGCCGATTCGAGCGAAGCGCGCAGGCCGGTCACGACCACCGTCTGCGGTGACGCGGCGTCACCGGCCGCTTGTGCGACGGCCTGGGCGAAGGCCGGGCCGATCGAGAGGGCGGACACCGAAGCGGTACCGAGCAGGCACAGGGTCAGTTTGCGCAGTGCTGCGCGGTGGGGGTGTTGGTTCATGCTGTCTCCATGCGTTTTTGTCGGGGCGGATCGTGATGTCCACCAGCGCTGCATTTATATATCTGGTCAGGCCAGTTGTTGAATTCTATGTCAACTCTTTGCTTTTTGGTCAGGCCAATTAAAAAATATTTTTAATCTGGCCTGACCTGTTGCGAGTCAGGTCTTTGCCTGCAAGACCTGCTTGTAGCGCTTGCCGCCGATGGTGACGTTATCGAGCGCGATGTCGACGGCGTTGTGCAGGAACCACGGCTGCGCGGCGTTGGCCGGCGTGCCGAAATCCGAATCGCTGATGCGCACCCGCGCGATCGGCGGGATCGCGGTGCCCGGCTTGCCATTGAAGCTCGATGCCACCGGCCCGAGCAGCACGAAAGCCTGGTAGCACGAGAACCTGCCCTTGCCGGTAGGGACATTGCTGGCGCGAACATTGCGGATATCGATGTCCGACACCTGCGGTGGCCGGATGCGCATCGTGTCGTCGCCCGGGACGTAGTCGCAATCGATGGTGATGATCGCCCCGGCGCTCGAGGCCACCGGCTGTTTGAGTTCCAGCGCGCCCGGCAGCGGCTTGTACAGCATCGGCTCGACCGCCACGCCATGGGGCAGCGTCACGTCGCGCACGTACAGGTGACGCAGGAAGCCGCCCCGGTTCATATTGGTCTTGAGCCGGATCGCCGTGTTCAGCGGGTCGTCCTTCCAGTGGATGTTGCGGAACTCGAGCTGCTGGGCGTAAACATGCTCGATCCCCCCGGCCATCTCGCTGCCGAGCGTGACTCCCCCATGGCCGCTGTTCATCACGCAGCGCTGGATCACGATATTGCGGGTCGGACCGTGGCCGGTGTCGAGATTCTTGCCGGCCTTGATGGCGATGCAGTCGTCGCCATTGTTGAACATGCACTCGTCGACCAGCACGCCGTCACAGGCCTCGGGGTCGAACCCGTCGCTGTTCGGGCCCAGGCTTTCCATGTTCACGCGCCGGATCAAGAGATCGCGGCAGTTGACCGGATGGTGCAGCCAGAACGGCGCGGCATTGACCTGGTAGCCCTGCAGCAGCACCTTGCTGCAGCCAATCAGCTCGATCATGCAGGGCCGCAGGTAGTGGCCGTGGCCGAACACCCGGTGCTCGGCCGGCACGCCGGCCTCCGACAACGCCGGCAGGTAACGCGAATCGGTCTGCCAGCGGTCGCCCTCGCCCTGGATGCTGGCCTGGCGGCGCGGGTCGATGCCGGGCGCGGCGCGGTCGAGCGCGGGGTTGTTCGGATTGGCCGCGACCTCGGTGCGGCTGCGCACCGGCTTGCCGCGGCCTTTCCAGTCCCACCAGCATTCGGGCTGGTTGGCGAAACCCGGCTCGAACGGCACGCCACCCTGGCCATTGAGGATGCTGGTCCAATCCTCGCCGGTGAGGGCGATATTCTGCTGGTCGATCGCGTACACCATCGGCGAATAGTTCAGGCAGTCGTTGCCCTGCCAGCGCGACAGCACCAGCTTGCCGTTCTGGCCGCAGTCATGCTCGCCATGGCGCGCATAGTGGGCCGGGTTGGCGGCGAAGTGCACGCGCGCACCGGCCTTGAGGTGGACGTGCACGTTCGAGCGCAGCACGATCGGGCCGGCGCAATACCAGTCGCCCTTCGGGATCACGACCCGGCCGCCGCCCTTGGCGTGGCAGGCGGCGATGGCGGCGGCGAGCGCAGGGTAGCAGTCATGCGACCCTGGGGCCGGCGTATTCATTGTGCCATCGACCAGGGACGCCACCTGGCCCTTCACCTGCACCAGCGTGCACGGCTTGGCGCCGTGCGCGGTGATGGCGAAATCCTCATCGCGGAACACGAGCGGCGTGGCGAAGCGGGCGACGATGTCGGCGGCCCGTTGCCACGGATCGGCAGGAGCGCCGGCCTGGCTGGCGGCAGCCGCTTGCATCCCCGCCATGATGAGCGGGGCGGCGGGGACGGTACGCAGCAGGGCGCGGCGTTGTGCTTGGAAAGTCATCGGGTTCCTCATCGGGCGCGCTGGATCGACACGCGTACCGGGCTGGCGTCGCGCGCGGCGGTATCGTGCGCCTGGCGTTCCCATTGGGCGCGGCTGGTGATCTCGCCGGCGCGGCTCCAGGCGCCGCCCGCGTAATAGCGCAGCGGCTGGCCGGGCGTCGCTTTGGTGAACACGAGTTCGTTCAGCGCGTCATGGGCAAAGCCCTCGGCATGCGGCAGTACGACCGCAGTGCCGAAGGCGTCGTTGCCGGACTGCTCGACCCACTGCAGCAGCACGTCGCCAGTGCGGCCGAGCTCGATCTTGGAATCCTGCCCCTTGTCACTCGGGGTCCTGTTCAGGCCCACGGCAACCGTCAGCGGCGCGCTGTCGCCGGCAGTCGTCGCAAACGTGCTGTCGATGCGGTCCAGCCAGTGGCCGGCGTCGACCGTGAAGCGCTTGATTTCGCTGACCTGGCGCCCGCCGGCATCCCACGGCGCGTAGTGCAGTTCGAACACCGCGCGGATCGGGCCGTTGGCCAGGATCCTGAAGCTGGCGTAGTTCATGCCCGTGTACAGCGTCTTGCCATCCCAGATGCCGGTGCCGCCCGCGCCGCGCGACTTGCCGACGTTGTACATGTCCATGCCCTCGCCCTGGTCCTTGTGGTAATGGTCATGGCCCTTGTTGTACCAGCGGTCGACGATCGGGTAGTCGACCCGCTTGAACCAGAGATCCAGGCCGCTGGTCACCAGCACTTCCTTGGTCACGCCGGCCGGTGCAGGCGCGGCCAGCGCCGGGCCGTAGGTGCGGTGCGCCACCTTGTCGTTCTCCCAGGCGAAATCGTCGAGGCGCTCCGGCACCTGGCGCGCAAAGGCCTTGACGGGGAAGGGCGGCGCGACGCCGTCGATGCGCTCGACGCTGAAGCTGGCGCTCTTTTCGCCAGCTACGAAGCTGTGCTGGAACAGCAGCTCGCCATAGGCGGCGCCTTCGTTGTTCGGATCCTTGGCCTGCGGCGCGATATTGGTCACCTGGTGCGGCAGCACGCGCCCCCTGTCATCCTTGACCGCGATCTTCTGGACCATCGCGCCCGGCATGGCCGCGTTGACGTCCTTCCACGGGATCGAGATGGTTTCCGACGGGCGCGCGATGGCCAGGTCGTGCCGGGCCGTGACCGCGAATCTGTCCTGGGCGTGCGTCTGGACGAGCGGCGCCGCCAGCATGGCCGCCAGTACGAGTCGTTTCATGATGTCCCCTGCTTAGTGGTGTTCGCGGTAGTCGGTCTGACCGCCCTTGGGCATGTAGTGGTAGGTCCGCACCTTGTGCTGCACCTCGAACGCCGGGTTGCCCACCAGGCGGATGATCTCGGCGCCGGCCAGCAGCATCGGGCCGTAGCCGTGCAGCGCGTCGACGCTGGTCGGGCGATGGTAGTAATAGACCATGTCGCCGGCCAGCGTGGTGCCCACGCAGGTGCCCTCGACCTGGCCGAGCCCGTTGATGCGGGTCGACAGGGCATTCCAGCCGGCCTGCGCGATCGAGCCGTAGGTGGTCGGGCTGACCCAGCCTTCGTTGACCGCGTGCGCGAACACATAGGTGAAGATCGCGCTGGCCGAAGTCTCGAGATAGGAGTCGTTCCGGTCCAGCATCTGGTGCCACAGGCCGCTGCCGCTCTGCAGTTCGGCGATGCCCTTGAGCGAGGCGCGCAGCTGCGCCAACACCTTCGGATAGCCGGGATGGTCTTTCGGCAGCACGTCGAGCAGGTCGGACATCGCCAGCACCGCCCAGCCGTTGGCGCGCGCCCAGTAGAAGCGCGGCGCATCCGGGTGATTCGCATGCCAGCCGTGGGTGTACAGGCCCAGCTGCGCATTGAACATCCGGCTCGACATGCCGATCACATTGTTGACGGCGTCGTCGAAGTGCGCGCGCTTGCCGGTCAGGCGGCCCATCTCGGCCAGCGCCGGGATGCTCATGTACATATCGTCGGCCCACAGCGAGACTTCCTGCGGACGCTTGCGTGCCATGGTGCCGTCTTCCAGGCGGAACTGGCGCTTGGCGACCCAGTCGCTGCAGGTGTCGATCATGGGTTTCAGGTCGGGGCCGACCTTGGCCAGGCGCGCGCGGATCAGGGCCGCGCACATCGAGCCGGCGTCGTCGAGCGAGCGTGGATCCAGGAAGCGCGAGAAGCTGTTGGCGCGTTCGAGGTGGAACTGCTGTTCCTGGGCGCGGAAATAGGGGAGCGTCTCGGAGAAGAACTGGAAGTGGCGGCTGGTCATGGCGGTGAAGCTGGGGTCCCTGGTGGCCTCGGCAGCCTTGAGCAGGCCCGAATGGACCACACCCATCTCATACACCTGGATGCCATAGTCGCCGGCGCTGCGCTCGAAGACTGCATCGGCGTTGGGCGTTTTCAGGTCGGCGATCGGCTGGCCGGTGCGCTTGCTGACAATGCGGGTCGGCGTGGCGCGGTCCATGAAGGCCCGGATCGATTGCAACTGGGCGGTCACTTCAGCCACCACCGGCTTCTTGTAGGGAATCGGATAGGTGCCTTCGCCCGGATCGCCCAGGTTGGTGTTGTCGGGATTACGGTATCTCCCCTCGGCCAGCGCGGGGCCGCACGCGAGCATGCAGCTCATCAGAGCCGTCAGCAGTTGCAGTCTCATTTGTCTCCAATCGGCGTTGTTGTGTTACCTGTGTTGCATAAACTTCAGGCGATGCTCTTTTGGTCAGGCCATTCTAATTTGGTCAGACCAAAATCGCAAGGTGGACTAGCCACTTTCGAATTTTGTATGGCATACTTGAAAAGAACTTCCAGACAAGGCAGAACCATGAACCAGCTCGTCCCCCGTACCATCCGCATGCAGGCCAGCGACAATGTGGCAATCGTCGCCAACGACGGCGGCCTGCCCGCAGGGACCGTCCTGGAAGATGGACTGGTGCTGGTCGAAGGGGTGCCGCAGGGTCACAAGGTGGCCCTGACCGACCTCGGCGATGGCGATGCCGTGATCCGCTACGGCGTGACGATCGGCTATGCAAACGGGCCGATCCCGCGGGGGAGCTGGATCTCGGAGAAGGTGCTGCACATGCCGGCGGCGCGCTCGCTCGACGACCTTCCCATCGGAACCCGCGCGCTGACCGCTTTCCCGCCGCTCGAGGGCTTCACGTTCGAGGGCTTCCGCAATGCCGACGGCTCGGTCGGCACGCGCAACCTGCTGGCGGTGACGAGCACCGTGCAGTGCGTGTCGGGGGTGATCGACCATGCCGTCAAGCGCATCAGGGACGAGCTGCTTCCGCGCTACCCGAACGTGGACGATGTCGTCTCGCTCGAACATAATTACGGTTGTGGCGTGGCAATCGACGCGCCGGGCGCCGAAATCCCGATCCGCACCATCCGCAACCTGTCGAGGAATCCGAATTTCGGCGACAACGTGATGGTCGTGAGCCTGGGCTGCGAGAAGCTGCCGCCAGCCCGCCTGTTCCCGGCCAATTCGATCCCGATTGGCGCCGCCGAGCCGGTGGTCGTGTGCCTGCAAGACCAGCAGCACGTGGGTTTTCACTCCATGGTCGACAGCCTGATGGCCACCGCCGAGCGTCATCTGCAAGCGCTGAACGCGCGCCGGCGAGAACGCTGTCCTGCGTCCGACCTCGTGGTCGGCGTGCAGTGCGGCGGCAGCGACGCCTTCTCCGGCGTGACCGCGAATCCAGCGGTGGGCTATGCGACCGACTTGCTGGTGCGCGCCGGCGCCGCGGTGATGTTTTCCGAAGTGACCGAAGTGCGCGACGGGATCGACCAGTTGACGGCGCGCGCCGCGTCGCCCGAGATCGCCCAGGCAATGGTGCGCGAGATGCAGTGGTACGACGAATACCTGGTGCGGGGCGGCGTCGACCGCAGCGCCAATACCACGCCCGGCAACAAGAAGGGCGGACTGTCGAACATCGTCGAAAAAGCGATGGGATCGATCGTCAAGTCGGGCAGCACCGCGATCACCGGGGTGCTTTCACCGGGCGACAGGCTCATGCAGAAAGGCCTGATCTACGCGGCGACGCCGGCCAGTGACTTTATCTGCGGTACCCTGCAGATGGCGGCCGGGATGAATGTCCACGTGTTTACTACTGGCCGCGGCACGCCCTACGGCCTGGCTGCGGTGCCTGTGATCAAGATGGCGACCCGCTCCGAGCTGGCGCGCCGCTGGCACGACCTGATGGATGTCGATGCAGGCCGCATCGCGAGCGGCGAGGCGAGCATCGAGGACGTGGGCTGGGAGTTGTTCCGCCTGATACTGGACGTCGCCAGCGGCCGCCGCACCTGGGCCGAACAGTGGAAGTTGCATAATTCCCTCGCGCTGTTCAATCCAGCGCCCGTGACGTGACCGAAAAAAATTAAGGAGACTTTGCATGACCGAAGCAGCAAACAAGGTGGGCAAGCCGTTCCGGCGCATTCTTCTGACCGGCGCCGCCGGCGGCCTGGGCAAGGTGCTGCGCGAGCGCATCAAGCCGTGGGCCGAGGTGGTGCGCCTGTCGGACGTGGCCGACATGGGCGAAGCGCGCGAAGGCGAAGAGATCGTCCAGTGCGACCTGGCCGACAAGCCGGCGGTGCTCGCGCTGCTCGAGGGCGTGGACGCCGTGCTGCACTTCGGCGGCATCTCGACCGAAAAGCCGTTCGAGCCGATCATGCAGGCAAATATCCTTGGCGTGGCCAACCTGTACGAGGCGTTGCACAAGGCGGGAACCAGGCGCGTGGTATTCGCCAGCTCGAACCATGCGATCGGCTACCATCGCACGACCGAGGTGCTCGATGCAAACTCGCCGACCCGGCCTGACAGTTATTACGGCTTGTCCAAGGTGTTCGGCGAGCAGATCGGGCGTTACTACTTTGACCGCTTTGGCGTGGAAACCGTGTGCGTGCGCATCGGTTCGAGCTTCCCCGAGCCGGCCAACAAGCGCATGATGAGCACCTATCTGTCCTACGACGACCTGACCGAGCTACTGCGCTGCGCACTGTTCGCACCGCGCGTCGGGCACACGATCGTCTACGGCATGTCGGACAACGACAGCGTCTGGTGGGACAACCGTCTGGCGGCACACCTGGGCTACAAGCCAAGGGACAGCTCGTCGAAGTTCGCGCACCTGTTCCCGGACACGGCCGATTTCCCTCCGGCGGACGATGTGACCACGATCTACCAGGGCGGCAAGTTCCTGCTCGACGGCCCGCAATACTGAAGCAGGCGCCGCGCCCATGCTCGAGCGTCTTTTTCTGCGCAATGATCGCCTGGGGGCCGAGATCGTGCCGCAGGCGGGTGGTGGATTGGCACGCCTGGACTGGCTCGGCGGCGCTGCCCCGGTAGAATTGCTGCGCGCGCTGCCTGCCGGCGTGCAGGCGCAGCCGCTCCCGTCACAACTGGCGTGCTTTCCGCTGGTGCCCTGGTCGAACCGGATGGCGCCGGCCGGCTTCGCCTTCGGTGGCCGGCGCCATATCCCGGCGCCGAATCGGGCCGGGGAGCCGTGTCCGATCCATGGCGACGGCTGGCAGCAGGCGTGGCACGTAGTGTCGCACGCTGCGGATCGCGTCCTGCTGCGCCTGGAGCGCAGGCATGCCGAGCCCTTCGCTTACGAGGCGCAGCTGCGCTATTTGCTCGATGGCGATGCGCTCGTGGTCGAACTCATGGTGCGTAATGCGGGCGTGTGCGCCTTGCCGTTCGGGCTGGGCTTGCATCCGTGGCTGCCCGATCCCGCGGGAGCGCGCCTGCAGGCCAGGGCCACGCGCGTCTGGCTGTCGGGCCAGGACAAGCTGCCGTCGACGCGCAGCCAGCTGCCGCCAGGCTGGAATTTTAGCGCCCCATCGGCGCTGCCCGATGACGGAGTCGACAACGTCTTCGAAGGCTGGGACGGCGCGGCGCGCGTCACCTGGCCGGCGCGCGGCGTGGGGCTGGCCCTCGAGGCGGATATGGACTACTTCATCCTGTATGCGCCGCCGGGACGCGATTTCTTCTGTGTCGAACCCGTCGATCATCCAATCAATGCGCATAACCGGCCTGGTTATCCAGGCCTGACAGTGCTCGCGCCCGGCGCCGCGCTGCAGCGGCGCGTCGTGTTCCGGGGGACGGCACTGTGAAGCGCTGGCCGCTGGCGCTGTGGTTCGCATTGCCGGTCGCCGGGTCCCAGCCTTACGATGCCGAGTCGACCTACCGCAAGCTGGTCGCCGACTTTCCCGATATTCGTATTGCCAGCGCCGTGCCGCGGGCGCCGGTCGAGGTGCGCCGAGGACTGGTGTATGTGCGGCGGGGCGAGCATGGGCTGGCGCTGGACCTGTACCATCCCGGTTCCGCCGGCGCGCCGGTGCCACTGGTCGTGCTCGTGCACGGCGGCGGCTGGCGCAGCGGCGAGCGCGGCGGCATGGCGCCGCTGGCGGCGCGGCTGGCGGCGCGTGGCTATGCGGCCGCCACCGTCAGCTACCGCCTCTCGGGACAAGCCAGGTACCCTGCGGCGCGCGACGATGTGAAGGACGCCGTGTGCTGGCTGCGCATCAACGCCGCGCGCTTCGGACTGGACCCCTCCCGCGTCGCCCTCGCCGGCGGCTCCGCCGGCGGGCAGATTGCCGCGCTGGTCGGCATGCGCAGTCCCGGCGTCGTCCAGGCCGTGGTGAATATCGATGGGCTGTCCGATTTCACGTCCCCCGAGGCGCTGCGGCACGAAGACGACCCGGCCAAGAATCCTTCGGCTGCCGGCGCCTGGTTCGGCGGGCGCTACGCCGAGCGGCGTGCGCTCTGGCACGAGGCGTCGCCCATCCATCATGTGGGCAAGGAGAGCCCGCCGGTACTGTTCATCGTCAGCAGCGTGCCGCGCTTTTCGGTCGGCCGCGAGGCGATGAGCGCGCGGCTGGCGGCACATGGCATCGCCGCCGAGACGGTGGCATTGCCGCAAGCACCCCATTCGTTCTGGATGTTCGATCCGTGGCTGACCCCCACCGTGGAGGCGATGGTGGGTTTTCTCGACCGGGTGCTCGGCGCTTCCCTAGGGAAGCGGGTCCCACCCTTCGCCGCCGTTGAAACCGCGGAAGACGGCGCGCCGGGTAGCCAGCTGCCGTGCCTCATCCTCGCTCATCCGGTAGCTGCCAAAAGCCAGCGGCCGCCCGGCGGCCGAGGTGTTGCCGAACTCGCGCCATCCTGAAGCGGCATCGCCGACGAGCGGGTTGGGCGGCGGTTCGTCGAGCCACCCATCGCGCGCGATGTGAGGGCCGATCGTGCAGTGGACGAACGCGACATTGTCCCAGGTGTGCGTGGTCCCTGGCGAGCGGGCCAGGTACACGCTTGCCGGCGGAGGCTGGTTGCCCGCCGGCCCGGCGCCCTGCGTCAGGCGCGAGCGCACGAAGACGAAGCCCGGATCCTTGCGTTCGACCGTCCTTGCCTGCACCAGGTAACCGCCTTGCGTGGCGGAGGCGCTGTCGCCGATGCTGCGGATCTCGCTCTCCTCGAACAGCGCGGCGCGGTTGTCACCCCAGATGAAATCGACGTTGCCTTCGATCAGCGAACGATGGAACCACGCGTAGCCGGTGAGCTGCAGCGTGTCCTGCTCGCTGCTCAAGTGGGCATTGCGGACGACCAGTCGGCCCTGGTCGTTGCTGAACAGTAGCGCCTCGGCCTGGGCCGAATGCGCGCCGTCGCGGCGCGCGCTATTGTGCAGGGCGATGTCGCGGATCTCCAGCAGGTCGCTGTCCTCGGCGAGGAACAGGGCGCGGCCACGCCCCGGATTGAGCGCCTCGCTGTTGGCGGCGCGGATGACGGTCGCCTCGCGGCTCTGGCCGCGCAATACGACGTGATCCTTGCCGCGCAGGTACAGCAGCTCGGGATAGACGCCATCGTGCACGTTGACGGTGACCGGTTCGTGCCGCGCCAGCGACATCGCATGGTCGAGGGCGCCCTGCACGGTGCGGAAGTCGGCGCGGCCGTCGTCGTCGACGGTGATGCTGTCGCCGACCGGCCGGTAGGGCGTGGTGCGAAAACGCCAGCGCGCGCCCTTGAATTGCGTGCCCTGCAATAACGAGGCTTCGACGACCGCCTCGTAGCCGGCATCGTAGTCCAGGCGTACGGGCATGCGTACGAGCAGCGACCTGGCGTGGACCTGGATCGGGGAGTGCCGCACGAAGCGCTGGCGGCCCTCGGGTCCGAGCGCGATGAATGCCTCGCCCGGCCTGACGGTCGCGATGTGCGCGCCGTCGCGCTGCCGGATGATGCGCACGCTGCCCTGGCCGGACAGGACAGGCGCCTGCCTGAATGTGATCCGTAGCGGCGTGTCGGGCGGGACGCCGCGCTCGCCGGGCCTTGGGCGCAGCAGTGTGGCGGGTGGCGGCGTGGCGGCCGGCGCAGCGAATGGGCGGCCGACCTCCAGCGCAAAGCTGACCTGGCCCCAGTCCAGTGCCGGATCGCGCACCGTGACCGTTGCCTGTCCGGGTGTCAGCGGCGTCACGACCAGCGCGCCATCCGCGGTGTCGACGGCCGCGACATCCGGCGCCGTCGTGGCCGCGACCAGGCCGGCCCCGACGACGGAAATGCGCTCGGGGGGATCGCCCGCCTGGAGCCGCAGGCTCGTGCCCGCCAGCCGTAGGCCGACGCCGGCGGGCGGGATGCCGGCCGGCCCGTCACGCAGGTCGAGCAATTCCCCATCCCAGGCCGCCGGTTCATCGACCGGTATCGCGCTGGCTCGTACCGACGTGACCTTCTCGCCATCGAGCCAGACCGACAGCTCGCCCTGTTGGCTGGCGAAACGCAGCACCACCGCTGTCCCGGCCAGTGGAGCGCGGCGCCTGACCTGCTTGAGCCGGCGCGGCGCTGCGCCGCGCGCCTCCAGAAGCGCGATCTCGAGCGTCTTGCCAGCCTCGACCGCGTGCACGCTGGCGCCTTGCCAGTGGCCTTGGCGGTTCCGCCGGGCCCTGAGGACGAACGGCGCGCTACCGATTTGCGGCGCCACCCGTGCTTCGGTGTAGCCGTCCTGGTACTGGACGCTGCGCGGTCCTGCATGGGCACGCACGTGCTGCGCTACTTCGTTCGCGGGCAGCGCCACGACAGGGTAGGGCGCGCGCCAGCCGACGTCACCACCGAAGTCGCACTTCCCCAGCGGCCGGCCATTCAGGATCGAGCCGGTATCGTCGTGCACGCCTGGGCTGCGGCCGGGATCGCGCACGACATGCGCGCACTGCGTGGCGCCGGCGATGTCGTAGGCGTTGGCGTGCGAAATGACATGCGCCTCGTGCGCCACCCCGACGCTATAGTGATGCGGGTAGACCGGATGTGCCCGATCGCCCACGTGATAATTGTTCACCAGGTGGACCTGGCCATAGCGCACACGGGGCGCGCGCTCGCTCACGTTCTCGAACAGGTTGCCCTTGAAGGTCACGCGCAGGTGCGCGCGGTCGCCGCTGGCGCGGTCGGCGCCGCCCACCAGGGTGTTCTTCTGGTGCAGCGTGAAATGGTTGTAGGTGACGCTGACGAAGTCCGAACCGTTTGTGATGTCCAGCGCTCCGTCGTGGCACTGCCTGGGCATGCCGTGGTCGACCGGCTGTGTATCGTCGGTGAGCGGCGCGTCGGTGAAGCTGTTGTGGTCGATCCAGACATGATGCGAGTTCGAGATGCTGATGCCGTCGTAGCGCGCGTTCCAGTTGCCCCTGGCGCCATCGTGCGGGTCCCATTCCGGTTCGACGTCGCAAGGATTGCGCAGCGCCAGGTTGCGCAAGATGACCTGCGAGACGTTTGACACCGACAGGCTGGCGTTGACGAATCCGGCATCCGGCGTCACGCCCAGCAGTGTCGTATCCGACGGTATCCGCACCAACGCGCGCGCCGCCTGGTCGCGGGCGCTGGTGAACGGCCGCCCTTCGCTCATGTCGATGCGGGCGGCCACGCGCACGATGCGCGGCCCCACATTCGCCTGGAGCGCGGCGCGCAGTTGCGTCGGATCGTGGACCGTGTAGACATTGACCGGCGCGGCAAGTGCGCCGCCGCGCGTGCCGCCTTCCTGTGCAGCCCAGCCGTCCACGCTCGCGTGCTGGCGTTCGGTGATGGCGCCGGCCAGCACCAGGGCGATCGTTGCCAACGCCGCGCTCATCGCGCGCTCCGCATTGCCGTGGATAGTTCGGGCAAGTGCCGTCGCAGTTCGCGCGCAAGCATCCCGGCATACCGTTCGGCGCCGGCCGGCCCGACATGGGTATGGTCGAAGTTCGCGCCGCTGCGCGCCAGTGCGTCGGCGCGTTCAGGCCCCAAGGCCTGCGCGTCGGCCATCGACAGCGCGTTCAGATCGATCAGCGTGGTCTGCGTCGCGCGCGCCACCTGGCGCACGACAGCCGACCATGGCGCCAGGTCATCGTGCACCCAGGCGCCGCGAAAGCTGCGCCGGGTCAGCGGCGTGACCAGCACCGGCACGCCGCCCAACGCCCGCGTTTGCGCGACGTAGCGCGTCATATTCGCCGGGAATTCGCGTACCAGGTCGGTCGAGCGCCCCGGCTTGCCCGGCTGGTCGTTGTGGCCGAACTGGATCAGGACATAGGTGGCGCGAAATGCGCCTGCGTCGCGCAGCAGCGCCTGCGCCTCGTCCCAGCGCCCCTCCGCCCGGAAGCTGCCGGAACTGCGCCCGCCACGCGCCAGGTTGACGCAGGCCGTGTCGGGCGACAGGCGCGCGCACAGGGCGTCGCCGTAGCCGGTACTGCTGGCCATGGTGGAGTCGCCGACCAGGATCAGCCGCAGCGGAAGGCCGGGCGCGACGCTCGCGCAGGAGGGGCCGAACGCCAGGACGAAAGCAAGGATGAAGGCAAGGATGAGGAGCGGGGACAGCGGACCAGGCGACATGGCAAACTCCATTGGATTTGCCTGATTCTATTTTGGCCTGACCAGTTATGCAAGTGGTCAGGCCATTTGACATCTCACCCGCGCGAGAAGGTGCGCGTGACGCGCTCGAGGTGGGCGCGCATCGCCGCCTTCGCGCCACTGGCGTCGTGCGATGCGATAGCGGCCAGGATATTGCGGTGGTCAAGCAACGTCTGTTTGCGCAAGTCTTCGGTCTGGAAGTGCTCTTTGAGCTTGTGCCAGAGGCTGCCGCGCTGGTTCCACAGGTAGTCGATCACGCCGACCATGGCGGTGTTGCCGGTCGCGCGCGCCAGCGCCAGGTGGAAATTGCGGTCGGCCGCTTCATTGCTGGCGCGGTCGTCGTGCTGGCGCTCCATCTCTTCGACGGCCTTGAGGATGGCGTCGATGGCGGAGTCCGTCGCATTCTTGGCGGCGAGGGCGGCGATCTCGCACTCGATCATGCGGCGCGCCGCCAGCACCTCGAACGGACCGGGGCCGGCTTCGGGCACATCGGCCGGCGCGGCCGCCTTCTCGCTGACGTAGACCCCCGAGCCGCCGCGCACCTCGACGATGTTCGACAGCTCCAGCACGATCAGCGCTTCGCGCAGCGACGCCCGGCTCACCTCCAGCTTGGCTGCCAGCTCGCGCTCCGCCGGCAAGCGGGTGCCGGGCTGGATCTTCTCGTCCTGGATCAATTGCTGGATGCGGGTTGCGACGACCCGATACAGGCGCGGTTCGGCTGGGATCGGCTCGGCGAGTAATGGCGCTTTCTTCATCCGCTGATTCTAATTTGGCCAGACCAATCCCGCAAGGCGGACAGTCCAATACCGAAAAGAAAGGATGTCCGGTCATAAGATGTCTGATGACTAGTTACTTGTTATAATACCGTCAGACTTTCCCATCCTCGCGACCAGGCATCCATGAATCTCCCGCAACGCAAGCACCGTAACCTGGCCCAGGGGGTCGTCGAGCAGATCAGCGGCGTAATCCGTCAAGGCATGCTCAAGTCAGGCGATAAACTGCCGACCGAGTCGTCCCTGATGACGCAGCACGGCGTGAGCCGCACCGTGGTGCGCGAGGCGATTTCGCACCTGCAGGCGGCGGGCCTGGTACAGACCCGGCACGGCATCGGTACGTTCGTGCTCGAACGACCGCAGTCGGGGCTGGGCCTGGACGCCGAGAACATCCTGACCCTGCGCGACGTGTTGTCCATCCTCGAACTGCGCATCGGCGTCGAGACCGAAACCGCCGGGCTCGCGGCCAGCCGCCGCACCCAGGACCAGGTCCGCGAGCTTGCCGGCGCGCTGGCCGACATGCAGCAGGCGATGGCCGAGGGCAGGCCGGCGGTGGAGGCCGACAAGCGCTTTCACCTATTGATTGCTCAAGCCACCGGGAACCGCTATTTCGTCGACATCCTCGCGCAGTTGGGCAATGCGATCATTCCCCGTGCGCGCCTGAACACGCCGGTGCTGGAGCAGGACAAGCCGGCCGATTTTCTCGAGCGCGTCAGCCGGGAGCACGACGACATCTTCCGCGCCATCGAGCGCGGCGAGCCTGAAGCGGCGCGCGCCGCGATGCGGATGCATCTGTCGAACAGTCGCGAACGACTGGTACAGGCACAGCGCCGGCTGGAGGCGAAGGTGGGCTAGGCGCGCGATATTTCGCTTGCGGCGGTCCGGGTTCAGTTGTACGATGACCTACAACATGCTTCATAGCTATGAAAAATGTTGTACATTCAAACCACAACGGAGACCCCGAATGCATCCCCTGGAACTCAAGCAAATCTTGTCGCATGGCCTGCTGTCCTTCCCCATCACCGACTTCGACGCCCAGGGCGAATTCGATCCGGCAGGGTACGCCGCGCGCCTGGAATGGCTGGCGCCGTATGGCGCGAGCGCGCTGTTCGCGGCCGGCGGCACCGGCGAGTACTTCTCGCTGAGCGGCGACGAATACGGCCAGGTGATCAAGACCGCAGTCGACACCTGCGCCGGCAAGGTGCCGATCCTGGCCGGCTGTGGCGGCCCGACCCGCACCGCGATCGCCCATGCCCGCGAGGCGCAGCGCCAAGGCGCCAAGGGCCTGCTGCTGCTGCCGCACTACCTGACCGAAGCGAGCCAGGATGGCCTGGTGGCCCATGTCGAAGCGGTGTGCCGCTCGGTGGACATCGGGCTGGTCGTCTACAACCGCGGGCAGTGCCGCCTCACCCCCGATTCGCTGGCCAGGCTGGCCGAGCGCAATCCGAACCTGATCGGCTTCAAGGACGGCATCGGCGACATCGAACTGATGGTCTCGATCTGGCGCCGCATGGGCGAGCGCTTCAGCTACCTCGGCGGCCTCCCGACCGCCGAAGTCTATGCCGGCGCCTACAAGGCGCTCGGCACCCCGGTCTACTCGTCGGCGGTGTTCAACTTCGTGCCGCAATTGGCAATGGACTTCTACCACGCCACCGCCGCCGGCGACACCACCACCACCAACCGTCTGATCGACGAATTCTTCCTGCCCTACCTCGAGATCCGCAACCGCAAGGCCGGCTACGCGGTCAGCATCATCAAGGCCGGCGCGCGCCTGGTCGGCCATGGCGCCGGCCCGGTGCGTCCGCCGCTGACCGACCTGACAGCGGACGAAGACGCCATGCTGCTGGCGTTGATCGAGAAGCAGGGAGCGCGTTGAGATGAGCATCCTCGGAGAAATGATCATCGGACGAGCGTGCGTGCGCGGCACGGCGGGTTCGATGTTCGGCTTCAACCCCGCCACCCGGGCCGACCTCGAGCCTGCCTTCGGTCAGGCAACGCCGCAGGATGTCGACCGCGCCTGCGCGCTCGCGGCGCAAGCCTTCGACCCGTACCGCGCGCTGCCGCTCGAACAGCGCGCGCGCTTCCTGGAGGCGATGGCGGAACAGATCCTGGCCGTCGGCCCGGCGCTGATCGAGCGGGCGCAACTCGAGACCGGGTTGCCGCAGGCGCGCCTGGAAGGAGAGCGCATGCGTACCGTCAACCAGCTGCGCCTGTTCGCCAGGGTGGTTCGCGACGGCTATTTCCTTGACGCAACCATCGACAGCGCCTTGCCGGAGCGTGCGCCTCCGCGCCCCGACCTGCGCCTGGCGAAAATCGGCCTCGGCCCGGTCGCCGTGTTCGGCGCCAGTAACTTCCCGCTTGCGTTCTCGGTGGCCGGTGGCGACACCGCGTCGGCGCTGGCGGCCGGCTGCCCGGTCGTGGTCAAGGCCCACGGCGCCCATCCAGGCACCTCGGAACTCGTCGGCCGCGCGATCCAGCGCGCGGCCGACGAATGCGCTGTGCCCGAAGGCGTGTTCTCGATGCTTTTCGGGGAAGGCCGCACGCTCGGCCAGCAGCTGGTGGCCCATCCGGCGATCAAGGCGGTCGGCTTCACCGGCTCGCGCCAGGGCGGCTTGGCGCTGATGCGCACCGCAGCCGGCCGCGATGAGCCGATTCCCGTGTATGCCGAAATGAGCAGCGTGAATCCGGTGTTCCTGCTCGAGGGCGCCCTGGAGCACGGCGGGGCCGGCCTGGCCCGGCATTTCGTGGATTCGCTCACGCTTGGCGCCGGTCAGTTCTGCACCAACCCCGGCCTTGTCTTCGGCATCGCGGGGCCCGGCCTGGACGCCTTCGTGACATCGGCCGCCGAGGCCGTGGCCGGCAAGCCCGCAAGCACCATGCTCAGCGCCGGCATCCACGCAGCCTATGACGCTGGCGTGCACCGGTTCGACTCACTTTCCGGCTTGCAGCTGGTCGCCCAGGGCGGAGCGCAGGGCGTGGGTTGCGCCGCCCGCGCCGCGCTCTACCTGTGCGACGCCGACACCTATCTCGGCAACCCGGCGCTCGAGGACGAGGTGTTCGGCCCATGCGCGGTTGTGGTGCGCTTCAGGGATGCCCAGCAGCTGCTGGGCGCCGCCGAAGGCCTGCACGGCCAGCTGACCGCCACTGTCCACGCGCAGGGGCAAGACCATGCGCTGGCCGCGTCGCTGCTGCCAATCCTGGAGCGCAAGGCGGGCCGGGTGTTGTTCAATGGCTTCCCGACCGGCGTCGAGGTGTCGCACGCCATGGTGCACGGCGGCCCGTTCCCGGCCACCAGCGACAGCCGCGCCACGTCGGTCGGCGCCAGCGCGATCGACCGCTTCCTGCGGCCGGTGTGCTACCAGAACGTCCCGGCCGACCTGCTGCCGCACGCGCTGCGCGACGATAACCCGCTGGGCCTGAGCCGGCTGCGCGACGGGACCTTGCAAGTGGGAGGAGAAGCGTAGCGCCTGACATCCTGATTGCCGCACCAGCCGGGGGAGACACCGGCTGTCATCACTTGAAAAGAACTGATCACCATGAATCAGCAAGTCATCAACCTCGCACCGGCGCAAGCGGTGATGGGCAGGTATCGCTGGACGATCTGCGGCCTCCTGTTCTTCGCCACCACCATCAATTACCTCGACCGCCAGGTACTCAGCCTGCTGGCGCCTGTCCTGTCGGCCGAATTCAACTGGTCGAATACGGACTACGCCAATATCGCGGCCACCTTCCAGTTCGTCTACGCCCTCTCGATGCTGTTCGCGGGCCGCGTGATCGACCGCATGGGCACAAAGCGTGCGTACGTGCTGGCGATCGTCGTCTGGTCGATCGGCGCCATTGGCCACGCGTACGCGATCGCCATCGGCGCCGCGGTCAATACGGTCTTCGCCAGCATCGGCCTGGCCGTGGTGCCGGTCTCGATCGCCGGCTTCATGGTCGGGCGCGCCGTGCTTGCCATCGGCGAGGCCGGCAACTTCCCGGCCGCGATCAAGGCCACCGCCGAGTACTTCCCCAAGCGCGAGCGCTCGTTCGCGACAGGTATCTTCAATTCGGGGGCCAATGTCGGCGCCATCCTGGCGCCGTTGACAGTGCCGCTGATCGCCGAGCATTGGGGCTGGCAGTCTGCCTTCATCGTGATCGGGGCGATCGGCTTCGTCTGGATGGGCTTGTGGATCTGGCTGTACGACGCGCCGGAGCGTTCGGCGCGCGTCAGCGGGGCCGAGCTGGCCTATATCAACAGCGACGCCAGCATTCCGGGCGACAGCGGCAAGGCCACCCGGGGCTCGTGGTTCGCGCTCCTCGGCTACCGCCAGACCTGGGCTTTCGCCTTCGGCAAGTTCATGACCGATGGCGTGTGGTGGTTCTTCCTGTTCTGGCTGCCCAAGTACATGTCGGCGCACTACGCCATGTCGGCCACCGACATGATTCTGCCGCTGGCGGTCCTGTATAGCATGACGATGGTCGGCAGTATCGGTGGCGGCTGGCTGCCGACCTGGTTCCTGGACCGCGGCGCCGACATCTACCAGGGCCGCATGCGGGCGATGCTGGTGATCGCCCTGTGCCCACTGGTCGTGCTGCTGGCGCAGCCGCTCGGATATCTCGGCTTCTGGGTGCCGGTGATCCTGATTGGCATCGGCGCGTCTGCACACCAGGCGTGGTCGGCCAACCTGTTCACGACGGTATCCGACATGTTCCCCAAGCATAGCATCGGTTCGGTGGTCGGAATCGGCGGCATGGCCGGCGGTCTCGGCGGCGTGCTGCTGACCAAGCTCGGCGGCTGGCTTTTCGACCATTATGGCGCGCTCGGCGAGCTGCAGACGGGGTATATGATCATGTTCTCGATCTGCGCGCTGGCTTACCTGGTGGCGTGGTGCGTGATGAAGGCGCTGGTACCCCGGCACCGTGAAATCAGGGGCTTGTGACGATGTCATTGGAAATGGAACGTGTCGCCGGCGTGCACTGCGCGACTGGTGAAAGCCCGATGTGGCATGCGCTGGAGCAGGCCTGGTACTGGGTCGACATTCCCGCGCGCCGCATCTGGCGCCTGGACCACGCCAGTGGAGAGGTGCGCCGCTGGCAGGCGCCGGAAATGGTCGCCTGCATCGCCGCCGCAAGCGGCGGCGGACTCGTGGCCGGGATGGAGAGCGGGATCTTCCAGCTACACCTGCACCGGGATGGCACGGTCGATGCGCACCGGCTGGCGGCGCCGCCATCGTCCGAACTGGGCGAAGGCATGCGCTTCAACGATGGCAGGTGCGATCGCCAGGGCCGGTTCTGGAGCGGCACCATGTTCATGGACATGGACGCCGCGCGCGCGGTCGGCGGCTTGTATCGCTACAGCAGTCAGGATGGATTGCACGGCCCGGTCGTGGGCCGGATGCTGACGCAGAATGGGCTGGCGTGGTCGCCGGAGGGCAGGACCATGTACCTGTCCGATTCGCATCCGCTGCGGCGCCTGGTCTGGGCCTACGATTACGATGCCGACACGGGTTTGCCGCATGACGGGCGCGTGTTCCTCGACCTCACCGGCCAGAAGGGCCGGCCGGACGGCGCGGCGGTCGATGCCGACGGTTGCTACTGGAGCTGCGCCAACGACGGTGGCGCGGTGCAGCGCTATACGCCGGCCGGCCGTCTGGACCGGGAGCTGGAACTACCGGTTGCCAAGCCCTCGATGTGCGCCTTCGGCGGCCCCGACCTCGATCTGCTGCTGGTCACCTCGATCGATCCGGGCACCGGCGGGGACGCCGGCGCCGTGCTGCTCCTGCGCCCCGGCGTGCGGGGCATTGCAGAAACCCCGTTCGGCGCCTGATCCGTAGCGGCTAGTGGAATCCGTGCCGGCGCAGGAAGGCCAGGTGCGCGTCGCGCGTGTCGGGACCGTCGTAGGGCAGGATGGTCCAGCGTTCGGACGCCGACATGCGCTCGCCGGGCGCGAGCGTCCGATATGGCGCGTGCACCTCCATTTCGAGCAGTCCCTTGCCCGGCGCGCCGGGATCGATGTCCTGGTACAGCTCGACCTGCCCCTGGGCCGGGTGGATCGCAGCGCGTGGCTGGTGGCTGAATTCGATCAGCAGCATCTGGCGCTCGCGAAAGCCCGCCAGCCAGCCTTTCGATGGCTGGATGAACACCTTGCCCTTGCGCGCGGCGTCGGCCGCGCCAGGCAGGTCGAGCGACAGCAGGCCGTCTTCCAGCGTCACCCTCAGGGCCGCCGCCGGCTCGATCCGGACGTCATCCTGGTGCGCCACCGGCACATAGGCGCGCGTATGCGCGGGCACGCGCGTGTTGAACCAGATGTCGCGGCCAGCGGGCCGCGCGCTGCGGTTGACGGCGTCGGCCTCGAGCACCAGGCTGTTAGGGCGGTCCGCCACCAGCGTGTAGCGCTTGCGCAGCTGGACACCCGAAACCGGGCTGGCCGGGCTCTCGAGCTCAAGCCGCGAGCCGTCCCGCTGCAGCACGGCGTAGCTGGCGAGGCTCAGGTAGGGATCGGGCGGCCACACGGCCCTGGCCGCGGCGCGCGCCGGATGCGCGTCCTGGTGCATCCACCATGCTTGCTGCGGCCCGATCCATACCTCGTGGCCCTGGTATGCAATGTGCCCCGAGCGCGCGTCCACCGTGGCGTGCGGATCGCCGGCAGCTTCGTCGACCAGCAAGAAATTGGGCTGGCCAGCGAGCGAGAACGACAGCAGGCGTCCGCCGGCGAGATCGGTGGCGCGCGCCATCACCGCGCCATTTTCCAGCCGATATGCGGGGAGCTGCGCGGATGCGCTGTGGGCGACGCAGGCGCCGGCCAGCGTCAAGGCGGGCCAGAGGAGACGGGTGGGCGAAAACATGGGCTGCGATGGAAGACGGAACGGCTGACCAGCATAGCAGAGGATATCGCACGCGCACCTGCGGCGCGCAAACGACAACAAGCCGCGGCGCCAGTCTCCCGGCGCCGCGGCTTGCTAGGTCAGGACCCGTTCGAGATTACTTCGAAGCGTCCTGCATCTTTTCGCCGGCGCGTTCGACGCTACGGCCAGCAGCGGCGGTTGCATCGCTCGCGGCTTCCTTGGCGTCAGCAGCGGCTTCGCGCGATTCCTGGCGCACTTCGGCGCCGGCTGCGTCGATACGGTCGCCTGCGCGATCGGCAGCGGCTTCGGCGCGGTCGCCGGCAGCTTCGATGCGGTCGCCAGCGCGCTCGGCAGCGGCGTCGGCAGCAGCCACGCCTTCACGGGTCTCGTTGGCGACGGTGCGGCCGGCGTTATCGACGGCGGCGCCAGCTTCTTGCGCCGGGCCCATATTGTCGTTCTTGTTGCAGCCGGTTGCCAGCACGGCGACCGACAGCATGAGGGCGGAGAGGGCGATGGTGGTTTTCATGGTGTGCTCCTTAAAATAAATGTTGTCGTTTAGCTTACACCTATTGCTAATTCTTTGGCTCACGTCACGTTTGCAATCGTGCGCGACGGAGTGATTAAAACATCAACCTAACTCATCCGCTGTGCGCTAGGTAACGTAACAACAATTCTCCGTACTGCTGCAGAAACCACCAGAGTCTGACCCGCATGGCTGGTACCCATGTGTTCGCGCCGTTGGCGCCGGTGATCGAGCGCAAGACGCCGCCGAGGCGGCGGTGGGTCATTGCTGCCTCGTGCTGCTGGTGTTCGCGTCCTGGCTGCTGCTGGGCGAACCGCTGTGGCTGTACCAGCTGGGCGGCCTGGTGCTGGTGATCTTCGGCGTGGCCCGGCTCAGGCCGAAGCCGCGGCCGCCGCAGCCGGGTGCCCATCCGGCGCCGGGCCGCACATGACACCGGTCGCGGGAGGCAGGGACCGGCTCGTGGCTAAGTACTCGACGAGAAATAAATGTGAGTTTTGGCAAACAGAACCGGAGGTGCGGCTGGCCGAGGCGATGCAAGGCGGCGAGTGCGCCGCGGTGCGAGCACTGCAAGCAGGAGCCAACGCGGCAGCGCGCCGGTGTTGGCAGCCAAAAACACATTTATTGATGGGCGAGTACTTATTAGAACAGGCCGGCGCCGTCCCAGCGCGGGAGCGGCGAGGTGGCGCGCGCGGCGATTGCCCTGGCCGCATAGGCCGGGCCGAGCTTTCTCAGCATGCCGGGGAAGGCGCGGCAATAGGTCGACTGGATCCCGGCCAGGCGCGCCAGTTGCGCGTACTCGACCACGGAATCCGGCGGCGCCGCATCGAGCACCTGCACGATCCGTTCGCGCCAGTCATCGGACCAGGCGGGCATCTGCCGGCCTAGGTCGCGCACCCGGTCGCCCACCCGGATCACGCCGCCCCGCAGCACGCGGGCCAGCGTTCCGCGCCGGTTGCCGATGCGCGCCGCCAGCCGCTCGCCGTGCAGATCGAGCCGTCCGCACGCTTCGCAGGCGAACATCAGCCGCACCAGCGTCTGTTCGCCAAGCTGCAGCAGCGTGCCGGAAGGCAGCGCCAGGATGTCGCGCTCGAGGAGGATGTTTTCGCGCAGCGCCAGGGCCGGCAGCGCCAGCGCGCTGTAGACCGGCGCGCCTGCCAGCAGCAACTGGCGCGGCGACAGGAGGTCGGCATGGCGGTCGCCCTCGATGCCGGCGCCGTCGACCAGCCGCATCGCCTCGACCGGACGCGGCGCCGGCGTGGCGGGCGGCCGGATCGACAGGGCGGCGATCATTTACGGGGCGGCGCCCAGCTGGCGCGCCGCTTCGCGGTACTTGGCGGCGTTGGGCACATCGGTCCAGGCAGGCTTGACCGGATCGTTGGCGATGTCCTGCAGGGCGACGGCGATCATGCGGTTCACGCGCGCCATATTGTCGTAGTCGATCTTGTCCCAGGTGTCGTCCTTGCCGTGGTAGTCGGGAAAGCCGAAAGCCACGCACAAGGTATGGGCCGGCACCCCGGCGTCGGCCAGCGCCTGGTTGTCGCTGCGCGCAAAATAACGGTCGCTATTGGTCGGATGCTTCCAGAACCTGACGCCGGTGCGTTCTCCCGCGCGCTGCAGGGTGGCGCCCACGGTCGAGTAGTCGTAGCCGGTCATGGTCGCCGAGCGCAGTTGGGGACCTTCGCTGTCGTCGGTGCGCCCGAGCTGCTCGAGGTTCAGGTTCATCACGGTGTCCTTGAGCGGAAACACGGGATTTTTGGCGTAGTAGCGCGAGCCGAGCAGACCGAGTTCTTCGCCGAACAGCGCGACGAACACGATGCTGCGGCGGGGACGCTCCTTCTGGGCCGCCATCGCGGCCGCGATCTCGATCACCGACACCGTGCCGCTGCCGTCGTCGTTGGCGCCGTTGAAGATCTCGCCGTTGCGCATGCCCAGGTGGTCGTAGTGGGCGCTGAGCATCACGTAGGTATTCTTCAGCGCCGGGTCGGCGCCCCGCAGCACGCCGATCACATTGCGCAGCCTGGTCGGCGTCACGGCCGGCGCCGCGATCTTCGCCGCCACGGTGGCGCCGCCCTGCTCGAGCGCTGCCGCGGCATCGGGCGCATGCAGCAGCACCACCGGCGGGCCGCCCGCGGCCACCGGCTGGGCCGGGTCGATCAGCCAGCCGCCCTGGGTGCGGCCATGGCGGCGCTCGCGGTCGATCATCACGACCAGCGCCGGCTTGCTGCGCAGCTTGGCTTGCAGCACGCCGGCCGCGCCGGGGACGGCCGCCGCCGGCACCACCAGCACCTTGCCGTTGGCCGCGCCGGGGTCGTCGAGGGCCGCCTGCCATTGCATGAACACGGCCGGCGTCTTCTCGAGGGTCACGGGATCGAGGAAGTTGGCCGAGGCGCCGGCGCCGGCGACGTCGAAGGTCTTGCCGCCCGCCGCCACCGTCAGCGTGATGTCGTGCGCGCCGCGCTGGGCATACTGCCAGTTCGCGCTCTGGAAGTAGCCGTCGTCGCCGGCCGGCTCGAGGCCGGCGCGGCGGAACTGGGCCGCGATGTACTCGGCCGCCAGGTCGACGCCGCGCGATGGCGTGCCGCGGCCCTCCAGCAGGTCGGACGACAGGAAGGACAGGTGGCCGCGCAGCGAATCGGCCGAGATATGCGCCGTGAGCGCGTCGCGCGTGGCGGCGACGGGCGCTTCGGCATGGGCCGCGCTGCTGGCGACGACGAGGGTGAGGGCAGAGACAAGGTGACGCATGCGTGGGCTTCCAGGGTCGGTGAGGTGGAAAGAATGGCAATATGACATGGTTGGCCGAGCACGGTCAACCCGCCGGCGCCTGGGGCCAATGCGCCGGGCAGGATGCCGGCGCGCCAGGAGACCGTCGAAGGCTTCGGCGACCGGCCCTGGCGCGCAGCAGGCATGGGGCGCGCTCGGCACGGGGCGGCCTGCGCACGGCGGTCCGGTCGAACGCCAAGCCGCTTCGCACCGCGCTTTCGCGGCTTCGTCGCACCCTGGCTTGCGGGGCGGGCGCCTGCTCGGCACAATGGTTCACATTCCTGTCCACCGAGCAAAGCGAGCCAGCATGTCCGATATCACCTTGCCCGTGGCGCCGGGACCGCGTTCGCGCCTGCGGCGCCTGCTTGCCGACCTGCCGCTTTCGATCGCCGTCAGCGCGCTGCTCGCAGCGTTCATCAGCCTCGTATCCGGGCAGTTCCTCGAAAACCTGCTGGTCTCGATCCTGATCGGGGTAGTGGCGTTTACCCTGGTCAATGGGGGGCGCCTGCTGTGGTGGGACCGGCCCCGGTGGGGCCTGCGCGAGTGGATGCCGTTCATGGCGCTGGCCGTGGTCGCGGCGCCCATCGCGCACTTCACCGGCCTGTACGTCGCCGGACAACTGCTCGGGATGCGGGTCCCGACGCTGCCCGAATACCCGACCGTCGCGCGCATCAGCATGATCCTGTTCACGCTGCTCGGCACCACGCTGATGGTGGTGCTGATCATGAACCGCGAACGGCTGCGGCGCGCCGAGGAGGAGCAGGCTGCCTCCCGCCTGCGCGCCGAGATCGTGGAGCGCCAGGCGCTTCAGTCCCAGCTGCGCCTGCTGCAGGCCCAGATCGAACCGCATATGCTGTTCAATACCCTGGCCAACCTGCAGGGCCTGATCGCGCTCGACCCGGAGCGGGCCGGCACCATGCTGGACCAGTTGATCCAGTATCTGCGCGCCACGCTTTCCGTGTCGCGCTCCGAGACCACGACACTGGAACAGGAATTCGCGGCGATGCAGGCCTACCTGGGCCTGATGGGCGTACGCATGGGCGAACGGCTTGCCTGCCGCCTGGAGCTGCCGCCCGCGCTGCGCGCTGCGCGGCTGCCCACGATGCTGCTGCAGCCGCTGGTCGAGAACGCGATCGTGCACGGCCTCGAGCCGAAGGTCGACGGCGGTGAGGTGATCATCACCGCCCGCGCCGTCGACGACTTGCTCGTCATCGACGTGCGTGACACCGGCCTGGGCATCGGCCATGCGCACGCCCGGCGTGGCAGCGGCGTCGGCGTGGCGACCACGCGTGAGAGGCTCGAGGTATTGTATGGCGCGCGCGCCGCGCTGTCCCTGCTGCCGGCCGAGCCGACCGGCACGCTGGCCCGATTGACCCTTCCGATGGAGCTACCACCATGACGCGCGCCCTGATTGCAGAAGACGAACCGATTCTTGCGGCCACGCTGGCCAGGACCTTGCAGCAGCTCTGGCCCGAGCTCGAGATTGTCGCCACTGCGCCGAACGGCCTGGTGGCGGTCGAGCAGGGCCTGGCGCTGCGTCCGGACGTGCTGTTCCTCGACATCCGCATGCCGGGCCAGACCGGGCTGGAAGCGGCGGAGGAACTGGCCGAGCGCTGGGAAGGGCCGGAGCCCTTCCCGCAGATCGTGTTCGTAACCGCATTCGACGATTACGCGGTCGAGGCGTTCGAACGGGCGGCGGCGGACTATGTGCTCAAGCCGGTCAGCGCGGCGCGGCTGGGCAAGACGGTGGAGCGCTTGCGTGTGCTGGTCGAGGCGCGCCGTACGCCAGTCCCGGGTGCGCCGCTCGCCGCTGCGCTGGCGGGCGATGCGCTGGGGCAGCTGGTGGGGCAGCTGCAGGCCTTGTTGCCGCCGTCGGCAGGGGCCGAGCGGCTGACGACGATCCGGGCCGCGGTAGGCAGCGTGGTGCGCATGATTCCCGTGGCCGACGTGGTGTTCTTCCAGGCGGTCGACAAGTACGTCAACGTGGCGACCGCCGAGAGCGAGGCGCTGATCCGGGTGCCGCTGAAGGAGTTGCTGCCGCAGCTAGACCCGAGCCAGTTTTGCCAGGTGAGCCGCAGCATGGTGGTCAATATGCGGCATGTGAGCAGCGCGGGCAGGGACGAGATGGGCAAGGTGACGCTGAACCTGCGTGGGCGGACCGACAGGCCGCGTGTCAGTCCGGTGTATGCGCATCTGTTCAGGCAGATGTAGCGGCGCCCAGGTAGTGCAGGCGCGGGCGGCGCCGGCCATGGCCGACCATGCGGCGCCGGGCCAGATTGGGTAAAATGCCGCTTTTCGCCGCTTTCAAGAACACCATGGAACTTCGCGCCGCCGCACTCGACGCGCTACTGGAATCCGATCCCGTCGCCAAGGCTTCTTCGGTCGCCGCGCTGGCGTGCGCGTGCAAGGCCGGAACCGTGCGCATCGATGCCGCCACGCCGATGGCGGCGCCACCCGGCATTCCCGGCCGTCCGCTGCGCCCTGAACTCGTGCCGCCGCTGCAGGTGGGCCGCCGTTCGATGGCAACGCCGGAAGGCCGGGCGATGCTAGTGCACGCGCTCGCGCATATCGAATTCAACGCTGTCAACCTGGCGCTCGACGCGCTGTGGCGGTTCGACGGCATGCCGGATCAGTACTATCTCGACTGGCTGCGCGTGGCCGACGAGGAGGCGCTGCATTTCACGATGCTGAGCGCGCACCTGGCAACGCTCGGTCACGCCTACGGCGACTTCCCCGGCCACGACAGCCTGTGGGAGATGGTCGCCAAGACTAGCGACGACGTCATGGCGCGCATGGCGCTGGTGCCGCGCACGCTGGAGGCGCGCGGGCTGGACGCGATCCCGCCGCTGCGCAAGAAGATCGCGCAGGCTGGCGACCTGGCCGCGGCGCTGATCCTGGACCGCCTGCTGGTGGACGAGGTGGGCCATGTCGAGATCGGCAACCACTGGTATGTCAGCCTGTGCGCGCAGCGCGGCCTGGACCCGCTCGCGACCTATGACGACTTGACCGTGCGCTACAAGGCGCCGGTATTGAAGGGGCCATTCAATATCGAAGGCAGGCGCCAGGCCGGCTTCACGGAGGCCGAGCTGGAACGCTACCGCTGATGGATGACGCGCCCGCCCTTGCGACCGGCACCGGCTTCCTGCTGACGCGCCACTGGCGCGACACCGCCGCCGGCTGCGAGGTCGAGTTCTGGCTCGCCACCGACGACGGGCCGCGCTGCGTGCGGCTGCCGGTGCAAACCCCAGTCGCCTTCATCCCCGAGGAGCAGCGCGCGGCCGCCGAGCAGCTGCTGCACGCCGAGCGCGGCTGGGAACTCAAGCCGCTCGCGCTGCTCGACTTTCGCCACCGTCCGGTCGCTGGCCTGTACTGCCGCAAATACCGCCAGCTGATGCGCATCGAAAAGACCCTGCGCGAGCATGGTCTCGATGTATTCGAGGGCGATATCCGCCCGCCCGAACGCTACCTGATGGAGCGTTTCATCACGGCGCCGGTGACCTTCAGCGGCGCCGCGCTCGCTGACAACCCACGGCTGCTGGTGGACGGCGCGCTCAAGCCGGCGCCGGGATACCGCCCGGCGATCCGCACCGTCTCGCTCGATATCGAAACCACGTTCCAGGGCGAGCTGCGCTCGATCGGCCTGGAAGGCTGCGGCCAGCGCGTCGTCTACATGCTCGGGCCGCCCAACGGCGTGGAGGCCGAACGCGACTTCGACCTGGTGTACTGCGACACCCGCGTGGCGCTGCTCGAGCATCTGGAAGCGTGGTTCGTCGAACACGATCCGGACGCCATCATCGGCTGGAACCTGATCCAGTTCGACCTGCGCGTGCTGCAAAAGCACGCCGACCGCTACCACCGGCCCCTGCGCCTGGGGCGCGACGGCAGCGCGATCGAGTGGCGCGCGCACGGCGGCAAGCAGGAGCACTACTTCATCTGCATCGCCGGCCGCCTGGTGATCGACGGCATCGACGCACTGCATTCGGCCACCTGGAGCTTCCCCTCTTTCAGCCTGGAGAACGTCTCGCGCACCCTGCTGGGCGAGGGCAAGGCGATCGACAACCCGCACGACCGGATGGCCGAGATCGACCGCATGTTCGCCGAGGACAAGCCGGCGCTGGCCTACTACAACGTGATGGACTGCGTGCTGGTCACGCGCATCTTCGACAAGACCAGGCTGCTGGCCTTCCTGCTCGAGCGCGCGAGCGTGACGGGCCTGGCGGCCGACCGCAGCGGCGGCTCGGTGGCGGCCTTCGAGCATTTGTACATGCCGCTGCTGCACCGCCAGGGGCGGGTGGCGCCGAATATCGGCGACGTCGAAGGCGCGGACAGCCCGGGCGGCTTCGTGATGGACTCGCGCTCCGGCCTGTACGACTCGGTGCTGGTGCTCGACTACAAGAGCCTGTATCCGTCGATCATCCGCACCTTCCTGATCGATCCGCTGGGGCTGGTCGAAGGGCTGCGCGAGCCGGAGCAAAGCACGGTGCCGGGCTTTCGCGGCGGGCGTTTCTCGCGCACCAGGCACTGCCTGCCGGGCATCGTGACCGAGGTGTGGGCGGGCAGGGAGGCTGCCAAGAAAGCGCAGAACGCGCCGCTGTCGCAGGCGCTGAAGATCATCATGAACGCCTTCTACGGCGTGCTGGGCACCACCGGCTGCCGCTTCTTCGACCCGCGCCTGGCCTCGTCGATCACGATGCGCGGCCACGAGATCATGCACCGCACGCGCGAACTGATCGAGGAGCAGGGCTATGCGGTGATCTATGGCGACACCGATTCGACCTTCGTCTGGCTCGGCGGCGCACATGCCGAGGCCGACGCGCGGCGCATCGGACAGGCGCTGGTCGAGCACGTCAACGGCTGGTGGCGCGAGCACCTCCGGACGGCACTGGGGATCGAAAGTGCACTCGAGCTGGAATACGATGTGCATTTCCGGCGCTTCCTGATGCCCACCGTGCGAGGTTCCGACGAAGGCAGCAAGAAGCGCTACGCCGGGCTGGCCGCCAGCGCCGATGGCGGCGAAGAGATGATCTACAAGGGCCTGGAGACGGTGCGCACCGACTGGACTCCGCTCGCGCAACGATTCCAGCAAGGCCTGTACGAACGGATCTTCAAGCGCGAGCCGTATGAAGACTACGTGCGCGACCTGGTGGCGCGCATGCTGCGCGGCGAGTGCGACGACGATCTCGTCTACCGCAAGCGCCTGCGCCGCCCGCTCGACGACTACGAGCGCAACGTGCCGCCGCACGTGCGCGCGGCGCGCATGGCGGACGAGCACCACCTGCGCCATGGGCGGCATGCGCTGTACCGCAAGGGGGGATGGATCCGCTACGTGATGACGCTCAATGGGCCGGAGGCGCTGGAGATGCGGCGCTCGGCCATCGACTACGAGCACTACCTGACGCGCCAGCTGGAACCGGTGGCCGACGCCATCCTGCCATTCCTGGGCGACAGCTTCGCCAACCTGACGAGTCCCCAGCAGACGTTGTTTTAGTCCTATCCCGTGGCGCCGGCTGCCCATGCCTGGCGCAGGCGGCCCTGTGGCGCCGCGATACTGCGGTGCATCAGGTAGCGGCTGCCCGGCATGCGCAGCAGGCCGCGGAACAGCAGGTCACGCCACAATCCGCCGCCATCGAACTGGAAGCAGGGCGTCAGGGCCCGGCTCAGTGCCTGGTAGGTGCGCACGGTACGCAGCCGGCTGCCCGCATAGCGCGCCGCGCCCTCCAGCGCGCCGTGCTTGTCGACGCAGGCCGCCAGCACCAGCGCATCCTGCACGGCAAGCGTCGTTCCAAGCCCCAGTTGTGGACTCATCGCATGCGCGGCGTCGCCCACGATGCACACGGGACCGGCGGCCAGCCGGGTTGGCCGCGCGTGGCGGTAGCTGGCGAATGCCAGCTGCTCGTGCGCGTGCAGCTGGTCGAGGACCGGGCGCGATCCCGGCCACAAGGTCAGCAGTTGCTGCTTCCAGTCGTCGAGCGGCGCCGCGCGCCAGGCATCGTAGCGGTCGCGCCGCAGGCTCCAGAACAGCGATACCCGCAGCTTCCCGCCCACCTGCTCGGTCGGCATGATCCCGGCCATGCGCTCGGTGCCGCCGTAGCGCTGGGCGAGGATGCGCGGCTCCGGCCAGTCGTCCAGGTCGACCAGCGACCAGAGTGCGCCCCAGTCGTACAGCCGCGACTTGACGGCCATCCCGCTGGCGGCGGGCAGCAGCGACGCTGCCCCGTTGGCGATCACGGCCAGGTCGAAGCGGTGCTGCGCGCCGCCGATCTCGAGAATGCCGTGGGCGCCATCGCTGGCGATGGCGTCGACCCCGCAGCCGAAGTGCAGGCGCACGCCGAGCGACAGGCAGGCGCGTTCCAGCACCCCGCCCAGCGCCGAGCGGCTGACGGCGCGCGCCTGCAGGTCGCGGTAGCCGATGTCGACCAGGGTCCACCCGCGTTCGCACTGTCCCAGCAGCCGGTCGATCGGCATGCTGATCGATTCGAAGGCCGGCCCGACGCCCAGGTCGTCCAGCGCGGCGACTCCCTGGGGCTGGATCAGCACGCCGGCGCCGAGCGTGGCGAGCGAGGGATGCTTCTCGAAGACGTCGACCGCGTGCCCGGCGCGGGCGAAGGCGATGGCGGTGGCCAGGCCGGCGGTGCCGGCGCCGACGATGCCGATGCGGTGACTGGTCGATGCGGGCATATGTATCCTTATGGAAACTTCTGACGGGGATTATAGCGTGCTGTCGGCCTGCCTTTCTGCCACCCATCTCGACCATCTGGTCAAGTATCTCTGCGCGCCCGGCCGCAGTGGCGAGATCGCGTGCGCAGGCCAACGTGCAATCAGCCTGTGCCGTCGATGCGGCCCGCATAAGCTGGCGCGGCTGCGCCGCCGCGACGCGCACGGATCAGATAAGGTTTCTATAATGCCTGGGTCGGCACACGCCCATGCCTGGAGAGCGCCTTGTCCTTCCTGATCGTCCTGGCCGCACTGGCCTTCCTGATGTTCGCCGCCTACCGCGGCTACAGCGTGATCCTGTTCGCGCCGGTCGCGGCCCTCGGCGCCGTGCTGCTCACCGATCCGGCCCAGGTGGCGCCCGTCTTTTCCGGGATCTTCATGGAAAAGATGGTCGGCTTCGTCAAGCTGTACTTCCCGGTGTTCATGCTTGGCGCGGTGTTCGGCAAGGTGGTCGAGCTGTCCGGATTCTCGGAGTCGATCGTGGCCGCAGCCATCCGCCATATCGGCAGCGCGCGCGCCAACGCGGTGATCGTGGCCGTGTGCGCGCTGCTGACGTACGGCGGCGTGTCGCTGTTCGTGGTGGTGTTCGCGGTGTATCCGTTCGCGGCCGAGCTGTATCGCCGCAGCGACATCCCCAAGCGTCTGCTGCCGGGCGCGATCGCGCTCGGCGCCTTCTCGTTTACGATGGACGCCTTGCCCGGCACGCCGCAGATCCAGAACATCATTCCGACCACCTTCTTCCAGACCACGTCGTGGGCCGCGCCCGTGCTCGGCACGCTCGGGGCGGTGTTCATCGCGTTGGTGGGGTTGAGCTACCTCGAATGGCGCCGCCGCGCCGCGGCCAGGGCGGGCGAGGGCTATGGCAGCGCGCTGCTGAACGAGCCTGAACGCGCCGACGGCGCCGACGGCGGCGCCGGCGCGCTGCCGCATCCGCTGCTGGCGGTTGCGCCGCTGCTGCTGGTGGGCGTGGCCAACTTCGTGTTCACCCGCATGATCCCGGTCTGGTATGGCGGCGACAGCCACACCGTGCCGCCCGAGATCCTGCCTGGCGTCGCTACCCCGGTGACCACCACGATACGCACCGTCACCGCGATCTGGGCGGTGCAGGCGGCGCTGCTGATGGGCATCCTGTTCGTGGTCGCCACCGCGTTCAGGCGCGTCGCCGGGCGCTTCGCCGACGGCAGCAAGGCCGCGGTCGGCGGCGCGCTGCTGGCGGCGATGAATACCGCGTCCGAGTATGGCTTCGGCGGCGTGATCGCGGCGCTGCCGGGTTTCGTCGTCGTGAGCGATGCGCTGCGCGGCATTCCGGACCCGCTGGTGAATGCCGCGGTCTCGGTCAGTTCGCTGGCCGGCATCACCGGTTCTGCCTCGGGCGGCATGAGCATCGCGCTGGCGGCGATGTCGGATACCTTCATCCAGGGCGCCGCAGCAGCGCAGATCCCGCTCGAGGTGATGCATCGCGTGGTGGCCATGGCCAGCGGCGGCATGGACACGCTGCCGCACAACGGCGCCGTGATCACGCTGCTGGCGGTGACCGGGCTCACCCACCGAGAGGCCTACCGGGATATTTTCGCCGTCACCCTCATCAAGACGATGGCCGTCTTCTTTATCATCGGCGTGTACTATCTCACCGGAATGGTATAGATGGTTTCTTGCCAATATAACGCGGCGGCAGGTGTTGACTTCATGGCAGTTGGCGCGGCGATTGTGACAATCCGTGGTTTTTTCGCATCCGCCATGTCGAAATCATGCGTGCATGCGATCCGTAATGACCCAAGCGCGAACGGCGCGCATACAATGTTTTCCGGGCGGCACTATTAAACCAGGACAGAACATGAAATCGGTACAACAAGAAGTCGATGAACGCAGCAATCTGACGGGCACCAACAAATTCGAGCTGCTGCTGTTCCGCCTTGGTGGCGACGCGCAGGGCAACCATAACGAACTGTTCGGTATCAATGTATTCAAGATCCGCGAGATCGTCGCGATGCCCGAGGTCACGGCGGTCGCCGGCGCACCGAAGCATGTGCTGGGCGTCGTCAACCTGCGGGGCCAGATCATCCAGGTGCTCGACCTGCCGGGCATCACCGGCGTCACCCCCGCGACCGGGCTGAACATCATGCTGGTCACCGAGTTCGCGCGCACCACGCAAGCCTTCGCGGTGGAGAGCGTCGAAGAAATCGTGCGCCTCGACTGGAGCCAGGTGATGACCGCCGAGCACAGCGCCGGCAGCGGCATGGTGACCAGCATTGCGCGCCTGCCCGAGCACGACGGCCAGCCGGCCCGCCTGGCCCAGGTGCTGGACGTGGAGACCATCCTGCGCAACCTCAACCCGAGCCATGAACACGAGAACATGGAGCAGGCGGTCGGTGCGAAGATCACGATCAAGCCGGGGTCGGTCATCCTGGCGGCCGACGATTCGGTGGTCGCGCGCGCGCTGATCGAACAGGGCCTGGACGCCATGGGCCTGCCCTACATCATGACCAAGAGCGGCAAGGAGGCCTGGGAACAGCTGGGCACGATCGCGGCCGCCGCCGAAGCCGATGGCCAGACCGTGTACGACCGCGTGGCCATGGTGCTGACCGACCTCGAGATGCCCGAGATGGACGGCTTCACGCTCACCCGCAACATCAAGTCGAGCAACCGTTTCGGCCAGATGCCGGTGGTGATCCACTCGTCGCTGTCGGGCACCACCAACGAGGAACATGTCAGGAACGTGCGTGCCGACGCTTATGTCGCCAAGTTCTCGGCCGAAGACCTGTCGCGCACCCTGCGCAAGGTGCTGGGCAACTGACCGCCCCGGATCGCGGCGCATCTGGCGCGATGCTATGATGCGGCCGTGATCCCCGACTTTACCCAACTGCGCATCCTCGACAGCCTGCTGCGCGAGGGCAGCCTGACCCGCACCGCCGAGCTGCTCGGCATGTCCCAGCCCACCGTCAGCCGCGCGCTGGCGCGGCTGCGGCGCCATTTCGGCGACCCCTTGTTCGTTCGGTCCGGGCAGCGCATGCAGGCCACCGCGCGCGCGCTCGAACTGGCGGGTCCGGTGAGCGGGGTGCTCGACGCCGTGCGCCAGCTCGAAGGCGGGCCGGTCGCATTCGACCCCGCCCGGGCGACGCGCTCGTTCAACCTGTACATGGTCGACGGCGCGGTGGTGAACATCCTGCCGCAACTGCTCGATGGCCTGGCGCGCATGGGCGAGGGCGCCGCCCGCCTGCAGCTGCGTAGCGCGCACAGCGACCCCGGGGCACTCGAAGGCCGGCTCGAACGGGGTCAAATCGACCTGGCGATCGGCCGTTTTCCGCAGCTGGTCAACAATATCCGCCAGCGCAAGCTGTGGGACGACGGCTATGCCTGCGTCATGCGGCGTGGCCACCCCTGCGCCGGCCGGCTCGACCGCGACGCCTATCTCGGACACCGTCATGTGCTGATCGAGATGGAAAACACCAGCCATCACAACGAGGTCGTCACCCGCAAGCTCGAAAGCATGCTCGAGCCCACCCGCATCCTGTGCCACGTGCCCAGTTTTACCTCGGCCGCCCACATCGCCCTGCATACCGATGCTATCGCCACCATTCCGCTGCGCCTGGCCCGGCCGCTGGCGCGCGACCTGGGCCTGGTCGTGGCCGACTTGCCGATCGAGCTGCCGCGCCTGCAACTGGCGCTGTATTGGCACGAGCGCAGCCACCGCGATCCGGCCAACCAGTGGCTGCGCGGGTTCGTGCGCGCCACGCTGGCAGGCGCTGGCGGCAAGGTCGACGGCGACCATGACGACCAGGACGATGACAACGGAAGTGACGGCAACGGTGGCAAGGTCGACGACGATGCGCGGGCGGTCATGCAGAATCTGCATGACGTCCATGGCGCTGGCGGCATGGCCTAAATAACTCACAGCAACTATGCTTCGGCTATCCGATTTTCATGCCGAGGCAAACGATGCTGCCGATTCCTTCCGCGCCAGGCCGGTTACCGACCCGCCTGGCGCTCTGTCTTACCCTGCTGTCGCTCGCCGGCTGCGTGTCGATGGGTCCACAGCCGCCAGCGGCGCGCCTGGCGCTTGACGCGGCCGCGAATTCATCGCGCGCGATTGGGTCGCTGTCGACCGAGGCCGCTCCCTGGCCCGCCGAAGACTGGTGGCGCGCCTACGGCGACCCCCAGCTCGACCGTCTGGTGGAACAGGCGCGCGCCGGTAGTCCGACCGTGGCCGGGGCGCTGGCGCGGGTGCGCCAGGCCGCCGCGCTCGAGGGCCTGGCCGCGGCGGCGCTGTCGCCGCATGTCGAGGCTGGCGCGCGCACGGGGCGCCAGCGCTATAGCGAAAACGGCAGCGTGCCCAAGCCCCTGGCCGGCAGCTGGCAGTGGGTCAACGACGCCAGTGTCAACCTCGGCTACGAGCTCGATTTCTGGGGCAAGCACGCGGCTGCACTGGTTGCCGCCGCCGGCCGCGTGAATGCGCGCCAGGCCGAGGCGCACGCCGCGCGCCTGGCGGTATCGACCGCCGTGGTGCAGGCCTATCTGCGGCTCGACCATCTATCCACCCAGCGCGACCTGGCCGAACAGGAGCTGCGCCAGCGCACCCGCATCCTCGACCTGGTCCGCCAGCGCGTCTCGGCGCAGCTCGACAGCCAGGCCGAGCTGAAGCAGGCCGAGATCGGCGTGCCGTCGGCACGCGGCCTGATCGCGGCGCTGGACGAATCGCTCGCGCTCACGCGCGGCCAGCTGGTGGCCCTGGCCGGCCAGGGCCAGGACGGCGCCGAGGCGATTGCCCGCCCCGCGCTGCGCCTGCCGCGCATGCGCGGGGCGCCGCCCGACATCCCGGCGGCGCTGCTGGGCCGCCGTCCGGACCTGGTGGCCCTGCGCTGGCAGGTCGAAGCCGCCAGCGGCGAGATCGACGTGGCCAAGGCGCAGTTCTATCCGACCCTGAACCTGTCGCTGTCGGCTGGCCTCGGTAGCCTGGGCTTCGAGCGCCTGCTGCAGGGCGGCAGCCGCACCTTCGCGGGCGGCCCGCTGCTCACGCTGCCGCTGCTCGACGGCGGGCGGCTGCGCAGCAACCTGGGCGCGCGCAGCGCCGACTACGATATCGCGGTCGCCCAGTACAACGGCGCGGTGGTCGACGCGCTGCGCGACGTGACCGCGCAACTGACCTCGCTGCACTGGTTGGGCGAGCGGGCGCGCGAGCAGGACCTGGCGCTCGGCGCCGCCGAACAGGCGTACGCACTGGCCGAGCAGCGCTACCGCGCGGGGCTGGGCAACTTCGTGCAGGTGCTGATCGCCGAGACCCAGGTGGTGGCCCAGCGCCGCAACCAGGCCGAGCTGGCCGCGCGCGCACGGGAACTGGACGTGAACCTGGTGCGCGCCCTGGGCGGCGGCTACGCCACCGAACAAGCATAAGCAAGGAACGATCATGCAAGCAGAGAAACCCACGCCAGCGCCGCAAAGCCGGCGCACGCTCACCATCGGCCTGATGGCGGCGGTCGCCGCCGCCGTGGCCGCGATCGCCTGGTCGTCGCCCCAGGTGCTCGGCATCGGCTGGCACGCCGAACACACCGAGGACGCCTACGTCGAAGGCAACCTGGTGCAGGTCACGCCGCAAGTGGCCGGCACCGTCACCCGGATCGCGGCCGACAACACCGATTTCGTGCGCGCCGGCGACGTGCTGGTGCAGCTGAACCAGGTGGACGCGCGCCTGGCGCAGGACCGCGCCGAAGCCGCGCTGGCCAAGTCGGCGCGCCAGGTGCGGGCCCAGTTCGCGGGCGTCGAGCAGCTGCGCGCGACCGTGATCCAGCGTGAGTCCGACCTTGCCAGGGCCGGCAGCGACCTGGAACGCCGGCGCCAGCTGGCCGGCACCGGCGCCGTTTCGGGCGAGGATATCCGCCACGCAGAAGACGCGGTGGCCGGCGCCCGCGCCGCCTTGAGCGCCGCGCGGCGCCAGGTCGGTGCGGCGCTGGCGCTGGTCGACGGCACCACGGTCGAGAACCATCCCGACGTCGCGGTCGCGGTCGCCCAGGTGCGCGACGCGTCGTTGAACCTGGCGCGCACCACGCTGGCCGCGCCGGTTGGCGGCATCGTCGCGCGCCGCAATGTGCAGATCGGCCAGCGGGTGGCGCAGGGCGCGCCCCTGATGGCGATCGTGCCGCTCGACCAGATGTGGGTCACGGCCAACCTGAAGGAAACGCAACTCAAGGACGTACGGATAGGCCAGCCGGTCGCCGTGACGGCCGACGTGTACGGCAGCGATGTCGTGTTCCATGGCCGCGTGCTCGGCCAGGAAGCCGGCACCGGCGCCGCGTTCGCGGCGGTGCCGGCGCAGAATGCGACCGGCAACTGGATCAAGGTCGTGCAGCGGGTTCCGGTGCGCATCGCGCTCGATCCGCAGGAGCTGGCGCGTCATCCGCTGCGCCTCGGCCTGTCGATGAAGGTCGCGATCGACACCAGCCGCCGCGATGGCCCCGGCCTGATGCAGGCCGGCAGCCTGCGCCAGCAGTACCGGACCGTGGTGTTCGAGACCGAGGCGCGCGGCGCCGACGAGGCGATCCGGCGCGCGCTCGGCGCACCGGGCACGATGGCGGCCAAGTGAGTTCCCCTGCCATCCCGCGCCCGGCGCTGCTGGCGGCGATCTTCTGCTTCAACTTCATCGAGTTCCTGTCGACCGGGATGACGGTGCTCGCCGCTTCGGTGATCATGGGCCATGTGGGCGCCTCGCCCGAGGAATACGCCACCGTGTCGGCGCTGTACGCGGCGGTGGCGGTCCTCTCGATCTCGCAGTTCACGGTGCTGCTGCAGCGCCTGGGCTGGCGCAACTACATGAGCGGCGCCGCGCTGTGCTACATCGTCGGCGCCTGGGTATGCGCCACCAGTGGCGCCGTGCCGGCGTTCGCCGCGGGGCGCCTGCTGATGGCCATGGGCGGCGGCGTGTTCATGACCGCCTCGCGCATGATGGTCAACCTGATCCCGCCGTCGCCAGAGCGCCTGCAGGGCATTGCCGCCTTCGGCGGGGCGCTGTCGCTGGGCCTCGCGCTCGGGCCGCTGCTGGCGGCGGCGCTGGTCGGCCACGAGGCCTGGGGCGCGATGTTCCTGACGCTGGGCCTGCTGGCCGCGCTGGGCGCGGCGATCGCCGCGCGCTGGCTGCCGGCGGATGCCGCCACGCTAGGCGGCACGCCGACCCGCAGCCATCTGCTGGACGGCTGTTTGCTGGGCGGCGGCGCCGCCCTGACGCTGTTCGCGCTGCAGCACCTGACGTATGACTGGCACGGCGAGCGCGCCGCGCTGCTGGGCCGCCTGGCGCTGGGCCTGGCGCTGCTGCTGGCCTTCGGCCTGCTCAAGGCCCGGCGCCGTGAGCCGTTCCTGCACCTGAACATCCTGGCCAGTGCGCGCTACCGGCTCGGCCTGGTGATCTTCGCGGTGTGCTACGGCGTGCTCGGGATGGTCAACACGCTGCTGCCGCAGCTGGTGCAGAAGGGTTTTGGCGTGGGGCTGGAGCAGGCCGGCCAGCTGCAGGGGATCGGACTGCTGGCAACGTTCCTGATCTTCGTGGTCATGCTGCAGATGGTCAAGCGCGATCCCCATCCGACCCGGTTCTTCGTGACCGGCTTCCTGATGCTGGCGCTGCTGGGCTGGCGCTTCGCGACGCTCGATCCGCGCGCCTATGCCTGGGAATCGGTGACCTTCTGGCTCGGCCTGTTCGGCGGCTTCCTGACGCTCGGCATGGCGACCGCCGCGATCCATTCGTTCAAGGACTTGCAGGCGGACAACGTCGTCTTCTCGCATGCGCAGCAGCTCAAGAACATGCTGGGCCAGGTCGGGCTGGCGCTGGGCGTGGGCCTGACCAATGTCGGCCTGCAGGAGCGCACCGCGCTGCATGTCTCGCGCCTCGGAGAGCACGCCGCGCCGATGGCGGACCAGGGCGCCGAGCTGCTGCGCCAGGCCGGCTTCCTGGCCGGCCAGGACCTGTTCTGGATCGTGATGTGGATCGGCGTCGTCGGCGCCGTGCTGCTGGGCCTGCAGAAACGGTTGCAGTAACGGGCGGGCGCCGGCGCGCCGTGCCGCCACGCCGCCGGCGTTCGTGGAAGAAAAACGCCGCCCGGAACCGGTCCGGGGACCGGCGCCGGGCGGCGCCTTGTTGCCGGGTTGCCCAGGCGACGGATCAGTCTTCCTGGAACGCTTCCTCGCGCTTCTTGCGCAGCGACGGCAGCAGCACCACGATCATCGCAGCCGCGGCCAGGCCGAGCATCACGCCCGAGATCGGACGCTCGATGAACACCATCGGGTCGCTGCGCGAGAGCAGCAGGGCGCGCCGCAGGTACTCTTCCATCATCGGACCGATGATGAAGCCGAGCAGCATCGGCGCCGGTTCCAGTTCCAGCTTGGCGCACAGGTAGCCGAGCAGGCCGAACAGGGCCATCAGGTAGACATCGAAGGTGCTGTTGTTGAGGCTGAACACACCGATCGCGCAGAACATCAGGATGGCCGGATACAGCAGCTGGTACGGCACCATGATCATGCGTACCCAGATGCCGATCATCGGCAGGTTCAGCACGACCAGGAACAGGTTGCCGACCCACATCGAGACGATCAGGCCCCAGAACAGGCCGGGCTGTTCGGTCATGACGGCCGGACCTGGCTGGATGCCCTGGATGATCATCGCGCCGATCATCAGCGCCATCACCGGATTCGATGGAATGCCGAGGGTCAGCATCGGGATGAACGAGGTCTGGGCGCCGGCGTTGTTCGCCGCTTCGGGCGCCGCGACGCCTTCGATGGCGCCCTTGCCGAACATGGCCGAGTTCTTCGAGACTTTTTTCTCCAGCGAGTACGAAGCGAACGAGGCCAGCATGGCGCCGCCGCCCGGCAGGATGCCCAGGATCGAGCCCAGGCCGGTGCCGCGCAGGACCGGGGCGATGATGCGCTTGAAGTCCTCCTTGTTGAGCATCAGGCCCTCGACCTTCTTCATCACCAGGTTGCGGCCTTCATCGTGTTCTAGGTTGCGGACGATTTCGCCGATGCCGAACATGCCCATCGCGACGATCACGAAATTGATCCCGTCGGCCAGTTCGGGCAGGTCGAAGGTGTAGCGCGCCGAGCCCGAGTTGACGTCGGTGCCGACCACGCCCAGCAACAGGCCGAGCAGCACCATGCCGATCGCCTTGAGCAGCGAGCCGCTGGCCAGCACGACCGATGCCACCAGGCCGAGCACCATCAGCGAGAAGTATTCGGCCGGGCCGAATTCGAGCGCCATGTCGGCCAGCGGCGGCGCCGCCAGGGCCAGCAGGATGGTGGCCACGGTGCCGGCGAAGAACGACGAGATCGCGGCAGTCGCCAGGGCCTTGCCGGCCTGGCCGTTGCGCGCCATCTGGTAGCCGTCGAGGGCGGTCACCACCGAGGACGATTCACCCGGCAGGTTGACCAGGATCGCGGTGGTCGATCCACCATATTGCGCGCCGTAGTAGATACCGGCCAGCATGATCAGCGCCGATTCAGGCGGCAGGCCGAACGTGGCCGGCAGCAGCATGGCGATGGTGGCGATCGGGCCAAGGCCGGGCAGCACGCCGACGGCGGTGCCGACGAAGACGCCGACCAGGCAATAGAACAGGTTCTGGACCGAGAGGGCCGTTTCCAGGCCGAGTGCGAGATTGCTGAAGATTTCCATATGCGTTAATTCCCACCGAACCAAGGACCGAGGATCGGCATCGGCAAGCCAAGCAGCTTGACGAACAGCGCCACCGCGAACAGCGCCCCACCGACGGCCAGCGCCAGCGATTTGGCCAGATTGAATTTCTGGCTGGCGTAAGAGCTGATCAGGATCAGCAGGAAGGCTGCGGGCACCAGGCCGGCATCGCGCACCAGGAAGCCGAACAGCAGCACGGCGACCAGGACCAGCGTCAGCTCGCGCCAGTAGAGGCGGCCGATCGGCTCGCCCTGGCGGAAGAAGGAGCGCAGCAGCGAAGCGGCGCCGACCAGCGCCAGCAGACCACCAAGAACGGATGGGAAGTAAGCTGGGCCCATGCGGCCGGCCGTGCCCATTTCATAGTCCTGGCCGATGACGATGGCGGACAGGCCGAAGAAGAGAAAGACGATGCCACTCCAAAAATCCTTTGGGTGGCGTATGAAAGCTGGCACTTGGTGGTCCCCTTTTATCGTGATGCAAATGCGGTAATACAGATGCAGTGGTTCAGTGTCGGTGTTGCGGCTACGGGTACTGCGGGTACGACAAACCGCGCCGGGCCGATCGGCTCGGCGCGGCGCGGCTTCTTGCTGCTCTTGATCAGTCGGCGAACGCGCCGGCCTTCTTGATGATCGGCGCCCACAGGTCGATCTGCTGCTTCAGGTGGGTGCGCAGGGCTTCCGGCGTGGCCTGGTTGGTCGGCGACGGCTCGGTGCCCAGGTCTTCGAAGCGCTTGACCACGTTCGGGTCGCGCAGCGCAGCGCGCAGGGCGCTGGCCAGCGTATCGACGGTCGCCTTCGGCGTGCCTTTCGGCGCGTACAGGCCGTGCCAGACGCCGACTTCGAAGCCTGGCAGGCCGGCGTTGGCCAGCACCGGCAGGTTCGGCAGCGACGGCACGACGGTCCTGCTGGTCACGCCGTAGGCCTTGATCTTGCCGCTCTTGATCTGGCTGGTGGTGTTGGTGGTCTGGTCGCACATGAAGTCCACCTGGCCGCCCAGCAGGTCGTTCATCGCCGGGCCGGTGCCCTTGTACGGCACGGTGGTCAGCTCGACGCCCATCGCGGTCTGCAGCAGCATGCCGCACAGGTGCGAGGCCGAACCCAGGCCGGCGTGGGCGTAGGTGATCTTGTCCTTGTTGGCCTTGACGTAGGCGATCAGCTCTTTCATGTCCTTGGCCGGGAAGTTGCCGCGCGCGACGACGGTCATCGGCACGTCGGTGATCAGGCCGATCGGCTCGAAGCTGGTGATCGCGTCGTACGGCAGCTTGCGGTACAGGGCCGGCGCGGTCGACTGGCCGATGTGGTGCAGGAACAGGGTGTAGCCGTCCGGGGCGGCCTTGGCGGCGCGCGCCGCGCCGATCGTGCCGCCGGCGCCGCCGACGTTCTCGATGATGATCTGCTGCTTGAGCGTGGTGCCCATCGACTGGGCCACCAGGCGCGCCACGGTGTCGGTCGGGCCGCCGGCCGCGAACGGCACGATCATGGTGATGGTTTTGGTGGGGTAGGCCTGGGCGTGGGCCAGTCCGGTGCCGAAAGCGGTCAGGCAGGCGGCGGCGCACAGCATCTTGAGCTTCATGTTTGTCGTCCTCGTGTACTCGTTATTGGTTTATTGTCGCGGCCCGCACTATCCGTATGCAGTGCCACGCTCAGGCGTTGTCTGACGCACCAAGGTTGTACCAGTAAACATATCGTTCCGCAACTAAGTGGAACTACGTATGTCGCATACGTGTGACGACCCGGCGCCGGCACGGGACGCGCAAAAGCGCAAATCCGGACATGAAAAACGCCGCCGGAAGGCTCCGGCGGCGTCTGCGACACGCGCAAGGTGTGATACTGCCGGATTTACAGCGGAGCAGGCACCGGCAGCTCGCGGTCTCCGAGCAGGAATTTCGCCGGCGTCATCGGCGTCGTGCGCAGGCGCTTGCCGGTCGCGTGGAAGATCGCGTTCGCCACCGCCGCCGCCACGCCCACGATGCCGATTTCGCCCACGCCCTTGGCGCCCAGCTGCTTGCTGACGATGCGATCGTCTTCTTCCACGAAGATCACGTCGATATCGTGGATGTCGGCGTTGACCGCCACGTGGTACTCGGCGAAGTTGTGGTTCATGAAGCGCCCGTACTTATGATCGGTATGGGTTTCTTCATGCAGGGCCTGGCTGATGCCCCAGACGACGGCGCCGCTGATCTGGCTGGCCGCAGTCTTGGCGCTGATGATGCGCCCGGCCGCGATGGCGCTGACCACGCGCGTCACGCGCACCATGCCCAGCTTCTCATTGATGCGCACCTCGCAGAACACGGCCGAGTGCACCGCGCGCGTGTACTTGCGCTGCTTGAGCATCTGCGGCGTCATGAAGAATTTCTCCTCGACGCTGTCCTTGCCCTCGGCGCGCAGCACGGCCGACAGTTCGATGCGGCGCGCCGGGTCCTTCTTGAGGAAGACGGCGCCGTCGCCGAACTCGACGTCGCGCATCCTGGCGCCGTCGAGCGGCGAGTCCTTCATCCCTGCGGCCATCTTGAGCAGCGTCTTCTTGAGCTTCTCGCAGGCGCCCACGACGCCCGAGCCCACCGTGGCCACGTGCGACGAGCCGCCCTCGATCGGCGCCATCGGCAGCGTCGAGTCGCCCAGCTGGAAGGTCACCAGTTCCATCGGCAGGCCCATCTGTTCGGCGGCGATGATCGACATCGCGGTGTAGGTGCCGGTGCCGATGTCGGTGGCGGCGCTGCTCACCACCAGCCGGCCGTCGGCATGCATTTCCGCGCTCACGCGCGCCACCATCACCAGCGAATCCCAGATGCCGGTGGCCATGCCCCAGCCCACCAGTTCCTCGCCGTCGACCATCGAGCGCGGCTCGAGCGGGCGCTTGTCCCAGCCGAAGCGCTCGGCGCCCTGGCGGTAGCATTCGCGCAGTTCCTTGGTGGAGAACGGCTTGCCCTCCACCGGGGCGACGTCGGTGTAGTTCTTCAGGCGCAGCGCCAGCGGGTCCATCTTGAGCTCGTACGCCAGTTCGTCCATCGCCACTTCGAGTGCATACACGCCGTGGGCCGCGCCGGGGGCGCGCATGTCGAGCGGGGTGAAGCGGTCATGCGCCAGCACCTGGTAGCCGAGCTTGATGTCGGGGCAGGCGTACAGCTGGCCCGACCAGTTGACGATCACCTCGACGTAGTCCTCGAGCTTCGAGGTTTCCTGGATCGCCTCGTGCCAGATCGCCTTGAGCGTGCCGTCGCGCTCGGCGCCCAGGCGGATGCGGTGCCAGGTCTCGGGACGGTGGCCGAAGCTGAACATCTGCTGGCGCGTCAGCACCACGCGCACCGAGCGTTTCAGCTGCAGCGCGCCCATCACGGCCAGCGGCAGCTGGTACTGCGGGCGCAGGCCCGAGCCGAAGGCGCCGCCCACGTAGGGATTGCGCACCGTGACCTTGTCCTTCGACAGGCCGAAACCGTGCGAGACATACCAGCGGCTGTTCTGCGAGCTCTGGGTCTTGTCGTAGATGGTCAGGTGCCCGTCCTCGCCGTAGATGACGGTGGACGCGAACATCTCCATCGGATTGTGGTGCTCGACGCCGTTGTAGTACTGCGAGTCGACCTTGACGGGGGCATTGGCGAACGCCTTCTCGCCGTCGCCGGTGGAGCTCGGCGGGGTGAAGCCGGCCTTCATCTTGCGCGGCTCGTAGGCTTCGTCCAGCTTGTGCAGCAGGTCGGTCTCGTGTTCTTCGACGTCGTAGTGCACGCGCACCAGCGAGGCGGCGTAGCGTGCGGCTTCGAAGGTGTCGGCGATCACCAGCGCGACCGGCTGGCCGCTGTAGAAGATCTCGTCCGAGAACAGCGGCCTGAAAGGCGAGCCGGCGGGCGCCGTCATGTCCTTCCAGGCGATGTCGAACGCGCGCATCTTGGGCCGGTTCTCGTGGGTCATGACGGCGATCACGCCATGCGCGGTCAGGGCGTCGACGGTGTCGATGCGGGTGATGCGGCCCTTCGCGATGGTGCCGCTGACCACCACGCCGTAGCACAGGTCGGGCGCGAAATATTCTGCCGCGTACTGGGCCTGGCCGGTGACCTTGGCGCGGCCGTCCACGCGCGAGACGGACATGCCGCTCTTGACGCGGCCGGTGCCGGCGGGCGCGCTCGGGGCGCGCAGTTCTGGAATCAGGTCGGTCATGCTTGGTCTCCCTTCTGGCCGCTGGCGAAATCGGTGCCGCGAGCGGCGGTGCTCAGTGCCTGCACGATGGCATTCCTTGCCAGCGTGAGCTTGAAGTCGTTGTGGCCGTAGCCGCGTGCGCCCTGCAGGATGGCGTCGGCGACCCGGGTGAATTGCGCCTCGCCAGGCTGCTGGCCCACCAGCTGCTCCTCGGCCGCCTCGACGCGCCACGGCTTGTGGGCGACGCCGCCGAGCGCGATGCGGGCGGCGCGGATGGCGCCCGCGTCGTCCAGGTCCAGCGCGGCGGCCACCGACACCAGCGCGAACGCATACGACAGGCGGTCGCGCACCTTGATATAGGCGCTGTGGGCGCTGAAGCGATCGGCCTCGGGCACGGTGATGTGGGTGATCAGCTCACCCGGGCGCAGCGTGTTGTCGACCTCGGGCCTGTCTTCGGGCAGGCGGTGGAAGTCGGCGAACGGGATCGCGCGTTTGCCGCTGCTCGACTGCACGTGCACCGTCGCATCGAGCGCGCGCAGGGCCACGCACATATCGGACGGGTGGGTCGCGATGCAGGCCTCGCTGGTGCCCAGGATCGCGTGCTGGCGGTTGACGCCGTCCCTGGCCGGGCAGCCGGTCCCGGGTTCGCGCTTGTTGCAGGCGGTGCCGATGTCGTAGAAGTAGACGCAGCGGGTACGCTGCATCAGGTTGCCGCCGTTGCTGGCCATATTGCGCAACTGGGGCGAGGCGCCGGCCAGGATCGCGGACGAGAGCAGCGGGAAGCGCTCGCGCACCAGCGGGGAATACGCCGTATCGGCATTGCGCGCGAGGGCGCCGAGCAGCAGGCCGCCATCCTCGCCCGCTTCGACCTGGTCGAGGCCGAGCCCGTTGATGTCGACCAGCTGCGGCGGCGCCATGACGCCTTCCTTCATCAGGTCGAGCAGGTTGGTGCCGCCTGCGATCGGGCGCGCCGCGCCATTGCCCAGCGCGGCCAGCACGCCGTCCAGGTCCTTGGATTGGGTGAAGGTGAATGGATTCATGCCAGCACCGCCCCGGTGGTGAAGTCCGGCTTGGCATCGCTGCCCGCGCCGCCGTCCTGGGCGCCGTCCCTGGCGCGCAGGTCCATGATCTGCACCACAGCGTCCGCGATCTGCGGATAGGCGCCGCAGCGGCAGATATTGCCGCTCATGAGTTCGCGCACATCGTCGCGCGACCTGGCCTGGCCTTCGTTGATCAGGCCCACGGCCGAACACAACTGGCCCGGCGTACAGTAGCCGCACTGGAAAGCGTCGCAGTCAATGAAGGCCTGCTGCAGCGGATGCAGCTCGTCGCCACTGGCGAGGCCCTCGACGGTCGTGATTTCCTTGCCATCCTGCATGACGGCCAGCGTCAGGCAGGAGTTGATGCGTTTGCCGTCCACCAGCACCGTGCATGCGCCGCATTGGCCCTGGTCGCAGCCCTTCTTGGTGCCGGTCATGCCTGCGCGTTCGCGCAGCAGGTCAAGCAGCGTCACCCAGGATTCGACATTGAATTCGCGGTCCTGCCCATTGATGCGCAGGCGAACCGGATACTGCTGGTGAAGTTCCATGGTCATTCCCCTCTATGAAGAGTACCGACCATACCTGTCTGCCAACGTCGTCACGGTTAGATGACGCACGTATTCATGAGGTTTGATTAACCTTTTATTTTCAGCAACTTAGCCGCAACGTCTGGTAACTTGCCTGAACTGCAGAGTTGGTCGCGGGCGCGCTCATGGGCCGCGGAACACCACCGTCTTGTTGCCGTCCACGAATACGCGGCGCTCGATGTGGAATTTGACGGCCGCCGCCAGCGCCAGGCATTCGTTGTCGCGGCCCACCCGCGTCAACTGGTCGACCCGGTAGTTGTGGTCGACCCGGGTCAGCACCTGCTCGATGATCGGGCCTTCGTCCAGGTCGGGGGTGGCGTAGTGGGCGGTGGCGCCGATCAGCTTGACGCCGCGGTCGAATGCCTGCTGGTAAGGCTTGGCCCCCTTGAAGCCTGGCAGGAAAGAATGGTGGATATTGATGCACTTGCCGGCCAGGCGCCGCGCCAGCTGGTCCGACAGGATCTGCATATAGCGCGCCAGGATCACCAGCTCGGAGCCGGTCTCCTCGACGATCTCGAGCAGGCGCGCCTCTTGCTGCGGCTTGTTGTCCCGGTCCACCGGCAGGAACACGAAGCGGATGCCTTCGCGCTCGACCATCGGGCGCAGGTCGAGGTGGTTCGAGACCACGGCCGTGATCTGCATGTTCAGTTCGCCGTTGCGGCGCCGGTACAGCAGGTCGTCCAGGCAGTGGTCGGTCTTCGAGACCATGATCACGGTGCGCACCGGCTCGAGCGGATCGAAGATCTTCCACTGCATCTCGAGGCTGGCGGCGACGGCGCCGGCGAATTCGGCGCGGATCGCCTCGATCGCCGGCGACTGCGCCTGCAGGCGGAACACGGCGCGCATGAAGAAGCGCGCGGTCGAGTCGTCGTCGAACTGTTCGAGCGCGCAGATATAGCAGTCGCGCCCGGCCAGGAAGGTGGCGACGGCGGCGACGATGCCGGTGCCGGCCGGGCAGCTGGCGTTGAGGATGTATTCGGTGCGGCCGGCCTGGGCCGGGGCGATGCTGCTCATGGGGCGATCCTGTCGGTGATGGGCTGTTGCTGGAAAATAGCCGTCCATCACGCGGCGCCGGCCCGGTCGGCCGGCGGCAGCTCTGGAGCCCGGCGCCGCCGTATGGGCGTGGCCGGCAGGGCAATGTTGTCAGAAAATATAGAATGACGGATGACGCCGGCCGCGTCAAGGGTGCGTGCTACCATGCCGGCTTTTTGCCTACCTCATGCCCTGTCTCGTGCGGCCGATGCGGCCATCCGATCTCGACGCCGTCCTGCGGGTGCAGGCCGCCTGCTATCCGCCGGCCATGCAGGAAGCGGCCGACGTCGTGGGCGCGCGCCTGCGCGCGGCGGCGGCCACCTGCGCCGTCGCCTGCGACGACGACGGCGTGTGCGGCTACCTGTTCGCCTACCCGTCGCGGCGCGGGCTGGTCACCAGCCTCGATGGGCCGTTCGAGGTCGCGGCCGATGCCGATACGCTCTACCTGCACGACCTGGCGGTCGAACCGCGCGCGCTGGGCCGCAAGCTGGCGCGGCGCCTGGTGGATCAGCTCGTCGAGGTGGCGCGCGCGCAGGGCCTGCGCTGCTCCGCGCTGGTTGCGGTCCAGGACAGCGCGCGCTTCTGGGAGGCGCTCGGCTACCGCGCCGCCGCGACCGGCGATCCGGCGCTGGCGACCTATCCGGCCGGCGCCGTGTATATGCTGCGCGCGCCCCTGTAAGCTACTGGACGCGGCGCACCTTGGCCGAGCTGTTGCTGCCGTCGACCTTCAGGAACAGGGTGCCGAACACATTGCGTTCGATGCGCACCTTGGCGTCCCTGGTGCGCGGCAGGACCGCGTCGCTGCCGTCGATGACGCGCCAGACCTGGCCGTTGGCCAGGCGGATCTGCGAGCCCGGGCCCCAGCCTTCGAATTCGCCCACGACGGTGCTGTGGATTTCCTTCGGCTGCTCCTCGCGCGCCTTGACCGCCTCGATGCCGAAGTTCTGCTCGGCCGTGCGCGCTTGGGCGGCCGCCGTGGTGGCCGCCGCGCCGGCCGGACGCGCCGCGCCGACGGGAATCGCGTCGTAGCATTGCACGCGCGCGGCGACGTCGCCGATGGCGCGGCATTTCAGGAGCGCGGCGTCGTCGGCCAGCGCCGAACCGCAGGAGAGGAACACGGCAGCGAGGGGCAGGGCTAGGCGGGGCAGGGCTTTCATCGGAATCCTTGGGGTCATTGGGAAGCTTGCCGTTCGGCGCTACGATTATAGGGGAAGCGCGCCGGGCGCGACAATCCAGGCCGCGGCCGGCAGATCGCAAGCCGAAGGCCTATACTGCCGCTTGACCAACCGACCACGAAAGGACATCCATGACCCAGCAAGTAACGATCATCGCGACCCTGCATGCGCAGG